>Ga0073934_10009382_pt1 | contig 12577 bp, 11 predicted proteins | sample LarsenN4metaG_FD_76834 | JGI IMG/M metagenome (GOLD analysis project Ga0073934, IMG submission 76834) | Hot spring sediment bacterial and archeal communities from British Columbia, Canada, to study Microbial Dark Matter (Phase II) - Larsen... ... | reverse complement strand
CATAGTGTCTACTTTTAGGTAGTTTTGATACTTCCAAAGAAAGAGATTACTAAAAAGCTTAACTTGCAAGTATGCAGTAATACTAATCCAAATGTGCAGCTATTTGCTTAATTCTTGGTGAATTATTATTGCAGTCTAAAATAATTGATAATTATTGTCAACTATTAGAGGTTTTGGTGACGACAACAACTGCTGGTTTGGGAGGTGCATCAGCGCTTTTTGTGGGCCAATTGGAGCCAATAGGGACTTGACGAGTTTGCAAAAATTCTTCACCTGTTGTGGTCATTAATAGGAATTCTCTGCTTTCTTGGACTTGGTTCTTACGAATACCATTTGCTTCTCCAGGATGCTGTATAGAAATAAACATTGATTTTTCGTCAACAGTAAAACAAGGTCCTGTGATTTCACACTCTACAGGGCCAGTAGCAAATAAAAAAGCCTTGCCTGCATCATCTCCCTGAGTAGGGATTAACCAGATGGCATTATTACCAAACAAACCAGAAATAGCCGTAGCTTTACCATTACTGTCAGTACGATTTTTAACAGACTGATTCATTTTCCCTGTGGACATGTCTGTCACCATCCAGATATTGCCATTTTTATCCAGTAACAAATTATCAGGATTGGCAAAACCCATAGCACCAGCAGCTGGTTCTCCACCAGTGGCTAACATCTGCCATCGAAAGGTAACTGCTGCGGGATCATTGCTATCTTCTGTAAGACGCATCACCCAGCCATACTCATAGGGAGTTTCACCTTTGGGACCCTTGAAAACTCTGACATCTGGACCACCCTCTTGATCAGGAGAACCAGAGGTAAAGCTAATATACAAATCTCCATTTGCTGCAACCTCTGTATCCTCTGGACGAGCAGTACAAGTTGCACCGACAGCATTGGCTGCGTAGTGAGCATCAATTAAGATAGCGCCTTGTTTTTCTTCTGTGTTACCACTGTAGAGATCACCTAAATTCTGAAACTTTTGTTTATATTTAGCGATTTCTTGATCTTTGGCGATCGCTAAGTAATCACCTTCTGCTTTCTCAGCAGTTTTTGCTTGGGGGCTTTTTGGTAATAAAATTAGGTTGCCTGCGATGTTGCTAGGAAGGTCTGGATCTATTGGTGTATCTGCTGTTAACGGTATCCAACGACCAGTACCATCGGAGTTAAACTTGGCAGCATAGAGTATGCCTTGAGTCAATAGCTGAGAATTAGCTTTATTTTTGGGGTCTTGAACCTTGTCGCGGCTGACAAATTTGTAAATGTGTCCTCCTCTGCGATCGCATCCTGAATAAAATGCCAATGGTTTACCTGCTTCGACGCGCACACCTACAGCTTCATGACGATAGCGTCCCAACCACGTATGTTTTGTGCCATAGTCATTAGGATTGGCAGGATCTATTTCTACAATCCAACCGTATTTATTCCCAGCTAAACCAAAAACATTACCCTGTCCGTACAGTTCCTCATCACCTAAAGCAAAGGGACGTTTGCTGGGATCTAAAGAAGTACCATCAGAGTATACAGCTTCCGGGACTTGGGTTTGAAAATTTTCTTCTGCACTGAGGACTGTACCCCAAGGAGTTGTTCCACCAGCACAGTTGCCAAAAGTACCAATAATGCGGTCGCCTAACTGATCAATATATCCCTGTCCCTGTTGTTTGCGAAATACAGCTACCGCAGGACCAGTTGCTCTTAAGTATTTGCCATCATTTAAACCGGAGATACCAGAAATTCTTCTATCTGCTGGAGAATTAGTACGTTCCCATCTCCCATACGCTGTTTTCCGTACAGAAATCACACCAAGTCCTTGATCTAGAAGTGCTTCCTGACAAATCTCCGTAATTTGAGCTTTGATTGGGTCATTATCCGCTAAAGCAAAAGCATTGATTTCATTCTTCCCGGATGAGTTATTTTGTAGCGCTGCTTTTACTTGTGCAAACGGTAACGGTTTTCCGATGACTTGTTCGTAAGTTTGCATCCAAGGGATGGCACTAATATATTCAAAGTTAACTGAGAGAAGTCCTTCGTTTTCGCCTATAGAGATCAAAGAAAGATAGTCGTTATTGTAACCAAAGCGAGAATCACCAACTTTATCACCCCAAGCAGCAATAATCTGGTACTGATAGCCTTCTGGTAGGACTAAATCATCTACTACTTCGTAGGTGCTGTATTGTTCTTTTTGCTGTTCTGGTTTGAAGCCATCGGTCAGTAAGGGTATCGGCCCTTTGATGGGTTGAAATGTAAATTCAGGCTTTTGTGATGGTAATTTTACATTACATCCCCCCAACGAATTTAGTGCTACTGCACCTGCACTCCCTCCCATTAACAGCAAAAAATGTCTACGCGTGATACTCATCAGTTTGGTTAATTACACATAAGCCACTGTTTAGATGGCAAACATTTTAAGTGGTCATTGTTAATTTAGTAGTCAAAGTTTAAGAATAGGTAAGCTTTTTGTGAAATGTTAGTTAGATTACAATTGATTTCGGTTACTGTTCTGGTAAAGAAGGCAGGAGGCAGAAGGCGGATGAACGCAGATAGACTATTCATGGGCAGTTTGAGAAAAACTCTGCGTCCCTTTGCGTTTAAAAACTCTACAGGCTTGTCACTAACTACCATTGAAAGTCAGTTGATATATAAATTTTGGTTAATTTTTATTAAGAAATTAGTTAAATATAATAATTTCTTATCTCGACAATTGACTTTTGCTTACTAACTGATGGTAAATTATTAATTGTCTATGTTAAAAATCTTAGCTATTAGGCGAGATATGAATAAACAAGCAACAGAGGCAAAGCCTCTTGCCTGTTTTCTACTTTTTGCATTTCCTAGTGACGCTGACCTGTGACAATATATGCCACTCGTTGACCAATATTAGTAGCATGGTCTGCCATGCGTTCTAGATGGCGTATTACTAGTACCAGCAACAAAATAGGTTCAATTACGCCAGGCACATCTCTTTGATAAGCTAAAGTTTGATAAAGATGTTCGTAAGCACTATCTACAGCATCATCTAACTGTTTGATACTGCGTCCACCGGCTGCATCTAAATCTGCTAAAGCTACCAAACTAGTTGCTAGCATTGCCTGAGCGTGATGCGACATCATGGCAATTTCTGGTAAAGAAGGGTGGGGCGGATAAGGAAAAATTTTAACTGCAATTTCAGCTAAATCCTTAGCGTAGTCCCCTATTCGCTCTAGGTCACGCACCAATTGCATAAAAGCACTCAAACAGCGCAAATCTTGAGCGACAGGGGCTTGCATTGTCATAATCGCCGCACAATCTGACTCTATTTGCTTGTAGAAGTGATCTATTTGTTTATCTATATGGGGAAGTTCCTCGGCTGCTTTTAAATCACGGGCAAATAGCGCCTGGTGGCTGAGGCGAAAGGATTGTTCTACCAAAGCTCCCATGCGCAAGATATCTCGCTCTATGCGCCTGATTTCGCGTGTTAACTGGGTTGTTCCAGAGTTAGGATCATATATAATGGCTTTCACGCTTGTATTCTCAAACATGAAGATATTTTTAAATATAGTCTTGGCTTTAAGAATTTGCCATGACCTCGGGTAATACAAATTGTATCCATGCTCCACCTGTGACGGGGTGATTCATGGCTTTGATGGAACCGTTATGAGCCAGAATTATTTGACGGACGATCGCCAAACCTAAACCACTACCCACTAATGTTGTTGTAGAACAGGTTTCTACTGTTTTGTCGCGAGCGCGTGCTTGATCTCCCCGATAAAATCGTTCAAAAACATGGGGTAAATCTGCCTCGGTAAAACCCACTCCAGAGTCAACAATATTCACTTCAAGATTGGCTGATGTAGTTGGTTTAGCACTACTATTATTTTCTACATTTAAGATTTTTGTTTCAACAGTAATAGTACCGCCAAAAGGGCTGTACTTGATACTATTGTCCAACAAATTCAGGAAAACTTGGTAAAGACGCGAAGCATCTGCATTAATCAAGATATTTTCCGGTCCTTTATAGATCAGCTGGACTTGATAGCGTGCTGCTAGGGGTTCAAGACTTTCCCAGACTTTGCTAATTAGCGATCGCACTTCTGTAGATTGGCGGTTGAGTTTGAGGGTGGGATCGGTTTCTAGTTGGGTGAGTTCTAGCCAGCTTTGCACCAAAGAAATCAGTCGGTCAACTTCCTGCATGAGGCGATCAACCCAGCGATCTAAAGGTGCTTCAATGCGGTCTTGCAAAGTTTCTACTACCAACCGAATAGAGGTTAATGGCGTTCTCAGTTCGTGTGCTAGGTCGGAGAAAGCGCGGTCACGTGCTTGGTTAATTTCTAGCAGTATTTGGCGATTTTCCAAGAATACGCCAACTTTTCCCTGGGATAAAGGCAAGCTAGTAGCTCGCAATACCACAGGTTTCTGTTCTAACATTGCAGCTGCATTTTCACAAGAGGGGTGAAATACCCATTCTTTGATTTGAGATTGCTGGCGATCGCGAGTTTGTTCAATCAACTGGTCTAGTTCATAAGAGCGCACTAATTCTAATAACAACCGTATTTGTCCTGGTTGCCATCTTTGCACATACAACATCTCTCGCGCCTGCTGATTACACCACAGCATCTGATTTTCTTCATCTACCTGCAAGTATCCTACTGGCGCCGACTCTAACAGTACTTGATAATTATTAATAATTTCTTGCAAGTATAATTGTTGCTGTTTCAACTCAGAAATTTCGTGCCGCAAGCGTGGAATCAGCGGTAGTGCAATATCACTAGGTTGTGATTTTAATGAGGGCGGTATTTTTCCGATAAGGCGGCGCAGTTGCACCATTTGGCAAATCCAAACCCCTAAGCCGATTGTCAAACCAAAAAGAAAACTAAATACTAACATCACAAGTTGTTAGTTGCTTTCGCACAGATCATACTAACAACTTAGCCAAATCTATAACCAAAACCGCGTACAGTCACAATATATTCAGGACGGCTAGGATCTTGCTCTAATTTTTCCCGTAACCAACGGATGTGAACATCAACTGTTTTACTGTCTCCGACAAAATCTGGTCCCCAAACTTGATCTAGTAACTGTTCTCGTGACCATACCCTGCGGGCGTAACTCATAAATAGTTCTAACAAACGGAATTCCTTTGGTGAGAGACTGACCTCTTGACCACGAACTAGGACGCGACACTCTTGTGGATATAAGGTGATTTCTTTATACTGTAGTGCTGGTAGTTGTGGTAAACTGCTCAAGCGCTGGCGACGCAGCAAAGCACGACACCGGGCTACTAATTCCCTCATACTAAAAGGTTTGGTTAAATAGTCATCAGCTCCCACTTCTAAACCTAAAACACGGTCAGTTTCGCTACCTTTAGCACTGAGCATGAGAATAGGTACTGGGTTGCCTTGATAGCGCATTAAGCGGCAGACATCTAAACCATTAATGTGAGGTAGCATCAAATCTAGGATGACTAAATCAAAAGTAGGTTCCCCTAAGTTGGCGTCAAAACTTTTTAACTGTTCTACGGCTGAGCGTCCATCTGCCGCTGTTACCACTCCATAACCCTGCTCCTCCAAAGCCAGAACAATCATTTCTCGGATTAGTTCTTCATCTTCGACAACTAAAATACGACTTCTTTGACCGATGTCTGTCGTTGGAGAATACTTAGTTGATTCACTAGTATGCATTGATGCTCACGCAACTCTGTAATTATGCTGTATCAATATATTTATCAGACAACCGCACTTTTACGCTTGTTTGACATAAAACTATGATTTTTGGTAATTAGTATGACAATATGCCATTTATTATAAACCATCTAAGCAACAAAAATATAGGATAATTTCATAGAAGATTGCTGGTAATTAATGGTTGATAGTAATTTTCTTGTAGAAAGACCTAAACGAAATATCCCGAATAATTGCTGATTTTTGGAAATTTCGGCTTTAATTCATGGAATTTGCCATTCCTTTTTTTTCATCTCATATCTTCAATCTCAACATTAAACACCTCCCCAACTTCAAGTTGGGGAGGAGCATCATACAGTCATCCGATTTTGGATTTTAGATTTTGGGAAAATATCAAATCAGCCATGTAAGGTAAAATTCCAAAAGCATGAAAATACCTCTTGCTTTTTCCCCGATCCCAGTTCCCTATTTTTATTGAAGCAAATTATTAGGAACCTGCTCAGGAACAACCCAGAGGTAAAGAGTAGAGCCTTGTACCTGCACCGTCTTCTGTGGTTTCCACTCACCCATATCAAAGGCATGGGAAACAATACGAGTGCCTGGTTTGAGTTCTTGTAAAAGTTTGGGTCGGAGTCTCAAATTGACATCAGGCAGCAAGTATAGTGTTACTACCGTTGCATCATCAAACTGGGTTTGAAATAAATCTTGTTGTCGGAATGTAACGCGATCGCTTACTCCTGCTTTTTGAGCATTAGCTTTGCTTTCCTGTACAAGTTCGGGATTGATTTCTACACCTACGGCACGACGAACACCATATTTTTGGGCTGCGGTGATGGGAATACGTCCGTCACCACTGCCAAGGTCGTAAACCACATCATTTTTACTGACTTGTGCCAGTTGCAACATGGCATTTACAACTTCTTGTGAAGTCGGTACATAAGGCACATCAGCTTTTGGAGTTTCTTGGAACTGAGTTGTTGTAGCTGGTGTTTGTGCATCTGCTTGCACATTACCCTGGTGATTCGTACATCCAACCACACTCAAACTCGCAGCACTAATTCCAGCCACAAGTAAAATTAGCATTCGTCGTAACTGCATGATTTTTCTCCTTTGACTGATAGAGTTGGTTGTTGGTTGTTAGTGGTTTGTGGTTAGGAATCAGTGAACAGTTAACAGTACTAAGCGGAGTGAGTAGTAGAATTTGATAACTGATAACTGACAACTGAACTACACTCCCTACCTCTTTCACTTATTCCTCAACAGGTACCGATCCCAGTACAGCAACGGGATTGCACAAATAACGGCTACCACACCAACTATTGCCCCCACTCCCGTATAAGCCAAACTGGAGTAGAGTAAATAGCCACAGACAAGACAAAATAGCAAAGGCAACCAAGGATAAAGTGGCACTTGAAACGGGCGACTAATATGGGGTTCCTGCATTCGCAATATAAACAGCGATATGCCAGAAAGTAGGAAGAAAAACCAAAATACAGGGGCTGTGTAGTCTACCATTGTTTCAAAACCGTTGCGGGTGATACTGCCTAACCCCACCAAAGCTAGGGAAATCGCTCCCTGCAACAGAAAAGCCATACCGGGAGTACTTTTTTGATACTGCCAATTTCCCATAAATTGAAACAGTGAAAAGTCCTGTGCTAAGGCGTAGTTGGTACGTGCCCCTGTTAAAATAGTGGCGTTGATTGCCCCTAAAGCAGAAACTGCAACCAGCAGACTGATAAAGAATGCTCCCACTTCACCTAAAGCCTGACGCATCAAAGCAGCTGCGACTGCTTGCGACTGGGCCATTTCCACCAATCCCAATCCCCGCAAATAAGCTAGATTGATCAACAGGTAAATGCTGGTGATAATGCTAATACTCCAAAGTAAAGAACGGGCTATATTTCGCTGTCTATTTTTGATTTCTGCTGAGATATAGGCTGCCTCGTTCCATCCACCATAGGATAGTAAGACAAACACCATTGCTAATCCCCAGGTGCCTTCAGAAGTAGGGGTAGTAGGAGGAGTAGAGGGGTTAGAGGGAGTTGCAAAGGAAAGTCCAATAATTACCACTAGTAGCAAGCCAAGGACTTTTGCTATCGTCAGTAAATTCTGTGTCCATTTACCCTGCTGCAAACCGAAAATGTTTAATGCTGTTAATACAGCGATCGCTATTGCTGCATAAAGGGCAGAGGAAAAGGCTCCAAGTGGCAAAATTTGGGAGATATAATCACCGAAAACAAATGCCAACAAAGCAATTGAACCTGTCTGAATGACTATCATCCGCGCCCAGGCAAATAAAAAGGCGACTTTCTGCCCAAAGGCGCGCTTGAGATAGTGGTAATTACCCCCCACATGGGGATAAGTTGTTGCTAACTCGGCGTAACATAAAGCCCCAATGAAAGATACCGCACCTCCTGTTAACCACAACAGCAGTACAGCAACATTACTACCTGCATTAGCTGCAACCAAAGCGGGGCTTTCAAAAATGCCCGCTCCGATTACAATACCGACTATTAAGGCTACAGCATCGCCAAATGCCAATGAGGGCTTAGGTGCTGCAACTTCATTTGTTCCTGTCTGCTTTGATGAGGCATAATTTTCACGTTTCATATTTGGTAGAGAAAGGGAAAAGGTAAAAGGGTGAGCATCAGAACTTTTTCTGCTTACCCTCTAACCTCACCCCAGTTTGTGATAGTTAATGTGGTGAACCTTATGGTAAGAGGGAGTAGTGACTAAATTTCCCTATCTCTAGGGTTAAAAATAAATGTGACTTAAAAATGACAGCGGGAAATTAATAAGTCGGTGCATACGTATAAATTAATGCAGTAGTGGCGATCGCTTCTCCCTTGACAACAACAGATGAGCTTGAATATACTTAGTACATAAGTACTAAAACAAAATCCAACCTGCGTTCCTTAACTTCAGTCTTTGACTAGAAGTCAGTCAACATTAGGAATAGCAACCTCAACAACAAAGTCATTTTCATTTCAGTATTTCCACAGCTCTGAAAATACTGTTTTCAAGGCTACCCTCAACACAGTACAGGGTTAGCCGCAGTCTTGCTTGCTACCAAAAAATAATGCACATTAACTGGAGTTTAAGTATGAGCATAGTTGCTGCTAAGGATAGTAAACAACAACTCTTACAAACATTTCAACAAATTTTGGCAGATAAGAAAAAGCTGGAATCAAAAATAGCTACCAAACAGGAAGAAGCAGAAAAGGCAAAAAATAAACAAATTTTAGAAGTAGCTTCGACATACACAGTTGATAGTATTATCAAAGGTTTAGCAGACTTGCAATTAGAATTTGGTGGTATAGTCACTACACTTTCTGACAAATTAGCCAAAGAAAATTCTAAGTTAGATGAACTAAACCGCGCTATCGAAATTGAAACTCAAAACTTAAAAGAACTTCAGCAAATTAGAGTGGTAGCAGATACATTAGACATACTCACTCAAGAACATCAAGAAAAGCTGAAAACTCTAGAACAAGATACAAATAGTCAGCGAGACGCCCTAGAAAAAGAAATAGAAAAAACACGAAAAGATTGGCAGCGAGAGCAGGAAATATATGCAGAATCAGTCAAAGCATTCAATGAATTATTAGCAAAAGAAAGAGCTTTAGAAGCAGAGGAATATCAATATAAATTAGAAAATAAGAAAAAAATAGACACAGATGCTTTCCAGGCGAAAAAGCGTCAACAAGAAAGACAAATAGAAGAAAGTAATCAAGAAAAAGAAAAAAATTGGTCAGAAAGAGAAAAAATACTTTCTGCAAATCAATCATTATTCACAGAATACCAACAAAAAATAGCAGCATTTCCTGTCGAACTGGAAGAAGCAGTGAAAAAAGCTAGAGAAGAAGCTATCAAAGAAACTAGTCAAAAAGCAAAAGTTGAAGCAGATTTATTTGAAAAAGAATGGGAAGCCACTAAACAAAGTTATGAACTCAAAATTCAATCATTAGAAGAAATTATTCAGAAACAAATTGAGCAAATAGAAGGAATATCATCTCAACTTCAGACCACATTAAAACAAGCTCAAGATTTAGCTTTGAGAGCTTTTAGTAATTCTGATAAATAGTTTCACAGTCAAAATCAACTTGAAAACAACAAAAACCGAGGTTTATTATGCCAAGCAAAAAACCTAATGAAAGAAATACTAAGTCAGAGATATTGGAAGCTTATAATGAAATTTTCAAAGAGAAAGCAGCCCTAAAATCTCAACTAGAACAATTAGCAAAAGAACGTGATTCTGTACAAAAAAATCAGATAAACTCAACTATAGAAAATAAAGCAATGATGAATCAACCAGTAACTATTCAACAAAAAATGAACTTTACTATTGAAAGTCTCGCGAAAATTCAGCTAGGCTTTGGTAGTGCTGCGAATGAATTGTCAGAACAACTCACAACGCAAGCATCCAAATTAGCAGAAATTAGACAATTAGTTGAAAATGAAGTGCAGCAATTAAAAGAACTACATAATTTAGAAATTTCTGAAGATATCCTAGATAATCTCATTCAAACTTATGAAGAAAATGCTAAAGCTTACCAAGAAGAATTCAGCCAGCGTTCGGAAACTTTAATGCAAGCACATCAAGAACTAAGACAAGCTTGGGAAAAAGAAAAAGAAGACTACAAAATATCAATTAAAGAGCGGGATGAAAACCTCAAGAAAACTCGACAAAGAGATGCAGAAGAATATAAATATAATCTAGAACTACAACGTAAACTAGAGATGGATGAATACGAGCAACAGCAAAAAACTTTATATAAAGAATTAGAAGAATTTCGCAAAGAAATAGAAAAGCAATGGTCAGAAAGAGAGAAAGCGATCGCAGAAAAAGAAAAACAATTTGAAGAGTATAAAGCTAAAGTCGAAGCTTTCCCTAAAGAAAAAGAAGCAGCAATCAAAAAAGCAATAGAAGAAGGTAGAGGTATCGCTCATTACCAAGCTAAAGTCAAAGCAGATTTATTTGCTAAAGAAGTGGAAGGGCAAAAGCGTTTTTATGAGCAAAGGTTGCAATCTTTAGAACAGACTATTAATAATCAAGAAACACGTATTCAAAATCTCTCTAAACAACTAGAATCTGCCTTGAAACAAGTTCAAGATTTGGCAGTAAAAGCTATTGAAGGATCTGCAAATATAAATTCCTATCAAGCAATCAAAGAAATAGCTTTAGAACAAGCTAAAAGCCAAGTGAAGAATAAATAGTTTTGGGAGTTAGTCAGTAGGGTTTGTTACGGCACTAGTTAGATAAAGATAGTAAGCATAAACATTTTTGCCGTAATACTAATTCCCTGTAAAAGTTAAACATATTTGTGTTGTACCAGACGTGACATGGCACGTCTCTAATAGTATAACGCACCGTGATGAATGGTGCGTTTATCTTCAGTATAACGCATCTTACCAAGTGAATATTTACTTGATCAATAGTCCTTCATTCTTTTCTCTATTTGTTGTTATTATTAGTTTTAGGAGTTAAACCACGCTCTCTTCTCAGGGGTTTATCCTTAACTGGTAGTTGAGGTGGATTTGGTTTCTTACGAGACATAATTTTTAACCTTGAATTTGATTCTTATACTAATTACACAACAGTTGTTATCACTTCCAGAAATATTTAAAATAAAATCCAAATTTAATAATTTATTATTACCAAGTTATCTAAATAAGAAAATAGAGACGCAGAAAAAGCGCCTCTAAAAGAGAGGAAACCCATTATGAAAATTTAAAAACTTAAAATTAAAAATTAAAGTTGGTTATGAAAAAGCTAACTAGCTATCAGTCATTAAGTTTACTTACTTGAGCATTTAATGTATTACATATACTCAAGCTGTCTTTGGTTTGGAATTGTCGTTTTGGGCTTGAAGCTTATTGCTACCAGATTCAGTTTTAGGTTTATTTGTGACCGGAGGTTTTGGGCGAGACATAGTAACTAAGTAATTTTTAACTCTGTACAGATTGAACTACACCGTAGTAAATTCGGAATCCGGAAAATAAAAAAATAACTGACTATCGAGTCAGTTAAAAAATATTAAACTCAAGAAAAGTATTTACTCTTTCTGCGACATAATATCCTACGCAAAAGCTGAAAAACCTAAATCCGGGGGTATATCTTGAATACGCCCCGAACCAACAGCCCGAACTGCTTCTGAGACAGAGATATCACCAGTGTACAAGGCACGCCCAATAATAACACCGGTGACGCCTTGAGGTTCTAATGCTAGCAGACTAAGAAGATCCGTGAGCGAACTAACTCCACCAGAAGCAATTACAGGAATATTGATTGCAGCAGCTAATTCGCGTAAAGCATCTAAGTTTGGCCCTGCAAGAGTACCGTCACGATGGATATCTGTGTAAATTACTGCTGCTGCTCCTAATTCTTGCATTTGTACAGCAAGTTGTGTTGCAAGTACTTCTGATGTTTCCAACCAACCACGAGTCGCTACTTTGCCATTACGAGCATCTATGCCGATAATAATTTGTTGAGGAAATTCTTGACACAGTTGTTGTACTAGCTGTGGTTGTTCTACAGCCACAGTTCCCAAGATAGCCCATTGTACGCCTAAATTAAATAACTGCTGTACGCTGTCTCGTGTCCGTAAACCTCCACCTACTTCAATCGGTACGGACACTGCTTGAGCGATCGCTTCTATTGCCTTTAAGTTTACTAATTTACCTGCTTTTGCCCCATCCAAATCAACCAAATGCAGTCTAGTTGCACCCTCCTCTACCCATTGTTTGGCAACATCCACCGGATTTTCGCTGAAAACTTGTGAGCGATCGTAGTCTCCCTGATAAAGTCGCACACAACGACCTTCTAGTAAATCTATCGCTGGAATAACTTCCATAATTATCCTGAAAGTGGTTAGTGGTTGGTTGTTGGTTGTTAGTAGTTAATGGTTAGTAGTTAGTGGTTG
>Ga0073934_10009380_pt1 | contig 12577 bp, 8 predicted proteins | sample LarsenN4metaG_FD_76834 | JGI IMG/M metagenome (GOLD analysis project Ga0073934, IMG submission 76834) | Hot spring sediment bacterial and archeal communities from British Columbia, Canada, to study Microbial Dark Matter (Phase II) - Larsen... ... | reverse complement strand
TCCATCTGCAATTGACTCTGCTGGCTCTTCTGCCACTCCAACTGACGCCGCGCCGATTCAGACTCCAATCCGGCCTGCTGCTCGGATGCCTGGGCATCCTCCAATTGGAGGCGTGTCCCGCGAACATCCTCTGTCGCCCGCGTTAATTTCGATTGTGCATCATGGATCCGCGCGGATAACGCGTCCACAACATTGTTGAGCGCTTCGATCTCGGCACCCAGGCCGGTCAGCGACTCGGTCAGCTCGCGCTTCTGACGCGGACGGCTCAACGCAGAGGAAGACGCTGACTTCCCAGCTATGATCAATCCATCCCCACGGAAGACCTCCCCGCGCAGCGTCACCACGCGCGCATGGGTTGGCAGTTCACGGATCATTCGGCGAGCTGTCGTCCGGTCGCGGACGATCAGTGTCTGACCGAGCATGAGGGTTACCGCGGCGAGTAATTCATCCGGCGCATGCACAAGCTCAGATGCAATGCCGAGGCAATCTGTGTCATCGGGTTTCGAAATGGCGTGGCGGGCATGATCTTCCAGCGGCAACAACGCAGCCCGTCCCGCATCTTCGGATTCAAGCAGTTGCAGCGCGTCGTCGATGTCATTCGAATCCAACAGAATGGCATCCAGCGTATCACCCAATGCAGCCGCGACAGCGATCTCCAACTCTGCAGGCACATCCAGCGACGCGCTCAACGCCCCACGCGCGCCTTTAAGTTTCGATTGACGCGCCGCATCCAGCAGGAAACGGGCGCCCTCGGCATACCCTGCCAGTGACTGTTCCGCCTGTTCCAACACGTCGAACTGTGCCTTCAAACGTGTATGCTCTGCCAAACGTTGAGCACGCTCATCCGATTTGGCGCGGCGTTCATTCTCAAGCCTTGTGACCTCGCTGCGGGCGCCCTCTTCTCTTTCAAGCGCCTGACGCCACTCGAGTTCCGCGGCTTCACGCTGCTGACGCGCCGTCGCAGACCGCATCCCGGCTTCACGCGCAGATGATTCTGCCGCTTCGATGGACCTGGCCGCGGCATCCAGACGGGTTTGCAGGCTTTCAAGGCGTGAACGCAGCTCTTCAAGCCGTGCCTGCGCCTCGGCACGCTGGGCGCTCCACTTTTCGATCTCGGCCCGGGCTGATCTCAATTTTTCTTCCACTTCTGTCCGTTCAGCCTGCTTTCGCTGAAGCGATTCGCGAGCCTCATCATATTGCTTCTGGGCGTCGTCATATTCTGCCTGCAAACGGACCGTTTCCTGCTCCACCTCGGCAAGACGTTCGTACGCATTGCGTTCCTCATCAGATGCGCGGTCCTTATCAGCCAGAACAGAAGATTGGGCAGTCAACAGCGAGCGCCGTCGTTCCTCAAGAACCGCAAGTTCGCGGCTCACTTCTTCACGCTGGTTGTGCAATTCTGCAGACTGACGATGCCAGGCGTTCAATTGTGCACGCAGTCCGCTAAGGCGTTCCCGGAAAGTGTTATACGCAGCCTGGGCTTTGGCATGCGATTCACGCGCTTCACCGACACGCACTTCCTGCGCCTTTACCACTTCACGCGCATCGGCAAATTCCTTTTGGGCGTGATGCCAGTGATATCCGTACCATTCACGCAAGATCACTTTGAGATCTGCCTGCGCACGAATGTATTCGTTTGCGCGCTTGGCCTGGCGCTCCAGGCTGCGCAGGCGCGGTTCCAACTCAGACATAATGTCAAGGACGCGTTCCAAATTACGCATCGTGTTTTCGAGTCGTTTTAATGCATCTTCACGGCGCACACGGTACAGGCCAACGCCGGCTGCCTCCTCGAACAAACGGCGGCGCTCGTCTGCTTTCAAGGCAAGCGACGCATCCACCAGCCCCTGTCCAAGGATGGTGTACGTGCGCTCAGACAGACCGGATGCAGCAAGCAGCTCATTCAGGTCGCGCAGACGCACCTGCTGATCGTTGAGCAGATAATCGTTATGACCATCGCGGTATGCGCGGCGCGTCATGCCTACTTCAGTAAAGTCCACAGGCAGCCAGTTGGTGCTGTTATCGAACATAATATGCGCCGAAGCCATACTCGCCCGTGGGCGATGCTCGGAGCCATTGAAGATCATGTCTTCAGTTTTTTTGCCGCGCAGCAATGCATATGACTGTTCGCCCAACACCCAGCGCAGCGCATCGGCGATGTTCGATTTGCCGGATCCGTTCGGGCCAACGATGGCGGTGATTCCGCTCGCGAACTCGAAGGTCGTCTTCGATGCGAATGTTTTGTAGCCTTGCAATTCAAGAGATTTAAGACGAAGAGGCATGTATCAATTCTTTATAAAATGGATTTTTTATTTGAACGAAATTCCCAACGCTTCCAATGCGGTCTGCGCGGCAATACGGGCTGCCACATGCTTGCTCGAACCATGTCCGCGGCCATAAGCCGTTCCCTGAATACGGACCTCCACTTCGAACACCTTGGCATGATCGGGCCCGCTCGATGCCACCGTGACATACTGCGGAGATCCCAGTTTTTCGGCCTGTGCCCATTCCTGCAGGACACTCTTGGGGTCATGGATTTCTTCGATGATGAAATCTTGAGACTCTTCCAGCATCGGATGGACAAACGCTTCCACTGCGCCAAGCCCTGCATCCAAATACAACGCGCCGATCAATGCTTCGAACGCAGATCCCAGCAAACCATCGCGCTTGCTGCCGCCCGAGGAGAATTCTCCCCGCCCAAGCCGAAGCGCTTTGCCAAGGTCGATGCTGCGGGCAAAAACGGCCAGCTGATCGTTGCGAACAAATGCCGAGCGCATCTTGGTCAGGTCGCCTTCTGGCATTTCAGGAAAACGATTGTAGACCCATGCACCCACGATAAAATCCAACACTGCATCGCCCAGAAATTCGAGACGCTCATTATCCTCCAACGAGTTGGGATTCTCGTTGACGTAGGAACGATGGGTCAGTGCGCGCGTCAGCAGGGAAATATTCTTGAAGGGCAGATTTAGACGTCGGCTTAGGTCAGAAGCGGACTCAAAATCCCGCGAGTCGAACATGAAGGTCACCAGAACTCCCGGGAACTCAGGGAGCGCATCTCCCCCACATCAAGAGGTGGGGAAATTGCGGTCCATCAGTTCCAAATAATGCCGCACACTTCTTGAATATCCATCGTGTACGGGGTATTGAGCGGGCTGAATTGTACTATAAGCGCCATGTTTTTTTAAGACATAGCATCGAGCCTATTTTCTCTTCCACTTTGGGTGGCGTGCGGGGTACAATCCACCCATTCTTTCGTTGAGGGATGATATGAGTGATATCAGCAGTGAGACCCGGTTCCTGCACGCCATCGAAATGGGACTGGGGGCATGGCAATGGGGCGACCGTGTGGTCTGGCAGTATGGTCATGGGTACGGACCGGATCAGGTGCGGGAGGCGTTCCAAACTGCCATTCGGGAGGGAATCCGTTTTATCGATACTGCTGAGATGTACGGCAACGGGCTTTCCGAGCGTTTTCTTGGCAATTTCATCAAAGAAACAAATCAACCTGTTTTGATAGCCACGAAGTTTTTTCCCTGGCCCTGGCGATTCTACAAGGATGCCGTACCGCGCGCCTTGAAAGGCAGCCTCACGCGCATGGGCGTGGATAGCGTGGACCTGTATCAAATCCACTGGCCAAGCCCGATCCTTGGCGATGATCGACTGATGGCTGGTTTGGCTGAATGCGTTAAGAACGGGAGTGCCCGCACGGTTGGCATCTCCAATTATGAACCGTCACGCATGGTGGCAGCCTATTCGAGCCTGGCCAGGCACGGTGTTCCGCTGGCGTCGAACCAGGTGCATTACAGTCTGTTGCGGCGCAATGCGGAAAAAGATGGGACACTTTCGCGCTGTAAGGAATTAGGTGTACGTTTGATCGCCTACAGCCCCATTGAGAAAGGACTGCTCTCCGGGAAGTACTCGGTCGATAATCCCCCGCCAGGCGCGCGTGCCAGGCGATATGCCGGACTTCTGTCGAAGATCCAGCCACTGATTAAGTTGATGACCGAGATCGGGCAGGATCGCGGCGGCAAAACACTCACACAGATAGCGCTAAATTGGGTCATTTGTAAAGGAGCGCTTCCCATTCCTGGCGCAAAAAATGCCGCCCAGGTGGAGGAACATGCAGGCGCACTCGGGTGGCGACTGACCGACGATGAAGTGGTGCGATTGGATGAGGTCAGCAACCGCTTGCTTGAGCAATAAAAAAATCCGGCGATATAAATCGCCGGATTTTTTTCTAGCGCATCATGAAGATTTGACGGTCCAGCTTGTATCCCATCGCTTCGAGCTTTGGTGAGAACATGGGACGCAAACCAGTCGGTCTAAATTGACCTACAGGACGTCCTTCTTGATCGGTTCCAGTTTGCTGGAAGACGAAGATGTCGGTCAAGGTGATGACTTCCGACTCCATGCCGGCAACTTCTGAGATCTGCGTGACCTTACGAGTTCCATCAGGGAAGCGGGTGAGATAGATGATCAGATCCAAGGCAGAAGCGATCTGCTTACGGATGGCCAATACAGGCAGTTCAAAACCGGCCATCAGGGTCATGGTCTCGAGACGAGACAAAGTATCACGCGGCGAGTTGGAATGAACCGTGGTCATGGATCCATCGTGACCAGTATTCATGGCCTGGAGCATATCGAGCGCTTCGCCGCCACGAATCTCGCCTACAATGATGCGGTCTGGGCGCATACGCAACGAATTTTTCACCAGGTCACGGATGGTCACCTGTCCCTCGCCCTTGTAGTCGGGCGGTCTGGCTTCAAGAGAAATCTTGTGTGTCTGCATCATCTGAAGCTCGACCGAGTCTTCGATGGTGACAATGCGTTCTTCATTGGGAATGGAGCGGGCCAGAATATTGAGGAATGTGGTCTTGCCAGAACTGGTATTTCCGGCGACGATGATATTCAAACGTGCCGCCACACAAACCCCCACGAATTCCGCCATGCCTTCTGTGAGTGCCCCCTTTTCGATCAGGTCCTGGACTGCCAATTTATCCTTCAAGAAGCGGCGGATAGAGAGACATGATCCCTGCTGGGCGACGGGCGGGATGATGGCATTGACGCGTGAACCATCACGCAAATGGGCATCCACCATGGGGTGCTTGGGATTTACATAACGACCGAACGGGTTGATGATGTGATTGATCGACAAACGCAGCTGAATTTCGCTGTCGTATTTTGCGCTGGTCAACAGCAACTTTCCATGCCGCTCGACAAAGATTTGATCAGGTCCATTGACCATGATTTCACTGATCTGTGGGTCCTCGAAGAATTCTTCCATCGCGCCGTACGTTGCTGAATAGGCAAATATCTCATCGAGGAAGGCTTTTTCACCTGCACCCAAATCGCCGTTCGCCATTTGGTATGCCTGGAAAATCAGATCCTTCAACAATTCTTCATAGCGCTCCCCCAGCGGAGGCGTTTCATCCGCGAGCTCGACCAGATACTTTAGAACTCGTGGGCGAAGCAACTCGGGATCAGAAATCCCCGGAACTCGTGGCTTGTTTTGCTTGGACACATGACTCTCCATCGTACGGTGATTTAAGCAGACTAACAATTGAAAGAAGTGGGCAAATACCTGCTTCTGTATCTGCCCACTCAAGCCTTTATCGAATCAGACCGATCTGGGCTGGCATGCTGCTATCCCAATTGTCACCATCCTGATAGATCACATTGGTGTTATTTGACCCACCAAGTTCAACCGTATATCCAATGATCTGAACATGGCTGGGGTTCAGGTTGCCAGTCCCGTTGTAGACGAGCGGAGCGCCTGGCATAAAGATCGTACCAGTCAACGTGGTGCCGGCATTTCCATTGAACTTCATTTTGTTCGTGTTGCTCAATGGAGCATAGATCAACATACCGGCAAGGTCACCGGAGGTTGGCGCCGAGAGATTGATCTGGGCGCCGCCATTCCAATCGATCTCCCCAGACAGCATGACGATGGTAACACCTGTGCCACTGAGTTTGTCCTTCGCATTCAATTTGAAGTCACCCGTGACACAATATGTGCCAGCGCTGAGGGTTGTCACACCACTGGGCGGGAAGGATGCGTATGTCCAGGTGCAGGTGTATTTTGGCAGCATGGCGGCAGGAGGAGGATAATCATACTGATCGGCTCCACCATTGAACCCGCCAGTGACGCCGCTGACGTCAGGATTGCCTGTCTTCGTATACGAACCGGCAACCATATCAATACTGCCATCGATGCCAATATCAAGACCTTTGGCGCCCTGGATATTCACACCGCAATCCTTGTTGGAGTTCGAAAAAACGCCTCCGCCTGTGACGTTGACTTCTGCACTCCCGGAGAAGTAGATGGTTTTGCACTGATCGGGCGCCAATCCGATAATGGACGCACCACCATACAGCTCTCCGATATATTCCTGCTGCGACATCGCGATCGCTTCAACCGTATTGCGCATCCGGTTAATACCGAGAACACGTGCGAAGTAGGTATTGACGTTGGATGTGATGATGACCTGAATGTACTCCGGGTCATCGTCATAGGGGCCGCAACTGGAACCCGCTTCATCACACGAATAGACTTCCACGTTATTGGAAACCAGATTGTCGTTATACCCATTTTCAAGGGCACGATCCAATGCTTCCAGTTTCCATAACGAGTTGCCTCGTATGTTAGCGAGAGAACCCGCCAATGCGGCAGCATCTGCAGCGTTTTGCGCATGACGACGATCAGACAATTTCGCCGTACCATCCACTGCCAAACCTACAATCGCAAACAAACCAACAGCAGCCAATGCAATGAGAATTAATGCTTGTCCACGTTCCGTGGAATAAAAAAATGGTTTCATGTTTGTGTTGTACCTTTCGTTGTATTCACTTGTAACCGACCGGGCAAAGTGGCTGTTAACCTCCTTTCCCTGGCGACATTATACGCCAGGGAAAAATTCGTTCACCTACAGAAGTGAAATGTAATGAGACTTCAAGCTGTTATCTCATTAAACCAATTTTTCGTTTGATCTGCACCTGATTTGACGGGTCATAATTAAAGTTAATGGTGGTGGTTCCGTTAATTTTTATATCCCAGCCGATCAGTTGGGCATTGATTTCGGCCGTGGGACTACTGCCTCCATTGATCGTAATGTCACAATAAGGCGCAAAGATCAACCCATTGATATCGATACCAGAACCGCCTGTGATCGTACAATCCTCAATGGATGTCTGAGTGCCTTCCAGGATAACGAGATAGCCTTGATAATCGCTGTCAGGATCATTGGTAGCGTCAAGGTATGTGGGACTGCTCGCATTGATCGAGAACCCACCACCTGATCGAATATAAAGTGTGATGCCACCGTCAGTTGCTGCTCCATAGTACTTGTTTCTTGCAGCAGTGGATGCGCCGTTCAGAAATGCTGCATCAACGGGACTCCAACTGAGATCCTGATTCATCGGAGGGTCGATACAATAAACGCCCTCATGCATGTAGATATGTGACTTATTGGCAACCAGAGTAGCCTGCGGAAATTCTGTATAGAAACCAGGATAAATCATCCACTCTTCGACTCTTTTACCATCCACGATAATTTCACCCAGTTTCGTGGGAGTAGGGTACCCACCCATGCTGCATTCTGGTGGCACATCCGGCCAATAGACATCGTCGGGGATGGCAACAGCGTCCTGATTTATCTGAGGCGTAAATGAAGGAGTAAAAGTACAACTCCCTAAATCGATATTATTTCCAGCAGAGTTGACCGTTCCATCATAGATGTTGAGGTCAGCACAGTTCGGAACCACAAACCCACAAACTTCATCTGAATTGAGGAAAATGCCGCCACGGTTCAGGTTGACGGTGCTGCTGCCACTTACCGATACACTATAACCGCCGGTTCCGCCGGTACTGCAGTTCGGGTCTGGATCGTAGGAAATAATCATCGCGCCATCGGCAAGATCGCCACCCTCTTTGAGATACGCTACCGCTTCCACGGTATTCTTCGTTTGTGGGATGCCAATTACACGTGCCAAATATGTGTTCACATAAGAGGTGACAATTACCTGCACATACGAATGATTGTTGATATAGGCACCACTGATCGGAGGCGTATACACTCGAACCGTGTTCGATGTGAGATTGTTGTTATAACCGTTGCCACCCGCCCGGTTTAAGGCTGCCAACTGTACAGCTTCGCATAGAGGCGACGGCAATACGCCAGACGGCGGTGGACAGGATTCCACCTGGTTGCTTGTGGGGCTAAGGTTGGAAACATTCGTCGTGATCCCGTTCACCTTGGCGAGTGCCCCGGCCAACGCTGCGGTATCTGCTGCATTTTGGGCATGTCTGCGGTCGGAAAACTTGGCGCCACCATCCACAGCCAGTCCAACGATACCGACCAATCCGATGGCTGCGATCGCAATGACGATCAAGGCTTGACCACGTTGTCTTCTCATTTCAAACTTCATCTCTCTCTCCTTTATTCCCAGGTGAACAATCAGTAACTCGATCAATTATCCAGCTCAAAAATACCTAAAATCGTTCGCGCACTCGTGGACGTAAACGTACGGGCACGAAGTGGCACCAGGCGGAGCATGGGGCTATACGGTGCGGTGACAGTAACAATTACACGATCCTGCGAATCGACAACAACCTGCGCATCCTCACCTGACGCCGCATCACATGGGATCAGAAGATTACGCTCAGTTTGTGTGTCGGGGCCGTGTCCATCTGTATAGATAGCATCGTTGGGACCAGCATCATAGCGAATATCAATGTTTGCATCTGAAAGGTTCAGGAAATATGTGGACCGTTTTGCCATTTGACGAATGGCCGCACAATTGTTGTACTTGTGCAAGCCACTATCATTCAGCCCCACGGCAGAGGCATAGCGTGCTGCTTCACGACTGGCGTTATTTACCGCGGCATAGATAAAAACCATTCGCCCTACCTCAAAAATCCCAACCAGCACCAGCATCAGGATGGGGAGCGCGATCGCAAATTCAACGATCGCCTGGGCGCGTTCTTTCAAAAAGGGTTGTTTAGCAGAAGAGTTAATTTCAGACATCGATACATCCATCAGATTCATGATCACACCATTATCAAAAACCGACTCGCCAAGGCGGGCCGGTTTCGCTTTTGCTCACCAGAGACTACACCCCATCTGAAGGGTTATGCGACCACATTTCGCCTCCGGGTCTACGCATCCCGATTACTGTTCTATTTACTTGCAACAGATATTGATCGGCTATAGTTGGGCGCCAATCAAAGGCAGGACGAAACGTTTCAAATTAAGTTACATGATTCCTACTAACTGTAACCTTTTCATCCGGAAACATTTTGTTTCCAGAAGTTGTCTAGGCTTGCATCTTCGCAACCTTTTTTGACATATCGATCGCAGCCTGCTTCAGGATCATCGTCGCAGTATCCGTCGGGAACTTGACGCTGACAGGTGTGTTTTGATTGTTGGCAAGCGTAAAATTCCCCATCATATACGGCATGGTTAACATGATCTCAAGCCCAAGGATTTTCTCTGCTTCAGACTTTGTCAAACCTTCCAGACCGACCGCGCGGTTCAAGATCGGGAATACGCGGTCCTGGCTGATCCCCTGTGTCTTCAAATAATGCCATAGTTTCTTCGTGTGATTGACCGTGCTTAGGTCCGTGCTCAGGATCAATACCACAAGACTGGCATCCTGAATGATCGGCAGGCTGATCTTGGAGAGCGAGCGTCCAATATCCGCCAGAACATAATCGTACGACAGACGTAAGGAGTTCACGATCTTGGGAATATGCCCCACCTGCAGATTGCCAGCCGTCTCGGGGTCTGGCGCACCAGGCAATAGATGGAACTGCCAATGTGCAGGTATAAGCAGATTGTTCGCCAAATAATCGGAGGTGATCTGCTCCTCTGATCTTTCAGCAAGTTTCACCAGATTAAAGTCTGTTTCCGGAACCCCCACCAAGGGCGCAATCGAACCCATCGGCAGGACCAAATCCACCACAGCAACAGTGGATTGCATCATATGACTGGCAATATTCATGCCAATATTCGCACACAATGACGATGTTCCGGTCCCACCCTTTGCACTGAGAAAAGTAAATAGGAAACCCTTTTCCTGCTTCTTGCGCAAGCGCCGCCCTTCTATCAACAACCGCGGGATTGCATCCACAAGTGTCATCATCACCATGCCAGATTTGACATAATACTCTGAACATCCTGCCTGCAGACACGCGTGCATCTCATCCGGATCAGAGTGACTGCTCAACACAACGCATGGGATGTCGGCAATGGCAGGGTTGCGCTGCAAGCGCTCGATCAACTCCATCGCGTTCAGGTCCGGTAATTTTGTATCGAAGATGATCATATTCGGCGCAGATTCACCTACCAGGCGAATACCATCCTCCCCCGTAGCGGCATGCTTTACAAGATAATTTTTCTTGTGAAGCAACTGAGCGAGAAAATTCCGGTTTGCTTCGTCGGCATCGATCACAAGTACGGTAGCGGAGTCCATCAGGATTATCCTTTCAGGATGCGGTTATTATGGTAGAGCGGTGAGTACCCAGCGCTTCTCGACGTCATCCTGTGCAAGCATGATCAACAGGCATGGAGTATTGCTATCCAAAGCCTGCATATCGTCCAGACTCATTTGTTCGATTGAATATACCTTGTAGATCAGTCGGTCACTATTACTCATCTGAAGTTCGATCGGATCGTCAGGATTTAGAGTTCTCAGGACCGCTTCCAATTGGCGGCTCCACGGCAGGGAAACCCAGCGGCATACCTCTGTTCCCTGCAGCCACTCTGCACCTCTTGGCCGCCATTTTCCATCCGTCAGGGCGCCCTTACCCAATGCAAATGACCACCCACCCGGCAAGCTCACAGATGTGGGGAACGGCAAGGTTGAGACCTGCTCCACGACCGGTTCAGGTTGTGACCGCTGATAAACGTTGTAAATAATGGTCAATGCAATACCAGCAATAACAACCCCCAGAAACGCGATCGCAAAATTTATGTAGCGCCGATACGGTTTTAAGGCATTCTCAACCGACTGCAAACGCTCGTCCAGAGGATCTTGTGGCTTTGACTCAACTTCAACAAACACTTCCTCTTCGCCTTCAAGCGCGATCGAACGAACCTCACTCAAGGTCTCTGTCACATCAGCTGTGTTGCGCGGCTGGAAGGCCTGTCTCTTTAATTCACCAAGATCAACCGGTTTTTCAGGTTCTGGCCGCACTTCTTCCACAAGCGGTGGTACCTCAACCTCAGACGCGGTGGCAACGAGCGCCGTATCAACTGGTTCTTCATCGAGCAATTCGATCAGCTCATCGATCTGCTCAAGATACTCTTCTGATTCGAGCTCGTCCTTGAGCTCATCGATCTCTTCCTCGATTTCAGCCGAGTCATCGATTGAAGGATATGCTTCTTCTGTTGCCTTTGGTTCATCAACTGAAACTTCCGATCGGGATGTTCCACGGCCGATTCGTCTCCACCATTTGGATTGCTTCTGATCTTCAGCCGCCTGATCTTCTTCAATGAGGGAGCGCCGCACATCATCCAGAATATCGTCGGGAGACGGCTCAGCGACTTCAGGGCTCGAGTGGGTCGATTCCGCCATCTCAGTACCGGTATCGTCGTTGACAGGCGCATCTTCCCCAGCCGCAAGTTGACCCGTTAAATGATCGTTCAGTTCGGCTGCATCATGCTCACTCGATTGCTCTATTTTCTTCGACTTCTTCTTTTTATTGGACATTCCATACTCTCACTAGGGAAGGCTGGTAGGCAGGGCGGGCTGCTCAAACATAAAGGTGACCGTCACCTCACCCTGTTCCGGCAAAACAAAACTCTGATCACGATAGAGACCCGGCAAGCTGACGTTAATTCCCAATCCGGGAGCATAGCCGGTCATATCGAATACCGTAATTCCATTCTCCGTACGCTGCGTAATCTGTTCATTACTGGATGTGGTGAGCAGCACGCTCATAGCGTCAATCCATTCACCGGCATCTGGCAGTTTATTGCCATTGCGATCCATGAAGACCTGCACTTTCACCTTGGCGGTCGAAATGTAGACCGTTGGGGTTGGTACAGGTGTGCGTGTCGGAATGATCGTTGAAACAGGAATCGCTACATCTGTATCTGTGACTTGATAGCGATAAAAGTCAAAGCCTTTCAACACATCCATGAAACCATCAACGTAATCACGACCACCTTTACATTTCAGTTCATATTTCAAGTTGTCCCATGTCACCGGGAGCTTGTTCTTCTTGGTGGCGATGACGGCTTCCTGGAAACAACTCAACCCACTATGGTAGGCGGTAAATGTGAATCGCCACAGGTCCTCATATGCAGTGTTGGAGGTGGTACCTCCCGCAGCGATCGTCGCGGCCGCAGCGGTGGCTGTAGCTGCATCAGCATCCTCGTCCGGTTCCTTCTTGATCGACTGTTTTAAAATGACATTGACCTGTTCGCAATTGGCACGCAGGACGCCGGCGATCAGGGAAACACTTTCCTTTGCCTTGTTCAGATCCAGTCCATTCTCACAGGTGGGACAGGTGGCATCGGCCAGGCTGACCACGGCGCCTCGGATCATTGCCTGTTGCGCAGGGTCCAGGCTGATATAG
>Ga0073934_10009379_pt1 | contig 12579 bp, 10 predicted proteins | sample LarsenN4metaG_FD_76834 | JGI IMG/M metagenome (GOLD analysis project Ga0073934, IMG submission 76834) | Hot spring sediment bacterial and archeal communities from British Columbia, Canada, to study Microbial Dark Matter (Phase II) - Larsen... ... | reverse complement strand
GGGATCCTGGCTCATGAAGCTTTGACGTCGGAAGCTGGTGCTGGCGCCTTGGCATCGGCAGGCTCGTCCAGGAGATCGTCGGGTAGCGCACCATACGAATCGACGCCCTCGGGCGGATATTCCCGGGTGGCGTCGATCTCGAGGTTGGCGTACGGGTCCTCGTAACGCGGCGCAGGGCCGAGCCCTCCTCCGCGCGTGAGCTGGCGCAACTCCGTGAGCCCGCCGTGGATGCCCTCGGCCCTCAAGATCTCGTCGATGCCGGTCTGGGCGCGTACCTCGGTCGTCATCTGCCGTAGCTTCTTCAGCCAGCGGCCCATGGTGTGCAGCATGCCCGGCAGCTTTTGCGGGCCGACGGCCACCAGCGTCACCACGCCGATGACCAAGAGCTCGCTGAATGAGAGGCCGAACACGCGCAGAAGCTACAATCGCCCGCGCCCTTCGGCAAATCGTCAGCGGCCCCCTGCCCCGATTTCTGGGCCCGAACGCCCAAATGCTAGCCTCGGAGCCCCGTGCTGGTCCTGCTGATCGTCGCGCTCACCATCATCGCGCCCACGGTGTTCGTCTACTTTCTGGTCATCAAGGGGACCGACCGCTACGAGCCGGAGCCCTTCTGGCTGTTGACGCTGACGTTCTTGTGGGGCGCCGTCGTGGCCACGCTGACGGCCATCGTCGGCAATGCCATCGGAGAGGGTGCGGTCAGCGCGGCGCTCGGCGCCACCGGGGACGAGGCCCTGGTCAAGGCCTCCACCGCCTCCTTCGTGGCGCCCCTGGTCGAAGAGACCACCAAAGGCCTCGGCCTGCTGGTCTTGTGGCTGGCGTCCGCGATGTGGCTGCGCGAGCTCGACGGGGCACTCGACGGAGCGATCTACGGCGGCGTCATCGGTCTGGGCTTCACCCTGACCGAAGACGTGCTCTACGTCGCCAGCGCCGGAGCGCAGGGCGGCGCGGCCGCCTTCACCGGGCTCTACATCTTGCGCACCGTGCTGAGCGGCCTGGGGCACGCCTCGTTCACCGCCATGACCGGCCTGGGCGTGGGCATCGCCGCCGAGAGCGCCAACGGCCTGATCAAGGTGATGGCTCCGATCGGCGGCTGGCTGGCCGCCGTCGGCCTGCATTTCGTGCACAATTTCCTGGTCAGTTTCATGTTCCGCGACGGCGCAGGCCTCGGCATCAAGCTCTTTGTCTTCTGGACCTTCGACCTGCTCTTCTTCGTGCTCATCGTCTGTCTGGCGGTGCGCGATCGCTCGATCGTCCTGCGCGGCCTGGTCGACGAGGTGGGCCGCCTGTTGCACCCGAAAGAGCTCGAGCGCACGACGAGCTACTGGATGCTGATGCCGTTCTGGAACTTCTTCTCGCTGTCGAGCGGTCGCGACTACGGCACGAGCCGCAAGAAGCAGCTTGCCCTGATCGAGCTCGCGTTCCTCAAGCATCGCCGCCGCCGCGGCGAGCAGGGGCAAGATCTCGATCGCGACGAGCAGGCCCTGCGCTCTCAAATTTACGCCTTCAATCAGGCGAACGTCTTCATCGGGAAGCGTTGACCACGCGGCGGAGGGCTAGTCTTCCCGAGCGTAGGGCTCCCCGCGCAGGATGCTGAGCGCGCGGTAGAGCTGCTCCGCCAAAAGCACCCGCGCCAGGCGATGAGGCAGGGTCAGGCGCGAGAGGCTGAGCCGGGCGTCGGCTGCGCGCGAGAGTTCGGCGGGAATGCCCTCGGCGCCGCCGATGACGAAGGTGACCGCGCCCTTGCCCCGGCTGGCCCAGCGCTCCAGGCGCTGCGCAAGCTCGGTCGAAGACACGCTCTCACCGTCGACCTCCAGCGCCACCACGACGCTGTCGCTGGGGATGGCCTTGGCGAGCGCGCGATCGTCCTTGACCTCGATCTCGTCGCAGCGAACGTAGCGGCGCACGCGCGCGAAATAATCGTCCGCCACGGCGCGCAGGCTCTTGTCCTTGAGCCGGCCGGCGGCGACCACGAAGAATCTCAAAAGACCTCAGCGCGGACCGGTCACGGTCTCCGGCACGCGAATCCGGCGCGCGTCCATCCACAGGCCGTCCAGATCGTACAGCGAGCGAGTCTGCTCCTGAAAGACGTGAACCACGACGTCGACGAAGTCGATCAGCACCCACTCGGCGCGAGGCAAGCCCTCGATCGAGATGGCGTTGAAGCCGAGCTTACCCAGCGCATGATCGACGGCGTCGGCGATGGCGCCCACGTGGCGATCGCTCTGCCCCGTCAAGAGCACGAGGTAGTCGGCGTAGTCCACCTTGCCGGTGACATCGATGATCTCGACGTCCGAGGCCTTCTTGTCGAGCGCTGCCGTCGCCGCGGCGATGGCCATGCGCTGCGCGTCCTCGGAAGGTCCGTCGTGGCGAGCCTTCTGCGGCGGCGTGGACGACCGCGCCGGACGCTTCAGCGCCGCCTTTGCCCTTTTTTTCACGGCCATCCGCGCATCAACCCCTGATCTGCCCCTCGCCCAGGACGACCCACTTCTCGGTGGTCAGGCTGTCGAGGCCCATGGGACCGTAGGCGTGGAGCTTCGAGGTCGATATCCCGATCTCCGCGCCCAGCCCGAGCTGACCGCCGTCGTTGAAGCGCGTGGAGGCATTGACGAGCACGCAGCTGGCGTCGACCTCGCGCAGCCAGCGCTGAGCGTGCCGGTAGTTCTCCGTGCAAATGGCCTCCGTGTGATTGGAGCCGTAGCGAGCCACGTGCTCGAGCGCCGCGTCCAGATCCTCGACCACGCGCACCGCCAGCACGTTGGCCAGATACTCCCGGCCCCAGTCTTCGTCGCTGGCGGCCTTCGCCTCTTTCACGATCTCGCGCGTGCGGGTGCAGCCGCGCAGCTCCGTGCCCTGGGCGAGCAGGGCGGCGGCGACCGGCGGCAACAGCCGCGTCGCGTCGGCGGCGTGCACCAGGAGGCACTCGAGCGCGTTGCAGGCGCTCGGGCGCTGCACCTTGCCGTTGACCGCTAGCCGCGCGGCCATCCCGGCGTCACAGCCGGCGTCCAGGAACAGGTGGCAGACGCCCTTGTAGTGCTTGATCACCGGCACGCGCGCGTTTTCGGCCACGAAGCGGATCAAGCCTTCTCCGCCGCGCGGGATGGCCAGATCCACCAGGTCCGTCAGCGACAAGAGCTCGCGGATGCCCTCGCGATCTCCGGCCGGCACGATCTCGACGGCATCGCCCGGCACGGCCGTGCTGGAGAGGGCTGCTTGCAAGAGCTCGCCGAGCGCCTGATTCGTGTGCTGGGCTTCCTTGCCGCCGCGCAAGAGGACGGCGTTACCCGACTTCAAGCACAGCGCGGCGGCGTCCACGGTGACGTTCGGCCGCGCCTCGTAGACCATGGCGATGACGCCGAGAGGTACCCGCTCGCGCCCCGCCAGCACGCCGCTCGGCAGGCGCTGCATCCCCGAACGGCTGCCCACCGGATCGGGCAAGCCGACGATGTACTCCACGCCCTGAGCCGTGCTCTCCAGCACCTTCTCGTCCATGCGCAGGCGGTCGAGCATCGGCGCCGGTACGCCCGCGGCGCGAGCCGCCTCGAGATCGGCGCGATTGGCCGCGAAGATGCGCTCCTTGTTCTGTCGCAGCGCCGCCGCCACCGCTGCCAGCGCGGTGTCTTTGGCCTTTCGATCCAGGGTCGCAAGCTTGCGCGAAGCGTGCTTCGCTCGGGCTGCCAGCTCTCTCACGTTGCTCAAACTACTTGTCGCTCCTGGATCGATCGTGGGTGTTAGCTTAGCCCAATTCGGCTACGCCAGCGACTCAGAGCTCTTGCTCGGTCGCCGCCGCATCGGATGCCGGAGCGCTGGCGGCGTCAACGCTGCCCGCGTCGGGCTCGGGCGTGGCCTCTGACGCGGCCTCGGGCGCGCCGTCGCTCGCCGCTTCTGTGCCGGGAGGTTCCGAAGGCCCCGGCGGCCAAGGCGTCACGACCGGCGGCTCGTACTCGGGCGGCGGAGTTCCCGGCGGGATGCGCTTTGGTCCGCAGGCGAACGGCAGCGCGAACGAGAGGATCAAGGCAGTCAGGCGCCAAGTCATAGCGGGAGATCCTGCGCGGGGGGTGGGAGGAGGGCCGCGTCCGGCGCGCCACCGTCGAGCTCTTCGGGTTCGGGGACTTCTTCCTCTTCGTCGCCGGGGACGGCCCAGGTTCGGCGCGCGCGCGTCGGTGGCGGAGGCGCGGCGTCGGTCCCTGCAGCCAACGCACCGACCGCTCCGGGCGCGGCAGAGGCGATGGTGAGCTTGTCCTCGGGTGGTGGCGGATCGGCGCCGGGCCGAGCGCAGCCCGCCGCGAGCAGAGCCACACAGCTTGCCAGGCTGACGCGGCTCACGAGATCCACCGCTCCTCGTCGACGGCGCGCAGCGTCTCTTCCAGGCCGAAGCGCGGAGCGTAGCCGAGCTTCTCCCGAGCGCGCCGGTCGTCGACCATGCACACGTAGCGTATGAAATCGAGCTCCGGCGCCGGAAACGACGTGACCCTCAGCTTGAACAAACGCTCGAGCGTGATCCTGGCGAGCGCGTGCGGCAGCGCCACCGTGTTGCGCCCCAATAGCTCGATCGCACGCGACAGCGCCACCGGTGGAGGTCCCGCGATGTTGTAGATGCCGCGCGCCCCGGGCCGCAGCGAGAGCAAGAGCGCCCTGACCACGTCGTCTTGATGCACGACCTGCACCATCGGGTCGAAGCCGAGCAGGCGGGGCACGAGGTTCAAGCGCAGGTAGTTGCTCGGCGCGTTGCGCACCGTGCCCAGGATGTGGCTCGGGCGAAGAATGACGGTCTCGGTGGCGGGATTGCGCCAGAAAAACGACTGACAGACGATGTCGAGCTCCACCAGATCGCGGATCTCGCTGAACGGACCGGCGCCGAGCAGAGGCGCCTCTTCGGTCAAGAACTGGGGGTTGTCGGCGCGCGGCCCGTAGACGTTGGCGCTCGAGAGCAGGACGAGCTTCGGGATCTGGAAGGTCTCGACGTATTCGAGCAGCTTCTGGAACACCATGACGTTCCAGGCGTGATGATCGGAGGACTTGATGCGAGGGTCGTGCATCACGCCCAGGTGCACCAGCGCTCCCACGCCCCGGCGAAATACCTCCCTCGCGCGCTTGCTCCGCACGTCGAGCTCGTAGTGCTCCACGTCGACCGGCCGATCGACGAACGGCCGCTGATCCATGCCGACGACGGGACGCTCACGATGCAGAAAGCGCAGCAGGCGCTTGCCCAGACGCCCGCACACGCCGGTGATGATCACGGCGCTCTGCTGCTCGGTTCGTTGCACGAGCAAGCCGCTGGCGCTCAAAAGAACACGCTCCTGCGCTGGCTCAGACCGCGGCGCAGCATGTGGGAAATACTCTGCTTGACCAGGTAGACCTTCTCCCCGACGAGCGTGTCGTCGTCGTCGGGGTCACCCTCGAAGCGCATCGGCTCACCGAAAAAGATGCGGTACTTGGTGGGCAGCGGCATCTGCCCGCCGGGGATCAGCATCTGCGGCAGCAGCGGGAAGACCGGCAGCCGCAGGGCCTTGGCCGCCCAGCTCAGGTTGCCCAGGCTGATGTACTGCTCCTCGGCGCCGATCACGGCGACCGGCACGATCGGGGTCTTGGTTTCGATCGCCAGGCGCATGAAGCCGTGACCGAACTCCTCGAGCTCGTAGCGGCGCGAGAACGGCTTGGAGACGCCGCGGATGCCCTCGGGAAAGGCCAGCAAGAGCTCGCCCATCGCCAGCAGGCGTCGCGCGTTTTCGGGCACTCCCACCACCTGGCCGACTCGATTGAAGAACATCGAGACGAAGGGCAAGGTCGCCGTCCATTTCTCGACCATCGCGCGAGTGATTCGCGGCGGATTGGCGTCGAAGAACATGGCGCAGCCGAGGATGGCCGCGTCGATCGGGATCTGCCCGGAGTGGTTGGCGATCAGCATGACGCGCCCGGCCGGGACGTGATCCACGTCGTAGACCTCGGTCCGAAAGTACATGCGGTGGAAGAAGGCGCTCACCATGGCCGCATGGCGCGCGGTCTCGGGATCGAAGCCGAACGGATCGCCGCCCAGGGCGGTGTAGCGCTCGCGCAGCAGGGCGATGCGAGCCTCGAAGTCGGATCCGAGCAGCCGCTCACTCAGCTCGTCGGCCGCGCGGCGCGCCGTGCTCGCCAGCCTGCGAAAGAGCGGCAGGCCGCGTTCGGCGACGTCGCCGAGTCGCGCGAGAGCGGTACGAGGTTCCATGAGCTTGGAGGCAGCAGGGTATTTAGCGGGCTTGCAGCGGGACGGCTAGGGTGGAAACCTGAAACGCAGCTGGGGCGCATGCCCCGGCAAGATCTCATGCTCGTGCCCCCCGCCCTCACGCCTGGAGCGAGGATTCGCGTGATCGCGCCGTCCAGTGCTTTCGACCGGGCGCTGGCGCTGCGCGGCATCGGCTGGCTCGCGGAGCGCTACCGCGTGGAGTTCTCCTGGGAGAGCTTCGCGCGCGAGGGCTTTCTGGCGGGCAACGATGAAAGGCGCCTCGGCGAGCTCGACGCGGCGCTTCGGCGCGAGGACCTTTGCGCGATCGTGTGCGCCCGCGGCGGCTACGGACTGACGCGGATCGCGCACCTGGCTGACTGGACGAGCCTGCGCGCGCACCCGAAATGGATCGTGGGCTTTTCCGACGTCACGGCCATGCACGTCGAGGCGCAGGCGCACGAGGTGGCCAGCATCCACGCCGACAACGTTGCCGGACTCGGGCGTGGCGACGCGCACGCACGCGAGCTCTGGCGGCGCGTGCTCGAGGCGCCGGGCCAGGCGCGACGCCTCTCGGGTCTCTCCGCCTGGTGCGCGGGCTCGGCCGCGGGAACCTTGTGCGGAGGCAACCTGAGTCTGCTCTTCGCCTGTCAGGCCGCCGGTCGCCTGCGGCTGCCGGACGATCCGGTGCTCGCGCTCGAGGACGTCACCGAGGCGGCTTATCGCATCGACCGCATGCTGAGCGCGCTCTTGGCCGGCGGCGTCTTTTCCCGGGTGCGCGCCGTCCTGGTCGGCGACTTCAGCGATTGTCCGCCGTCGCGCGGCGTGACGGTCGAGGCCGTGCTTCGCGAGCGCCTGGGGACGCTCGGGGTCCCCGTGCTGGCAGGGCTGCCCTTCGGCCATGGCCAAAAGAACGAGCCGCTGGTGTTCGGCCTGCCCGCCAGCGTGGACGCCGATCGCGGCGAAGTCGTGCTCGGCGCCTGAGCGCTTACTTGTCGTCGAGCTCGACGTCGATCTCGTCGCCCTCGGGCAACCCGAGCGGCTTCCTGACCTCCGTCACATCCGAGTGCGAGTTGCCGTTCTCGGTCGCTCGCGCGGGGGCCCTCGGCGGCGGAGGCGGCGGCACACGCGCCCCAGGCGGCGGCGGCACGCGGCTGCTCGGCGGAGGCGGCGGCACGGACGACCTGGGCGGCGGCGGAGGCGGCTTGCGCCCGGGCTTCGGCGGCGGCGCCAGCTTGCTCTTGGTCGGCGGCGGCTCGGGCGGCCGCGCCGCGGCGGCGACAGCAACCTCCGGGGACGGCGCCGCGTCGAGAACAGGCGCCTCTTTGGCAGGCGCCTCCGGCGGCGCGGACTCGGGCAGCTCCATGCCGGCGATCGTCTTTTCGTCGTCGAGAGCCGGGTCGAAGGCGGGCTTGAGCAGCGCCGCGGGATCCTCCGGCGTCTCGTCCTTCTTCGCCGGTTTCTCGCTGATGCGATCGAAGGCCGCGTCGACCCCGTCGTCATCCTCCGGGGGCTTGGTCTTCGCCTCGGCGCTCGCCGCCTGCTCCGAGTCAGCCTTCTTCTCTTCCGGCGGAGCCTCGCTCGGCGCCGCTGCGGGCGCTGTCTCGTCGGCCTTGGCCTCGTCTTTGCCCTCCGGCTTGGTCTCGGCGGCCTCCGGCTTGGCCTCGTCTTTGGCCTCCGACGCCGGTTCGGGCTTGGGCTCCGGCGCCGGCGCCGCGTCGGCCTTGTTCGCCTCTTCTTCCTTGATCACCGCCGCGAGATCCGGCTCAGACTTCAGGCGCTTGAGCATGTTGGTCTTGGCGCGCTCGAGCCCCTCGGTGCCCTCGGGGTCGCCGGGCTTCATGCGCAGTACCCGGCGCCAGGCGTCGGCCGCTTCACGCGGATCGCCGAGCCTCTCTTCCCACAGCCGCGCCACCTTGCGCGCCAGCTCCGCACGCACGTTGGGATCCTTGCCGCGCAGGATCTGATCCTCGTAGAGCTGCACCATGCCGCGGTAGTCGCTGAGCTCCGTGTAGAGCGCCAGCAGCTGATCGACGACGCCCTGATCGGCCGGCGAGAGGTCGTGCAGTCGCTTCAGATCCGCTGCCGCGCCCGGCGCGTCGGAGAGCTTTTCTTTGCGGATCTGCGCGCGCCGCGCCAAGAGCTTGCGCACGAGCGGGCCGTCGAAGACTTCTTCCAGCGCGCGGCTCACGACGGCGTCGGCGCGCTTGGCGTCGCCCACCTCGTCGGCCAGCGACTCGAGCGCGTCGAGCCGCTCGTCGTCGACGTGAGCCACGATGGCGTCGCCCAACCACTTGAACGCAAGCTCGGTGTCCTTGAGCTCATGGAACGCGATCAGGCCAGCGCGACCCAGCATCGCGCCGCGCGTGCGGCCGCCGTCGCGGGAGCCCTGGCCACCACCCGAGAGCGCTTCGGCCAGCGTGCGCCGCAGGCGGTCGCCGCCGCGCTCCTGGTCGAAGGCGCGAGCCGCGTCCTCCAGCAGCTGGATGGTCTCCTCCTGGTACGCGCCGCTGAGCACCAGATCCAGGAAAGAGCGCGTGCGATCGATGGCGTCGTGCGCCGCGGCGACGCGGGCGGCGCGCGCGAGAGCCACGGTCTTGTCCTGCGGGTTCTTGCAGCGCGTGACCTGCCGCTCGTAGAGATCGACGATCGCGGCGGGCTCCGGAGCCAGCTTGGACAGCCGCTCGAGCAGCGGCTCCACCTCCGCCGGTGGAACGCTGGTCAAGGCCTCTTCGCCGTGCTGGATCGCTTCCAGGGGGTCCACTCCGGCCTGCACCAGGACCTCGGCCTGACGCACCATCTCCTCGGCCCGCGCCGGCCCGCTGAGCTCGGCCACGAGCAGGTCGTGAGCGACGCCGAGGGCGTCCAGGTCCTTGAGCTCGACGGCTATCTTTTCGATGCGCGCCCCGAGCTCGGCGTCCGCGCCGCGCGACCGCGCCAGCTCTCTGCCGACGTTGGCCGCGTCGGCGGTGCGCCCGACCTCGATGTAGCGATCGAACGCGCCCCGCAGCGCCTCGTTGCGCTGCGGTCCCGGCGCTGAGCCGACGTACCACTCGACCAGCTTGGTAGCGACCACGCCCTTCCAGCCGAGCTTGTCGCCGAGCGCCACGTATTCTTCGCGACAGGGTTCGTCGCCGGTGTCGCCGACCGCCATCAGCGCGGCCAGCGCTTCGTCGCTCTTGTCGACCTTGGTGTGCAGGATCTCGGCCAGCCGCCGCGTCATGCTGCTGATCTCGTCGGCGTCGCCCTCGACCTCGATCAGCTGCGTCAGGTGCTCGGCCACCCGCGGCCAGTCCTCGAGCTTCTCGCACAGCTCGCACAGGCGCTGGATCGCCCCGAAATCTTCGGAATCCAGGCTGCGCACGATGTCGAGCACGCGCACCGCGTCCTTGGCGCTGTCGAGCGGACCTTCGTACAGATCAGCCAGCTTGTTCGAGACCTCGAGCTTGGTCTCGTCGTCGAATGCGACCTTGAGCCTGCGCTCGAGCGCGTCGGCGACGCCGCGCGGATCGTCGAGCTTCTCGTAGAGCTCGGCGATCTTCATCAGCGAAGTATCGTGAGCGGGATCGAGCTTTTCGAGGATCGACTCGTAGCGGGCGATGGCCTCTTTGGCGTCGTCGAGGGGGCCGGCCAAGAGCGCCGCCTCGCGCATGATGACGCCGATGCGGATGGCCGGATCGGTGGCGGCCTTGGAAAGCCGACCGAGGAACTCCGCCGCGGCCGCGGCGTCGCCGCGCTGCTCCGCGTCGTCCGCCAGCCACATCAACGCCTCGACGTCGTCACCGTCCTCGAGCAGCGAGACCAGCGTCTCGCGCGCAGCGTCGATGTCATTGAGCTTCTCGCGCTGCAGCTCCGCGGCGCGGCGCCGCTGAGCCGCGCGCTTGCCCGGCTCGTCGAGCCGCTCGGCCCGCTTGAGCAAGAAGGCGACTTGGTCGTCGAAACGCTCGGCCGCCTCGTAGCGCTGCTCGAGGTCACGGGCGAGGTCGTCGTTCTGTGCATCCAGATCGGTGGCTTGCTCGAGCTTGGCGAGCGCGCCCGCGTCATCGCCCGAGCGCAGGAGGTAGCTGCCTTCGAGCGCGACCAGCACGGCCTTCTTGGCCTTGTCGGGCTCGAGCTCGGCTCGCTCGCTGGTCGCCGTCGCGGCCTGCTCCCAGGACTCTGCGCCGGCGAAGGCCAGCTCCGCCGCGTGCCAGAGCTCCGCGCTCTTGGTCAGCGAGGCCGCTTCGGCGAAGGCCTCGCCCGCCGGCAAGAGCTCGCCGCCGGTTCGCCTGTATTCGCCCAGCCGGCGCAAGAGCAGCGCCCGCTGAGCTTCGTCCTTCACGTTGGGCAGGACTTCGCTCAGCATCTGCGCTGCCAGATCGGTGCGGCCGCCGCGCTCGAGCAGAGCCAGGGCCATGTCGATGGCGGAGTCGTCTTCGGGCGCGAGCATGGCGATGCGCGACCAGGCCTGTCCCGCGGCCACGGGATCCTTGCGCTTCTGCTCGTGCATCTTCGCGATGTTCTTTTCGAGTGCGATGCGCGCCTCGATGTCGGTCTCGAGCTCGGCCTCTTGCTCCAGCACCTGGCCGAGGTCTTCCCAGCGATTGCCGCGCTCGAGCAGGCGCTTGAGGCTGGTGCGGGCGGCGTGATCGCTGGGATCGAGCTCAAGGATCTCCTTGAGCGACGCGATCGCACCATCGGCGTCGCGCAGCTGGGCCTCGCTCATACCCGCGACGTCACGCAACCAGCTGATACGCTGCGTCTGATCGGCGTTGCCCCGCCGGGCCGCGGTGAGCAGCATCTCGCGCAGATCGCCGAACTTGCGCAGCTGCTTGAAATACGGCTCCAAAAAGGCCATGGCGTCGCCGTTGGCCGGATCGAGCGCCAGCACCTCGCGGTACTTGCCGGCGGCCTCGTTCTTGCGCGCCTTGCGCGCCAGCGTCTGAGCCTGTTCGATCAGCGCGCGCACCTGATCGAGCTCCGCCTCGCTCGGCGTGAGCGGTCGCGCAGCCAGCGGCGCTTCTACCTGCTGCAGCGCCGCGGCGGCGGCGCCGGGCGTGGGCCTCTGCGCCTGTGAGGTCGCGACCGCAGCTCGGGGCGCCTCTTCGCGCGGAACCGGCGCCGGCGGCGGCGTGGCGCCGAAGCGCTCCGCCAGCGCTCGCGCTTCGGCGATCATCGCGCCGCCGGGATTGTGCTGAACGTAGGCCGCCGCCTGGGGAGCGACCTCCTCGGAGCGGCCGAGCTCGCCGCCGTAGTACATGGCGAGCTGCACGGCGCGGTCATTGCCGGGTTCGAGCTCGAGCGCGCAGACGGAATACGAGAGCCCGTGCTCACCCGGATATTCCTCGGCCAGCGACACGAACAGCGCGGCGCCTTCCGCGCGCTCCGCGGCGGGCACGGCCAAGCCGCCCTGCACCTGCTCGAGCAGCGCGGTGCCGAGCAGCTGGCGCAAGGTCGCGTCCTGACCACCTTCGAGCGCGCGGGCATTGCGGAAAGCTTGCGCCGCACCGCGCAGATCGCCGGCGCTGCGCCGCACCTCGCCTTCGTCCTGGTAGAGCGCGATCTGACGTTCCTGGTCAGTGACCAGCGCGATCTCCATGGCGAAGTACGGAATCGCTTCCGCCCACTCCTCGGCGGCCTTGTGCAGCTCGCGCACCGAGTAGATGGCAAACTGCGCGCCGGGATCGTACTCGACCGCGCGCCGGTAGTTTTCGATCGCCTTCTTCGGTTGCGACAGGGGCGGCTCCGCCCACAAGCGCCCAAGCTCTTCGTGCAGCGCGCTGAGCTGCGCGCGCATGGCCGGATCCTGTGCCGCCATGGGCGTCAGTGCCTTGGCGCGGCGCTCGAGCAGCGCGACCAGGGCCTTGGCGTCACCCTTTTCGCGGTACAGCTCCGCCAGGCGGTCGGCGGGGGCCGTCTGCGTGGGATCGCGATCGATGGCGATCATCAGTGCCCGTGCCGCGCGGTGCGCGTCGGACAGCGTGACCGACCAGACATTCGCCGCCTCAGTCAGCCAGTGACACGCCAGGGCCGGATCGCTGGTCGCGGTTCCCACCTTCTCCAGCAGCATCGCGTACGACTTGGGGTCGCTCTGCCCGGCTTGGTGCGCCTGGGTGATCGCGTCCTGGTCGTGCGGATTCTGGACCAGACGCTGAACAAGCGCCTCCATCTCGCGGGGGTCCATGAGTGGGGGGACCGTAACATGCGCTCTTCGCAGCCGGCAACGCCAGTATCCGACGCTGAAAACCGGTTACTCGAAGCGCCCGTAGCGCTCGTTACCTTTGCGTTCGAGCTCGGACTTGCCGGCTGGTGCACTGCGTCGCTGGGCTGGGCGACGCTGCGCCGGCGTAGCGGAGCCGTCCGCGGCTGGACGCTCGATCTGCCCCGACGCCGCGGCCTTT
>Ga0073934_10009377_pt1 | contig 12580 bp, 10 predicted proteins | sample LarsenN4metaG_FD_76834 | JGI IMG/M metagenome (GOLD analysis project Ga0073934, IMG submission 76834) | Hot spring sediment bacterial and archeal communities from British Columbia, Canada, to study Microbial Dark Matter (Phase II) - Larsen... ... | reverse complement strand
GAGGCGTAGGGAACGACCCAGAGATCGGCGTCCGACCGGTCGATCACCGAGGCGATGCGGTTCGAGGAGCCGATGTAAAGGCCGCACTGGATGGCGACCAGCAGCACCGAAAACAGGATGCCGACCAGCGTGACGGCGAGGCTCAGCTTGTCGTGGAAAAGGTTGCGGTAGGCGAGGCGCGGCACCATCCGGATCGCCTTCGACAGACTCTCGGGGGGGGCCGACATGGCGGCCGCGAGCTGGTTGAGTTCGTCGTTCTTGCGCTGCATCGCTCTCTCCACCGTCCTAGTGAAAGACGGGCTGGGGGTGCGGGTCCGACCTCGTGGTCGGCCGCACCCCCGATTTGCTCAGTCTAATTGCAAGGCACGTTGATCGTCATCCCGACGCTCGGCACGAACTTGCGGCAATCCGCGACTTTCGCGTTCTTCACCGGCTTGGCAGGGGCCGCCGACTTGGACGTATCCTCGGTCTGCGGCTGTGCCTGGGTCTGCGTTTCGGTCACCGGCTCGGCGCTCGACCGGGCGACGTCCGTCGCGACCAGCGTGCTCGAGAGAGTGGCGTCGGCCTTCTGGTTGGCCGGGACCTTGCCCGCCGGCGCCGGGGCTTCCGACGGATCGGCGAGTGCGGCGACCTTGGCTTTTGCTTCGGCTTCCGCCTTCGCCCGGGCTTCCGCCTCGGCCTTGGCCCGCTCGCGGGCTTCGATCCGGGCCTGCGCTTCGGCACGGGCACGGGCTTCCGCCGCCATCCGGGCCTTGGCGCGCTGCGCCTCGATCGCCCGCTGCGCGGCCATCCGGCGCTCCATTTCCATCTGCCGCTGCATTTCCGCCTGACGGCTCATGTGGCCCATCAGCATGCCGACGCCGAGGCCCACCCCGAGACCCACGCCGACGCCGCGCATTCCAGCTTCGGCCGGCCGTGCAGAGAAGCCCTGCGCCACAACGGCAGCGGCCACCATCGCGATCACGAACTTCTTCATCTTGGGTCTCCATCGTCTCGGTGCTGCGGGGCACCATCGCCCCGTCGTTGCAGCCACCTTGCTCGATCGAGACCCGCCGCGCTGTTCCGGACGGGACAGGCTCACCGGAGCCGTCGATTTTTTTCGACCCCGCGCCACGACCGCGACGAAGGCCTTGAAACGGCGAAGGGGCGGTCCGACCGGACCGCCCCCTGCTACCCCCGTCATCCCCCCGGAGACGGATCAGACCGAGTAGTACATGTCGAACTCGACCGGGTGCGGCGTCATCTCGGTCCGCGCGACCTCGGCCATCTTGAGCTCGATGTAGGCGTCGATCATGTCGTCCGTGAACACGCCGCCCGCCTTGAGGAACGCGCGGTCCTTGTCGAGGCTTTCCATCGCCTCGCGGAGCGAGCCGCACACCGTCGGGATCTTGGCCAGTTCCGCCGGCGGCAGGTCGTACAGGTTCTTGTCCATCGGCTCGCCCGGATGGATCTTGTTCATGATGCCGTCGAGGCCGGCCATCAGCATCGCCGCGAAGCCGAGGTAGGGGTTCGCAGCCGGATCCGGGAAGCGGACTTCGATGCGCTTCGCCTTCGGGCTCGTCACGTGCGGGATGCGGCACGACGCCGAGCGGTTGCGCGCCGAGTAGGCGAGCAGCACGGGCGCTTCGTAACCCGGAACCAGACGCTTGTAGGAGTTGGTGGTCGGGTTGGTGAAGGCGTTGATGGCCTTCGCGTGCTTCAGGATGCCGCCGATGTAGAACAGGCAGGTGTCCGACAGGTCGGCGTACTTGTTGCCGGCGAACAGCGGCGTGTCGCCCTTCCAGATCGACTGGTGGCAATGCATGCCCGAGCCGTTGTCACCGAACACCGGCTTCGGCATGAACGTTGCCGTCTTGCCGTAGGCCTGGGCGACGTTGTGGATCACGTACTTGTAGATCTGCATGTGGTCGGCCATGCGGACCATCGGGCCGAACTTGATGCCGAGTTCGTGCTGCGCGGACGCGACTTCGTGGTGGTGCTTCTCGACGACGACGCCCATCTCGGCCATCACCGACAGCATCTCGGAACGGATGTCCTGGCAGCTGTCGACCGGCGGTACCGGGAAGTAGCCACCCTTCGTACGCGGACGGTGGCCGAGGTTGCCCATCTCGTACTCGGTGCCCATGTTCGAGGGCAGCTCGGAGGAGTCGAGGCGGAAGCCGGTGTTGTAGGGATCCGACGTGAAGCGCACGTCGTCGAAGATGAAGAACTCCGCTTCCGGACCGAAGAACACGCGGTCGCCGATTCCGAGCGACTTCATGTAGGCTTCGGCCTTCTTGGCGATGCCGCGCGGATCGCGCTCGTAGAGCTCGCCCGTCGACGGCTCGATGACGTCGCAGAAGATCGCCATCGTCGTCTGCGCGAAGAACGGATCGATGTGAGCAGACGCCGGATCGAGCATCAGCGTCATGTCGGAGGCTTCGATGCCTTTCCAGCCGGCGATCGAAGAGCCGTCGAAGGCGTAGCCGTCGGCGAACATCGCCTCGTCGACGCAGCTCGCGTCGGCGGTGACGTGCTGCATCTTGCCCTTCGTGTCGGTGAAGCGCAGGTCAAGGAACTTCACGTCCTTGTCCTTCATCATCTTCAGGACTTCGGCTGGAGTCGTCATACCTTCTCCCCTTTCGGTCACGCTGTGTATGGAGGGTTTCAGTCAGGGTGCGGCGTACCGGAGTGCTCCGGCGGCCGCGGGGGGTGAGTGCGTCGGCATTCGGCCGTCAGATGGCGTCAGCTCCCGTTTCACCGGTCCGGATACGGATTGCTTCCTCGACGGAGGAGACGAAGATCTTGCCGTCGCCGATGCGTCCCGTGCGCGCCGCTTTCTGGATGGCCTCGACGGCCTTGTCCAGCATTTCGTCACCGAGCACGACTTCGATCTTCACCTTGGGCAAAAAGTCGACGACGTACTCGGCGCCGCGGTAGAGTTCGGTATGCCCCTTCTGCCGTCCGAAACCCTTGGCCTCGATGACCGTGATGCCCTGCAGGCCGATCTCCTGCAGCGCTTCTTTCACTTCGTCGAGCTTGAACGGCTTGATGATGGCTTCGATCTTCTTCATGCGCGCCTCATGCCCGCATCCCCGAGGAGGGGAGCGTTGCTGCCGAGCATTAAGCATGGGCCATGCCAGTCTGGAGTTTGCAGTGAAATCGGCAGATTTTGGTCTCCGGCTGTGAGCACGCAACGACCACTTTGCTTAAATCTACGCCAATCCGACTATTTTTTGAGCAGGCCATCGGCCAACTCTGCTCCTTCTGCGAGCACAGCGCATCCTGGCCCGCTCCGTGCGCGTTCTCGATATCGCGTGACCCGATCCGAGGGGAGGAAAAGCCCGTGCATCCCATCGAGCTTCTGACCACCGCCGAGATGGCCGACGCCGACAGGCTCGCCATCGCCGGCGGGATCCCCGGCACGACGCTCATGGAAACGGCCGGCCGCGCCGTCGCGACCGTCGCAATCGAGATGCTGCCCCGGAAGGGTGGCGCCATCGCCATCGCCTGCGGCCCGGGCAACAACGGCGGCGACGGTTTCGTCGCGGCCCGCCTGCTCGCCGAGGCGGGTTACCGTGTCCGCGTCGCACTCCTGGGCGACCGCGGCGCGCTGCGCGGCGACGCCGCCGTCATGGCCGGCCAGTGGCGCGGCCCGATCGAGCCGCCGACGGCCGAAGCCCTCACCGGCGCCGACCTCGTCATCGACGCGCTCTTCGGCGCCGGACTGACGCGCCCGCTCGACGGCCCGGCCGCCGAACTCGTCGCCGCCATCAACGCCGCTGGCGTCCCCGTGCTCGCGATCGACGTCCCGAGCGGCCTCGACGGCACCACCGGCCAGGCGACCGGCCCCGTCGTCGACGCGAGCCGCACGGCCACCTTCTTCCGCCGCAAGCCCGGACACCTGCTGATGCCGGGGCGACGCCACTGCGGCCCCGTCACCCTCGCGGACATCGGCATTCCCGCAGCGACGCTTGCCACCATCGCGCCGCGTGCCTTCGTCAACGCACCGGCACTCTGGAACTCGGTCTATCCCCGCCCCGCCCTCGACGACCACAAGTACCGACGAGGCCATGCCGTCGTCGTCTCCGGCCCGCCCGATCGTACGGGAGCCGCCCGCCTCGGCGCCCGCGCCGCCCTCCGCGTCGGCGCCGGCCTCGTCACCGTCGTCGGGTCCAGTGCCGCCACCGCCATGAACGCGGCCCACTTGACCGCCGTGATGGTCGCCGCGCTGTCGGCACCGAAGGGGCTCGACGACTTCCTCGCCGACACACGCCGGAACGCGGTCCTCATTGGTCCGGCCGCGGGAGTCGGACCAGCGACCGTCGAAAACGTGCTGACCGTCCTCGCCTCACCCGCCGCCGTCGTGCTCGACGCTGACGCGCTCACCGCCTTCGCAGAACGCTCCGAGCGCGGCGCGAGCTTCGGTTTTCTCGGCGGGCCGGCGGCCCCCGACGACGCGACGCCCGACACCCTCGCCACGGAGATCCGTCAACGGAGCGCTCCCGTGGTGATGACACCCCATGACGGCGAATTCGCCCGCCTTTTCCCCGACCTCGCGGCCGGGCCGAAAGTCGAGCGCGCCCGCCACGCCGCCGCTCGCATGGGCGCCGTCGTCGTGCTCAAGGGTCCGGATACCGTCATCGCCGCGCCGGACGGCCGCGCCGCCATCAACGAGAACGCACCGCCATGGCTCGCCACCGCCGGATCGGGTGACGTCCTCGCCGGCCTCGTCCTCGGCCTTCTCGCCCAGCGCATGCCGGCCTTCGAAGCGGCGGCCGCCGCCGTCTGGCTGCACGGCGCCGCCGCCGCAGAATTCGGCCCCGGCCTCATCGCAGAGGACCTGCCGGATGTGTTGCCGCGGGTGTTGCAGGACTTACTCGCCATTTAAGAGTTCGCCGGTTTCAGCTTTCGGGCGCCCTGCTTCCATGATTCCCGGTCGATGATCACGCGGACGCGCCTGCCGGGACGGCCAATTAAATCGAGTCATTCAAATGACGGGTACAAATCCTACTGTGCAACGAAATCTAATCGGAGCGATGTCAGCGCATTAAGACGCTCGGCATGACGGACGACCAGACGGCAAATTGGCTCTTTCGAAAGGCCCGGGAGGCGGGCGTCTTCCGCATTGCAATATTTGCCGGGCTACTGGCGCTGACGGGTCTAGCCCTCGCGGCCAACGAACGATACTGGCGGAACTTTCTGGCCGGGCCTTACGACATCACGCCGGCCGAGATCGCTGCCGTTTCGAGCGCCGACGAACTGACGCGCTACTGGGTCCGCATGTCGGTGCCTCAGGTCGTCGACGCGGGTGTCAATTCGATCAGCGGACATTATTGGATCGCCCAGTTCGGTGAGAAGTTGATCCTGGTCGACGCGCCGTCATACCAAAGGCCCACGTTGCGCTTTGAGGGTGCGCTGGTCGACTTGCCCGACGATCTGAAACGACTCGTGCTGCAACGACTGAAGCCTGAGTTCCACGCGGCGCTGTCTCCGGTTCTCTTCGATATACGGAACTTCGAGGACGCCGGCCGTCTGTCGTTGGGAATCGCCGCCGTCGTCGGAATACTGGCCATAGGCCTCGGCTGCTCAGGGGTCGCCTTGTTAGTGAAGCCGGCGTGGGCCAGGCCGCTCCGACGGCTGGCCGCCAGCGGCGTCCCGATCGAGGAAGCGGCGAACGATATCGAGCACCAAATAAACTCGCGCAACTTCATCCGCCTCGGTGACTGGATGGTGACGTCTCGCTACGCCGTGCGCCAAGGACCGCGGTTCGGCGTCGAACCATTGCGCTTCCTGTTGCGAATCGAGCCGATTGAGTACCGGAAAAAACTCTTGGGTGTGATCCCGTTGAGCCGGACGTACGGCGTGCGGTTAACATTCCGCAGGAGGGTTATTTCTGCAAAACTGGCTCAAGTACCGCAGCACGAAACGTATAAGCTGCTGCACAGGCTTGCGCCATGGGCGCTCATCCACGCTTCCCCTCAACTGCGGAAAGACCTGCGCTGGCACCGCGCCAAGATCGCGGCCGTGGTCGAGGCCCGCTACCAGCACATTCTCGCCGCCGAGACGGCGCCGGACGGGGGGCGGCAGGATATGACGATCGCACCGGTTAGCCCTCCGTACGCCGCGTCCCGCACGCCACCGAAGATCTGACCGAGGTCCTGCCAAACGTGCTGCGCGGGTTGCTCGCGGCGCGCTGACGGCCGGCATGCGCCGGCCGTCAGCGCTCGGATCAATGCCCCATCAGCACCGGCAGCTTCATGTCGCGCATCACATCGCGAGTCGTTCCGCCGAACAGGAACTCGCGCCACGTCGAGCGCCCGTAGGCACCCATGACGAGCACGTCGCCGCCCGCCGCGATCGCCGCAGCCTGCAGGCTCGTCCCGTCACCGCCCTCCGTGAACGGCGCCAGCCGCACGTTCTTCGCGTGCAGTTTGAGATAGGTCTCGATGTCCACTTTCGGGCGCTTCGTGACGCTCGGGAACGAGTCGCGATCCTCGCCGAGCAGCAAGACGACGCGGTCGGCCCGCTCTATCAGCGGCAGTGCACCGTGCAGCGCTGCTGCCGACTGCCGGCTGTTGTTCCAAGCAACGACGACGGTCTTGCCGATGTGCGCGCTCGACCGCGTCTTCGGTACCAGCAACGTGGGTGTACCGGCCGCGACGACGCACTCCTCGGCGCTGTCGGTACCGAGGCTGTCGAGCCCCGATGAGGACTGCTCGATGACCATCAGGTCGTGCGAGCGCCCGGCCATGCAGAGAACCTCACTCGCGTTGCCCTCGGCCGTGTCGAACGTGGCCGTGATGCCCGCCTTCTCGCAGGCCTCCCGAAACCGCGCTTCGGCCATCTGTGCCAGCGGCAAGTCGCGCGCCTCGGCCTCGCGCACGGCCGCGTGAGACTGCCCCATGACGAGTTTCAGCATCGCGAGCTCGCGGACGGTGTAGAGCCCGGTGAGACGAGCGCCGAAGGTGCTGGCGAGTTCGATGGCAGCGTCGACGGCAGGCTGGGCATCCTGATAGGCCCGAACGTGGACGAGGATTGATTTCCAAGACATTCGCGTTTCCCCTGATCTGTCGGCTTCATTGAGCCAATCCGCAGATGTGATCGCGGCGCTCGGTATCAACCGCGCCGCGTCACTGAGCGCGCAGATTACCGAGCAAAAAACGGCGTGATTTGACCGTGATCAGAAAACCGGTGCAGGACACCTTGCGCGGCCCCGCGCCCAGCGCGGGATCAGCCACCGTGAGCAAACAAACCCTGAGCGGCCAACGGCCGCCGCGGCGAGACGCGCCCCCGCGGAGGTGGCCCGGCGCCCCGCGCCGGATTAGCCACCGTGAGCAAACAATTCCTGAGCGGCCAACGGCCGCCGCGGCGAACCGCGCCCCCGCGGAGGTGGCCCCGCGCCCCGCGCGGGATCAGCCACCGTGAGCGAGACTAAGCCGCATCCCAGACGCTGTCGGGCATCGGCAGGCCGCCGTAGGTTTCCTCGCCGAGCGGATCGATCGGCGCGACGGCAAGCGCTTCCTGCATCATCCACATCAGCTGCCGGCTGTGCTGGCCGGCGTGCCACGTCGTGCGCTCGAGGAAGTCGTGCAGCGTCTGCTCGCCGTAATAGACGTTGGCGCGGGCCGTCCAGTCGGCCGTCGCTGCCTGTGCCGCCTGGCAGGCGGAGACCCGGCCGCGCACGTGCCGGCCATAGGCGAGCAACTCCTCTTTCGACATGGCGCCGCGCGCCGGCTCGCGGTTGTAGCTCTCGAAGGTCAGCGGGATGCCTTCCTCGTGTTCGACGAAGGCATCGGCGACGTTGAAGAGGTGATAGCCGAGCTGGGTGAGCGAGCGCGGCCGTCCGGGCAAGACGTTCGCGAGCTGCGTCTCGTCGAGCTGGCCGATGAAGCGGCCGGAGCCGTCGATCACGCGATAGAGGCGGCGGAAGAGTTCGTCCGGCGCATACTGCGTGGTGCCGCCGTAGGCGAAGCCTGCGAGCCGCGCCACGTCCTTCAGCACCTGTCCGTTCACCCACTGATCGCCGCGCGTCACGATCGGCACCTGCCGCAGCCCGAACCGCTCGAGCTCCGCGTAGGCGCCCTCGTCCGCCAGCACGTTGCGCGACAGGAACGGCACGCGGTTCTTCGTCAGGAATTCCTTGGTCCTGAGGCAGCTCGTGCATCCGGGCTGCCAGTAGACCCGGATGGCGTCGTCGGCGGCGGGCGCGGCGGTCATGCGGCAGTCTCCGGCGTTTCCTCTTATCGTTGCGCTCATGGTCGCCCAGCGCGCACGGCCCGGCAACTCTCCCGCCCCGTAGACCAACCTTGCGGCGCACGCGGGCCTCTGGCATGGACAGCCAAAAGGCCGGGCGACCCATGGAGCGCCCGCGCACCAGGGCGGACCATGACGGCAGCGACAACACTCCCGAGCAATGCGCCCGCGCCCGAGCGGCAGTCCTCTGCGGCACCCGCGGTCGAACTCGCCGGCGTCTCGGTGCAGTTCCCGATGCCCTCGGGCGACGTCTACACCGCCGTCGCCGAAGCCGATCTGACGGTCGGCTCGGCCGAGTTCGTCGCCATCGTCGGCCCGACAGGCTGCGGAAAATCGACCCTTCTCAACGTCGCCGCCGGCCTCCTCGCGCCCGCCCGCGGCCGCGTCGCCATCGACGGGCGACCGCTGCAGGGCCTCAATCGCCTCGCCGGCTATCTCTTCCAGCAGGACGCGGTGATGCCCTGGAAGACGGCGCGCGAGAACGTGGCGCTCGGGCTCGAAGTCGCCGGCACGCCGAAGAAGGAGGCGCGCGAGACGGCCGACGCCTGGCTCACCCGCGTCGGGCTCAAGACCTTCGGCGATCGCTATCCGCACCAGCTGTCGGGCGGGCAGAGGAAGCGCGTCGGGCTCGCGCAGGTGCTCGTCCGCAATCCGCGCATCCTCCTGATGGACGAGCCGTTCGGCCCACTCGATGCCCAGACGCGTCAGATCATGGGCACCCTGCTGCTCGATCTGTGGGCGGCCGATCGCAAGGCGGTTCTGTTCGTGACGCACGACCTCGAAGAGGCGATCGCGCTCGCCGACCGCGTCGTCATCATGTCGGCGGGTCCGGCCGCGCGCATCATCGGCGATTGGACGGTCGACCTCCCGCGCCCGCGCGATGCGGCGGAGGTCCGCCTGTTGCCGCGCTTCCACGAACTGCACAAGGCGATCTGGGGCCAGCTCCGCGCCGAGGTGGTCAAGACCTACGGCGAGGGCACGCCATGACACCGACGATCCGCCCCGGCAAACTCCTCTTTCTGCAGGCGCTCGTCGCCGTCGCGCTCATCGGCTTTTGGCACGTCGGCTCGACGATCCCGATCGGCGGCGTCTACCTGATGCCGAAGTTCTTCTTCTCGACGCCGCTCGACGTCGCAGCGCGCGTCTGGAAAATGTTCGCCGGCGGCGAAGTCTGGCGCCACCTCGGGATCACACTGCTCGAAGCGGTCCTTTCGTTCGTGATCGGATCGATCGGCGGCATCGTGTTCGGCTTCTGGTTCGCGCGAAAGCCGCTCGTCTCGGCCGTCTTCGGCCCCTACCTGCAGATCGTCAACGCGCTGCCCCGCGTCGTCCTCGCGCCGATCTTCATGCTGTGGTTCGGCCTCGGCATCTGGTCGAAGGTCGCGCTCGGCGTCACGCTCGTCTTCTTCATCGTCTTCTTCAACGTCTACCAGGGCGTGCGCGAGGTGAACCAGACGGTGCTGGCCAACGCGCGCATGCTCGGCATGAACGAGCGCCAGCTGCTCCGCCACGTCTACTGGCCGTCGGCGATGTCGTGGATGTTCTCCTCGCTGCACACCTCGGTCGGCTTCGCGATCATCGGCGCGGTCGTCGGCGAATATCTGGGCTCGGCCGCCGGTCTCGGCTATCTCATTCAGCAGGCCGAAGGCGTCCTCGATGTCACCGGCGTGTTCGCCGGCATGGTCATCCTCGCCGTCTTCGTGCTCGTCATCGACTGGCTCGTCACACTTGCCGAGCGCCGCCTGCTCGTCTGGCGCCCGGCCCCCGCGACCACCCACTGAGAAGAAACGACTAGCAGGAGGAAAACCAACGATGTTGCGCAGAACGTTCCTGGCGGCAGCTGCTGCCGTCCTCGCCGCCGGACCCGCACTCGCCCAGGGCGCACCCGAAAAGGCCAGCGTCAATCTCGGCGTCGGCGGCAAGCCGCTTCTCTATTACCTGCCGCTGACGGTCGCCGAGAAGAAGGGCTTCTTCAAAGAGGAAGGGCTCGACGTCGCGATCAACGACTTCGGCGGGGGCGCGAAATCGCTGCAGGCCCTCGTCGGCGGCTCGGTCGACGTCGTCACCGGCGCCTACGAGCATACGATCCGCATGCAGGCGAAGGGGCAAGACATCGTCGCCGTCGCCGAGCTCGGCCGCTATCCGGGCATCGTCATCGCCGTCCACAAGAGCAAGGCCGATCAGATCAAGAGCGCGGCCGACCTGAAGGGCATGAAGATCGGCGTCACCGCGCCTGGGTCCTCGACCATGCTGACAGCCCAGTACGCGATGGTGAAAGCCGGCCTCAAACCAACGGACGCCGCCTTCATAGGCGTCGGCGGCGGCGCGTCCGCAGTCGCCGCCATGAAGAAGGGCGAGACCGACGCCATCGCGCATCTCGATCCCGTCATCTCGAAACTCGAGAGCGACGGCGACATCAAGGTGCTGATCGACACCCGCACCGAAGCCGGCTCGAAGGCGCTGTGGGGCGGATCCAACCCGGCCGCCGTGCTTTATATGAAGCGCGACTTCGTCGAGAAGAACCCGAACACGACCCAGCGCCTCACTAACGCGCTGGTCAAGGCGCTGAAGTGGCTCGCCACAGCAAAGCCTGAGGACGTCGCCGCCGTGGTGCCGGAGGAATATCACCTCGGGGACAAGCCGCTCTACATGGAAGCCGTGAAGAAGTCGCTCGAGGGCTATTCGCGTGACGGCGTGGCGAGCGAGGCCGGCATGCAGAGCGTGCTCGCGACGCTGCAGGCGCTCGACCCCGAGCTCAGCAGCGCCAAGATCGATCTGGCGAAGACCTTCGATCCCAAGTTCGCACGTGCGGTGAAGTAAATCGCAATCATCTGACTGACGATATGGAATAGGGGACGCTCCGGCGTCCCCTTTTTATTCGCGGTCTGACGAACTCCGGCGATTCAGGATAGCTGCATTCAATTAGCCCTCCACAAGTCCGCACCTATCTCTTTCGCTACATTTATGGCGCAAAATCTCAAACGTGAATGGAATTTTACCAAGAAATATAGCGTTTGTTTATTTGTCGCACGCCTTCAACAAGTTGAACCTTGATTTAGTTCAATCTTGAAAGGATTCAGAAAGACGCAGGTCGTTTCTTCCTGCTGGTTTTGCGGGAGGAGCATCATGCGTTGGACCATCACTGCCAAGCTCGGAGCCATCTCGGCCCTCGGCATCTGTGTAACCCTCGGCGTCGCGACCTACCAGATCGTCGCGGAGCGTGAGGCCAAAGAAGCGGCCGAAATCACACGCATACAGAGCGATATTCAGAAACTCGCCAGCCAGGCCTATGGCCGCCTCCGGCTCGCACAGGTGGGATTGCGCGACGTTCTGATGGCGACTGAACCGGCCGCTGCCGACAAAGCGTTGGCGAGCATCCAGCAAGCCGCCGGGGAAGCGGAACGCGCGGCCCGCGAGGCGGCTCGATTGGCCATGAGACCCGAAAACAAGGCGCGCCTGGAAAACATTGCCCGTCACGCGCAGGCCTATGGCACAGCCTCGAAGGACGTTCACGCCGCGACCCTCGCCTATTTCGCCGTCATCGGGCAGAGAAACGGCGCCTTCAAATCCGCGAGCGATGAATTCGCAGCCCTTCGGACCGGCCTGACCGGCGACAGCGAACGTGCCCTCAACCGCGCCGCCGTGTCCCTCCAGGAAGCGCGCGCGGCATCGTGGCGGTTTGCAGCCTTCGAAGAGCCGGCACAGCGTCAGTCCGCGATCGAGCATCTCCGGGTTGTCGCCGAAGCCCTCGATACCGGCCGGCTGGCAGCCGCCGATGGGTCCGGAGCCGCACGTTTCGACAGCCTGAAAGCCAAGGTCGCCGAATTTGCCGGCCTCGTCGAACGCTCGATGGCCGCGGGTGCGGATCGTCACCGGATCCGTGAAACCACCGCCGATCCGGTCGCCGCCGAGATGATCAAGTTGATCGGCGAAGCCGTCGCGGCGGCCGAACGCCGTGTCGAGGAGACACAGCAACAGGCCGACGCGGCGAAGGCCAATGCCGCCTTCGCGAGCTGGCTCGGCAGCGCCACGATCATCGCCATTCTCGTTGGCATGCTGCTGTTCTCGCTGTTCGCCATTGGTCGCCCGATCCGCCGCATCGGGGCCGTTCTCATCGAGCTCTCGCACGGAAACCAAGCCATCGATGTTCCGTATACGGGCCGCGGCGACGAGGTCGGCGACAATGCCCGGGCAGCGCTGACGTTCCGCGACAATCTCAATCGGATCGCGCAGATGGAAGCGGAACAGAAGGAAGCCGAAGCGTGCGCCGCCGCGGAGCGTAAGGCCGAGCTGATGAAGCTTGCAAATGAGTTCGAGCGGTCTGTCGGCGGCATCGTCGAGATCG
>Ga0073934_10009376_pt1 | contig 12580 bp, 12 predicted proteins | sample LarsenN4metaG_FD_76834 | JGI IMG/M metagenome (GOLD analysis project Ga0073934, IMG submission 76834) | Hot spring sediment bacterial and archeal communities from British Columbia, Canada, to study Microbial Dark Matter (Phase II) - Larsen... ... | reverse complement strand
CGTGGCCGTGCCCAGGCCGGTGATGGACTCCATGAGGGTGGCGTCGACCGGCACCGGCGACAGGCGGGCGCGCAGGGGGCCCTGCGGAGTCTGCAGCGTCGCGGCCAGCGCGAGGCCCAGAAGCAGCGCGAAGGTCGGCATGGCGCTGCATTGTATGCGCGAACCCGTCCCCCCATGCGCCGGCCTCTCGCCCCAATCCGTTCGCGGCGTGAACTTGCGCGTGCGCGGGTGGATGTCCGCGCCGGCCCGGGCAGGCGGCGGGGCCGCGCCGCACCGGGCCTGCTGCGCCAGGTACCGGGCGGTGCCTGGCACGACACGTGCTCCATCCACACGGGAAGGGTGTGCGGGACCGTCAGGCCGTCGCGCCGCCGGAACCCGCGACAAGGTGCGGTGATGGCACGTTCACTCGGCTCCCGCGTCGTCCTCGGGCTGGCGGTGATCGCGTGGGCGGCGCCCGCCATCGGCCAGCCCACCGAGGTGCCGGTCGTCGGCGCCGCGCCGGCCGGGCCCGTGTCGACCGACGTGCGCACGCAGCTGGCCACCTCGTACAACACCCGGGCCTGCAGTGGTCGCTCGACTGGTCGACCCGGCGCCTCACCCGTCCCGAGGGCGGCCGGCTGACGCGCGACGCGCACATGGCGCTTGGCAGCTCGGCGATCGTCAGTCCGTCGTCCGCGAGGCTGGGCGTGTGGGCGCAGTACGCCCCGCTGTCGATCGCCGTGCTGCGGGCCGGCGTGGAACCCGCGCAGTACTTCGGCACCTTCGATTCGCTCATGACGTTCGATCGACAGGACGTGCCGTTGGACAACGCCACGCGCCGCGACCGCGGCGGGGCGTCGGCCGGTCGCGCGCTGCGCCTGTACGTCACGCCCACGCTGCGACTGCGGGCCGGCCGCGTCGTGGCGCAGGTCTCGGGCGACATCGACCGCTGGTTCTCGTCGGCCGGCGGCACCTGGTTCTACGAGCCCACGCGCGACACGCTGCTCAGGTCGAGTGGAAGCCTGCTCACGGCGACGCGTGCGGTGGTCATGTACGAGCACGCCACGGCGGGCGGGACGCGGGTCGGCCTCGGCGGGCTCCACACGTTCCAGCAGGTCGACCGGCGCCGCCTGAACGAAATCCAGCGGTTCGGCCTCATCGGCACGCTGCAGCCCGAGCGGCCGTGGCGGTTCCTGAAGCGTCCCGCCGTGAACCTGATCGTGGCGCGCTCCCTGGAGGACCCGTCGAAGGACGGCGAGTACTTCGCCGCCCTGACCGTGGCGACCACGCTGCGCCGTCGATAGGCGCCGACGCACGACGGCGTCGTGCCTGCAACGCCGGATCGGGCTCCGGGGACGATCCGCCTGAAGGTTCCGTCCCCCGTCCCCCGGCGCGGTGGTAGGATGCGCCTCCTCGCCCCGGCACGGTTCCGCCGGAGGCCCAGACCGGGAGGGGGCATGGTTGCGCTGACGTCGCTCTGGCTGCCGATCCTCGTGTCGGCGGTGCTCGTGTTCGTGGCCAGTTCGGTCATCCACATGGCGCTCGGGTACCACAACACCGACTACGGGAGGCTGCCTCGCGAAGACGACATCATCGCGGCGCTGCGCCCGATGAACATCCCGCCCGGCGACTACTTCCTGCCGCACGCCGGCGGACCGTCGGGCATGAAGGATCCCGTCTTCCAGGAGAAGTGGGCGAAGGGACCCGTGGCCACGCTCACCGTGCTGCCGTCGGGGGCCAACTTCATGGGCGCGCAGCTGGCGCAGTGGTTCGTCTACGCGGCCGCCATCGCGTTCTTCTCCGGGTACGTCGCCTCGTTCACGGTGGCCCCCGGGGCGCACTACCTGCTGGTGTTCCGCGTCGTGGGCGCCACGGCTTTCATGGGCTACGCCCTGGGGCTCTGGCAGATGTCCATCTGGTACAAGCGGTCGATCGCCACGACGATGAAGTCCACCGTCGACGGCCTGCTTTACGCCTGCCTCACGGCCGGGGCCTTCGGCTGGCTGTGGCCGCCGGCCTGATCGAGCCAGGCCCCGCCTATACTGCGCAGGGGACCCGCCACGCGCGGCCCCGGCGCCATTTCCGGAAGGACGACGAGCATGTGCGATGAGAACTTCGAACACGACCTGGAGACGTACTCCCGTTACCCGCGGCTCACGCGCCGGCAGTTCGGCGCCGCGTCGATGGGCGCCGGCCTGCTGATCGCGCTGCCGCGCGCGGCCGACGCGCTCGACGTGAAGGAGCAGGACGTCACGATCAAGACGCCGGACGGCGAGTGCGACGCCTATTTCGTGCATCCGGCGAGCGGCGCGAGCGCCGCCGTCATCGTGTGGCCCGACATCCTCGGCCTGCGGCCGGCGTTCCGCCAGATGGGCAAGCGGCTGGCCGAGTCGGGCTATGCCGTCCTCACCGTGAACCCCTTCTACAGGAAGGCCAAGTCGCCGGTGGTGCCGGCCGGCGCGAGCTTCGCCGACCAGAAGACGCGCGACATCGTGATGCCGCTCGCGCAGAGCATTAACGCCACGACGCACGTCACCGACGCCAAGGCCTTCGTGGCATGGCTGGATCAGCAGGCGGCGGTGGACAAGCGGAAGAAGATCGGCACGACCGGCTACTGCATGGGCGGGCCGATCGTGATGCGCACGGCCGCGGCGGTGCCCGATCGCATCGGCGCCGGGGCCTCGTTCCACGGCGGCGGTCTCGTGACGAAGACCCCGGATAGCCCGCACCTGCTCGTGCCGCAGATGAAGGCGTCGTTCCTCTTCTGCGTGGCCGAGAACGACGACCAGCGCGACCCGACCGCCAAGGACGTGCTGCGCGAGACGTACGCGAAGGCGAAACTGCCGGCCGAGATCGAGGTGTACGCCGCCGCGCATGGCTGGTGCCCGCCCGATTCGGCGGTCTACAACGAGGCGCTGGCCGAGAAGGCTTGGTCGCGCCTGCTGGCGCTCTTCAAGACCGCGCTCGCGTAGCCGTCTCCATTTGTCACCGGGTCTGTCACGAAGACATTACCGGCCGGTGTCGCGGCCAGATGTCTCCGTGACAGACCCGGTGACGAACGGTTACACCAACGGTTACAACCGTACGGGGATACCGCGGTCGTGGAGGAACTGCTTCAGTTCGGTCACGCCGTGCGTGTTGAAGTGGAAGATCGAGGCCGCCAGCGCCGCGTCGGCATGGCCCGTCTCGAACACCTCCGCGAAGTGGTCGAACGACCCCGCGCCGCCGGAGGCGATCACGGGAATCGACACGGCGTCCGACACGGCGGCCGTGAGCGGGCAGTCGAAGCCGGACTTCGTGCCGTCGCGGTCCATCGACGTCAGCAGGATCTCGCCGGCGCCCGAGCCGGCCGCCTCGCGCGCCCACGCCACCACCTCGCGCGACGACGACGCGCTGCCGCTTCGCGTGTACGCGATCCACTGGTCGCCCTCGCGCTTCGCGTCGATGGCCACGACCACCGCCTGGCTGCCGTAGCGTTCGGCCAGGCGCGTGATGAGCCGCGGGTCGGCCAGGGCTGCCGAGTTCAGGCTCACCTTGTCGGCGCCGGCGTCGATGGCCGCGGCCGCGTCGTCTTCCGTGCGGATGCCGCCGCCGACGCACAGCGGCAGGAACAGCTCCTTCGCCACGGCGCGAATCGTCTGCGCGCGTGCCTGCCGCGCCTCGAGCGTGGCCGTGACGTCGAGAATCACGACTTCGTCGATGCCCTCGGCGTCGTAGCGGCGTGCGAGGTCCGCCGGGTCGCCCGCGCTCCGAAGCCCCTCGAACTGCACCCCCTTCACCACCTGGCCGTCGCGGACGTCCAGGCACGCGATGATGCGCCGCGCCAGCACTAGCGAATCCCTCCAAGCCAGTTGCCGAGCACCTGCAGGCCCACCTGTCCCGACTTCTCGGGATGGAACTGCACACCAGACACCAGGCCCTCTTCGACCGCGGCCGTGAACTCGATGCCGTAGGCGCTCGTGGCCACGGTGCCGCGGGCCAGGGGGGCCGCGTAGGAGTGCGTGAAGTACACGTGCGCGCCCGGCGGCACGCCCTGGAAGAGCCGCGACGGCCGCGGCATGGCCAGCGTGTTCCAGCCCACGTGCGGCACCTTCAGCCTGGCGCCCGTGGCCGGGTCCGCATCCGGCAGCCGATCGCACATGCCCGCGCACACGCCGAAGCCGGGCACGTCGGGCGCCTCGGTCGACCCGGCAAACAGCCACTGCAGCCCGACGCAGATGCCGAGCAGGGGCCGTCCTGCCTCGAGGCGGTCGAGAATCGCGTGGCGCCACGCCTGGCCGAGCGTGCGCGTGGAGCCGAAGTGCCCCACGCCCGGCACGATGACGCCGCGCGCCGTGGCGAGGTCGGCGGGTCCGGCCGGCGTGAACACCTCGGCGCCCACCGCGGCCAGGGCCTTGCGCACCGACGTGAGGTTGCCGGCGCCGTAGTCGACGAGCGCGATCACCACGGCTCCCGTGACGCCAGGGCGCCGCGGCTCACAGCAGCCCCTTCGTGCTCGGCAGCATCTTCGCCATCCGCGCGTCCCGGGCGCACGCCACACGCAGGGCTCGTGCGAACGCCTTGAAGCACGCCTCGATCTTGTGGTGGTTCGAGCGGCCGTGCATGACCTTCACGTGCACGTTGGCGCGCGCGGCGCTGGCGAAGCCCTCGAAGAAGTCGGTCACGAGTTCGGTCTGCAGGTCGCCGACACAGCGCACGCGCACCTTGGTGTCCACGACCGTGGCGGGACGTCCGCCGAGGTCGATGGCCACGACGGCGAGCGTCTCGTCCATCGGCATCACGAAGTACCCGGCCCGGTTGATGCCCTTGCGGTCGCCGAGCGCCTTGTCCACCGCCTGGCCGAGGGCGATGCCGATGTCTTCCACCGTGTGGTGCTGGTCCACGTCGAGGTCGCCCGTGGCCTGCACCGAGAGATCGAACGCGCCGTGGCGCGCCACGAGATCCAGCATGTGGTCGAGGAACCGCACGCCGGTCGCGTTCTCGAACCGGCCGCGGCCCTCGAGCGTGAGGGCGACGCGGACGTGCGTCTCGGCCGTCTTCCGATCGATTACGGCTTTGCGCACAGCGCCTCCAGCGCGGCAATCGCCGTCTTGGTGTGCTCCACGGGGCCCATGGTGATGCGGAAGCAGCCGGCGCAGCCGTGTTCCCGGCTGCGGTCGCGCACGAGCACGCCCTTCTCCCGCAGGCCGGCGACGAGGGCCGGCAGGCGGTCGCCCGCGTTCACGAGCACGAAGTTCGCGTCGCTGGTCCAGTACGGCAGGCCGAGCCGGTCGAGCGCCGCGTAGAGCAGCGCCTTCGACTCCCGCGCCTGGGCCACGTACCACGGCGTGTACTGCGTGTCGGCAATCGCCGCCCGCAGCGCCGCCACGGCCACGACGTTGAGGTTGAAGAGCGGCATCACGTAGCGCACCGGGGCGAGGAGCGCCGGCGGCGCGATGACGGCGCCGGCGCGGATGCCCGCCAGCCCGTACGCCTTCGAGAACGTGCGACCGATCATCACGTTCGGGAACTCGCGCACGAGGTGCGCGAAATTCACGCCCTGGAAGTCGTGGTACGCCTCGTCGATGAAGACCACGGCGTGTTCCGCGCGGGCGATGACCGCGCGGATGTCGGCCTCGCCGACGGCGCGGCCGCTCGGGTTGTGCGGCGTCGTGATGAGCACGAGGCGCGTGTTCGGCGTGACGGCCGCGAGCACCTGCTCGAGCGGGAACGTGAAATCCGGCCCCGCGGGAATCGCCACCGTCCGCGCGCCGAGCGCCCTGGCATTGATCAGGTATGGCTCGAAGGTGGGCAGCACCAGGATCTGTTCGGTCTGGCCGCCCGGCACGACCGGCATGGCGCCCAGGGCCACGAGCGCCTCGGGCGCCTTCGGCATCAGGTACGCGATCGCCGTGAGCAGCAGGCCGTCGTCGAGGCCGTTGGTGAGCACGAGCCAGTCGGGGTCCACGCCCCAGTGCGCGGCCGTCTCGCGCACGGCCGCCTCGTAGTCGGGATACACCGCCAGGTCTTCCGGCGTGAGGCGGCGGATGGCGTCGACGACGCGCGGCGAGCAGCCGGCCGTGTTCTCGTTGAGGTGCAGGCGCAGGCCGGGGCCCAGGTTGGGCATGCCCTGGATCGTGGTCATCGTGATTCCGCCTGTCGCGCCGCACGCCGGGCCGGCCGGGTGGAGCGGGCCGGACGAGCTGCAGCGCCCGTGCGTACTTCAATCGAACGCGCGTGGCCTTCGAGGCCTTCGGCGCGCGCCAGGGTGGTGATGATCGGGCCGATGGCCGTGAGACCCGCCTTCGAGACGCGCTGCACCGACACGAGCTTCACGAAGTCGGCCGCGTGCAGGCCGCCGCGCACGTGCGCGACGCCGGCGGTGGGCAGTGTGTGGTTCGAGCCGATGGCGTAGTCGCCGGCCACCTGCGCGGTCCATGGGCCGACGAAGATCGCGCCGGCATTCCGCATGCGGCCCGCGCGCGCCTCGGTGTCGACCACCAGGTGTTCCGAGGCTGCCTCGTTGGCGAGCGCGACGGCGTCGTCCATCGTCGTCGTGACGATGATGCCGCCGTGGTGCCAGAGCGAGGTCGCGGCCGGGCCCGTGGCCGGCATCTGCCGCGCCACCTCTTCGGCCACCTCGCGGGCGAGGGCGAGACGCGACGTGATGAAGACGGCCCGCGCATCGGGATCGTGTTCCGCCTGCGCGATGAGGTCGGCCGCGATCCACGCCGCGGGCCCGCGGTCGGCCACGATCAGGATCTCGGTGGGGCCGGCATAGAAGTCGATGGGGCAGTCGGCGGCCACCAGCGCCTTGGCGGCCGACACCCAGCGGTTGCCCGGGCCCACGATCTTGCTCACGCGCGGCACGGTCCTGGTGCCGTAGGCCATGGCGGCCACGGCCTGGGCGCCGCCGATGCGGAACACGCGGTCGACGCCGGCCTCGACGGCCGCGGCGAGTACGACCGGGTCCACCGACGGACAGCAGGCGATCACCTCCGGCACGCCGGCCACGCGCGCCGGAATCGCCGTCATGAGCACGGTGGAAGGCAGCGGATACCGCCCGCCCGGCACGTAACAGCCCACGCGCTCGAGCGGAATCACGCGCTGCTCCACGCTGACGCCCGGCGCGACGCGCAGCCGCCATTCCTTCGGCCGCTGCGCGTTGGCCACGTCGCGAATGGCCGCCGCGGCCGCCTTCAGAGCGGCCCGCACCTTCGCGGGCGCCTTCCGCGCGCCGGCTTCGATCTGCCTGCGCGGCACCTCGAGCGGCCCGCCCCAGCCGTCGAGCCGGCGGGTGTACTCCTTCAGGGCGGCCTCGCCTTCGGCGCGCACGCGGTTCACGATCGCCGCCGCCTGCTTCTCGGTGGGACGGTCGCGGATGACGGACGGCTTCAGCAGCGCCTCGACTTCGGCCCGGTTCCTTGCTTCGACGATTCGGATCATGGTGTCTGGATGACGGTGGGTGCCTGGCGACGGCATTTGTCACCGGGTCTGTCACCGTTACCACCCATGCAGGAACTTCGCAGGTTGTAACGGTGACAGACCCGGTGACGACTAAATGACGATCTTGTTCAGCGGGTACTCCACGATGCCCTGGCCGCCGGCCGCCTTCAGCCGCGGGATGAGCGACCGCACGGTCTTCTCCTCGATGATGGTGTTCACGGCCACCCAGTCCGGGTCGCTCAGGGCCGACACGGTGGGACGCTGCAGCGCCGGCAGCTGCGCGATGACCTGGTCCAGGTCGGCGCGCTTCACGTTCAGCATCAGCCCCACGCGGCCCTGGGCGGCGATGGCCGCCTGCAGCAGCAGGGCGATGGTTTCGATCTTCTCGCGCTTCCAGCGATCCTGCATCACGGCCGGATTGGCGACCAGGCGCGTGTTGCTCTCCATGAGCGTCTCGACGATGCGCAGGCGGTTGGCGCGCAGCGTGGAGCCCGTCTCGGTGGCCTCGACGATGGCGTCGGCCAGCACCGGCGGCTTCACTTCGGTGGCGCCCCACGAGAACTCCACGTCCACCGTCGTGCCCTTCTTCGCGAACCAGTCCCTGGTGAAGCGGACCAGCTCGGTGGCGATGCGCTTGCCCTCGAGGTCCTCGGCCTTCTTCACCGGCGAGTCTTCGGGCACCGCCAGCACCCACTTCACCTTGCCGAAGCTCTGCTTCGAATAGACGAGGTCGCACACTGGCACGAGCGGCGGCTGCTCGGGGTGGCCGATGGCGTGTTCCTCGATCCAGTCCATGCCCGTGAGCCCGGCGTCGAGCACGCCGTCGCTCACGTAGCGCGCCATCTCCTGGGCGCGGATGAGCATGCACTCGATCTCGGGATCGTCGATGGTCGGGAAGTACGACCGCGAGCTCGTGCGGATCTCGTAGCCGGCGCGGCGGAAGAGGGCGATGGTGGATTCTTCCAGCGAGCCCTTGGGAATGCCCAGTTTCAGGGTGCTCATCGCGCAGCCTCCGTCCAGTTGGTCACTTCGGTGTTGAAGCAGGTGCGCGTGCCGGTGTGGCACACGTTGCCGTCGCCCTCGCGCGCCGCCTTCACGAGCACGGTGTCGTCGTCGCAGTCCACGAGGATCTGCTTCACCGCCAGGCGGTTCCCCGACGTCTCGCCCTTGGTCCAGAGCGTGTTGCGGGTGCGGCTGTAGAAGGTCACGTAGCCGATCTTCCGCGTGATGGCCCAGGCCTCGTCGTTCATGAAGCCCACCATCAGCACTTCGCCCGTTTCGTGGTCCTGCACCACGGCGGGCACCAGGCCGTCCAGTTTCGTGAAGTCCAGGGTCATCGGTCGTTCCTTCGTCTCGCTGTCGTTCGGGTCGATGGTCTCGAAAGGTCCGTCCGGGTTCCGCGGGGCGAGCAAAACGAAAAACCCCGCCGGATTCCGGCGGGGCTGCTCAGGTTCTGGTTGGGAACGCTGACTCGTGTTCGGCTACACGTGCAGTCCGGCCGGCCCGAAGGCGGCATGGTGATGGACGTGATGCACGTGGTGACGGACGAACACGACACCGAAGGATACCCGGAATCGCGGCGCCCGGGCAAACCTTTTTGCCGGATCGACGGTCGGGGGCCCGGCCGCCGGGCGGGATGTCCGGGCGGCCGGCGGGTTCGCGTAGGACCCCACGCGGGCAGTGTGCGCCCGCTTTGCGGAGGTCCCATGAACCGTCTTCCCGTCCGGCCGGCCCTGCTGCTGGCCCTCACGCTCTGTGCACCCCCGGCCGTCCTCGCGCAATCGATCGGCACGCTCACGTGGCAGCTGGCGCCGTACTGCAACGTCGTGTCGCTCAACACCACGCAGGACGGCGCCGTCTATACGCTCGACGGCTACGACAACCAGTGCGGCGCCGCCACGCTCGCGACCGCCCGCGGCATGGCGGTGGTGAACCCGAACGGCACGGTTGGCCTCGGGCTCGACATCGTGACCTCGCCCGGCGGCGTGCCCGTGCACGTGATGGCCACCCTCAACCTCGCGACCCTCGGCGGGCCGTGGACCGACGACCACGGCAACTCGGGCACGCTGGTGTTCGCGCCCACGGCGCCGTCGGGTTCGCCGCGGCCTCTCGGATCGGGCGGCATCCCGCCCGGGGCGGTGACGAGCGCCGCGATTCTCGACGGCAGCATCGCGGCGGTGGACGTGAACGCCGCCGAGGTGCAGCGGCGGGTCTCGGGCACGTGCGCGGCCGGCGAGTTGATGGCCGGCGTGAACCAGGACGGCTCCGTCGTGTGCAGCGCCGTGTCGTCGGGCAGCGGCGGCGACATCACGGCGGTGGTTGCCGGCGCCGGGTTGCAGGGCGGCGGCACCACCGGATCGGTCACGCTCAACGTCAACCCGGCCATCGTGCAGGGGCGCATCACCGGGACCTGTCCGGCCGGTTCCGCCATCCGCGAGATTTCGGGCGCCGGGGCCGTCACCTGCGAGACCGATGACACGGCGGCGCTCGCCGGCAGCGGCAGTGCCACCACGGCCGCCAGGTCCGACCACACGCACGAACGTGTGCTCGTGACCAACACGGCCGTAGGCGTCGGCACCCTGACCGCCGTCACCGGCGACCAGAACACCGCTCTTGGCTGGCACGCCCTGACGGCGGCCACCACGGGAGCGCAGAACACCGCCATGGGAGCCGAGAGCCTCGAGGCCCTGTCGACCGGGGCCAACAACGTCGCGATCGGCTACGCCGCCGCCGATGGCCTGACCTCGGCCTTCGGCAACACCGCCGTTGGCGCCCTCGCCCTTCGCGGCAACACCACCGGCGGCAGCAACGCCGTGCTCGGTTACGCCGGCCTGAACGCCCTGTCCTCGGGCGGTGGCAATACGGCCGTGGGCGCCGGGGCCCTCTTGAACGAGACGAGCGGCGAGTTCAACGTCGCACTTGGGTTCAACGCCGGCACGCTGCTCACGTCAGGCTCGAGCAACGTCTACATCGCCAGTCCCGGGGCGGCCACCGAAAGCGGCACGATCCGCATCGGCGGCAACGGCCAGAACCGCGCGTTCATCCGCGGCATTCGCGGGGTGCCCACCGGCATCAACGACGCGGTCGCCGTGCTGGTCGACAGCGCCGGCCAGCTCGGCACGGCCTCGTCGAGCGCGAAGACGAAGTTCGACATCCAGGACCTGCCGGCCCGGGCCCGCGACGCCCTCGCGCGCCTGCGGCCGGTGTCGTTCCGCTACCGGCAGCCGTTCGCCGACGGCTCCACGCCGATCCAATTCGGCCTCATCGCCGAGGAAGTGGAGCAGGTGCTGCCTGAACTGGTCGCCTACGACGAGCAGGGCGAGCCGGCCTCGGTGAAGTACCACGTGCTGCCGTCGCTGCTCCTGGCCGAGGTGCAGCGGCTGCGGGCCGCGCTGGCGGCCGAGGGCGACCGCACGACGGCGCTCGAAGCCGCGGTGGCGGAACTGCGGGCGACGCTGACGTCTCGTCGCTGAGTGCCTGCGGGACGGGGCTGCAGGGCGCGCCGGCCGCCCGGTGCCGGGCGGAGTGCACCCGGCGCCGGGGGTCATGTCCGGATCCACCGGGCGTTTCGCGTAGTTCTGGATGCGGGAGGCCCTCTCCCGCTTCGCCCGGAGGACCCGTGACCCGACTGTTCGCCTGGCTGGCCCTGGTGCCGGCCGTGTTGCTCTTCCCAGCCCTGCCTGCCGCAGCCCAGCCGATGGGCACCTTCACGTGGCAACTGGCGCCGTACTGCAATGTGGTGTCGCTCAACACCACGCTGGACGTGTCGGTGTACACGTTCGACGGGTTCGACAACCAGTGCGGGGCCTCGACGCTGGCGACGGTGCGGGGCCTGGCCGTGATCAACCCGAACGGCACGGTGGGGATCGGGCTCGACATCGTGACCGCGCCGGGCGGGTTGCCCGTGCACGTGATGGCGACGATCGACATGGTGACCCTGAGCGGGCCCTGGAGCGACGACCATGGCAACTCGGGCACGCTCGTCTTCGGACCCACGGCGCCCACCGGGTCGCCGCGACCGCTGGCCTCGGCGGGGATCCCGGCCGGCGCGGTGACCACGGCGAAGCTGGCCGACGGCGCCGTCACGGGCGCGAAGCTCGCCGATGGCGCGGTGACGGGGGCCAAGATCCTCGACGGCGCCATCGGCGTTGCCGACGTGAACACGGCCGAAGTGCAGGCGCGCGTGAGCGGGGCGTGTCCCGCCACCCAGGTGATGACGGGCGTGAACGCGGACGGTACGGTGGTGTGCTCCACCGTGGCGGCCGGCGGCGACATCACGGGCGTCACCGCCGGACTCGGGTTGCTCGGCGGCGGACAGTCGGGCGCCGTCACCCTCAACGTCGACCCCAATGTGGTGCAGGCACGGCTCACCGGCGCCTGCTCACCCGGTGAGGCCATCAGGGCCATCACCGCCAACGGCGGCGTCGTCTGCGAGGTCGACGACGTGGCCGCCGGCGGCGGCATCGGCACCGTCACGGCTGGCGCGGGGCTCAGTGGCGGCGGCAGTGCGCCGGCCGTCACGCTCAACGTCTCGTTCGCCGGTTCCGGCGGCGCCTCGACGGTGGCGCGGTCCGACCATACGCACGAGCGGCTCTCGCCCTCCAACACGGCCGTCGGCAGCGGCGCGGCGCCGGGCATCGCGGGTGTGGCCAATGGCAACACCGCCGTGGGCGCGTCGGCGTTGTCGGCCATCACGACCGTGAGCTACAACACGGCCGTCGGCCTGAACGCCCTGTCGCAGACCACGGTCAGCGGCGGCACGGCCGTCGGCGCCCAGGCGCTGCAGGCCAACACCACCGGCACCGGGAACACGGCCGTCGGCCGGAACGCGCTGCGCGACAACCTGGCCGGGTTCTCGAACACGGCCGCCGGCTTCGACGCCCTGCCCATCGCCCAGGGCACCGCCAACACGGCCGTCGGCGCCTTCGCGTTCTGGCAACTCGCCAGCGGCGACTCGAACATCGCCATCGGCAACAACGCCGGCGCGGCGCTCACCTCGGGCAGCAACAACGTGTACGTGGCCAGCGGCGGCGGCACGCCCACCGAGACCGGCACGATCCGCATCGGCGACACGGCGCAGACGCGCGCGTTCGTCCGCGGAATCGCCGGCGTGACGACAGGCCTCAACAACGCCGTGCCCGTCGTCGTCGACAGCACCGGCCAACTCGGCACGGTG
>Ga0073934_10009375_pt1 | contig 12582 bp, 10 predicted proteins | sample LarsenN4metaG_FD_76834 | JGI IMG/M metagenome (GOLD analysis project Ga0073934, IMG submission 76834) | Hot spring sediment bacterial and archeal communities from British Columbia, Canada, to study Microbial Dark Matter (Phase II) - Larsen... ... | reverse complement strand
GTTCCTAACGAGTGCCTGGGCTCGCCATTGTGGCTGAAGTCACGGGAGACACTCGACGCAATTTCTCTTCTCAAGCGGCTGTCCGCAGAGCCCGGAGTTCCTTCCACATCCGAAATGGCGCTACGCACGGTGCTGCCGGACATGAGGCAACGAGAGCCGGCCATAATCAGGCAACTCGAGGAGATTGCTCGGGCCACAAGGGGCGCTCTGGATCTGGGCGACCTCTTCTTTCCTGAGCGTGTGGAGGATGAGGCGGGGCGCTTGGGACTCGATGTCGCTCGCGTCAAGGAGTTGCGGACAAGAGCGCTGGGCTCTGTTGGTCTTCGAGAAGCTCCTGCATACTACGCGGTCCTTGTCGCAGACGGGGACCGTATGGGAAAGATCATCGCTGCGCAGCAGAGTGTTGAGTCACACCGGGGACTATCGTCGGCCCTTTCGCAATTCGCGCGAGATGCCCATGGAATCATTAATCACTTCGCCGGCTACCTGGTCTATTCCGGTGGGGACGACGTACTGGCACTCCTTCCCGCCAATGCTGCGATCCGATGCGCCCGCAGGCTCAGGGAGGTTTTCGCCAGCATGCTCAGCGGGTTCAAGTCCGAAAGGGCTGTGCCGGGTCTGTCGGCCGGGATCGCTATAGTGCACCACCTGACGCCGCTGCAGACCGCACTCGAGCACGCACGCTCCGCGGAGCGCCTCGCGAAGGGAGAACGCGACAGCCTGGCGGTGGCGCTGCGTGTGCGTGGAGGCGCGCCGGTAGAGGTCTCGCTTCGTTGGAATGAGGTTGGGGCGTGGGAAGAGTGGGTCGAAGCGTTTCGCGGGGGGCTCGCTCGCGGCGTGCCATACGAGCTCGCCGCCCTCGCGCGCGAGTGGCCACGCGTCGGTTGGCCTGACCGCGATCGCGGCGAGCGGCGTGTGCGAGACGAGGCCAGACGCATCTTCGAGCGAAAGGAGGGTGGCGCGGGCAGGACCCCGCCGGGGTGGGTGAAGGATGCCCACTCACTTGGGAAATTCGCCTCGCTGCTCACGATCGCGCGATTCTTGAGCCGCTTTGGAGCGCGTGCGGTTTCGGAGTAGGGTCATGGCTGAAGTTTTCGTACGGATCATCGGGCGAGATCCGCTCCTGTTTCGGGATGGGCGTCCCTTCGCGAATGAACTGGGGGCGCTCTCCGGGCGCACGTTGCGCTTGCCGCAGCCGGGGACTCTCGCGGGCTTCCTGCGGACACAGCTTGGCAATCTCCATGGCTGGGTCTGGGACGTCAACGGCGCCGCGCGGGCCCGGGGGATTTCCGTGGCTGGACCACTGCTATCGCAGGGCGAGCGCGTGTTGTTCCCCGCACCTGCGGATGCAGTTGTGTACGCGCGCGAGAACGCGGATTCGATTACCGCGCTGCGGCCCATTGCCCCGCCCTCCGGTGCAGGTTGCAACTTCCGACACGGCCTGCTGCCGCTCCATGTGACCGAGGACATCAAGCCCGATCCCAGGTACGCCTACTGGCCGTCGGATGCCATCATCGCTTGGCTGACAAGCCCAACCGGGGATCGGGTGCCCGTTCCAGAGCGCATCTCAGGGCCGGAGATCGAAGAGCGGGTGCATGTCGCGGTCGATGATGCCAGCAGGACGAGCCTGGAAGGGCACTTGTTCACGACCGAAGGGCTTACATTCGGCATGAGCGACAGGTCCGAGGGTTTCGCCTACACCGAGTGGTCGCTGCTGGTCCGCATGAGGGGGCAGGAAGCACGCGACCTCCACGGACTTTGGCCGGTGGGCGGTGAGGGGCGTCTGGCCTATGTGGAGAGCGCCAAACCGGAGAGATGGCCGCAGGCTTCCGTGGCGCTCACGGAAAGGCTTCGGAACGCCAGCCACGTCAGGATGGTGCTGGCCACGCCGGCGTGCTTTGCCCGCGGATGGGCACCAGGGTGGTTTGACGCAAACCTTATCGGAGTACCGCCCTCTGCGCCGGGAATCCGGCTTCGGCTCATCGCTGCCGCTGTTTCCCGGAGGGTGGGAGTTAGCGGCTGGGACTATGAGAATCGACGGCCGAAGGCCGTGCGCTGGCTGGTGCCGGCGGGCGCCGTCTACTTCTTCGAAGTCGTTGAGGGCGATCCGGTCGTGCTGGCGCAGTCGGCCTGGCTCGAGTCTGTCTGTGACGACGAGCAGGATCGGCGTGACGGTTACGGACTTCCCCTCTGGGGTGTCTGGCAGCCTGAAGGAGGAGTGAGATGAGGCACGTCATCAGCCGGATGCTCTATCTGCACGCGTTAACACCTCTGCACACCGGCACCGGCCAAGCTGTCGCGGTGATCGATTTGCCCATCGCAAGGGAGAGAGCGACGGGGTGGCCTGTCGTGCCGGCAAGCGGTCTCAAGGGTGTGCTGCGCGACGCGCTGGATGACGGATCGAACCGTGAGTGGATTGAGGTCGCGTTCGGTCCTCCCACCGAGCGTGCCTCAGAATCTGCCGGGGGTCTCCACTTCGCGGACCAGCGGATCCTCTGCTTTCCCGTGCGGAGCTTCTTCGGGACATTTGCCTACGCCACTTGTCCGCTGGCCTTGACTCGTTTCGTACGCGACTGCCACGCCGCCGGTATCCCTGTTCCATTCGGTGACACGCGACCCTTAGTGGACGAAATGGCGGCGAAGATCCCGCAGAACGGCAGGCTCGTCCGGAACGGGAAGATCTACCTCGAAGATCTCGATCTCGACAGCCAGCCCTCGGAAGAAGCGGGTTCAGTGGCGGAAGGACTCGCACGCGTACTGTTTGCGGATGGGACCGACAAACAGGGATTCCGCGAGCGGCTTGCAATCGTATCCGACTTGGTCTTCGATTTCCTTTCCGAGACCGCGACCGAAGTGACCGCGCGCGTCAGACTCAAGGACGACACGAAGACGGTCGACTCTGGAGGTCTGTGGTACGAGGAGTCCGTACCAGCGGAAGCCATCTTCTACGGGCCGGTTCTTGTCGCGCCCCAGAGGCGGGGAGAAGCGGGTGAGATGCTCAAGCCCTTCGATGAGGCCGACGGGATGCTGGTGCAGATCGGAGGCAAAGCCAGCGTCGGCAGGGGCCTCTGCCGGCTGATGGTGGGGCAACCATGATGCAGACGCGGGCACAACGAGATCTCATCCTAGCGGAGGAACTGGTTTCCGAGGTAGAACGCGAGCGGGATGAGGTGCGCCGGATCTACGGCGGCCTCTGCCACAGCTTCCCCGTGCTCGTCCGCTCGTGTGGCCTCTGCCAGGCGCTGGCGTTCTCCAAGGACAAGGAAACGGCCTCAGGAGGGCACGATTCGAGTGATCACAGCAGGGCGCACCATCTCCTGCTCCGGCACGTGGGCCGCCTGCTGGCAGTATCCGAGGACGACCCCTTGAAGGCCGTGCGGGAAGCCGGTGTTGTCGAGTACATGCTACACACACGCCGGATCCTATCTGCGTGGGTTTACTTCAAGCGGTTCGCCGTGTCCATTCTGAAGGTTGCGGGGGCCGGCAGGGAGGACGGGGGCACTTAGTGGGTACACCGGCCCGTCGCACTGCGTTTGAAAGCCTTTCGGTCCGGGCGCCGGCCGATCATCCCGGCCTCGTCCTAACAAGGTATCTGTCCGAGCACGCCGACGCGAAGCAGAAGCAGACTGGCCAGCGTCTGGAGGTGGAGTTGCTGCGTTCGGCCACGGAGTCCCCGGCGAACGAGGCGTACAGGCAAGCCTTTAGGCGATGGCATGGTCTTCAAGGGCAGCGCCCAGATACGCAGGTCTTTTGGGGTACGCTGGCTACCCCGCTCGCCGTGGGCCTTGGAAACGAGAGCCCGCTTGAGGTCGGGCTGACGCTGCATCATACCTACGGGATGCCGGTAATTCCAGGGTCGGCGCTCAAGGGGCTCTGCCGCAGGGCGGCACTTCGCCTCCGGGATGCCGGGAAGATGTCAACAGACCAATTCGTCGTGCTCTTTGGCAGCGATGCCGAGTCCGCAAGGAGCGCTTCATACGCTGTGTTCTGGGATGCCTGGTACGATCCGCAATCCTTCGAAGGCAAGCCGCTCAAGCGCGATGTCGTTACCGTGCACCACCCCAGGTACTACCGGACACGGGGAGAGGAATGGCCCTCGGACTTCGACAACCCGAATCCGGTTGCGTTCGTGGTCGTTCGGCCCAGGGCCCGATTCCTTTTCAGCATCAGTGCGGCCTCTTCCGCATGGTGTGACTACGCCGCACACCTGCTGCAGTGGGGGCTTACGCACCTTGGCGTGGGAGCCAAGACGAACGCGGGGTATGGGTATTTCGAGGATGGGTGGGAACCTGTATCCACCCCTGGGCCGGCAGCGGCGAGCACCGAAGAAGTGTGGCCTGAATGCCATCTTCGCCGCGAGATCGTGAAGGGCGCTGTTCGTGTACACGTCGAGGGCGGGCCCGAGCCCCTCGTCGTCGAGCAATCAGTGTGGCAGTCGGTCGAGCGGACGCTCCCGGAGGAGCAGCGGGAGAACCTTCGAAGGGGCAGGTCGGTCCGCGCGGCGGTCCGGGTCCGCCGGGAAGGCCAGAGAATCAGGCTCGTGGGCGTCGAGATCATCTGACGCAGATCGTGTCGGGAGATGATCGCGATGAGCAAGGTAATGGTATCGCTGGTGGGGGAGCAGCCAATCCCGAACCTCCTGCCCTTGAAGGACAGACCTCCGGATGTGGCCGTGATGGTTCACACGGGGGCGACTAGGACGCAGGCATGGACCGTCGGTGAGCTCCTCAAGCCGAACATTCCTGTGGACCATCTGGATGTCCTTCCCTACGACATTGAGGCAACCCGGGTGACCCTCCAGGAATACGTTGTGCGACGCGGCTGGGCGGGCGCGGAGGTGACTTTCAACCTCACAGGCGGGACGAAGTCCATGGCGCTGGCCGCGTTCGAGGTTGCGCGGGAGTGCCGCTCGGAGTTCCTATATCTGCAGACGGAAGGCAGGCGAAGCCGGGCGTATCGGTACGGGTTTGACGACGGCAGAAGCGTGCGCCTGATCGAGTCGCGCATCCTCCCGACCCTGATCGATCTCGATACGTTCATTCGAGCCCACGTGGGTGGCTACCAAATGCAAGGCCCCTCCTCGACCCGGGGAGGGGCGTTCGAGCAGGCGGTTGCAAAGGCCCTAAGGCCTTGGGTGGATGAGATGCTTATTGGCGTGAAGATTGGCGGTGCGCTTGACCTGGACCTCGTGGTGCGCTGCGAGAACCAAGTGGGCGTCGTCGAGGCAAAGGCCAGCGAGATCAGCAAACGAGGCATCGATCAGCTCAACACGGCGGCCGGGCGCGAGTATTTGGGCACCTACACACAGAAGATTCTGGTTCAGGATCGGCCGGCTGATCACACGAGATTAAACCTCTTGGAGCTCGCGCAGGCGCGTAACATCGAGGTGATTTCCGTTCCGAGCTTCGCCGAAACTGGGCAGATTAGCACTGCGGACGCAAAGACGATGGGACAGAAGATTCGGAAAGCCCTCATTGGTGAGGGAGACGGGGCGCTTCCATGATCGTGCTGAATTTCGCCCACCCCCTGACCAACGAGCACCTGCGAGAGATCGAGGCCTTGACAGGCAGGAGGCCGGAGCGGGTGATAGAGATACCCAGCCAGATCAACCCGGACGATCCCCTATTTCCTCAGGTGAGGAGTCTTGCTGACACCTGCAGGCTCTCGGCACGGGAGTGGCAGACGCTTCCTGTTTTGGTAAACCCGCCGTCGCTGAACTTCAGCGCCACGGCCCTGATCGCGGAGTTGCACGGCCGCATGGGGTACTTCCCGACGATTATCCGGCTCCGCCCGGTCCCTTGCAGCACACCGCCGGAGTTTGCCGTCGCGGAGATCGTCGACCTGCAGCGGATGCGTGATGAGTCACGCCGCCGCCGCGAGGTGACATGAGGGTACTGTCGTTCACTGGCCATCCCCTGGTAGACGTTGGGATCGCGGCCATCACCGCGTTCGCAGGTCGGCGTGACCCGTCGCAGGTCGCAGTATCTGATCTGGAAGCGATAGCCGACTACATGGTCAAGCACTATCCTGTCAACCCGCTGAAGTCGTTCCTGACTGTGGCCTTCCCGAACAGCGGATTCACCAATCCGGCTTATGAGCGAACGCCCGCCAAGCGTGCTCAGTACGCTGAACGTGTGTTGCGCGCGTTTCGCTCTGATACACCCACACTGCCCGGCGAGCGGTGCGTCTTTACGGGGAAACCGGCCGTGGCTGTTGCCTTGGATGTTGCAGACAGACTCCGGCCCGGCCGGGCGTTTCGCCAGCACGTGCCGCTGCTTACCGGTGAAGACGTCATCAACTTTCACCCGTATGGCGATGCGGGGCTTCCGATCTCAGGCATCGCGCTACTCGCGCTGCAGGCTCTCCCGTTAGGATGCGCAAAGGTGCAGGGCAGGCTCCTGGCCGTCCACGCCGACGACCCCGACCTCACGCTTCGATTTGCGCGTCGGTTTCTGGAGCAGAACAGGAAACTGATCCACGATGCCCAGGCGGGGGGAGATACCAAGATCCCTGAACCGGCTCATAGGGTGGGAACGCTTTTGGTCGGCACGTTGCTGGACATCGAGAGGAAGCGGCTAGAGGCTGGCCGTCCATCCTCGATCACGGCGTACCATCTCTCAAACAGCGGTCAGAGCCCGGACCTGAAAATCTACCATGTCCCAATGGAGATCGGTGACTTCCTTCGGTCCCTGCAGATGGCTCAGTACCGCTTCGCATGGGATGACCTGTGTCAGCGGGGGTGGGAAATCACTCCGGCAAGGCGCCGCAAGACCACGGGTGATGCGACACTTCCCCGGTACAATACGCTCTACGAGGACCTGCTGCGGCTGCCGGAAGACGCGGCCTCATTCATTCGGACGTACTTTCTCAGGGTGCCACGTCGCCGCACTCGACCTGGCGACCCTACGACCACCTACTCGATGCGGTCCGAGGCTCGTCTCGTGTCGTGGAACCTTACCGAACTCTTCTTGAGGACGGTGGTGCGCATGGATAGATCACGGATTGAACACATTCGGACCATGGGCGACGCCCTCGCATCCTACGTACAGGCCGAGAACGACCGCCGTCTGTTTCACATCCTGCTGACTTCCAACCGATACAGTGATGTGCGTGCGGCGCTTATCAAGGCGGGCCAGGCTCAGATCAGAAGAGGGAAGCCTCCCATCGTGGGGTTCGATCAGTTTGTCGCCGTCTTCGAGATGGGTGAAGATCTTCCGTACGACGATTGGCGGCTCGCTCGAGACCTGGTGCTCATACGGATGATCGAGCAGTTGTATGCAGCAGGGTGGATCAAGAGTCATGCAGACGAAATCCCTGAACCGCAGCTGGAAGAAGCGGCGGTCGAATAGGAGGCGACCATGGCATTCGTGACCGGGATGTTTCTGATCGACGCGCCGGCGTCTGCCTTGAACAACCTCGGCCAGATTCCCGGGGCTCGGACGGATAACCAGGTAGGTGTGAAGCACATTCGTACCCGTGAAGGCGCGTTTCCCTATGTTTCGGCACAGGCCTTCCGATACTGGCTGCGGACAACGTTGGAGAATGGAAACTGGGGATGGCAGGCTGCGCCAGTCTATCGTGAAGAGAAGGTCGCCTACACCGACGCCAACCCTATCCTCTGGTGGGACGACGATCTTTTCGGCTACATGCGGGCGCCATCGAAGAAGGAAGCTGCGAAGGCCGCGCGCAAGCTCGACGAGTCGCGTGTAGGCGAAACGCCCACTGCAGAGACTGTCACCCGTGTGTCTCCGTTTCGCGTGAGCACGCTGGTGTCCCTCGCGCCGGTAGGCTTGGTCGAGGATTTCGGGGTCATTGCGCGCCAGGAAGGCGATCCGGTCCCTCACGAGCATCAATTCTATCGGGCGACGCTTCATGGTTTGGTGTCGCTCGACCTGCACGCGGTCGGAACGTTCTCATACCGTAATCGCACTGGCTATCTCAATCTGGATGATCCCCGTATCGAACTTGCGAAGAAGCGTAGATTGGAGCATCTGGAGAACCACAAGTCTTACCGGCTGCCGCTTGAAGAGCGTGTAAAGAGGGTCACAGCCCTTCTGGAGGGCTTGGCGCATCTGAATGGCGGTGCCAAGCAGGCGATTCACTATACTGACGTAAGTCCCGACCTCGTGCTGCTGGCGGTGACCCGCGGGGGGAACAATGTCTTCGGCCATGTGGCGGGGGCAGATGCTACACACAGACCGACAGTGAGGATTGGCGCGCTGCGCGAAGCGCTCGACGCGTTTGCCGACAGCTTGCTATCCGACCTGTACGTGGGGTGGACGGAGGGCTACCTGGATGAGCAGCGGTCCGGGTTGCGCGTCGCACTCGAACCCGGCGGCGAACTGGCTTCCTGGAAGGATCACGTACACGTCAGCCATCCGCGGGCGGCATTTCAGGCTTTGGCAGCCGACCTCCAGACGCATGCCGCGACGTGGCTCGCCTGAACACGCGTGTCGTGGACGAGCCGCGCTTGACCAGCCCATGAAGGCGCTCAAAGTTATCGCAGAGGGCCTGACCACATCTTTTCGTTACCCTCACTTCATGCAGGGAGCGCAACCGACGTTTCGAATGCCGCCCCCGGCTACGATTTATGGACACGTCTGCAGTGTCTTAGGTGACTGGTTCGAGCCGGCTGGTGTAGGGTTCGCTATCCATTTCCGCTACCGGGCGGAGTTCCAAGATCTCGAGAGCACCCACATCCTCGCTGCGACCACGGGGCGCTTGAGCGGAACGTCCCTGCCCAAGGCGCTTGAAGGTACTGTTAACCCGTTCCAACGAGGGATTCTGTTCCGCCCGCGCTTGGTCTTGTATCTCAACCGCCCCGACTGGTTGGAGGCATTTCGCCAGCCTCGGTATCCGGTAGTATTGGGGCGCTCGCAGGACTTGTTTGTGTATCGCGAGGTGGATGTCGTCGACCTTGTGGAGGCAGAGGTAGCGTACTTTGAACACACCCTCATGCCAGATGATTTCGTGCGTCGCACGGGGGCAGGCCAGGTCGTTCTCATGCCGCGATTTCTGGATGTGCATGCCCGACGCCAGCCGGTGTTTGCACGATACCTCATTCTGCAGCGAAGAGTATATAGCCGCGATTTCCTTCGATACGAGGGCGAGCCTCCCATCCGGTTCTGGACGGATCCCAGCGCTGCTGACGCCGACGGCATCTGTCTGGGCCTGCTGTTTCACAGCTGGGTAGACGGGAGTGGTCATCCCGGTCTGGCCTGAAGGCCTCGACCACATCTGGGCCAAGAGCCCCGGGCCCGGACAACCAGCTGGCGAGTCGCTGGTCCATCATACATGGGAAGTGCTGCAACGACTTGCTGACCTCACCAGACTGAGGCCATCTCTTCCCGAGAGTGTCAATCAACCGCGGCTCTGGCACCTTCTTGCCTGGGCGGTGCTCCTGCACGACTGGGGAAAGCTTGCGCCTGGGTTCCAGGCCATGCTGCGTGGAGGTCCATCCTGGCCGCACCGCCACGAAGTCCTGTCACTGTTGTGGGTCGACTGGGTAGTCGAGGGTTTGTCCGAAGACGAGAGCGTTTGGCTGGTTGCGGCTATCGCATCGCATCACAGAGATGCTGAGGAGCTGTTCCGGGCGTATCCCTCGGCGTTTCCCGCCGACGCGGATCCTATTCGCGACCTGTTGGCGGGCATCAATACCGGCGTGGTGGATGCCCTGTGGGCGTGGCGCTGCGAGATCGCGCCTAACTGGATGGGATCACTCGGGCTCTCCACTGTAGGAGTCCGGATTCCGCCCGCGCCCGCATATCCAGGCGCCGCAGCGATGCTATCAGAAGGCGGAGGGAGGATCCAGCACTGGCTGCGACGATACCGAAGGTTCATCCGCGGCCTGGAAGGTGCCGACGTTCCAACCGGCCTCTTCCTGCTCCGAGGTCACATCCTGCAGGCAGACCACCTGGCGTCCTCCGGGCGGCAACATATCGAGCCACCGGCCTGGACACCAGCGGCGATTCTGCATAGCTGCAACATAGAAGAGGCTCGTCTCTACGACCACCAGCGCCAGGTTGGAGGCGTTGATGGATCGGCCCTCCTCGTTGCGCCCACCGGAAGCGGCAAGACCGAGGCCGCGTTGCTCTGGGCGGCGAAACAGACCCGCAACCCTGCAGGGGTTCCTCGGTTCTTCTACACACTTCCCTACCAGGCCAGCATGAATGCGATGTACGACCGACTCGAGGTGATCTTTCCAGGCAAGGTGGGGTTAGCCCACGGGCGGAGTGTATTGGCCTTGTATCAGCGACTGATGGAAGAGGACCTTTCGCCTCTGGAGGCCGCGAGGCGTGCGCGGGAATCACAAGCCCTCGCCCGTCTGCATGCACACCCTGTGCGCGTATCAAGCCCATTTCAGATGCTCAAGGTCGCCTACCAGCTCAAGGGCTTCGAGGCTATGCTCGCAGACTACGCGCTGGGTGCGTTCGTCTTTGACGAAATCCACGCGTATGAGCCGGAACGCCTAGCGATGATTCTAGAAACGGTACGTCATCTGCGAGAGCGATTTGGTGCGCGCTTCCTGGTGATGTCGGCGACCCTTCCGCAACCAGTCGCGAGGATGGTACAGGATGCCCTTGGGAGCGTTAGCGTGGTGAGGCCACCGACTCGTGTATTTGAGACGTTCGCCCGCCATCGGGTGCACCTCCTTGAAGGCGACATGCTAACGGAAGAGGGGTTGCGCCGCATTGTCTCGTCGTTCGGAGATGGGCATTCGGTTCTGGTAGCATGCACGACCGTCGGCCGCGCGCAGCAGATCTACAGTATCCTGCGCGCTTGCCTTCCCCGTGAACGGCTTGTCCTTCTACACGGCCGGTTCGCGGGCCGCAACCGCCTGGCGAAGGAACGGGCTGTCATGGAGGTGGTCGGCCTGCATAGGAACACGACGTCGGTAGTGCTGGTCGCAACGCAGGTTGTTGAAGTCAGTCTCAATCTGGATCTAGACACCCTCTATAGTGACCCTGCACCCCTGGAGGCACTTGTGCAAAGGTTCGGACGCGTGAACAGGACTCGGCGAAGATCTCTGGCGCCGGTGCACGTATTCTGCGAGCCGGCGGACGGTCAGGGAGTGTACGATCCGGGGCTGATCGTCAGGACGCTCGATGTGCTGCGTGAGGCCGACGGGCGCCTCCTGGACGAAGCGAGGGTGCAGGAGTGGCTCGATAGGATCTACAGAGATGATGTGCTCGCCCGGTGGGAAGACAGGTACCATCGTGCGGCAACGGAGTTCCGCCAGGCCTTCATTGCCACACTCAGGCCTTTCCAGAGCGACCCAGATGCTGAGGTACGCTTCGATCGGCTTTTCGACGGGATCGAGGTACTGCCGAGGGCTCTCTTGGCTGAGTATCAGGGGCTGCAGGAAGCCGGAGATCCGCTTGGTGCCAGTCAGTTGCTGGTTCCCATTGGTTGGCAACGCTATCGTGCCTTGGAGAGAGCAGGACGGGTTCAACCGGCGAGGAAGGGACTCCCATCGGTTGTGGACACACACTACGATGAAGAAGCCGGGCTGGTTTTCTGATTTGATTCCGCAGGCGCCTTCCTTCTCACGCAACTTCAGCCTCCACCCCACTTTCGCCACCGCGGCCTCTCTCGCCAGCACCCACAGCGCCGGCGCCACGAGGATCCGTGGGAGCATCCGGTCGCTGAGATCCAGCGTCTGGCGCGTCATAACGCCTCGCAGAAACGATCGCGTCAACGCGGCGACATCTCTGGTCACCTCTGCCTGGCACTTCACCTCCACGGGCGTCCCGAATTGTGATCCAACCAGGACATCGGCTTCCCCGCCGCACTTGGACTTCCAATAGAAAAGCGCCTGGAGCGAGGCAAATTCCTCCACAAGCGGCCGCTCCCCGCTGCGGAAGAGGGCCGTGATGACGCGTTTTCGACCAGCGCGGTCATGTCCGGGTAGGCATCTGATTGTGCAGGTGCATGGCAGGTAGTACATACTGCCGCGCCTGGGGTCGATCCTGTGAAGGATCACCACAACGAACGTGAGGGAGAGCAACCGGCATACTCCTTGGCTGTGCGGCGATCCGAGTCCAGCGTTTCTGCTAACGATGCCCATTGCGTTGGGCCGCTCAGCTCTCGGGTGATGTGCTCAGTGGTACCAAACGCTTGCGCGAGGTCCGTGCGTTGGCGTTGCACTTCGATCTCACTCACAGTTCGCGGCGTGCGCAGGGATAGCAAGATGCTGTGGGCTGAGACCCTCGCTACGCAGGTGGGTACCTGGCCTGATGTGTCCAGCGACGATCTTCGCCGTCATACGGAAGGCCGCGGCACCTTCCCTCGAGTTTGCCTCGCCTGGGGACGGGCATCCCGGCATGTCTGATTATACTGAACCTGTGGTAATCCTTTCTTGACGAACAGCACTCAGCGCGACCCGCTGGTTGCGATGGGCTACGGAGTTCGCCCGTGTTCGGGGAGTAGGGGATGGGTGTGGCTGAGAGTCCCATTAGCGAAGACGAGGCCCTCAGTTCGGAGAAGATCGATCTCCTCCTGTCCGACTTCGGCCTCTTCCTGGGCAAGAAGAGCGAACGGCTGCTGGTCCGCAAGGGCGGCGAGACGCTGCAGGAAGTTCCC
>Ga0073934_10009374_pt1 | contig 12583 bp, 2 predicted proteins | sample LarsenN4metaG_FD_76834 | JGI IMG/M metagenome (GOLD analysis project Ga0073934, IMG submission 76834) | Hot spring sediment bacterial and archeal communities from British Columbia, Canada, to study Microbial Dark Matter (Phase II) - Larsen... ... | reverse complement strand
CGACCGCGGGGCTGGTCAATGAGGAGGCCCAGGGGAAAGATCCCGCCATCGTGGACACCCTGGGGCGCGAGTATTGGATGAACGGCAAGAAGGACTAAGCCATCGAATTGCAGGAGCAGGCGGTGAAACTGGCCACCGGCGAGAACGCGGATTCCCTGCGCAAGACTCTCGAAAGCTATAAGCAAGGACGACTCCCGGACGGCGAGTGACCGGCGCCCGGCCCTCTCGGCGCGCGACGAACGGTTGACCGGAGCCAACCGGGGACCCACCGCAGAGGTTAATTTTCGGCGGAGTGAAGGCCGCCCGTGCCGGCGCGGAAGGCGATATTCATGCGGTCCGGGTTGTCGGGCACCGGTTGGGCGCAATTCCAATAGCAGGCGCCGCAGTGGACACATTTCTCGCGGTCAAAGGCGGGCACACCGCCCTCGCCGGGTGCAATGGCCTGGCCGGAACACAGTTCGATGCAGATCTTCGTGCCGCATTTCTCGCAAAGCTCCGGGTAGAGAAAGACCACATGGTCGGCATATCCCGGCGGGGCCTGGACTTTGCCGCCCATGAGCAAGGCGTCCTGATGAGACACAAGCAACTGGCCATCAAATGGGATGGCTGGCCAGCCCACCTGATCCATGAGGGCGCTGTGCAGGGAGACCCCGCGGGCTTTGCATTCCTCACGCAGGCGGGCGATGACCTCGGGGGCGATGCGTCCGCGGTAGTAGTCTTCAAGGGACGGAATGCGCTTCCAGGGGGGGACGGGGTCACCGGCAAGGGAAAAGCGCCCCTTGGTCAGGCCAGCCAGGGCCATGCCCATCATGCCGCGCACGACCCCTTTCTGGAAGCCGTCCCGGGACTTTTCCGCGACGCGGGCTTCGGAGTCCACCCAACTGTTCCGGCGGCGGCGCACGTAGGTTTGTTCAAGATTGGCGCGAGTGAATGGCTGGCCGGACCTGAGCAGTTCGAGCACCGCCTCAGCCAGCAGGGTGCCGGTGGCCCAGGCCTCGTCCACACCTGACCCCGTGAGGACATTGGTGGAGCCGCTGCCTTCGCCGATGCGGGCATAGCCATCGCCCGCAAGATGAGGTTCACCGCGACGGCCGGATTCACCCAGGGTTTTGGCGCCCCAGGACCGGAGTTTGCCCCCCTTCAAGTGCCGCCAGAGGCGCGGGTGCAGCATCCAGTGTTGGAGGTAACGGTAGGCGGTGCGCACAGGACTGTCGAACCAGGAAGGCACGAAGATGCCGAGGGAGGCCAGGCGGTCGGGATGGACGTAGAGGAAACCGAAGATCTCCGGCTCGGGGTAACCGAAAGTGTGTAGAACAGTGCCGGGTTGAAGGGAACACTCGGGGGGGAGTTCCACGACGAATTTCATGCCGACCGCCCAGTCGCGGGTGTGGTGATCTTCGGGCAGGCCGAAGTGAGCGTCCAGTTGCTGGCCAATGGGGCCCACGGGGCCATCGCCCACCACAGTCAGTGCAGCGTGGATGTCCATGCCGGGCATGAACCCATCCGCCGGGCGGCCTTGCTTGTCCACGCCCTGGTCCAGGAGTCGCACCCCGACCACTTTGTTGTCCTCGATGAGGGCTTGCGCCACCGGAGTGCCAGGCCAGACCTGAACTGTGCCGGTGCCCTGAACCTGCGCGCCCACCCATTGCATGAACTGCCCCATGGAAAGAACCATCCCGCCTTGCTTATGCAGGAAGGCGGGCGTCCAGGGCAGCCGTAAGGCGTGATCCTGAACCGGCAAGGCCCATTGGAGGGCGCGAATGGCGGCATCGGCAGTGCGCAGACCAGCAGATCGGCGGCTGGCTCCGTGGGGGTCCAACAGATAAAGAACTTCCTCATGGGTGACTTTAGCAGCCATGGGGATGCCGGCACTGTCCAGGTCAGGAAAGGTTGCGCGCAAGGCCCGCGCCCTCGTAACGACGCCGGAGACGCCAAAGCCGATGTCGTCGGCACGCTCGTAGCAGAGGACCTGCGGAGGCATGCCAGGCATGACCGCGCTGGATACGGCCGGGGTGCCGTCCGGGTTAAGCAGGCCGCGCGAGAGCGTGGTCAGGAAACCGGCGGTGGCGGGCCCGAACCCCACACACACAATATCCACATCCATCCGCTGCCGCTCGATGGGCTGATCGGAACTCATGGAGGTGGATTCAAACCCGCCTGGAAGGTTGCGAGCAAGACTGAATACGGCGGCAGACACTCGCGCCAGCATAAGCCGCGGAACGCAGGAAAGTGACGGCCGGCGCGGGGGGGGTGATTCAACGCCCTGCGGCGGGAGTCTGAGCATGATGGGCACAAACAGTTGGGAGGCGGGTGAACCGAAAAAAACTTCAAAAAAGCTCAAAATACCGCAAGTGAGCGGGTTGATGGGAAGCTGATCCCGATGCTTTGGAGCCCCACAAACGCCCCGATCGCCGGGGATCCCTCTGGACCCGGGAATCCGGGGGCCTTTACCTTCCGGCATGACAGGGTTACAGAGATCTTCGGTTATTGGCGAGTGTGGCGGGTGGGCGGGAAGAGGGCCCGTTACCGGGTAACGCAAATTACATGCCGAGGGCTTGTCGAAGAGCCAGGGTGGCGGCTAAGGTGACGGGCGTGAGCCCGACACGCCCATCCGCATTGCCTGACCGGTTGGCCAGGCGCATCCTCCTGGGGATGGCAGCGGGGATTGTGGCAGGCGGGGCGGCGCGGCTGGCAACGCCGCATATTCCCGGACTGGAGGTGGGAACAAAATGGGTGGCGGCGCAGGTGCTTGATCCGTTGGGCAAGGTTTTTCTGCGGCTGTTGTTCGTGGTAGTGGTGCCACTGGTCTTCGCCTCGCTGGCCAGCGGAGTGGTTCAACTGGGGCGGTTGGATCGGCTGGGGCGGCTGGCCAGGCGAACGTTCGCGTTGTTCGGACTCAACATGACGGTTGGCGTGGCGTTGGGGCTGCTGGTGATGAACACGCTTGAGCCGGGCACCGGGTTGCGGCCGGAAACTCGCGCCAGGATCGAGGAGCAGTTTGCCGGTGAGACCCGGCAGCAGATGGCGCGGGCGCAAACGATGCGCGACCAGGCGATCGGTCCCCTGCCCTGGCTGGTGGATGCCTTTCTGCCGGCAAACCTCTTGCAGGCAGTTACGGGATCGGAGCGAACGCGGATAGGGGATGTGCTGCCACTGATTCTGTTTGCATTGTTGGTGGGGGCAGCCGGGACGACGTTGGAGGAATCGCGAAAGGCATCCCTGTTGCGTGGTCTGGAGACGATTACCGAGCTGATGACGCGGATCGTGGCATGGGCGCTGCAACTCGCGCCCTACGCGGTGTGCGCGATGATGGCCAGCACGGTGATTCAACTTGGCTTTTCATTTCTGGGAGCCTTGAGCTTGTTCACCGCCGGAGTGTTGGCGGCGATGGCCCTGCATTTGTTTGGGGTCATGCCGTTGATGTTGCGGGTGTTTTCGCGGCGGCGCCCGCGCGCCTTCTTCACCGCCATCCGCACGGTATTGGTCACTGCTTTTTCGACGAGTTCGTCGAATGCGACCCTGCCGACAAGCCTTCAAGTGGCGCGGGAAAAGCTGGGGGTTTCATTGTCCACCGCAGGTTTTGTGCTGCCCCTTGGGGCGACCATGAACATGAGCGGCACGGCGCTCTACGAGGGATGTGTGGTGTTGTTCGTGGCGCAGGTGTACGGTGTGCCGCTGAGCCTGGCACAGCAACTGCTGTTGCTGGTTCTGGCGGTTCTGAGCGCGGTGGCAGTGGCCGGAGTGCCTGGGGCGAGTCTGCCCCTGCTGGTTGGCCTGCTGGCGAGTTTTGGCCTGCCGCCGGAGGGGCTGGCGCTGATCCTCGGGGTGGACCGTCTTCTGGATATGGCCCGGACAACCCTCAACGTAGCGGCGGACGTGGTGACCGCGGTCATTGTGGACGAACGGGAGGGTCCCGGGTGCGCTGGCTTTCAGGGCGAGACCGGGACTCCGACCGTGCCGCCCCCATGAGTTCTTGAGGCGGGGGAATCTCCAGGTCCGGGAGGCAGACTCCACCGGCATGGAACGGCCTGGGGCACGGCAAGGCACAGGGAGAACCGACCATGCATGCCCTTGCCGGGAGGATGGACTCCGGGCAGAATGATCTCGATTTGAACCCAGAGATTCCATTGTCCTCCAGAGGCCGCTGTTGGCAAAAGATGACACCGGGGCGAAGAAGGTTTTCTGGCCGCACCTGGTTTCCGGGAAGGGCCGGTTTGGCCCTGATGGCAGCGGTGTTTGCCGCAACGCCTGGCCTCGAGGCGCAGACGAGCGGGATTTTCCGCGAGCTTTACACCGGCATCAGCGGCGGCTCGATTGCGAGTCTCACCAACAGCGCGTTGTTTCCGGGGAACTGGAGTTCCACCAACATTCTGAGCACGTTTGAGACGGCGCGGAACACGGCCGACAATTATGGGCAACGGCTGCGTGGACTGGTCGTACCACCGACAACGGGGGATTACGCCTTCTGGATCGCGAGTGATGATCAGAGCGTGATGTTCTTGAGCCCGGACGAAAGCCCGGCCAACAAGGTTCGGGTTGCATGGGTGAACTCAGCCACCTCGACGCGACAGTGGACGAAGGAGACCAATCAATACTCCGGGAGTATTCGGCTGGAGGGGGGGCAGCGGTACTACCTGGAGGTGCTGCATAAGGAGGGAACGGGAAGCGACCACCTGGCGGTGCAGTGGCGACTGCCGCAGGGGACGGTGGAGGAACCGATGCCTGGTTCGCGCCTGCGGCCGTATGGCTTGCCGGCCAGCAGCGCGCCGCAGATCGTGCAACAGCCAACCAACGTCACCATTCTGGAGGGGGGCGCGGCGGTCTTCCGAGTGGGCCTGAGCACGTTGGACGAGGCAGATTTTCAGTGGCAACGGCAAGGGACCAACGTGCCGGGAGCCCGTGGAGCCTCGCTCAGGATTGGGGCGGCCACCCTGGCGGACCACAACACGACCTACCGGTGTGTGGTCTCCAACCGGCTGGGGACCACGCTGAGCGCCCTCGCAACGCTGAGTGTGCTGGCAGATACAAACGCGCCTGTCCCCCTCATCGCAGCGAACCAGGGCACGAGTGCAGTGGTGGTGGTTTTCAGCGAGCCGGTGGATCCGGCCAGCGCGACGAACACGGCCAACTACGCCCTGAGCGGCGGGGTCACGGTGACGCGAGCGACGATGGGAGCGACGGCGGGGACGGTCGTGTTGAGTACTACGCCTCTAACGCCTGGCGCAATGTACAGCCTGGGCATGGTGGGGGTACGGGATCGAGCCGCAGCCGCCAACGCCGTGGCGCCGAACTCGCAAATCAGTTTTCGGGCCTTGGTGCGGGGTATCTACCTGGAGAGCTACACCAACATCGCGGGCAACCTGGTGTCGGATTTAATGGAGGCTCCCGGCTTCCCGGGTTCGCCGTCTTCAGCTCAACTGCTAGGGGAGACTTTTGAAGTTCCAGGCAACAGTGGCGACAGTTACGGCCGGCGGTTTCGGGCGATGTTTGAGGCGCCGCTTGCCGGACCTTACGTTTTCTGGGTGACGGCGGATGAGTCGGCAGAGCTTTGGCTTGCAACCAATGGTGTGCCTGGCGCAGCGCAGCGGGTGGCGTGGTGCAGCGCGGCCATGCTGCCACGGCAATGGGATGGGCAAACCAATCAGAAATCGGCGTCCGTCACGCTGGCCAAGGGACAGACCTGTTACGTGGAGTTGCTGGTCAAGGAGTCCATTGGGAACGACCACGTGTCAGTGCGGTGGCAGTTGCCGACGGGCCTGATCGAGGAGCCTGTGCCAGCTCTGCGGTTCACCCCCTATGGCATGTCGCCACCCCTGATTACCAGTTCACCAGCTTCCGTCGTGGCCGAGGAGGGCGGGCAAGTGACGTTGGAAGTGGTCACAGCAAATCGCGATCCGCTTCGTTACCAATGGCAGCGAAACGGGACGAATGTGCCCGGGGCGACCAATGCGACCTTGAGGCTGGCCGGCTTGCGTCTGGATGACAACGGCAGTCAGTTTCGCTGCCAGGCGGCGAATGCGTTAGGCGCGGCATGGACGACTGAAGCGACCTTGGCGGTTACGCCGGACGTAACGCCGCCGCGCGTGGTGGGGGTCATGAATGACGGGCTGACCGAGGTGGTCATTTATTTTAGCGAACGCGTGGCGTTGCCCGAGGCCACCAATGCAGCGGCCTACCTGCTGGACGGGGGGGTCACGGTCAGCGCGGCCTCTCTGGGGCCGGACGGGTTGAGCGCGCGTTTGACCACCAGCCCCCTGATTATGGGAAACCGCTATACATTGAGCGTGAGCGGGATTCATGACACCGCCGCGACGCCCAATGAGATGTTCAACCAGGTCCCACTGACGTTCATCGCGCACGAGTTCTTCCCTCAGCCCATTGGGGAGGTGGCGCGGCCGAGCAGCTTTGAGCCAGCCGCTGGAGGTATGGATGTGGTGGCGGCCGGCCGGGACATTGGCGGCAGCGGAGATGAGTTCAACCTAAGCTACCAGCGCCGAACGGGGGATTTCGATGTGCGAGTGCGGGTGCAAACGCTGGAGTTTGCGGACACGTTGAGCCAGGCAGGGCTGATGGCCCGGGAGAGTCTGGCGACAAACAGCCGGTTTGCGGCGGTGCTCGCGACCCCGTCGGTCGCGGGTGCGTATTTCCAATACCGGACGAACACTGGCGCCGCAGCCGTGGTGTCGGGTGGGTTCCCGGTGAATTACCCGGAGACGTGGTTGCGGCTGAAGCGCGCGGGAGCGTGGTTTTCGGGCTACGGCAGTCTGGACGGACAGAATTGGACGCCGATGGGCACGGTGAGCAATGCGCTGCCGGCCACGGTGTATCTGGGGTTGGCGGTGGCGAGCCGATCGTCCCGGGAGCCTGTCCGGGCGGCATTTCGAGATTTCGGGGAGGTTGCGGCAGGCGTTCTGGGCCCACCGCCGCAGGATTGGGAGCCGCCTGGCCCTTCGAGCCGGAGAACGGGATGGGCGATCACTGAGATTTTGTATCACCCCGCCGATCGGGACGACGGCCGCCGGTTGGAGTTCGTGGAGCTTTACAACTCAAATCCGTGGCCGGAGGAGTTGGACGGCTGCCGTTTGAGCGGCGATATCGCATTTGATTTTCCCGAGGGCATGGTTGTTCCCGGAGGGGGCTACGTCGTCGTGGCGCGCGACCCCGAGGACGTGCGCACAGTGTATGGGATCACGAACGTGGTAGGCCCCTACGCAGGGAATTTGCCAAATGATCAGGGACGGGTTCGCCTGCGCGGCCGGGCGGAGGAACTCTTGTTGGAGGTGAATTATGGGTCTCGCCCCCCCTGGCCTGTGGCACCTGACGGGACGGGCCATTCTTTGGTGCTGAGGCGTCCGTCGCTGGGAGAGAACGAACCTGAAGCATGGGCGGCGAGCGGTTTGATTGGCGGGTCGCCCGGGAGGGCCGAGGGCTGGCGATCGGAGGCCTCTGGCAACGTGTTTCTCAACGAGATCATGGCCGGGTTCCCTGGCTCAACCACCGCGTATGTGGAACTCTACAACCATAGCCGGGAGCGGGTGAATTTATCGGGGTATTGGCTGAGCGATGAGCCGGGGGTGGTCAAGTATCGGCTGCCCGAAGGCACGGTGCTGGGGCCGACCGGGCTGGTTTGGTTTGCCGCAACGGAATTGGGATTTGCTCCCAACCCGCTCGGCGGGCGCTTGTTTCTCGTGAGCTCGAACCAGGATCGCGTCGTAGATTGCCTGTTTTTTGAGGGGCAGGAGAGTGGCGTCGCGTGGGGGCGGCATCCGGATGGGGCGGCGGGGCCGCAACGGCTTTCGGCCCCGACGCCGGGTCAGCCCAACGCAGTTCCCCGACCCAGTGAAGTGGTGATCCATGAGATCATGTATCACCCGATCTCCGAGCGGGACGATGAAGAATTTGTGGAGCTTTACAACCCGGGCGCCATGGCCGTTAGCCTGGACGGTTGGAGGTTTTCGGATGGGATAGATTTCGTGTTTCCAACGGGGGCAGTCGTTGCGGCGGGTGGTTATGTCGTGGTGGCCCGGGACAAGTCCCGGTTGCTGGCGACACACCCGGCGTTAAGTCCTGGGGTGACGTTTGGTAATTTCGAGGGCGCCCTGAGCAATGAAGGCGAGCGGCTGGCGCTATCGAAGCCGGCCCTGGTTCTGAGCACAAATCAGGCGGGCGAGGTGGTCTCGAACTGGTGCGCGGTCGTGGTGGACGAAGTGCGGTATGGGACAGGCGGGCGGTGGGGCCAATGGAGCGATGGCGGGGGGAGCAGCCTGGAATTGACGGACCCGCGCAGTGACAACCGATTACCTGGAGCGTGGGCGGACAGTGACGAGAGCGGCAAGAGCCCCTGGAGCCTGGTGACGGCCACCGGGAATCTCGACCACAGCCAGGGCAGCAACTGGAACTCTCTGCAAATCTACCTGCAGGACGCCGGGGAGGCACTGGTGGATGAGGTCAGTGTGACCGTAAACGGGAGCAGCAATCTGGTGATCAACGGTGGATTTGAGGGTGGCTTGAGCAATTGGGTGGCACAAGGGAACCAGGGACGTTCGAGCCTGGCGCCGACCGGCTACAACAGCGCGCACGCGCTGCACCTGCGCGCCAGCGGGCGGGGCGACACGGGGGCCAATCGCGTGCGCACAACGCTCAGTTCGAGTTACAGCAACAACGTGACCGGCACGATCACTGCCATGGCCCGCTGGCTGTGTGGCAGCCCGGAAATCTTGTTTCGTCTGCGCGGCAATCACCTCGAGGCGCCCGGCGTTCTGACGGTGCCCTCGAATCTTGGAACGCCCGGCGGGCCCAACAGCCGCCGCGCAGCCAATGCCGGCCCGGCGATTGCGGGGGTGCGGCACGCTCCTGTGCTGCCCGCCAGCGGGCAGGCCGTGGTGGTCAGGGCGCACCTGAGCGACCCGGATGGTTTGAGCGCGGCGCGTCTGGTGTATCGCGTGGATCCAGCGGGGCCACCCATCACGGTAGATTTGCGCGATGATGGAACAGACGGAGACCGGGTGCCTGGGGACGGCGAGTACGCCGCGACCATTCCTGGCCAGACCAATGACGCGCTGGTGGCATTTTATCTGGAGGCCAGCGACAACGCTGCGACGCGCGTCACGAGGCGTTATCCCGAGGCGGCACCAGCGCGGGAGTGCCTGGTGCATTTTGGAGATGTGCAACCGGCCGAGTCGTTTGGCACCTACCGGTTTTGGCTGACGCAGAGCAATTTTAGTCGGTGGGTCAATCGCGAGAAACTGAGCAATGAACCGATAGAGGGGAGTTTTGTATATGGGAATTGGCGGGCCATCTACGAGGCGGGGAATCGGTATGCGGGGAGTCCCTATCACAGCCCGAGTTTCAACAGTCCAACGGGGAATAACTGTGACTACACGGTCACGCTGCCACCCGACGACAACCTGATGGGTTCCCGGGAATTCACCCTGCAACGGCCGGGCAACGGGGGCAACGACAGCATGTGCCAGACCGAGCAGACGGCTTACTGGATCGCGGGCCAGTTGGGCGCACCGTTTCTTCACCGGCGTCCGGTGAATGTGTTCATCAACGGTGTCCGCCGGGGGATCATTTATGAGGACACCCAGCAGCCGAACCGTGATTTTGGGCGTCAATGGTTCCCTGACTATCCGGAGGGAGACCTCTACAAGGTGATGGTGTGGTTTGAGTTCGAGGATGCGGCCTCGGCGTTCACCAGCGCGGGGGCGAGTCTGAATCCGTTCCTGACGACCGGCGGGGCCAAGAAACTGGCCCGTTACCGGCAGAACTTTGGCAAGCGGGCGGTGCGGGACTCGGCCAGCAACTATACGAATTTATTCGGACTGGTGGATACGCTGAACTCGGCCAGCAATGGGGCGGCGTACGTCAGCCGGCTGTTTGAGGAGGTAGATGTGCGCGAGTGGGCGCGCGCGTTTGCCACGGAGCGCATCGTGGGCAACACGGACCTTTATGGAAACGGCGGGGGGCAGAATTGTTATCTCTACAAACCGGACGGGCGGGGATGGCAATTCCTGATCTGGGATATTGATTTTGCCTTCAACAGCCAACCGCCGACTTACACGTTGTTCAACTTCTCGGATGCGCCGATTATTGCGATGTTCAGCAACCCGCCGGTGCGGCGGATTTATTGGCAAACGCTGGAGGACGCGGCCTGGGGGCCGCTGGAGCCGGGCCGCATCCTGCCTCGAATAGACGCCCGGTATGCGGCCTACCGTGCCGCGGGCATCAACGCAGCGGCTCCCGACAATCTGAAGAACTTCATCACCCAGCGACGCGATTATATTCTGGCCGTGCTCCAGGGCGGGCGCGCGCCGCTGGTCATCACGAATATGGGAGGCAGAGATTTCACCAACACCAGCACGCTGGTGACGCTGGGCGGGACGGCTCCCATCGGCGCACGGGTGTTGACCATCAACGGGGTGCCCTGGCCGGTGACCTGGCACTCGATCACCAACTGGACCGCGCTGGTTCCGCTGAGCGGGCGGGAGACGCGTTTCGAGGTGAGTGGCGTGGACGCCGGGGGGCAGTCCCTGGGCACCAGGGTTATCCAGGTTTACTTCGACGGCGTGGTGGACCGTGCCGAAGACAGCCTGCGGATCAGTGAGATCATGTGGAATCCCCTGGCGGAGGGCGGTGAGTACGTGGAGTTGCAGAACCGCTCGACGACGACCACGTTTTCTCTGGCAGGACACCGGCTGCGCGGTCTGGACTTTACGTTCCCCGACGGCCTGCTCATGGGGCCGCGAAGCTGTTTGGTCGTGGTCAGGAATCGTCAAGTCTTTGAGAGTCTTTATGGTTCAACGGCGTGGATCGCGGGAGAGTATCCAGGACGGCTGGATCCCGATGGGGAGTCGCTGGCTCTGGTCAGGGTCGAACCATCGGGGGCGGAGACGGTTCTTAATCGCATGCGATTTGAGACCCGGCCTCCGTGGCCCGAAGGGGCGGCGACACCGGGGAGCGGGCGCTCGTTGCAGGTGGTGAATCCGGCGCTGGATAACGCCCGGGTGAGCAATTGGGCGGACGGCACCGAGTGGCGATACTTCAGCCTGACTGGTCCGCCACAACTTTCGCGGCTTTACATCTTCATGGATACCGCCGGGGAGGTGTATGTGGACGACCTGAGCATCGTACCCGGCACGGTAGCGGGCGTGGGGACCAACCTGGTGGTGAACGGGGATTTCGAGGCCCCACTGGAAGGCAGTTTTCTGATCACCTCAAACAAGCCCTACGCGATCTATTCGACGGCGGGAGCGGGGCCTGCCCGAACCGGAAGCGGCTGTTTGCATCTGGTGTTCACCAACGCGGGGAATACCACAGCCTACCTCTATCAGGACCTGACAAATATCGTGGGCACAAATCTGCACACTTTGAGTTTCTGGTACCGGAGCGGGTCGAACTCGGGGAATCTGACGGTGCGGATGGGAAGTTATTTCCGGGCCACGGTGGATGCGCGCCCGACAGCGCCCACGCCTGGATTGACGAACCCTGTGCCCCGGCAACTCCTGCCTTATCCGCCGCTGTGGCTGAATGAGGTGCGTCCCTCCGGCAGTGAGTCCTCAAACGAGGACGAAAGCACTGCGTCAGGGTGGGTCGAGTTGTTCAACAGCGGAACAAATGCTCTGTCGCTGGAGGGCATGTTTCTGTCCGATTCGTACACCAACCTGCAGCAGTGGGCATTCCCGACTGGCGCGTTTCTGCCCGCCGGGGGCTTTCTGGTCCTTCAGGCCGACGGGCGGCCAGAGCTGTCCTCGGGGCAGGCGCTGCACACGAGTTTCAGGCTCAGGCCGCGGACCGGGACGGTGGCGTTGTCCCTGGGGAATCAGCTTCTGGACTACATCAACTATTCCGATGTACCGAGCGGGCACGCTTACGGCTCGTGGCCTGACGGGCAAGGGCTGGACCGACGCTTGTTCTATCACCCGACACCCGGCGCAAGCAACAATCCGGCGCCGCTACCGGTGGTGATCAACGAGTGGATGGCAAGCAACACGCGATCTTTGACGAATCCGGCTACGGGGCGCTGCGATGACTGGATCGAGTTGTACAACGCGGGCGATCAACCGGTGGACCTGAGCGGGTATTATCTGACGGACAACCCAGGCAACTGGAACAGGTGGCGCCTGCCTGAGGGGACCAGCATTTCGTCGCAGGGGTTCCTCCTCGTCTGGGCTGACGGCGACGACAGCTTGACCAACACCCTGGGCAACGCGCTGCATGCCCCATTTCAACTGGACCGCAGCGGCGAGAGCCTTGGGCTATTTGCCGCCGATGGCACGCCTGTGGACACGGTGACGTTTGGCGCCCAGACCGCTGACGCCAGCCAGGGGCGCTACCCTGATGGCAACGTGGCAGGCGGCCTGCATTCCATGTTAAACCCGACACCGATGGGCGCAAACCGGATCGGGGATAACCGTTATGTCCCGGTTCTTGACCCGGCGCCTGATGCTGCGATCGAAGAGGGCGCGTTGTGGCGGTTCCAGGCCTACGCGAGTGATCTCGACACGCCGCCTCAGCCGTTGTTCTTTTTCCTGGGACCGGGCGCGCCCTTTGGCGCCGCCATCGGGCCCGAGACGGGGTTGTT
>Ga0073934_10009373_pt1 | contig 12583 bp, 11 predicted proteins | sample LarsenN4metaG_FD_76834 | JGI IMG/M metagenome (GOLD analysis project Ga0073934, IMG submission 76834) | Hot spring sediment bacterial and archeal communities from British Columbia, Canada, to study Microbial Dark Matter (Phase II) - Larsen... ... | reverse complement strand
GGTGGTTGACGAGCAAGAAGTGCTGATCGCCAATGAAAGCCCTGCCTACACCGCGACTGTCACCACTAATACCAACATGGTGCAGATCGGGCGTCAGTTCGTGTGGATGGAGTTGTTCGCCCACCGGGTGTTTGATCGCATTGGGCCAGACCTGCTCGATCAGCTTGACCCGGCGGATCGCACTGTTTTTGAAGCCGTAGCACGGAGTATTATGCCACAACGCTATAGTCAGGGGGGATAAATCTGTCGTGACGACTAGTCCATAGAGGAAAACATGTTCGATCTGGCTGCGTGGTTTCGACCTCGATCATCAGAGACATCCACCGCAATTGGCCTCCCCAGGTGGCTAGAACGCCGATATCTCGAACCTGCGCTGGTTGTGATAACGCTTGTTACCATTGTGCTCAGCCTGCTCATTGAATGGGCCGATCTACCGCTCTCAGAAACCCCAGTTCTGGGCTTTATCGCGTATGCTGCCGGGGGCTTTTTCGGCGCGCAGGAAGGCATCAAAAGCCTGCTCAAACGCGAGCTAAATATAGACTTTCTGATGGTTCTCGCTGCACTCGGCGCAGCGGTTGTCGGACAGTGGCGGGACGGTGCGATACTGCTCTTTTTGTTCTCATTGAGCAACGTATTGCAGGACTATGCCATTGGACGCAGCCGTAAAGCCATCCGTTCGCTGTTCGCGCCCTACCCCGAACAGGCGCGTATTCGCTGCGGGCATCGGATTGAGACCGTGCCGATCAACGAGATCATGGTCGGCGAGATTGTGCTGATCCAACCAGGTGAACGCATCCCGGTAGATGGCGTGGTGATCAGCGGCCAATCAAGCGTTGACCAATCTACCATCACGGGTGAATCAATGCCCATCGAAAAGGGGCTGGGCGATAAGGTTTTCGCCGGAACGTTGAACCAGCAGGGCGCGCTCGATGTGCGCGCTGTCCAGGTCGCGTCACTATCTACCCTGTCTCGCATCATTCAGATGGTGGAGGAAGCCCAGATTCACAAAGCCCCTACCCAGCGTTTTCTAGACGAGTTTGAGCAGTTTTATGCGCTGGGTGTGATCGCGGCCTCATTGCTGGTCATGATCATTCCCTGGCTTGCCTTTGGGTGGTCACTGGATCAAAGTTTCTACCGGGCGATGGTGCTGCTGGTTGTGGCTTCACCGTGTGCCCTGGTGATCTCTGTGCCCGCTGCGTTTCTGTCGGCGATTGCGGCCAGCGCGCGCCGCGGCGTGATTTTCAAAGGCGGCATTCACCTTGAACAAATGGCAGCGATCAAAGTGGTGGCCTTCGATAAAACAGGCACACTGACAGTAGGGCGACCTGTGCTCACCGATTGTATTCCCTTTGGAGAGCATACTGAAAATGAACTGCTCCGCGTCGCCGGGGCTGTTGAAGCGCGCTCAGAACATCCACTCTCGGTAGCCGTGCGCAGAGCCGCCGAAACACGAGGGCTGCCGCTGGTTGAGGTGGTGAGCTTTTCTTCTGTTCCCGGCCAGGGAGTGGACGGTATCCTGGATGGAATCGATATCCGGGTCGGACGCTTCGAGTATATTGTGGAATGCGCCGGGCAGCCGCCCGATGAGTTGGTCGCGGTCCATGATCGGCTTCAGGCAGAGGGCAAGACGGTCTTGCTGGTCTGTTATGGCGGAGATTGGATGGGCGCACTGGCCGTTGCCGATCAGATCAGACCCCAATCCTCGGAGGTGGTAGACGAACTGCATCGTGTCGGCATCGAGCGCGTGGTCATGCTGACCGGGGATAATGTAAACGTCGGCCAACGGATTGCCCGGCAAGCCCACATAGATCATGTATATGCTGACCTGTTACCCGAAGATAAGGCCCGCATCATGGAGGAACTGGAGCGGGACTACGGGCCAGTAGCCATGATCGGGGATGGGGTGAACGACGCTCCGGCGTTGGCCGCCGCGACGATCGGCATAGCGATGGGTGCAGCAGGAACCGATGTAGCCCTGGAAACCGCCGATGTTGTTCTGATGGGCGACGAACTGGAAGCGATCCCCTATGCTATTCGCTTGAGCCGCCGCGCTCGCCGGGTGGTCTGGCAGAATATCTCTTTCGCGCTCATCGTGATCAGCCTGTTGATTCTGAGCACCTTCATGATCAGCCTCCCCCTGCCGCTCGGCGTGGTCGGACACGAAGGCAGCACTGTGCTGGTCGTACTGAACGGGCTGCGTTTGTTGGTAGCCAGAATAACCTGAAAATTCTCTCACTATAGAGCGCTCTGATCGGTTGTTTTGACCAGAGCGCTCGTTGTTTTTTAAAGCCATCCCGCCTACAATTGCTGGAATAGTATCCTTGTCTCTGAGGACCGAAAGAATAACCGTCTATGAGCGTTTTCTTTTCTTCAGAACCTACGCCCACCGATCCTCAACTCGCGGAATTATGGCAGCGCCTGGAGACCGAATCTTTCGCCGACGCGATGCAACTGGCTGAGGAAGTTTGCCAGGACAAGAATGCTCCTATCGAGTTTTTCTGCGGTCTTTCGCTGGCTTATGGCGAGAGCGGCTACTATGCAGAAGCAGAACAGGTGGCGCGGACGGCCACCGGTTTTGGCGAAGGTCATTGGAGAGCACGCCACGCGCTGGCCGTGTCGCTGATGCACCAGGGGCGCTTTTTGGGCGCATTGGACAGTCTGGGATTCTACCGAGAACCAGCAGAAATTTACGTGGTTCGCGCTCAGGTTGAAACTATGGGAGCCTATGCCGACAGTCTGCGCATTACCCTCGAAGACGCTCTCAAGGTAGATTCTCCGCCGGCGATCCGACTTTATCTTGCCTACCTCTACAGCGCAATGGGCGACACAATTCCAGGAGCGCGAGAGAAAGGCTTCCAGGAAGTGTCACGCTACGGTTCGTATCTAGAAGTGTGGGAACGCGATGCTGCACGCCACAAAACCACACCCTATGGGCAGGAACTAGGGCGGCATATCAGCGCGATCCGGCGCATTCTCAGTAAAAAGGCGTGAGTAGTAGTATTTGCTGTTTTTTTCGCCCCTTCTAAAATACAATGGATTAGGGTGTTTTGCTTGGTAAACCGGGAGATAGTCTGCCATGACATCAACGTGGATGGTGGTTGAGGATGCACCTGATGTATACGACACTCTACTGGCAATGCTTGAAATCTGGGGGGTTGATGGAATTGCCTTTACGAATGGCACAGATGCTATCGACTGGATTAACGACGTTGATCGTGATCGCTCCGAACTTAATTTACCGGAACTGGCAATTCTAGATATCCGGCTACCGGGAGCCAGCGGGCCAGAGATCAGCAGCCGCCTGCGAAAAAGCCCAGTATTCAACAATATTGCGATTGTCCTGATTACAGCTTATCATCTGAGTCCACAGGAAGAAAAAGATGTGATGGCTCAATCCCAGGCAGATACAATCATCTATAAGCCACTGCCCGGCCCTATCGAGTTTCGCGGCAAGCTACAAACCATTATCACCAAACGAAAAAAGACTGTTTAGATTTTTTCCGGGGATACCCAGCCTATGCGACAGACAACTCTCTCCGGTATTGTCAAGCGATATTTCATTCACAGCACTCAACGACAGCCAGTGGAAGCAGTGGTAGCCGCCATTGGCCTTACTCCCGCCGACCTGTGCCGGGTGATCGCCGGGCAGGATATCGCATCCTTACCCCTCTTCACTTACTACCAGCTTGCCCGCTGGCTGCGGATGCCCCTCTCCAATGTGATTGCGCTGGCCGGGGCGCGCCCCAAACTCGAAGACCTGATCCGCCTGGGGATGGAAGTGCGAGGTTACCGCCCAAACAGTACTCAGGATCAAATCCGGGCTGCCGCCGAAACCGGAATCAGTGTGGCCGTTTTCCGGCGGGCGCTGCACGGCTACGCGGATTTTACCCCATCTATTTACACCTGTGATCGATTGGCTGCATGGTTATCGTGGAGCGGCTTCGAACCCGACGATATCGCCGCCGCTTCGGGCATGGTGATTCTGTATAGGCCCGATGGTCGCCGGGTTGCTTTGACACAAAATTTGAGCCAGGAAATCAAACCCTATCCCTGCGCCTGCGGCAGGGCAGGGTGCATGGTCCCGGCGCATATCCCCACGGGTCCGCGCCGCAAATGGCGCAGCGATGCCTGCCGCATGTGGGCCAAACGCAGAGCCGCAAAATCGCCTGCAAAACTCCCCCAGCACGACCCTATCGTGCGTTTTATCATGATAAACGAACGTTCTGTCCCCGTGCGTTTTTGACCTTTCTGGATGCGCATTTCGGAAGGGCAGGGGGCTATCCCCCTACCCTATTTGACCCTTGTGGGTCAGTGCAATTTTAGACGCTGCTTTGTTACCCCTTATAAACATTGAATTCATGACCAATTTGCACCCTCCTCATAGACACAGTAAACTGTCGCGGATGTCCTGCGAAAAGCATTCATGAAAAAAGGTGTTTATGGATACAGCACAACTCTCCAGTTTGGAACGGTTTATCGTCCGGGCCAAACGAGCCACCTACGTTGGCGGCGGTCCGAAACTGTTACCATACCGTCTCGGCTCCAAAGATTTACAGTTCAAAGATGGCGACTGGGCCTATCACGACAGCTACTTAGGCGAGAGTGATTTTATAGGACAGGAGATCGTGTACTACCAGATGCACCCTGTCTGGGGCATGAACTATTTTGGGCAGTTGCTGCGTCCTGACCTCGCCACCGCAGCGGAGATCGGCCAGATGATCATGAAAAGTCTGACCAGGATGTACGCTGAGGATCGCTTTTTAGGCGGCTTCGAGCACCGCGAAGGGGGCTTCACTTATCGGGATGGCAACGGTGGAAACATCATGGCTTTTCAGGGCAAAGAAATGATATTCTTGAACGAGGAACTGGTTTACGAGCTACTCTATCATGGCGGACTCATCCGAAGCTAAATCCACGTCCAAACAGGCGCGAACAGCAGCTTTAGAACATCATTTAACCCGGCTGGAAAACAGGCTTAGATACCTGAACTGGATCAGCAACCGATATGCGTGGGCGCGATTGATCACGTTTGTGATCGGCGCAGTGGCGACGGGAACGAGCTTTTATACACTGGGAGTGCTGCCGGGAATCAGCGTGACGATACTCTGGCTGGCATCGTTCATCACGCTGGCCCGTTACCATAACCGGGTTAAACAGAGCATCCAGCAGTACACACTCTGGACCGCGATCAAAACCACACACCTTGCCCGAATGCGCCTGGACTGGACCGCTATACCGCCTCAGTATCTCGGCGTTTCACAGCCTGCTCAACCGCTAGAAATCGATCTGGACCTGATCGGGGAGCATTCCCTGCACCGGCTGGTAGATATCAGCGTCTCGCGAGAAGGCAGCCGACGGTTACGAAGTTGGCTGGCAACCTCTAGTCCAGACCCCGCGATTATCCAACAACGTCAGGCGTTGGTACGCGAGATGGCCCCTATGGTGCTCTTTCGGGATAAGCTCAAGCTGAATGCTACTCTGGCTTCTGCTGGGATCAGGCAAAGTTGGGAAGGGAAACATATCTCGGCATGGCTGGAACAAACTGCCTCTGTTGCCCCGGTGTCAAAAAATCTCCTGCTGCTGCTCTTCGCGTTGGCCGCCGTTAGCGCTGTGCTGTTTATCCTCAGCAATTTTGCCAACCTGCCTGCTTACTGGCTGCTGCCGTTTATGGCCTATATCAGCCTATACCTATGGAAGGTACAGCGGCTAGGCGATCCATTTGAACTTGCTCTGGCTGTGCGTGATCCTCTTAATGATCTGCGGGCCGTGTTTCAACACCTCGAAACTTACCCCTATGGAAAGCACGAGAACGTACAGGCTCTATGCAGCCCATTTCTGGCGGAGAGCCGCCCCTCAGTCTATTTGAAACGGATCGATTGGATACTCGCTGCGGCCAGTGTCCGCCGCAACCCGATCTTGTGGTCTTTGATCAGCGCGATCATTCCCTGGGATATCCTGGTCATGTACTGGCTAGACAGAAGCCGGGCAGCGATGATCACGCTGCTGCCGGGGTGGTTGGATATATGGTTCGAACTTGAAGCGCTGTGCTCTCTGGCGAATTTTGCCTATTTGAACCCTGACTATGTGTTTCCTTCACTCACCAGTCAGGATAGACCAGCGATTTTTGAGGCAAAAACGCTCGGACATCCCTTGATTCCTGACCGTGAACGGGTTTGTAACGACTTCACTATGAGGCAACTGGGCGATCTGATCGTGATCACCGGCTCCAATATGTCGGGGAAAAGCACTTTTTTGAGGACTTTGGGAATCAATCTTTGCCTGACATATGCGGGCGGCCCGGTAAATGCTCGTGCTCTCGAAACCATTCCCTTCCGCCTGTTCACCTGTATTCGGGTCGCCGATTCGGTTACCGACGGCATTTCGTACTTCTACGCGGAGGTGAAACGCCTGAAAGCGCTGTTATTGGCGTTGGAGGAAGACCATCCCTATCCACTCTTCTTTTTGATTGACGAGATTTTCCGAGGAACCAACAATCGTGAGCGGTTGATCGGGAGCCGCTCATACATCCGGGCATTGGCAGGCAAACATGGCGCGGGAGTGATATCGACACATGACCTTGAACTGGTCAGGCTGGCTGATGAAATTTCTCAGATCAAGAACTATCACTTCACTGAAACGATCACTGATGGCCGGATGTTGTTTGATTATATTCTGCGCCCCGGCCCATCGCCCTCGACTAATGCGCTCAAAATTATGTGGATGGAGGGGCTGCCTGTAGAAGCCGAAGCAGTCGATTGATATGTTGCCCCGGGGCAACATAAAAGCGTCTATGTATTTCCAGTGGGCTGCACTGTACTTTTTTCGATCATGAGAATAATCGTTCGTTCCGGGGCGCGAGTCCGATGAACGACACCTTTGGGCACAGTAAAGCCCTGACGGGGTTGGAGTTCAATAGACCGATCCTCCAGATCGATGATAAAAAGCCCTTCGATAACATAGAAGAACTCATCTTCCTCATCATGCTTGTGCCAGTGAAACTCGCCCTGCATGACTCCCAGTCTCACCACACAATCATTCACCTGGCACAAGGTCTGGTTGTACCAGGGTTCTTTGCAGGCGTCAGCAAGAGCCTGAACATCAACCAGTTCGAGTGGCCCATATAGAATATCTAGATTTATCGAGTAGCGTGATTCATCTGTCATGGTCAACCCCTACATCTAAAACTCATCCTCGACGTGTTGTTCTACGATTTCCAACAGCCGCCGCAAAACTGCGACCTGTTCACGAAGTTCATCAGGCTTTTGCCGCCTGACCCATTGATCTGCCACCATATCAAGATCGGCCTTCGAAAACTGGCGCGCCAGTGTTAACCAACGGCTTGCCACCCGCTCTGTGATCGTCTCTTCATAGCTCTCCGGTTCGAGATGCGCTTCATCGTCGGCCAGCTTTGCCTGAAGATTGCGCGATTCTACCAACTGCTGCACTCGTTCTGCTGATAGATTCTGTTCGATCATCAGGCGAAGCAGTTGAAGCTGCAAGGCTTCATCTTCTACTTTTAAGATGTACCGTAACCGCTTTTCCTCCAGGCGGTAGCGGTCCGCCAGTTCCCAGATCGAATCGGGCAGCCGCAAGAGCGACTGAATACGGCTGAACTGTGAACGCTCGATGCCACCCAACGCCGCCCGGATATTTTCACCTTCGCCGCGTGGAACCCGATAATCAAGCGCCTGACGATACCAATCATTGGAGATCGGGCCAGAGTAATCGGGGTGGATTCCGTACAGGTCCAAAAGCAGGGTTGCCAACTGCCGGGCCAACGCCATGGCCGATAGATTCTCCCGGCTGGTGTTTTCGGCTGCCTGTCGCCAGGGGCTGGCATGTGGAATCACCAGACATTGAATCTGCTCGAAACTGTTCGACACCCAGGTATTCAACCAGTGATGCGCCCAATAACGCCGTTCGCCTGTTTCGATCCGGTAGTAGCTGCCGCCGTCCACTTCCACGACCGTGATCGGGCTGACCTGACCGCCATGCCGGATTGTGGCTGCGGTGGCAACAATAGACCTCAGCAGTTCTTCTTCCGGACCAGGCGGATTAGCCGGATCAACGCCGGTATCCTCGCTTCGATCTTCCGGGTTGCGGTCCAGCAAAGCTTTCCAATCCGGGCGAGGACGGCCCAACCACATGGCCTCTTCAGCCACCAGGGCTTCCCAGCGTTCCAACGCTTGCCGCGCATTCATGTGTCCCATCAGAAATTCGCTGCGAATAACTTCTGGCAGCACGCGGCGCGGCTGAGCAGGATCGGGGCGAATGCGGTCCAGCACGATGCTGATCACCTTAATGCCGCTTCCCGTGATTTCAGTGATGGTATCCTCAAATTCTCCGAGACCGCCCATTTCCTCAAGCAGCCCGCGTGTTCCCTGTGAGCGCCGTTTAGACATCGTTCTCTGCTCCTACGGGCTTATATACCCGCTGCAAGAGTTCCCGGACAAAACTCATATAGGCTCGCGCCGCATTGGAGCGTTCATCATAGGTAAATATCGACTCAGAGGCATCATGAGCATAGGAGATGGCAACATTAGCCGGAATCGGAGTTTCGAACAGACGCGGCCCATAAAAGCTATGCGAGGCATATAGCTCCAGGTTTTCACGCTCCAGGTTCACCCGCTGGTCATACTTCACGGGCAGAATCCCGGTCAGCCGGATCGGGATTTCCCAGGTCTGGCGCACCTCAGTGATTTTCTCGACAATCGCCTGCAAACCTACTGTTTCCAGAAAACGCATTTCCACCGGGATCACGATATCTGTTGCCGCAACCATCGCCAGAGTGGTCAGGCGCGAAAACGATGGCATGGTGTCAATCACCACCCAATCATACTGATCGGCCACACTCCGCAGAGCATGGCGCAGCCGCACCGCAAACCCGTGATCCTCAGCCAGACGCGCATTCACACCGTCCAGACTGGGCGAGCCGGGCAAAACGTGCAAATCCTCATCCCACTGGGAGGGGATGATGAGCCGCTGCAAAATAGAACCGGCTTTTTCTGATTTGGCGAGCAGCACTTCCCCCAGGCTCTCGGAACGATCCCATTCGCGCCGCCCTGTGGTCAGCAAAGTGGCATGAGCCTGCGAATCGGTATCAATCAGCAACACGCGGTGAGGCATATTGTTGTGGCGGAGCAGCAACACCAGCCCGTGCGCGAGATTGACGGCGCTGGTAGTCTTACCGACACCGCCCTTGTTATTAGTGAGGCAAATACTTCGCATTAACTACTCCTTTGATCCCGCCACATAACAGCCTTATGTAAAAAAGCCCGGCCCAAACACGTTGGTCGAGCTTTTAATGCTTTACGAGGTGGGTACTATTAGTAACACTCTATTCAATACATTTGTGATGCTAGGTCATTCAAGCCTAGAATCAGGAGTCAAAATCTTTAAAGTCGGTCAGATACCATGCCGCGCTCAATTCCATTAGGCGGTGAATATGCAGTGGACGGCGCATTTGCAGAGCAAATCGCAGGCTGACTTCCATCAGCGCATCCCATACGGTCTCATCCAGATACAGTGTGGTACGTTGATGCCCCTTGGTCTGAAGCGGCAGTTTGTGCAGTGGAGTCAGGATTGGGCGGTCAATAAGCTCTCGCAAACCTAAAATCCCAGAGAGCGATACCGTTCCGGCAGGAATTTTCATCTCGTCGCCCAACAACTGGTGCAGATCGGACATAAACTGGATGGCCGCTTCGTTATAGAGATCAGATGCGCTCACCAGACGGTCCGAATGCTCGGAGCGCTCTTTAGCCAGCATTCGGATGCGATTATGCACCTGAAGCGTAAACCTGCCGGTTGTGGAAACCCGATTCTTGGGCGGACGGCCTGGCAGTCCGCTCAACCCTGATTGCCGATTCTTCACCGTCTCGATCAGGCGGCGAAAGCTTCCATCTTGCTCAGTCAACGATCACACTCCCTGTTGATTGGTAGGACCTATTCAATCTCATCCCGAACGCGGGCGGCTTCCAACACGGGAGCGGTCACCCGATCCATGCCAAATTCAACAATGTACCAGAGAGCAGCACCAGCCAGCTTCACCGCTTTGCGGGGATAGCCTTTAGATAAATCATACAGCAGATCAAGAGCATCGGGCATAAACAGAGTCGCCTTGCATCCAGCACGGTTCAGCCGGAAATTGATCATCTCAGCGGTTTCGGCGGGGGTAAACGGTTCCAGAGTGGAGCGTGATGCCACCCGATCATTCAAATCAGGCGCATTGTGCAGCGACAGCCGGAGTTCTTCCTTGCCGATCAGCACCACCTGTAACGGAACCAATCCGCCCGCATTAAAGTTGAACATCTCACGGATCACATTCAACTGGCGTGGAACCAACACCTGCGCTTCATCAATCAATACAATACAGTTACGCCGGGCCGCCAGGACATCTAGCACCAACTTACGCAAATCTTCCATCAAAGTGTCATTAGTACGCTGGCCCGTTCTACCGCCCAGTTCTTGAATAATACGTTTCTGTAATTCACGGGTTCCAGGGTGGGGGGGATCAGGGATATAGGCCACCACCGAAGGTTCGCGCACATCGCCTGTCGTATAAGAATTATAGATATAACGGGCCAGCATGGTTTTCCCGGTCCCGTAATCGCCAATAATAACGCTCAATCCCTGACGTTGATCAATCGCAAAGGTCGTTTTCGCCAGCGATCGCGCCGTTACCCCGGCCACATACATATAATCGGGGTTGGGAGATACCGAAAAGGGAAAGGTATACATCCCAAACATGCGCTGCAAGTCTTCCAGGCGGCGCTGAGTCACGGAAGGATCAACCGAAAAGGGTGGAGGGACAAATTTTGGTCTAAGTTTAGAAGCCATCCTCACCTCCTTGTGATAAAACTATAACACATCTTCCGCCAGTGTAGAAGTTTTACCTTTGTACTTTGAATCTTGATTCTACGTCTGCGCGGTTGTGTGCTCTAGTTGTAACAGTTTATGCAGAACAAAGCAAAATCGCACAGGGTTATTGACTCCAGTGAAAAACAGTGATACCATCGCAGGTTAGGATAATGGTGTGGTGGTGTTTTGACTCTGTATGGAATCCCAAAGGATTCCTGCACTTTAACAAGGAATGCAACGAAGACGGCTTATAAAAAAGCCAGGGCCTACGCGAAAAGCACAGGCCCTTGACGTGGGACGCTTTCGACAACACGCTACGACCCCAAAAGACTTGACCCCTGGAATCATTTTGTGTGACCAAACCGTCCGAATGTTTTAGCCAATTTCATTTTAACGGGGAATGGTCAGTCTGTCAACCGGGGTCTCCGAGTTGTCGAAGGTACTCCCTCCTGCATTCCGGGAGTGACACGATAATGACGACTGATCAGGGTGATGCCCCGCTGACCCTGTTAACTGAATACACAACCCCTTATAACGCGATCATCCGCGACGATGTGGTGATGGGCGTGCCACGTTATTTCTTGGAACGCTGGCTGCCGCTGCTGGGGCCGGACGCAGCAACCGTTGTAAATACCCTACGCCAGCTGGATTATCGCTGTCATGGCGATGCGATTTTAATCGGCGGGGAAGCCCTGGCTCGTGAAGCTGCTATGTCCCGCCGCCATCTGTACACCTGCCTTGAAAAACCCTGGATGAATGCGTTTGTCCGCCATGAGTCCGGGCAGCGTTCGCGTGATAACACTGGCCGAATCGTCCAGCAGGCCAATCGCTATTATGTGCGGATGGACGATCCGCTGACCCCGGCAGACGCGGATCACCTGCTTATGATACTGCCCCGCCTGGCAGATACTCCCCTGGCGGCGGCTCAGTGCGCTCTGGACATGCCCGCCCGCGAACTCTGGGCGTCCGATCCGCTTAAGCGACCAGAACGTTTCACGGAACCACGCGCGATCAACGCTCACGATGTTCTGCAACGTGCTTTCCCGACCTGGATCCCCAGAACTGATGAGCAAAAGCAGGCTTTTTTGCGCATCACCGAGGCTCTGCACCGCCATATTACGCTGACCCGTGAAGATGGCAGAACCAGCAAAATCATTGTGCCGCAGTACTTCCGGCGGCGCTGGTGGAAACACCTCGGTCACGAATTAGCCTGGGCTTATCTTTGGCTGCGCGGTCAGGTTTTTGAAAAATCGGAAGAAGGAATATGGCGCGATACGTGTTGGGTTCCCTCTCTCAATTCACTGCTGACGATCATAGGCCGCCCGCGTGAATGGTGGCGGCGGCATGTTGAAATCGCCAGACCACACCCCGAAGGATGGGCGCTGACGCAGTTCTTTGAACAGATTGATTCTCAAAAAGGGCAGAATCCTCAGCAGCCCCAATGGGTCGCGCGCCGGTTCCGGGTCGCCCTCGATATCCCGATTGCGCCTGCAGACCGGGAACTATACGCTCAATTGATGGCAAACTGGCCCGCTCAGCATGGCACTACCACGCCTGCTGCCTTTGGGAGTTTTGCCATACCCGCCATTGAACCTATGAAGGTCCGCCACAACCAGACACACCAGGAACCACAGGGTCTGCCACAACCAGACACACCGGGAACCACAGGGTCTGCCACAAATGAACACACCGAAACACAGAGGGTCTGCCACATTGAAACACAGGG
>Ga0073934_10009371_pt1 | contig 12584 bp, 14 predicted proteins | sample LarsenN4metaG_FD_76834 | JGI IMG/M metagenome (GOLD analysis project Ga0073934, IMG submission 76834) | Hot spring sediment bacterial and archeal communities from British Columbia, Canada, to study Microbial Dark Matter (Phase II) - Larsen... ... | reverse complement strand
GGCGTTGGAAGCGCTCGTCCAGGGCGAGGAAATCCGCCGGCAACGCGTGTTCGACCTCATCCAGCTCGGCGCGCGACAGCCTTTGCTTGAGAATATAACTGCCGCGGATGCGTTCGGCGCGCGCCGCCGCCTTGTCCCACTCGCCGCCCGCGAGCATCACGGACAGCTTGGCGATACCGGTCTTCAGCCCGGCCATCTCGGCCACCAGCGCGGCGCGCGTTTCGGTGAGGGCGCGAGCACCGGCGGGTCGGCAGTCATTCCTTCCCCTGCGGACAGCAATGCCATGGCGAATGCAACCGACAAAACGCATATCGGGGCAAGACTCTCTCCTTACGGCTGGCGACCGTGGTGGCGGGGGTTGCGGAAGGTGGAATAGAGCTGCCACAGCGTCCACAGGCGCCCGGCCCACAGGCTCTTGCGGCTGCGCCCCAGCCAGAGGAGCAGGATCAGGCCGGCGCTGATGGCCAGCGGGTTGGCGCGCAGGCGGCGGAAAAACGCCACGGCCCGGTCCACGACCGAGAGCGGTGCGCGCCACGGGCGCACGATGCGCGCGATCTCGGCGCGCTGCGCCTCGGCGCGCGCGAGCAACGCGGCACGGCGTTGCCGGATGGCCGATAAACGGGCCTTCACTTGCCGGCCTCCTGATCCCCAAGCCGGTGACGGTCCTTCGTCAACTCGGACAGCGTCGCGGCGAACAGCCGCGGCCGGGACTTGAGGCGGCGGCGCAGCAGCAGCCCGGAGACGATGCCCAGAGCAAGATAGAGGAGCGCGAAGCCACCAATCACATTCAGCCGCTGCGTGTCCCAGTACAGGATCACGACAAACAGCGTGAACAGCAGGAGACCGGCACTGGCGAAGAACAGCGTCAGGATGCTGTACACCACCAACTCGCGGATGCGTTCGCGCTCTTCCTCGAACTCGGTGGCGACGATCTCCACCCGGGTCTGGAGAATCTCGAGGAACGTCGCCGCCAGCCGCTGGAGCGAGGCCAGCAAACCGGCAGGCTGACCGCCCTCCGGGCCGGGCTCAGTCACGGCGATGGACGAGCAGACCGAGCAGGAACCCGACGGCCGCGGCGATGCCCACCGCCTTCCACGGATTGTCGTGCACGATCTGGTCGGTCGCGCGCGCCGCCGCCCGCGCCCGCTCGGTCACGTCGCCCTGTAGGTCGGCGAGCCGGTCCTTGGTGGTGCGAATGCTCTCTTCGACGCGCGCCCGGGCCGCGGCCACGCGTTCACCGGTCTGGCTGGCCGTGGCCTTCAGCAGCTCTTCGGCATCGTTGATTACCGCCTTGAAGTCGTTCATTAGTTTTTCCCTTGCCGCTTCGGTGGTGGTCATGGCTTGGCTCCCCTGAGCTTTAGAAACCGGATGGTCGATCGCTCGATTCCATCCTACGATCCGGCACCCGGATGTCGTTGATGCATGTCAAACCCCCTGCGGGGTTTGAACTCTGCATGCCCGACCCCATCTAAACTGGCTCATTTAACTGGCGCGTTTGGCCGGTCCCCGCCGGATCGGCTAGACTGAAGACGTTTCCGGGGGCGACCTGGCTTCGACGTGGGTCACGAAACCTTCAGGGCATGCCGAGGTGCAGAGTTCCTCGTAAATCCAGCTGCAAACACATAGTTGCCAACGACGACAACTACGCTCTCGCGGCCTAATCCCCGCGAGCCTCTCGCCTGAGCCGCGCCCGTAGGATTGGGGTCGAGAGGTCAAAAAATCGGGACCGCGCCGTTCCGTGCCTGTTGGGGCGGCGTTAAATCGATAGCAGGCTAAGCGCATCGAGGACCCTGTCTGCCGGGGACCGGTGCGTCACATAAATGGCAGGCTACGCATGTAGAACTGAAGCCGTAGGGCTTACGGACGCGGGTTCGATTCCCGCCGCCTCCACCAAAACCAAAAGGTCAACAGTTCGCTGTTGGCCTTTTTTCTTGCGCACTCGCGCGTGTTCGGGGGGACTCCTGCGGATTCCTGCGGACTTCGACATCCGGCCCAAGGCTCCGTCCATGGCCTCATTCCACTCTCTCCCGACCATTTTTCTCTCCGGCCTCGCTCCCCCGGACGCGCCCGAAGTCCGCAAGGGGCCACCGTCCGCCACGTACAGATCAATGGGTTACACGCGGACGAATCGAGCAGTTGGATTGCAGCATCGGGTAGTGAAGGAAACTCGGCGGTTGCGTTTTGTCGGTAGTTGTCGAGATGTACCGGCAAATTGCAACACCGAGAGGATACACCCCAGGATGGCTGACGGCAGAAATCACTTGTCAGGACGCCGTCCGGACAACTACAATGAAGGCATTCGAGATCAGTCCGGAGGCGCGCCATGAGCACCCTGAATCTTTCCAAGACCGAACGCATTGACGTTCGTGCAAGCACGCAGGTCAAGCAACTGCTGCAGGAGGCCGCGCGCGCCTGCCACAAGAACGTGAGCGAATTCCTGCTCGACGCAGGCGTGACGGCGGCCGCGCAGACGCTGGCGGACCGTCGCCAATTCGTGCTCGACAAGACGCAGTGGCAGGCGTTCCAGGAAGCGCTGGATCGGCCGGTAAAAGCCAAGCCGCGCCTGAAGAAGTTGCTGCGTGAACCCGGGGTGCTGGATTGAGCAATGGCTACTCACCCGTTCGCAAGCTGGCGGCGACGGATCAGGTTGATGCTTTCGACTGCGGCCAGGCCGCGCTAAACCAGTTCCTGCAGCGCTACGCGCTCGTCAACCAGAAGGCCAACAGTGCGCAGACCTACGTCTGCTGCGAGGGTGACGTGGTGGTCGGCTTCTACAGTCTCGCCGTCGGCAGTGTCGATCCGGAGGCCGCGCCGTCAAGAGTGATGAAGGGGCTGGCGCGTCACCCGGTACCGGTCATGATCCTGGCCCGGCTCGCGGTGGACAAGGAGCATCAGCGCAAAGGGCTGGGCCAGGCCCTGCTCAAGGATGCTCTGCTGCGCACTGCACAGGCCGCCGACATCGCCGGCATTCGCTGCCTGCTGGTACACGCCAAGGACGAGGCGGCGCGGCAATGGTACGAATCCTGGGAGTTCGAGCCCAGCCCGACCGATCCGTACCATCTGTTCCTGATGCTCAAGGATCTCAAGGGCATGTTGGGCTGAGGGCGTCTCAACCTCTCAGAGTCCGACTCGCTTGCGCTGCTCATCCCACAGCGCCGGAGGATCAACCGCCAGGTCGAACAGCGTGATGTGGCTCGGCAGCGTGTCGTCCAGGATGGCCGCCACGATGTCGGGCGAGCGGCATAAAGGGGTCAAGTCTTGACATCACCGTAGGCTTTCTCCATCGCCGAGAGGTCCAATTGATCGACGACCTCGACCACGAAGCGCGCCAGGTGCCGCTGCGGTAACCATTCATCGACTGACGGTGGCAGCAGAAATCCGGTGTCGCGGTCGATCGGGCGGAAGTTGCTCATGTCGGCCGTCCTTGCGTGAGAGAATTGACGGTGGTTATCTCAGACTCTTTGGTTTAAGTCCGACAGGCTGCTAGTGCACCGGGAGGATCGCTGCTCGGCTGTGCGCCGTCATGCCTGCAGACTCTTTGCTGACGAATCCGGTTGCTTGATCTATTGGGTCTGCGCGTTGCCCCACTCGTGCCCGCAGCGGCGGCACCAGTAACGCGGGTCGCCGACATTGAACGACAGCGTGCCGCTGACCATGCGGCCGTACTTGTTGCTGTAGGCCACTATCTCCTCGCTATCGCTGTCGTAGTCCTCATAGACCTTGCGCGAGCCGCACGCGGGGCAGGTGTGTTCGCTGTCCGGGGAGCGGTCGAGGACCGTACCCCACGTATGTCCGCAGGCGTGACAGAAAAACTCCGGGTCGGAGTCGGAGACCAGGCAGCCGCCGAGCACCTGACGGCCGGCGGCGACGTCATCTTGGAGCGTGGGATCACCATAAGATAGCCCGTAGGCGATTTGCGCAACCTTGCGCGATGCGCACCGGGGGCAGGTGTGCTCGCTGTCGGGGATCTGCCCGAGCTTGCGCCGTCGCCCGAGTTTCGGGTCGTCGCGGGTGCCGAGCGTGTCAACGAGCCTTGGATACGGCCCGGTTTTCTTCTCGCGAGACGGGGCCGGCCCCCTCATCCAGGAGACGATGCGTGCAAGCAGATGTTTCATGTCCGTTCCTCCCGTAGCCGTTCCGGCAGCCTCATCAGAGTCGGGCTGAAGCCAAGCCTATCGGGCGGAAGTTTCCACAAGCGGCCGCAGCCGCGCAAACGCCTCGCGCGCCGCGGGTTCCTTCGCGCCCAGCCCTTCGGAGGTGGGCCAGCACCGCAAGTGCATCCTCGCGCCGTCAGCCTTTGTGGAACAGTTCCGCCGCGCGCGCATACCAGGCGATGGCCTGCTCGGCATTGCGGTACCAGTGGGCTGCCTGTGCCTAATCCTTTTCGACACCCCATCCGTCGGCATACAGGACATTGAGCCTGTGCTGCGCTTCGATGAGCCCGCGCTCGGCGGCGCGGTGATAGAGCCTGACCGCCTCCGGCTCGTCGCGAAGCGCCCCGGGCGCGGATTCGTGCAGGCGCCCGAGGGCGAAGTCGGCGCGACGGCTTGCGCCGGTTTTCCGCATCCCTCCCGCAAGGATGGCCCGCGCCGCAATGACGGCGGGATCAGAAGACCGCGAGATTCTCGATCTCGCGCTCGATGTCCTTAAGCTCGCGCTCAAGCTGCGCGATTTCCTGTTCAAGCTCGCGCCGGTATTGCTGCGCCAGGGCAGGCCGTGGTAATACAAAAAAATCAAACGGGTGGAAGCGCCTCGCGCAGCCCGTTGACCGAAACCGTCCCGCTCACCGTGGCCTGCACGCGCCGGCGCTTCACTTGCTCGGGATACAGGCCTTTCCGGCGGCAATACTCGGCCAATTTCGCCTCGTTGAACGAGAGGGTTTCGACCACGGCGGCGAGCCGCGTGGCCTCGGGCGCCTTCCCGGACTGTCTCTTTCCCCTCACGTCTCCTCCTTGGGCTCTGGCCTTCAGGCGCCAGAGGTACAGCGCAGATTCCGAAATTCCGCTCTCCCGGGCAGGCCTGACGATCAGGGCGCTCTCGGGTGGCAGAAGCCGCCGAACCATCAACTCTTTCCTTTCCACGGCATACTGACTCATGACCTCAAGTGACCGGAACATCAGAATGTCCGGTTTGGGTCGCCTTCCGTCGTCTGATGATTCGTATCGTCGTCAATATTTGTGAATGTCAGGCCACGCCCACCTGCGGCTCCAGATAGACATCCTGAATCGCATGCAGCAGCGCGATGCCCTCGGCCATCGGTTTCTGGAAGGCCTTGCGGCCGGAGATGAGGCCCATGCCGCCGGCGCGCTTGTTGATGACGGCAGTGCGCACCGCCTGCGCGAGGTCGTCGCTGCCCGAGGCGCCGCCGGAGTTGATCATGCCGACGCGGCCCATGTAGCAGCCGGCCACCTGGTAGCGGGTGAGATCGATGGGATGGTCGGTGGTGAGTTCGCTGTAGACCTTTTTGTGGGTCTTGCCGAAACTGAGCGCGGTGTAGCCGCCGTTGGTCTCCGCCTGTTTTTGCTTGATGACGTCGGCGCCGAGCGTCGCGCCCAGATGATTGGCCTGGCTGGTGAGGTCGGCGGCCAGGTGATAGTCGACGCCATCCTTCTTGAACGCGCTGTTGCGCAGGTAACACCACAGCACGCAGGCCAGGCCGCGCGCGTGCGCCTGCGCGAAGGCCTCGCGCACCTCTTCCATCTGCCGGCTGGATTCCGCCGAACCGAAATAAATGGTGGCGCCGACCGCGACCGCGCCCAGGTTCCAGGCGCGTTCGACCGTGGCGAACATGACCTGGTCATAACGATTCGGGTAGGTGAGCAGCTCGTTGTGATTGAGCTTCACGATGAACGGGATGCGGTGGGCGTAGCGCGCCGACAGCATGGCGAGCACGCCGTAGGTCGAGGCCACGGCGTTGCAGCCGCCGTCGATGGCGAGCCTCACGATGTTCTCCGGATCGAAGAAATCCGGGTTCGGCGCGAACGACGCGCCGGCCGAGTGCTCGACGCCCTGGTCGACCGGCAGGATGGAGAGATAACCCGTGCCGCTCAATCGCCCGTGATTGAAGATTGCCGCCAGGCTGCGCTTGACGCGCGCGCCGCGATCGCTGGCCGCATGCACGCGCTCGAGAAAATCCGGACCCGGCAGGTGCAGACGCTCCTTGGGAATGGTGCGGCACTGGTGCTTGAGCAGGACATCCGCTTCGCTGCCGAGCAGTTTGACGATAGTGTCGATCATGCAACCTCCTCGCCTCGTTCAGGCGGTGTTCAGGCGTTTCAACAACCCTGGTCGTGGCCGGCCTCGGGCTCTTCATCCAGCAGCCGTTCGGCTTCGGCCAGCGCCCCGCGCAGCCCGACGTCCGGCGCGACGATGACGGACAGCGGAATCCGCTCCAGCAATCCCGCCATCCGCCCCTTGGCGCGGAACGCGGCGAGAAACGAACCCGCGCGCAGCTTCTCCAGGATGCGCGGCGCGATGCCGCCGGCCACGTACACGCCGCCGGTCGCGCCGGCGGCGAGCGCCAGGTTGCCGGCCTGGGCGCCGTAGATCGTCACGAACAGGTCGAGCGCCGCCGACGCCAGCGGGTCGCGCCCCTGGGCCGCGGTAATGATCGCGGCCGCGGGGTCGCCCTGTTCGATCGCGGCGGCCACGACCGGTGATTCCGGGATCAGGCCGCGCTCGCGCAGGAACGCATAAACGCGCGCCAGGCCGACGCCCGACAGAATATCCTCGTACGACGCGCGCCCGTCATGCCTGATCAACCAGCGCGCCAGCTCCAACTGCAGGGGATCGGTCGGACCGAAATCCACATGCCCGCCTTCGGTCGGAAGGATGGCATAGTGATCGCCCTGCCACACCAGGATCGCCTGACCCAGCCCGGTGCCGGCGCCCAATACGGCGCGCGTGCCGTGGCGCTCGGGAACCCCGGCCTGCAACACCGCCAGCTCCTGCTCGTTGAGACCCTCGATGCCGTATCCGACCGCCTCAAAATCGTTGATCAACCGCAGGCGCACTGCACCAATCGAGTGCGCCAATTCGTTGCTGGCAATGCTCCACGGCAGGTTGGTGACCTTAACCGTCTCGGCGCCGGTTGTGCGCCGCACCGGACCGGCCACGGCGAAACAGGCGGAATCGAGCACACCCTCCGGTATCTCGCGCCGAAACTCCGCGATCACCTCCGCGAAACCGGCGTAGCGGCGACTTGCGAAATGTTGCGCGGCCAGCACCCGGGTCGCGCCGTTCTCGCGCCGCGCCAGCAACAAACGCGTGGTCGTCCCGCCGATATCCCCCGCCAGGAGTCGTTGTGTGGTCATGGTGGCGCCGGCCTCGGACCTCGCGGATCCACGCACCGCTTCCCACCGTGACAGGCGTTCATTTCACCCTTGTTACCGCCGGACGGCATTCCATGTCTTGATCCCGGTCAAAATCCGCCGATGCCGGCCGCCATTGAGCAGCCTGGAATGCCAGATACGGGTGGTTGATCGTCCGCATTCATGCTTGAATGCCCACATGTCCGCCATAGCCGAGAACGTAAGTGTGATTCACGGCGTCAGCCTGCTGACTGAGCACGACATCTACCTGTTCCGGCAGGGCACGCACTTCCGGCTCTACGACAAGCTCGGCGCGCACCTCCGCACCCTCGACGGCGTCGCCGGCGCCCATTTCGCCGTGTGGGCGCCGAATGCCGAGGCGATCTCGGTCATCGGCGACTTTAACAGCTGGCATCCCGATCGGCACGCGCTACAGGTGCGCGCCGACGGCTCCGGCATCTGGGAAGGATTCATCCCCGGCATCGCGGCCGGTGCGCACTACAAGTATCACCTGCGCTCGCGTCTCAACGGCTACCGCATCGACAAGGCCGACCCGTTCGCGTTCCATTCCGAGTGTCCACCGCGCACCGCTTCGGTCGTCACCGATCTCGGATTCGAGTGGGACGACCAGGACTGGATGCGGAGCCGCGGACAGGCCAACGGTCTCGACCGGCCGATGTCGATCTACGAAGTCCACCTCGGTTCCTGGCAGCGTGTACCCGAGGAAGGCCAGCGCTTTCTCACCTACCGCGAGCTCGCCCCGCGGCTCGCCAATTACCTGCGTGAAACCGGATTCACACACGTCGAACTGATGCCGGTGACCGAGCATCCGTTCTACGGCTCGTGGGGCTACCAGACCACCGGCTACTTCGCGCCCACGGCACGCTATGGCAATCCCCGGGACTTCATGGTTCTGGTCCAGACCCTGCACCAGAACGGCATCGGTGTGATCCTCGACTGGGTGCCGTCGCACTTCCCGACCGACACCCATGGGCTGGCGTTCTTCGACGGCACCTATCTGTTCGAACACGCCGACCCCAAGCGCGGCTACCATCCGGAGTGGAACTCGAGCATCTTCAACTACGGCCGGCACGAGGTGCGCTCGTTCCTGATCTCAAGCGCGCTGTTCTGGTTGGAGAAATACCACCTCGACGGCCTGCGCGTGGACGCCGTGGCCTCGATGCTGTATCTCGACTACGCGCGCAAGGAAGGTGAATGGATCCCGAACGAATACGGCGGCCGGGAAGATCTCGACGCCATCCACTTCCTGCGCAGCCTGAACGAGGCAGTCTACCGCGACCATACGGACGTGCAGACCCTGGCCGAGGAGTCGACCGCCTGGCCGATGGTGTCGCGCCCGACCTACGTCGGCGGCCTGGGCTTCGGCCTCAAATGGAACATGGGCTGGATGCACGACACGCTCTGGTACTTCTCGCGCGAGCCCGTGCACCGCAAGTACCACCACGACCAGCTGACCTTCAGCATCTGGTACGCGTTTCACGAGAACTTCGTGCTGCCGCTGTCGCACGACGAGGTGGTGCATGGCAAGGGCTCGCTGCTCGGCAAGATGCCGGGCGACGACTGGCAGAAGTTCGCCAACCTGCGCGCGCTCTACGGCTACATGTGGACCCATCCGGGCAAGAAACTGCTGTTCATGGGCGGCGAGTTCGGCCAGTGGAACGAGTGGTATCACGAGACCAGCCTCGACTGGCATCTGCTGCAATACGACCCGCATCAGGGGCTGCACCGCTGGGTCCGGGACCTCAATCGCGTCTACCGCAGCGAACCGGCGCTCCACCAGCGCGATTTCTCGAATGACGGCTTCGAGTGGGTCGACTTGTACGACTGGGAGTCGAGCGTCGTGAGCTACCTTCGCTACGGCGCCGACCGGCGCGACTGCCTGCTGGTGGTGTGCAACTTCACGCCGGTGCCGCGCGCCGGCTACCGGGTCGGCGTGCCGCACGGCGGCTGGTGGCGCGAGCTGCTGAACAGCGATGCGTCGCTTTACGGCGGCAGCGGCCAGGGGAATCTCGGCGGCGTCGAGGCGGTGAACATCGGCCAGCACGGCCGACCGCACTCGCTGCTGCTGCAACTGCCGCCGCTCAGCGTGCTGGTGCTGAAGCCCGGCCGCTAGCGTCCCGCTGGGACTATGGCACCAACAGCGTGGCGCAGCCGACGTCGCCCAGCAGCCGACCGGCGCGCTCCGGGCTGAGCAGGTCGCCGGTGGCCGGCAGCAGCACCGTCCCCGCGGCCTCGCGGCGCGCGGCACGCGCCAGATCCGCGGTCGTCAGCGCCGGCAGAATCCGGAATTCGCCGGGAACAGCCATGTCTGCCAGCACTGCCTCGGCCGCGGCGCGCAGCCGCGCGGAATCCGCGGGCGCAACCGGCAGCAGAATGCGGAGCGCGCCCTGGCCCGCACCCGCCAGGCGGGCGGCGAGACGCAGGGCCCGGTGCGCGGCGTCGCTGCCGTCGAACACCACCAGGCAGGGCGGGCGCAGCTCGGCACCCGCGGGCAACAACAGCACCGGCCGCGCGGAGACCGCCAGCGTGCGCTGCACCAGCGCGCGGCGGCGCGACAGTTGCAGCGGATCACCGCCAAGGAAGAAGGTCACGAGGTCGGCCTCCATGGCGGCCTCGATGACCCGACTGGCGATCAGGCCGCGCGCCACCCGGAACGACCAGCGCACGTTGGCGCGCGTCGCGGCCGCCGCCAGCGCCGCCTCGCTGCGCGCCGCGCGGCGGCGCAGCGTGCGCTCCAGATCCTGATCGCGCAGCGGCCGGCGCGCGGCCGACATCGATCCGAGCTCATGCGCGAACGGCAGCGCCGCGAGCCGCAGCAGCTCCTCGTCCTCGACGAACAGCGCCGCCAGCTCGGCGTCGAGGCGCGCGGCCAGCGCCAGGGACGCCTCGAGCGATGCGGTGCTCTCGTTGCCGATATCCAGCGCCAGCAGGATGCGGCGGATCGGTGACAGTGCGACCGCGGTCATTCGCTGTTGTTCCCCCGGGGCGGCGGCTGGCCGAATTCGCGCACCAGCTCGGCAAGGGTGACGAGGCGCAGCTCGACGCGGTGATTGACACTGCCCTCCGGAAACAGGCCGCTGGCCTTGCGCTCGCCGGCCGGGATGCCGGTCAAAAGCTCGATGCCCTCGTCGATGGTGCGTACCGGATAGATGTGGAACTTTCCGTCGCGCACTGCCTCGATCACGTCCTGGCGCAGCATCAGGTGCTTGACATTGGCGGCCGGGATCAAGACTCCCTGTTCGCCGGTGAGTCCACGCGCCCGGCAGACATCGAAGAAGCCCTCGATCTTTTCGTTCACCCCGCCGATCGCCTGGACCTCGCCGTTCTGGTTGACCGAACCGGTGACCGCGAGGCTCTGCTTGATCGGCACGTCGGCGAGCGCCGACAGCAGCGCATACAGCTCAGCCGACGAGGCGCTGTCGCCCTCGACCTCGCCGTAGGTCTGCTCGAACACCAGGCTCGCCGACAACGCCAGCGGCCGGTCGTCGGCATAGCGCGCGCCGAGGAAACCGGCCAGGATCAGCACGCCCTTGGAGTGGATCGGGCCGGACAACTCGACCTCGCGCTGGATGTCGTTCACCTCGCCCTTGCCGATACGGATGCGCGCGGTGATGCGGCTCGGGTGGCCGAAGGCGAAATGCCCGAGGTCGATGACCGACAGGCCATTGACCTGCCCGGTCTTGGCGCCGGCGGTGTCGATCATCAGGATGTCGCGCTGGATCGCCTCCTGCATGCGCTCGCGCAGGCGGTCCACGCGGCGGATGCGCGCGTCGATGGCCTGCCGTACGTCGGCCGCCGTGATCGCGTCGCGCCCGGCCTCGCGCGCCCAGTGATCGGCCTCGCGCAACAGGTCGGTGACGGCGCGCAACTGCACCGACAGCTTCTCGGCGTCGCCCACAAGGCGCGCGGCGTGCTCGATGACTCGCGCCACCGCCGCCCGGTCGAGCGGCAGGAGCTGGTCGCGGCGTGCCAGGGTCGCGATCAGGCGCGCGTACAGCCCGCCGGATTCGTCGTCCCAGTGCATGTCGTGGCCGAAGTCGACCGCGACCTTGAACAGCTCGCTGAACTCCGGATCGTAGGCCGACAGCAGGTAATAGAGCAGCGGCTCGCCGATCAACACCACCTTGAGGTCGAGCGGCACCGGTTCCGGCTCGAGCGACACCGTGCTCACCAGGCTCAGCGCCTGGCCGAGGGATTCGATCCGCAGCTCGCGGGACGACAGCGCGCGCTTCAGGCCTTCCCAGGCGAACGGTTGCAGCAACACCTTGCGCGCATCGAGGATCAGATAACCGCCGTTGGCGCGGTGCAGCGCGCCCGGCTTGATCAGCATGAAGTCGGTGACCAGCGCGCCCATCTGGGCGATGTGCTCAATGCGCCCGATGAGCGCCGGGAAGGTCGGGTTGTCCTCGTACACCACCGGCGCGCCGTGCGTGGCGCTGTGGTCGATCAGCACGTTCACCTGGTAGCGGCGCAGCGAACCGGCACCGCCGGGCCGCTGCAGGGTGAAGCCGAGGAAACTGATCTCCGGCCCATCCTCGGTGCGGCGGAAATCGTCGACGTTGTCGATCACCGCCTGTTCGACGGTGTCGAGGTACTCGAGCACCGCCGGCAGTTCGGCGTACTGCTTCTTGAGCTCGGCAATCAGGTGCCCGACCGCCGACATCGTGACTTCGCGATCCAGCTCGCGGATACGCTGCTGCCCCTCGCGCCGCCACTGCGGAATCTGATGGATGATCTTGGCCAGTTGCTCCTCGAGGGTGGCGATCACCGCCTCGATGCGCTTCTTCTCGGCGTCCGGCAGCTTTTCGTACTCCTCGGGGCTCAGCACCTCGCCCTTTTTCAGCGGCGCGAAACCCATGCCGGTGGGCGTGCGGATCAACGCCACACCGTGCTGCTCGGCCTGCTGGCGCAGTTCGTCGAACGCGTGTTCGTGCTGCTCCTTGAGCTGTTCTTCGAGCTCGTGGCGGCGGCTGCGGTATTCCTCGCTCTCGAACAGCGCCGGGATCGCCGCCCGCAGGTCGTTCATGAGCTGTTCCATGTCGTCGCGCAGCCGTACGCCGGTGCCGGCCGGCAGGCGCAGCGCCTGCGGCTTGTGGGCGTCGGTGAAGTTGTTGACGTAGACCCACTCGGCCGGCACCGGTGCGGAGGCGGCCTTCGCGCCCAGGAACTCGCGCACCACCGTGTGCTTGCCGGTACCGGGCGGACCGAGGACGAACAGGTTGTAGCCGCTGCGGCGAATGCCGATGCCGAACT
>Ga0073934_10009369_pt1 | contig 12586 bp, 8 predicted proteins | sample LarsenN4metaG_FD_76834 | JGI IMG/M metagenome (GOLD analysis project Ga0073934, IMG submission 76834) | Hot spring sediment bacterial and archeal communities from British Columbia, Canada, to study Microbial Dark Matter (Phase II) - Larsen... ... | reverse complement strand
CTGGGCGTCGATCGCGCGACGGCGCTCGGCGGCATGTGGCGGGCCACGCCTGATCCGGGCGCGATGACGGCGCATGAGATCGACTTCTTCGGCCGCCGGCTGTACTTCGTGAATGGGTTCGCGGCAAATGACCCCGAATCGACCGAACAAATCTGGAACCTGGCGATTGAGCGCTTTGCCGATGTGGAGCGGCGGATCGCCATCTTCAACTGCCGGGCGGACCGGCCGGATCGCTCGCGACAGCTTGCGCAGGCGTGCGCGACCTGGCGACCGGCCGATCATTACGTGTTGATCGGCTCGGGCGCCTATATCTTCGCGCGCGCGGCCGAGCGGGCCGGCCTGAACCTGCTGAAATTCACGTTCGCCGAGGATCGACGCGTCGAGGAGATCTTCGAGACCGTCGTGGAACTGGCGGGCGAATCGGCGCTGGTGATGGGCATGGCCAACATCGGCGGGCCAGGCTTGGATGTCGTACGGTATTTCGCCAATCGCGGACGGTTGAAACGTAACGCGGCGCCGGAATTGGCGTTGGCCGCTCATTGAAGGAAAGTGTCGAGAAGGCAATGGAAACCGTGTCGCTCGCGATCGGCCTGGGGCTGGTCGTCAGTTTGTTGTTCTCCGAACTGTTCGGCCTCGCCGCCGGCGGGATGGTGGTGCCGGGCTACATCGCGCTGCGCCTCGGGTCGCCGGTCGATGTGGCCCTGACGCTGGCGGCGGCGTTCGCCACGTACCTGATTGTGCATGCGCTATCGACCATCACGATCGTCTATGGGAAGCGCCGCACGGTGCTGATGGTGCTGGTCGGCTACCTGGTCGGCATTTTCGTCAGTCGGGTGTCGTTTGGGGCGCTCGAAGTGGAACCGCTCTTGGGGGGCGCCGAGTTCGCCGTCATTGGGCACATCATCCCGGGATTGATCGCGATCTGGATCGACCGGCAAGGCTTCTTGGAAACGCTGAGCACGCTGTTGACGGCATCGGCCTTGGTGCGGTTGTCGCTGATTCTCGCGCTCGGATCGGAGCTAGTGCTGTGAAGAAGATTTATTGGAAACCGCAGTCGATTTCGCGCAAGGCGCTCGCGCTGATCGCCGTTCTGTCGTTGGCCGGCGTGGCGGTCGTCGAGCGATTCCCCGTCGAGCGCCCGCAACCGAACTACGAAGAGAAACTCGCCGCGGCCTCACTGGCGTACGACGCGCTGCTGGCGGTGAAGGAAGCCCGGCTGGAGAGAGGCATCGCCATCGAACCGGGCAGCGATCCGATGCAGAGCGGGCTGATCGGCGTGCCGATGAGCGGCGTCACGACGGTGATCGGCCACTTGCGGGCAAAACAAGTTTCGGTCAACCCGAACTTCGCGGCGGTGATCGTTGAGATGCTCCAGAAGGCCGGCGTGCGCCGCGGCGATACCGTGGCAATCGGCGTCTCCGGTTCCTTTCCGGCCACCAATTGCTGCGTCTACGCGGCCGTGGAATCACTCGACTTGAAGCCGGTAATCATCTCCAGCGCCGCCAGTTCGCAATGGGGGGCGAACTTCGAGGAGTTCCTCTGGCTCGATATGGAACGAGAGCTATTTGACCGCGGCGTATTCAAACACCGATCGGTCGCGGCCTCGGTTGGCGGCGTGGAAGACCGCGGGCTGGGCATGTCGGAGGCGCAACTCAAAACGATTCGCGACGGGATCGAAAGGAATAATCTGCAATTCGTCGATGCGGCCACGTTTGTCGAAGGGGTCGAGAAGCGCATGGCGATCTACGAGGAGCACGCCGGCGGCCGACCGATCGCCGCCTACATCAATGTCGGCGGCGGGACAATCTCGGTGGGCAAACGAGTCGGCAAGCGACTCTTCGAACCAGGTCTGAACCTGCACGTACCGCGCCGCCTCGGCGGCGTTGACGGCGTGATGGTCCGCTTCGCCAAGGAAGGCGTGCCGGTGATTCACCTCACGCAAATCGTCGACCTGGCTGAGCGTTACGCGCTGACCACCGACGCCACGAATCTTCCGGCGCCGGGCCAAGGGGGCGTGTTCGTCGGTCAAGAGTACAACCGCTGGCTCGCCGGCGGCGTGTTGCTGTCGGTCCTGGGCTGCCTCTACGCCTTCGTCCACTCCGATATCGGCTTCCGCATCCTCAACGCCTCGCCGAAGCGCGAAGTCGCACGGCAGCCGCAGCAGATGGTGTAGGGCGGCCAGAGCAACGTCATAGAGCGTTGCCTCATCCGGAGAAGATGAGAAGCTGAGAATGTGAGAAGCTGAGAATGTGAGAAGCCAACAAGGCCTGCCGACGCACATTCCGTCATCAAGTGCTTCTCACCTTCTCACCGTCGACAATTCCCCTCCCTTTCAGGGAGGGGAACCAAATTAACGACGCACCAACGGGCCTTAACTTGGTGTCCTCACTCCTCACTCATCACTCCCTTCACTCTTCATTACGGCGGCGTCACGACTTCGAAATCGCTCCCTTTGATGCGGCGGAGTTCTTCGTGCAGGACGGGGATGCGATGATCCGGCGCCACGGAGATCGCCCAGTCGATGCCGTTGTCGGCGACGAACATGCCGTACTGTTGCAAGCCGAGGAGGATTGCCTTCACCGGCGGAGAAAAGGAATTCACATTGACCGACGCCTTTAAGCGAATCCGCTCGCCCATCCTTGGCAAATCGGCATCGGTCAGCGAGCTGGCGTAGTGTCGTGCGGGATAGACGTACGCCCGGCGCGTTCGAGAAACTGTGACGCGCATGGCGTGTTGAACGATGCCGCGCTGAAGATCATCGTGGCGCACCACGGCTGGGAAGATCGGCAGCCCCGCGGCATCGGCCGAGGTCCAGCCGGCGGGGCGCAGCGCATTCGACGACAGATCGAAGATCGACGCCTGCGAGGCCTGCCATTTCGTACCGACAAGTTTCATCTGATAGAACTCGTAGAGGCGCTTGCGCACCGGATCGACTACGATGGCGTGGCGGTCGCCCCCCTCGCCGATCGTGTCGCGCTGGACGTCTTTCAGCGTCAGATGATCGAGATCCGGGTCGCGCTGATAGTTCACGGGCCAGCCTTCGATCGGCACGTTGCCGGGCACGGGGTAGGGGCCGGGGTCGGACTCATCGGCGTAGATGCCGATCTCGACGTCAATTCTTCGCTGGTTGAACGGCACGAGGATGAAGGCCATGTCGGTGTTGTAGCGAAACACCTTATCCCGGCCGATCGAGCTGATAATCGCGGCGGAGCTGGGGTGCAACGGCCATGCCGCGACCACCTGATTCCAGGGATTGTCGGCCGGAAACACCTGCAGGTTCGCCAGGATGGCGTCGGCCTGGGATGTGTTGAACATCACCGGCCGCATGTTCAAGGACGGCAGGGTGAGTTCCTGCGGCGTCGCATCGCGGCTTGAGGGGCCGCGTTGGAGGAAGCTCGCCCGTTGCTGGGCGTAAACCGCCTGGTAACCCGCGCAGCACAACGCGCACGCAATCGAAACAAGATGCCTGGACTTCATGTGTCGTTCCCCCGGGATGCCCGTTATCGTCGCCCCGATAATCGGATTCTCCGGCATCTTCGGCACGGTCGTCAATCTTGGGCCGTCTGGCGCGCGTCTTTTCATGGCGTCTCCACCCGCACGCGCGGCACGACCATCGCGACGCGTACGCGGTCTTGCGGTCTGTGCGCTTCGTTCAACCGAAGGCCCAAACGCCAATTCTAAGGGCTGTTCTGGCTGAGACATACGAATTCGGTTCAAGCGAATTTGCCACGTTCAGCGGTCGATTCCAAAACGCAGGCGGTCGTCTGGCATAGCCCAAACGTGTGGGTGTCCTTTGAAGCGGGTTTCGGGACGCACGTCTATGGCGCGGCGGCGCGGTTTACGTTCGCAAGCGTCCGCCTTAACGTTCCTCCAGGGAAGGTAGAACGACTCATGAAACGGATCATCGCCCTATCGATGGGCTGGGCGCTGCTGAGCGGCGCGCCGGCCGCGTTCGGCGACAAGAACGCGCTGGCGTTCCAGTCGACCGGTCAATTACAACACTCGGACGCAGTATTGGACTACGCCCGGCAAAGTCCTCGTCCGGCGGCCGAGCCGAGCGTCACGCCCGTTCTCTCGCAGGACGAGGCGGTGGACGAGGCGCCCGTGGCCCCGGAGCCGCCCGCGGCGGCGGCGGAACCAGCGGAAGCGGCCGCGGAAGCGGAGGACAGCGCGCCGACCGTGGACGAAGCTGCCGCCGAGGATGCCGCGGCCGAAGAAGCGGACGAGTGCGGCAAGGGCAAAGACGAGTGCGGCTGCGACAAGAAAAAGAAGGAAGCCGCCAAGAAAGCGGCCGCCGCGGCCTACAAGCCGTTGTACTACGACAACGATTTCTCGTACATCGACGACCCGTGTTACACGGGCTGCCTGCTGGGGGATCGCTTCAAGCAAATGCACTTTGGCGATTGCTGGGTGGTCAGCGCCGGTGGCGAGTTCCGCATGCGGCAGCACAGCGAGCATAACATGCGCGCCAAGCCGCTCAGCGGCGTTGACGACGATTTTCTGCTGTACCGCACGCGGTTGTTCGCCAATGCGAAATACGGCGACTGGCTCCGCCTGTATGCTGAAGCCATCGACGCGCAGAGCGAACATGAGAAACTCCCGCCGCGGAATATTGAAGTCAACCGCGCCGATATGTTGAACCTATTTGCCGACGTCCGCGCCCTGGACGGCGCCGACGGCGACGTCTGGTTCCGCGGCGGACGCCAGGAACTGCTCTACGGCAACCAGCGTTTGATCTCGCCCCTCGACTGGTCGAACACGCGTCGCACCTTCGACGGCTTCAAGGGCTTCTACAAGGGTGAAAAGCTGAACGCCGACGTCTTTTGGACCCGCAATGTGCCGTTCTCGCAGCACTTGCCCGACGATCACAACTTCGACAATCCGAATCAAAGCGAAGAGTTCATGGGCGCTTACGCCACGTACAAGCGCGACGCCAATCGAACCTTCGAAGCGTTCTTCCTGCGGCTCGACGAGCAGGATCCGGTGACCATGCCCTCGGGAGTCGTGGTGAACGGTTACGATCCCAGCTTGTTCGGCGCCCGCTGGTACTACATCAACGGCGACTGGTTGCACGAGGTGGAAGGCGGTTACCAGTTCGGCGATTACGACGGCAACCAGGACATCCAGGCCGGCTATTACGTGATCGGCTTGGGACGCGAACTCAAAAACGTGAAGACCAAGCCCACCGTCTGGCTCTATTACGACTGGGCCTCCGGCGACTCCGATCCGAACGACTTCACGCACGGGACGTTCAATCAGTACTTCCCGCTCGGGCACAAGTACTTCGGGTTCATGGACATCATCGCCCGGCAGAATATCCAGGACGTCAACTCGACGGTTCTCTTTCACCTGCACGAAAAGATCACCTTGCTGTGCTGGTATCACGCGTTCTGGTTGGAAGAGGAACGCGACGCGTTATACAACGTGGCCGGCGTGCCGATCTACCAAGATCCGACCGGCGGCTCCGGCAATGAAGTGGGTCAGGAAATCGATCTGCTGCTGACCTACAAACTGCGTCCCCGGGCCGACCTCGTCGTGGGTTATTCGCACTTCTGGGCGGGAGACTACTTCGATAGTCCCGTCATCCAGAACGGTCCCGCCGGCCTGGCCACGAACGGCTCGAACGGACAGGACGCCGACTTCGTGTACACGCAGTTTTCCGTGCAGTTTTAAGCGAGTGTGGACGCCCGCCGCGAGCCGTGACTCGCGGCCGTTTGCAACAAAGAACGCAAGTGCCAAGCCGCCGCGGGGGCCGATGTTCCCGCGGCGGTTACTTATCTTGGCCGCAGCGAAAGTGCAACCGCCATACACAACATTGCAGCGCCGCCGCCGAATAACGATTAGCGTTCCATGCAGCCGCTCGTTTGGCACGTGCTCGGATTCCAAGGGCGGTGACCGGCGCTTTTCCCCTAAAAAAACCTCGCATCCGGTATCTGCCCCCAAAGTCTGTGCCGAGTTATACTTGTGCCGGGGGAGGTGGCGTCCGGCCCGCCAGGTCGATCGCCAGACCCCGCCCTGGCGGCGAACATCCTCGGGCATCGAATCGCGACAACGCTTAACGGCAATTCATCGGGTTTGGCGATCGATATGGACCCTCTCGCCGGCGGCTGGGATAGCGGAGTCGAATACGCTTCGCAGTCCAACATCGGTATGCGCCGGACCAACAACCAGGACTCGTTCGCCGTCGTCGTCGCCGGCGATGAGGCCAGTTTCCGCCAGCGCGGCCATCTGTTCATGGTGGCCGACGGCATGGGCGCCCACGCGGCCGGCGAACTGGCCAGCAAGCTGGCCACCGACAGCGTCCCGCACACCTATTACAAACTGCGCGAAGAGCCGCCCCCCGTGGCGATTCAACGGGCGCTCCTGGACGCCAACGAGAAAATCCACGAACGCGGCACGGCCAATCCCGAGTTCAAGGGGATGGGCACCACATGCTCAGCCTTGGTCTTGCTGCCGCAGGGGGCGCTGGTCGCCCACGTCGGCGATAGCCGCGTGTATCGCCTACGTGGCGATCGCTTGGAACAATTGACATTCGACCATAGTCTCGTGTGGGAGATGCAGTCCGGGAGCCAGATCAAGGAACAAGACGTTCCCTCGTACATCCCCAAGAACATCATCACTCGTTCGCTAGGCCCGAATCCACAGGTCAAAGTCGACTTGGAAGGACCCATCCCCTTGGCCGTGGGCGACACGTTCCTGGCTTGCAGCGACGGGTTGACGGGCAAGGTTGAGAATGAAGAGATCGCGGCGGTCCTGAGCACGCTCGGTTGCCAGGAGGCCGCGGAGGTGCTGATCGATCTGGCCAACCTGCGCGGCGGGCCAGACAACATCACGGTGGTGGTGGTCCGGGTGGTGGGCCCGCATCTTACGCAGGCGTCGCACGCGCCGTTCGACACCGCGGCGCCGGCGGAAGCGCGGGGCGTGGCGGCGGTGCATCCATTCATCTGGGGCGTGCTGACGGCGTTTGTGCTCGTGAGCGGCATCTTGGCCGTGATGGGCCGCTACCTGGCGGCGGGCGCCGCCTCGATTGGCGCGGTGGCGACGGCCTTGTTCGCGGCGATTCGGCTGCTCGCGGCCGGCGATGGCGGTGGACAACTTAATGCCGGCTCTCAGTTCGGCGCCGCCCCCTACACAACGACTCCTGTCGCAATCGATCGGGATTTAGTCGATCGTCTAGCCAAGACGATCCAGCAGCTCAAGGACGCCGCCCTGGGCCAAGATTGGGTGCTCGACTGGGTGCGTTTCAACCAGTTGTCCGACAATGCCGCGGAGGAGGCCCAGCAGGGGCAATTCGTGCCGGCCGTCCAGCACTACTCCCAGGCCATCCGGCACATGATGGCCGAACTGCGAAACCAGCGCCGCCTGAAAGAGACCGGCGGCGATGAGCCGGCGGCCGCGCTCCAGGCCTGACCGCTCGCCTCTCGCCTTTGACGCCCCGCGAACTATGCTGTAGCAGGGGCGTCGCGGCCGTTTCCTCAGTCGCCGCCGTGTCCGCGCTCTCCCTGGGGTGCGCTCCATTCGTTTCGTTGCGCTCGAGCATCATGTTCTCAAGCTCATCCATCGACATCCAACGGCGCCCAAGCGCCGGTTCGCTGTTGGGCGCTTGCCTGGTGGCCGCTGGTTTGGCACTGGGCTGTGGCACGGCGCTTGGGCAAGCGCCCCCGTCGTCATTCGAAGCGGCGTTCAGGGTTGCGTCCGCCGACGAGGTCGCAGCGGCGCTCGGCCAGGCGAGACAATCGCTCGACAAGGTAGTCGCACACCTCGCCGGCCTACCCGAAGGCGCGCTCCTGCGCGACGCGCTGCGTCTCGACGCGATTGCGCGCGAGTTGGGCGAATCGACTCCCGCGACGGAAGCGGCGGATACCACCATGCGGGCATTGCGCATGAAGCGGCCCGGCGGGTTGGAACCGCTGTTAGCCGAATTGCGCGTGACGCTCGAGACCTGGCGATCGCTCGCCACGTTTGACGCCGCGGCGCAAGCTCAGGCGATCGAGCGCTGGCGGCGCATCGCGGAAGTCCGCTCGGCGGACCTGGTCGACCCGCACGTTGCCGCGGCCTGGCGCGCGGACTTCGCCGCGTTGGCCCGATTGCATCGCGTCGACGAGGAATTGGATCAGCTACGCGCGCGGTTCGCGCAGCCGAATCATATCGTTGCGGTAAATGCCCATTATCTGGAAGCCGTCGCCGCACGGCGATTCGACGCGCCAATCAACGTCAGGGAGCGCCGCGACGGCACGCTGCTCACGGCGCGAGCCAAGCTGCCGGTGCGGACGAGTCTCGAACTTCCGGAAGCTCACCGCCACGCCGCAATTCGTTTGTACGTCGACGCGCGCGGTGGCCTGGACCTCACCGCCTGCCGTGGCAAGCTGTTTGTCGCCGCCAAGAGTAACGTCTGCCTAGATGGAAGCCAACTCTTCCATCTGACCGGCGACGGCGTTGCGCCACGCGATCCGGACATCGACCTGAGCAGTCGCACGCGACTTGCCGGCGTCGATGTTTCCAGCCGAGTGGGCGGTCGCGTGGCGGAGCGTGTCGTTGCTAAGGTGGCCACGCGCAAACTGCCCGACGCCGACCGCCGCGCGACGCGCGCAGCCAAGCCGGCCCTGGAGGCGCGCGTCTCGCAAGAGTGCGAACAGATCGCCCAGCGGATCAACGGGCTTTTTCATCAGCTCTACGTCGGTCCGCTGCTGGCGTTTGATGTTGATCCCGCCATCCAATTTCGCTCGGGACCGGGCGGCATTATCGGGACGGCGACTTACGCGCGGCACGACCAGCTCGGCGCGCTGGTTCCTCCTCCTCCGCCCCGCATTTCGCAGGACGAGCTGAGTTACGTCACCTACCTCCACGAATCGGCCATCAACAACCTGGCTGAACAATGGGCCGGCAAGCAACTGGACGAGGCCACGTTCTGGATGGTACTTAACGAGGAGTTCAAGTTCCGCAGCGACGAAGTGGAGGCGCTCCCGCCGGGACGACCGCCCGCCGTCATTCAACTCGGCCGACAACCGCCGGTCTCGCTGCGGTTGGCGGAGTCCGGATTGGACGTCACGATGCGATTTCGAGGATTCTCGGAAGAAAACGAAGAAGCGACGTTACACGTCCGCTATGACTTGACTGCTGGGACCAGCGGCATTCAGTTAGCTCGCTCCGGCGACCTCGTGATCGAGCCCAGTACGACCATCGTCGATCACGAGGCGCTATCCCGGTTCTTCCCCTCCCGTCTGACTCCCCGGCAGCGTTTCCGTGGCGAGCAACAGCCGCAGCGTCAGGTTGTGCGCGAATTGCGATTGGAAAACGGTTGGCTGGTCCTTGGCGTCGGGCCGGCGCCGGCCGCGCGTGAGGTGGCTCAGCCATGAATCGGAATTCACCTACTCGCCAGGCATATCAAGCGCTCGTGTGCGCTATCGGGCTGTGGTTCGCGCCATCCGCCGCGGCCGACGACATCAAGCCTGAATTTGTCGAGCGATTCGCCGCGGCGCGGCTGCTGCTCTGCTTTCAGGGCAAGGGCTCTTGCCTTCCCTACGACGCCGGCGTGCTGCACGAAGCGCATGCCCGGATTCCCGCCATCGGCGCCGGCCAGGTGATCGCCACAGGTAACAGCAGCGGGTCGATTCCGGCCGCCTACTTCGGCTGCTTCGGCTTTTCCGACGACACAGTGCGCCACGCGGAGCGCACATTGCTGGCCGGCAATCGCGATGCCGTGCGGGAAATGGAGAATCCCTACTCGAAGCTCTCCAAACTTTCGCAGGGCAAACGAACGGAAATCCCGCACGACGTGCTGCGCGAGTACATCGGCTTCGCCTTGGGCGTGGCTAACTGGCGCGAAGCCGAGTCGATCGACGCCATTGTTCGCCAGAGCACGGCGCGGCCGCAATATCCCGTGGTGATCGTCGCCTGCAATCGGGAAGTTCTTGCCGACGCGCACCCCGACGACGCGAACGCCTCACGCGGTCTTAAGCGCATCGACCTGGACACGCTGACCGTTTACTGGCGTGACGAGGTCTTCGCCTACTATCAGCGCCATCCCGAACAGTTCCGGCGCGAGCATCCCCACCTGAAGCTGGGAGATACGCCCCGTATCGGCCATGCGGTCACCTACTTCGTCGACGAGTCGATGTTCCAGCTCTTACAGCAGATCCCGGTCGAGGAACGCCAGGCTGACTTGCGATTGATGACGAACGCCGCCGACGTGGCCTTGGCGATACTGGCCTCGACATCGGAGCCGACCTATTTCGACCCCGTGGTCGACCGTGAGACGAAGAAACTGATCTGCTTCGGCGCACCGGGCGATCTCGGCAACGTCCGCCAGCGCACCTACTACGGCGGCTACATCGTCTCCGTCCCCGCGCAGGATGTGCGGCGCATGCTGCCGGGCGTGCGCGTGCTCGGCACCGGCTGGCGGCACAACCCGATGATCGCCCGCAAGCTGCTGGCCAATTGGCTCTTGGCCGACGTGGAAGCGGTGGCCCATCGCGCCGAGTGGTGGATCGACCTCGAAGCGAACCCCAACGAGGAATTTCAGAGCCACATGGGCGTGCGAGATCTGAGTTCCCAGCAGGAGTTCGAATTCGGCCAGCGCCGCGTCGCCGAGTGCTTCGCCGGCGCGGCCGGCCTACCGGTGTACGCGCAGCCCCCGCGCTGGGCGACGCCGGCCGAGCGTGCCATTTGGCCCGCCTTCGACGCCTCGGATATGTTGGAACAGCAAGCGGACGGCACAGTACGTCTGCGCACGATGCGGGGGATGCGCGATGTATTGCCGTCCGCCGCAAACTGATTGACGCGAGGTGCCTGATGAAACGCGCGCCCTGGTTCAGCCTCGTCCTGCTGGTCTCACTGTGTTGCTGTTCGACATCGTCCGCGCAGCGCGTGCATGCGCTGATCGTGTCGGACACGTCTCCGGCCGCTGGCTGGGGCAAATACGCCCCGCACGTCGGCTTCGACGTCACGTACATGGTGACGATGCTGTTCGACAACGTCCCGCCGGACAAGCTGGAGTTCCGTGTCGTCGAAATGAGGGAGAACGCCGACGCGCGGCCGCAGTCGATCCTCGGCGCACTCGAAGAGATGCAACCGGCTCCCGAAGATACGCTCTTCGTCTATTACACAGGGCACGGCGCCTCCGACGACCGTGGGCACTACTTCGACATGGTCGGTGGTAAGCTCTACCGCAACGACCTCAAGGCCACGATGAACGCTAAAGGCGCCCGCCTCGCCGCGCTGTTGACCGATTGCTGCAACGTCCGCAGTGACGGCGAACGGAACGCCGCTGCCGCTCCGGGGCCCGATGAGCCGCTGGATTACACGCCTGTTTTTCGATCGCTGTTCATCGACCCCAGCGGGTCGGTCGATATTAACGCCTGCTCCCCCGGCGAAGGCGCTTTCTTCATGCCGGAAACCAATGATTTCAACCAGGAATGGGGTTCGCTGTTTACGCGCGCTTTCTCGAATTACGTCCGCAACAACCGCGATCAGCGCGTCAGTTGGGAGGACTTGCTGCTTAACACCAGCTTGCAAGTCAACGTCTGGTTTCGCGCCGGCTATCCCAAGGGGGCCCCGATGGCCAAGGGGAACGCCCGGCAGATGGACCAGAACGTCTTCGCCCTGGAATACCCCGGCATGCCGGAGGCCCGGGGCCAGCGGGCCGGGATCATGGTCAAGAATCGCCAGGGCCGGGCGGTGGTCATCACTGAGGTCCAGGAGGGCTTCCCCGCCACCCGCGTCTACGATGTGGCCGCCAATCAGTACACGACGTTGCGGGCCGGACAGGAGATCACGGTAGCGAACGGACGCCGCGTCCGGACCGTGGACGAATTCCTGGCCGTCATCAAGGAATCGCCGCAAGTGATGCGACTCACCGTCCGCACCGCAAGCGGCGAACGGGTATTCCTGATGCGGTTGCGGTATTGACGATTATTCCGCCCCGTTGCGCCGCGGCCCGGACCGCGGGTTATATTCTCTGGAAGCGCTCGCCAGTGTCTCCAGAGAAGAGATTCTCCGGGGTTGGGCCAATTCGACTATCCATCGACCGGCGTCTCACGCGCCGCGACCGCCGTGAAGGGTCCGCGTAACGCATTGCTTTTGGGGCTGTCAGTCCTGGCGCTCCTCGTCACCGTCGGCACGTCAGCCGCCCAAGACGCTCCGCCGACGTCGTCGTCGCCACCGCCTCCGGCGGACGATTGGGCCAAGTCCTTTCTCGAGGGCGATCCGCTTTCCGGCCAGGAACAAGTCACACTTGACGACCTCCGCGCCGGCCTGGCGGACGATGCGCGGCGAGATACCCTCATTCCCCGCCATTTCGCGCGGGCCAAACTTACCGACGAAGAACGCCGCGCATTTCTGCTCGAAGCGTTCGCGCACTCCTCGATGACGGTGCGCCGCCAGGCGGCCGCGCAACTGAAGTTACGCAACTGGCTCGGCGAGGCTGTCAGTGCATCGTTACTCCAATTGGCGGAAGCGGACAATCGCGATGCCCGCTTCACGGCCATCATCGCTCTGCAGAATATCGACATCTCACCAGAGACAGCTCCCGAGGCCTACTGGAATGCGTTGCTGGAAGCGCTGGCCTCGAACGATCCGGCGGCCCGCG
>Ga0073934_10009368_pt1 | contig 12586 bp, 7 predicted proteins | sample LarsenN4metaG_FD_76834 | JGI IMG/M metagenome (GOLD analysis project Ga0073934, IMG submission 76834) | Hot spring sediment bacterial and archeal communities from British Columbia, Canada, to study Microbial Dark Matter (Phase II) - Larsen... ... | reverse complement strand
GGTGCAGGGGTGCAGCGGTTCGGCTTCGCTCACCGACCGGGGAGCAGGGGAGCAGGGGAGCAGGGGTGCAGGGGTGCAGGGGTGCAGGGGAGCAGGGGTGCAGGGGTGCAGGGGAGCAGGGGTGCAGGGGTGCAGGGGTGCAGGGGAGATAATTGATAATTGTCAATCATCAATTATCAATTATCAATTGTCAATTATCAATTATCAAGTTAATTTTGGCGTTGCAGAGCGATAATCGCTTCGAGTTGCACAGTTTCGGGGTCGGGGATAATAGTAGTAGCCCCGATCGCGCTGACCGACTCCGACAGAGCCAGCCCGATCGGGGAAATTGGATTACCGGACTTAAGCATCGGACTAATCTGGGCAAAAATTCGCGCCATATCCAAGTAAAAATAACCTTGATTCGGCGAGGGGAGAGAATTAACCGTACTTTGGAAATTGGGGCTCGTGGTGAGGTCTGCCATGTTCCCTGATTTTTCTGGTAACGCGGCGCTCCTCGACCCTAAAGAGCTGAACAAAGAAAGGGATGGCGGTTGACCGCTGAAAGCAAAGAGCATCTTTTCCTTGTCCAACCAGCCGTAGCCACCCAAAATCATCCCCTGTCCGGCGATCGTCCATTGAGTAATCGGGAGCTGCTCATATTCGCCAATAGAGACCACAGACTCTTGAGCTTTCATCTCCACAGGTAAAGCCGATCGGGCGAAAGCCTCCAACTTTTTAACCGCCGCCAGGGCAGCATCTTGACGGCTGCTTTCCAACAACATCAGCACCCCGGGCTGAGAAAGACTGCCCGGTTGCGGCAAAATCGCGCCCACCGCGTAATCTCCATCCATCCAGCCAAAAATATCTTTATCCACATCGAAATTACCATATGATTTAAATAGCGAACGCAACATCTGCACCTGTGAGGCCACATTGGCATCTTGAGCCGATGCCGCCACAACATTTGCCCAAAATTGACTAATACCAGTACCCACCATCAACGCCACCGTATCAGAAGGAAAGCGCGGGGCTAAATTCTGGGGATTCGGCGCCGGTGGTAAGCTGCCATTCGGGATAGCGATCGTGCTTTTTACCCGCAAACCCACCTCATCTAAGCCAACGCTAACCACAGCATTTTCAAAGTATTGCACTCGCACCGGGTTGGCTTCACCGCTGAACTCTTGTAATGCCGCAGTGGTGGCCGCTGGATTAAAGATATATAAGTGAGCCAGAGAATTAGAGATTGGCTCACTTTGCGCCAGAAGTTTCGCCGCTGTCTCGCCGTCATCAAGAGCGACGCCGCTAGCCACCGTATCGATGACTTTTTCTAGGCTCCGACGATCGGCAGCCACAGCCAAATAGTCATCAAGAACCACAGAATAAGTGGCATTACTTTGGTCTGTACCGGTTTTAGATATCGTGACTCCGTTGTAGGGGATTTTTTCGGTTTTGACTCCCGGGCGAGACTCGAATTTACGCGCAAAATTCCAAGCTCGCAGCTTGTTTTTAATCCCTACCAACATCACCACATTAGATTCCTCTGTCAATGGCACAGGGGTAGTTTCCGGTGGCTGACTGGACAAGTCCGAGGCTGGGGGTAGCATCGCGACGGTGAGGTTCCCCACCCAGGGGAGGATATCTTGTGCTACAGAGATTTGCGCGTCTCCGATGGCTTGAGATTCTAACTGCTTCAGCCATTGGCCGATCGTCTCTCGCCCAGCCGCCGTCCCAAACTGCTGCAACTGCGACCAATCGTTAGTTTCGCCGCTAATGTATGCCGCCGCGATCGTCTCTGCGGGCAACCGGGACATACTCTCCCGCGCTGTCAGCTTCACCAAACGAGACTGAAAATAAACTACAGCACCGGCAGTTCCTGCTATGATCACAGTGAGTGCTGCGAGAACCAAAACCGAAGATTTTTTCCCAGACATTGAATAGAAATGTGATGATTTTACCTATGCTAGCTCCAAAAAGCCCCCATTGGTAACAAGTCCGCAAGTCCGCAAGTCCGCAAGTCCGCAAAGAGAGCTTGTCACTTGTACGGGCGATTCGCTTGATCGCCCCTACCAAGGACAAAGGACAAAGGACTTTTGACCAATGACATTTGATGGGTATTTCTTAATCATTGTCCACCGGGAGAGGGCTTGCCAATGGTGACAATCAGAAGTTAAAATTATATCTGCACAGATGAATAATTCTGCACCGGGTAAGCCCAAAGCGATCGTCCACACCGATGGAGGAGCTAATAACTGGAAACTCCCTGCCAATATACCCAGTCTCAATCAATTGGATAATTTTTGTCTGGGCTGTTCCGGGAGGCGGTGGTTGCCACCGGAATGGGCACCGAATCCTGTGCCCCCCTTAACAAACGGAAATCCCGTATAAATACCTGCTCAAATTAGGGACAAAAATATGAATCAGCAACAGACATCAGGGTGGCTGAAAGTCGCTGCCAACATCAGCGCGATCCCGCTCCGTGAGGTTGGCGTGGTCCTCGCCTCCTTTGGCCTTGCTGCCCTCCCCGTAGGGGCTGCCCCTTCGGCTCCGCTCAGGGCAGGCCCTGCTGGCTCCCCGCTTCACCCCTACGGTGAAACCCTCTATTTAGCGCAATATGTGGCTAATCCCTACATCAGCATCTTTAACCCTAGCGCCCTTGGTCCGACTCGCACCAATGACGGCACGATCGGGGGCACATTAAGAGCCGCCATCAAATACACCTGGGACTTCAGCGAAATTGCCCAAGCCTTTGAAACCGCCGGTCTCACCGAACTATTGACCGCAACAGACCCCAACCAACCCGACGCCATTGCCTATACCGTTTTCCTGCCCACGAATCAAGCAGTAGCCGCACTAGGCGACAATATCAAATCAGACCCGAGTAAATTAGCGCAAATCCTCAACTACCACATTATTAACGGTAACGTTACCGCCTCAGAACTAGAATCAGGTCGCCTCATAGCCCGGAGCGGACAGCCCATCAAAGTTGATGTTAATGGCGGGGAATTGCTCCTAAACGATCGGGTCAAAATCATTAAATCTTACCGCACCAAAAACGGCGTCATCTTATTTATCGACCAGGTGCTATTACCCCCCAATTGATAATTGACAATTGATAATTGATAATTGATAATTGATAATTGTCAATTATCAACCACAGTAGGGGCGATTCGCGAATCATTATTTATTCATGTGACAAAGTGCCTCTGATGAATTATTTATGCCGGGGCGATTCGCGAATCCTATCAGGGCACACTGCGCTTTGCCTAGGTGTTTCAGTGAATTTTCATTCACATGAAATATTGCCCCCCTCCCTAGCGGAACGCGAGGACAATTATCAATTATCAATTATCAATTATCAATTCTACCAGGGACTACCCACCAAGGTGAAAGCGGCCCAATAATAAGGATGGGATAAATCTAAATCCTCCACACCTCGCTGGAAGCGCAACCGATCGCGCAATAAAGCAAGCTGGGCTCGCCGGAGAGCTTCCGCTTTCACTGTGTGTTTCTGAATGCTCAACTGCCAGTAAAATTCCCGCATCAGCAGAGAAGTCGCCCCATCATCCACCTGCCATAGGCTGGCGAGGACCGACTTCGCCCCCGTCTGCGCCGCTAACCCCGCCATCCCCAGTTCCGGCCCGGATATGTCTTGGGTGGGGTCAGCAAAAGCAGTTTCGCAAGCGCTCAATACCAACAGCTCAATCGGTTTATCTCGCCACACCAGCTCCTGTAAGCGATTCCAGGACAGCCGTTTATCATAAAACTGGATATAAGACTGGCGAAAATTTTCGGGATAAAACTGCACGTGGGTGGCTAAATGCAGGATTTGGTATCCTTCCTCCCGCTGTCTGGCGCGCACATTCCCCACGGTAAAAGCTCGGTTCAAGAAAGTATTTCCCTGCCAGTAGCGGGCGATCGTCTCCAGTTCCACAGGCACCGAAGGCAGAGGACTTACCGCCGCATCCTGAAATTCTGAAGCTCCCATCGCCAACACCGTCCCCTCGTGAAGCGGCACATAAGTGGCATCAGTCAGAGCCACACTAGGAATCAAACTCAGGCGGTATTTTTCCACCAAAAACTGCTCACCATTATGGAGAGCCGCCAGGGGTAGCGCCCGCATCCCTGCATCCAAAGAAAACATCAGCGTATCCACACGGGCAGCCTGCAACTCCGCCTCGATCGGCGCAATCAACCAATCATATAACTGCCGCGCCGCCCGCATATACCCAGGTGCCACCGACTCGGCTGCCTCAAGGGGCGCCAATTGTTTCCCATCCGCTCTCAAACCCCTGGTGCGAGAACCAAGGGGGTCGGTCAATTCAGAAATAAACTCCCGCACCAAGGCGTTTAAAGCATCACGTTTCGCCGCCGAAACCACGCGGCGCACCGTGGACCCATCCGGCAACACCACCACCAGTTCCAACATCTCCGGCAAGGAAATCGCATAAACAATGGCTGGTTTCAAATCCGTTTTCTGAACCACAGTGGCCAGAGTCTCGCGGATATCACTTTCTTGGGGCACCGCATTGAGTCCAGAACCGCCCAATTTCCCCAAATATCCCAAAAATTCCCTGGTGCGCAGTTGGTCGATTTCTGCCGGTTCCAAATTGCTCCCCGCCGCCAGCACTAGGGGGCGCAGGAAGTCTCGCTCTCTAATATTATCCCGATCGTTCCCAGTAGTTAAAACCACCTGCGGTGGCGGCGGCGCTGTTACCGCTTGTGGTGCCACCACCTCTGGAATCACCACCTGTGGCGTCACCACTTCTGTAATCAATACCTCTGGCATCGCTACCTGTGGCGTCACTGCCTCTGGCGTCACCACTTCTGTAATCACCACCTGTGGCGTCACTGCCTCTGGCGTCACCACTTCTGTAATGACCACCTCTGGAATGGCTACCTGTGGGTTAACCGCTTGTGGCGTCACTGTCTGTAGCTCAGAGGCGCCGCTCAGGGCAGGCGCTTCGGAGCCGCTCAGGGCAGAGTTAACCGCAGAGAAAGACTCCCTTTCCTCGGCTGTGTCATCGGCGGCGGCTGGGGTTGGCGCAGAAGGGATAGCACCATTCCCCTGGACTGGGGACGTGCCATCTGACATCACCGTGGTGGGTGTGGTGGGAACTGTGGGATTAACCGTTACTACCGTCTCTGGCGGCGGAGCTACTCCTGCCCCGATCGGAGTCGAAGCGTCAACCGCCACAGTTTCCCCAGTTGCTACCACCGGGGGCACCGGGATACTCTCAGCATCGGTGGCTGTGGGCAAAGAGAGTGTGGAAGGCCCAGACTTCACGCTGACCGGCTGCTCTGGTGTGGGACGATCGGGGTTAACTGCTACCGGAACTGACACCACCCCAGAGGGAATTGATGTTCCTGGTGTCAAAGGTGCTACTGTACCAGCAGTAATGGCTCCGGCGGTGCCGTTTCTATCGCCCTCGCCCACTTGAAAAACTCCGCCCCCAGTATTGATTTGGATATTGCCGCCGGACGTGGTGCCAATGCTGACGGGATTGCCACTATCATCGGCAAAAGACCCGATCGCGCGGAAATTATCTGGGGTTGTTACCTCGATGTTTCCCCCACCACGACTCCCCTCGGCGTTGATATAGGAGACTTCGATATCGCCAGCGGCGGCGGCGATCGACACATTGCCACCGGTGGCGTCAGGCTCGAGTGAGCTAGTATCGATCGCGCCCACAGTTATCCCCTGATTAGATACCACTGGGGTGCGAGAACGGGGTGAGGCGTCTAAAGGCAAACGACCCGAGGGAGTGGCAGGGGGAGTAGAACCGGACACAGGCACATCCTGCGCCAACAACACATCGCCGCCGTTGGTAGTGATATTGCCGATGCGAATAGCTCTCCCGGCGCGAACCTGGACCGAACTATTAGCAGTAGTGATGTCGGAGGCGGTGACAATACCAGTAACATCGATGCTCACCGAGGCGCTGGTATTCAGGGGTGCAGAAATATCCACAGCAGAGCCAGCAATCGTCAAATCTCCCGTTTCCAAGCCTTCTGGAAGAAACACTCTGCCACTGGCACTTAAGCCCACACTAGGGGCAGCTTCTTCGGCTCCTGGTAAAATCTGCTTCACCACTAAATCCCCCCCCCCTAAAGCAACGCGCTGGATTTGCAGATTAGAACCAACCAGCCTCACACTACCATCTGGTTCCACAAGGACACCATTAGCATGAGTGGCGCTTCCCCCGGTGAGAAGTTCCGGCAAGGATAGAGGAGTAGAGTTGACCCCCTGTGGTTGCCTACTGGGGTTGACTTCCAAACTCAAGAGCATTCCCGCCTGGGATAGGCGTACCAAACTGGTGCCAGGGACAGTTTGGAGCAGGATTTGGCCCCCTTGGAGTGAACCTGTGGAGATGACAGTACCGCCTAAGAGGGTTAAGCGGTGTTCCGGTGAGACGGCGAGATTGCCAAAGTTGATTACTGCCCCTGGTTCTGCCCCGGAAAAGGCGAATTGTCTGGGATTTCCCAAGAGCTGCCCATAATCGTTATCACCCACAGCATTAAACCACCGCTCATCTCTGCCGTTGCTACCGGCAAAACCGATGCTGGTGGCGGTGGTGGCAAAAAAGTCACCAGGGACGTTTAAACTAGCATTCGCTCCGAACAGAATGCCAGCCGGATTCATTAAATATAGATTGGCATCGCTGCCTGTGACTTGGATTAAACCATCAATAAATGAGGCTTCTCCTCCCACAATGCGGGTGACAATATTTCTAATTTTCGGCTCAGCAATAAAATTGGCGATTTGTCCTGGTTCTAGTCCCATTTTGGTGAGACTGTGGAATAAGTTGGCCCCATTAACCGATTGTTGTCCCCCAGTGATGTTAAATTGATTGGTTTCTTGGTTGACAACGGTGCCGGTGCCATCATTAGCGGGGATAATGCCGCTAGTTTGGGCTTGGGCGTAATTACTCGATGAGAGGGGGGGAAATACAGTAGAAATGACCAAGGACAAAGGACAAATGACCCAGGACAATGTAGTAGTAGTTGATGTGGTAGGCGCCATGATTGAGATTGATTGAAGTTATTACTATCGAGACAGTCGGGAACGTAAGCGGCTGCGCGCTTCGATCGCGGGTTGAAATTTCGGCTGGATTTCTACAGCTTTATCATAGGAGGCGAGAGCATCTTCATTTCTTTGGAGATATTCCAGCACCACGCCGCGCCTCATCCAAGCAAAGGCGTCTAGGGGGTAAATGGTAATAGCCTTGTCAAAGGAGGCGAGAGCTTCTTCATCCCTTGCCAGTTCAGTGAGGGCGAGACCTCGGCTGACCCAGGATTTGTGGTCGTTGGGTTCGATTTTCAGGGCTTTATCGAAGGCTTCTATGGCATCTTTGTAGCGGGACATGGCGGCTAAGGCGGCGCCTTTATCTCGCCAAGCATGATAAAAGCTGGGGTTAATTTCTAGGACTTTTTCATAAGAGGATATGGCTTCTTCATATCGCCCGAGTCCGGCATTGAGAACGGCGCCCCGATTGTGCCAAGCGGTGTAAAATTCGGGGTTGATTTCTAGGGCTTGGTCGTAGGCAGCTACGGCGGCGTCAAATTCTCCCATACTGTAAAGGGTGCTGCCTTTGGCGTTCCAAGCGAGGTAGAATTGGGGGTTAATTTCTAGGGCTTTATCGTAGGAGGCGAGGGCTTCGCTAGAGCGTTGTAGTTTGCTCAGTACCCGCCCGCGCTCTACCCACATGGTGGGGGATTTGGGTTGCGCCGCCAGCTTGCCGTCATAGACGGCGATCGCTTCTTGGTAGGCTTCTCTGGCACTGGTGGGGTTAGAGAGGTATTCTAGGGCTAAGCCTTTATTTTCCCAGGATTTGGGGTCGGAGGGGTCTAAGGCAATTGCTTGGTCAAATTCTGCTACGGCGTCAGAGTAGCGATTGAGACCGATTAAGGCTAGTCCCCGACCTTTGCGGGCGGCGCTGTTGCGCTTGTCGGCGGCGAGGGCTCGATCGTGCGCCGCGATCGCCGCCGCGTAGTCCCCCATTTGGTAGAGAGTCTCGCCTTGGTTGTTCCAGTATTTGGGATTTTTCGGTTCCAGAGCTACGGCTTTTTGGTAGGAGACTAGGGCGGCTTTATAGCGCTCTAGGATATAGAGGGCGTCGCCGTGACATTTCCAAGCCTCGGCGTAGTCGCTGGCAATGGAAATTGCCCAGTCACATTTCCCCAAAGCCGAGCTACCCAGTCGTTCATCTAAGAAAGAATTCGCCTCCTCGATATACTTGTCTGCGGCATGGAACCGCTGCCATTTCTGCATCCCGGCTAAAGCCGCCATCCCAGCCACAGCCAAACAGACGACTCCTAAGACAATGAAACTCGTCTTTCGCACAGAGGCGGGGACTCGGAGACGGGGGGACGGGGGGACTCGGAGACGGGGAGGGGTGGGAAGAGGGGGAAGAGGGGGAGGGGTGGGAAGAGGGGGAGGAGAGGGAGGAAGATTGCTTCCCACACTCCCCACCCTCCCCACACTCCCCACACTCCCCCCGTCTCCCGGTCTCCCGGGACGGGAAATGTCGGCTAGCACCTCCTGGGCGCTTTGATAGCGATCGCGAAAATAAGGTAGCACCATCTTATCCAAGATTGCCTCGAGCTGGTCGCTGACCTGGGTCTGAGCCCGCCAGAGTAGCCGGGAGCTATTATCCCGAGGCAGCATTCCGGGATGAATTCCCGTGAGCCCCTGAATCACCAACATCCCCAGAGCATAGATATCGCTATTGGGACGGAGGACTCCTTCTCGGGCTCTGGCGGGCATATAGCCGGGAAGTAACCAAACTCCGGCGTCCAAAGCCTCTGCTGGTGTCTTCACGAAACTGAAATCTGCGAGGACAATGTTGCCGTCGGAGTGACGCCGCCGCAAACAACTGGGGTCGAGGGCTAGGCAGTAGCAGTGGTGTTGGTGCAGATGGTCTAATAGTTTGAGGGCTTCGACTAAGAACTGTCGGGCTTGTGCCTCGTCCCATCTAGCTCCAGGGACTAACGCGGACTCTCCCTCGATAAACTCTTGCACTAAATAGAAGCAACCGCCCTCGGCAAAATCATCGACTAAGTGAGGGATGGATGGATGGTTTCCTAGGGTGGATAGTACCTGTGCCACTTCATCAAAGGCGGCCATGAGGCGATTTACGGAGGCGTCCTCAACCACTAGACTGGGCTGGATTTCTTTGATGGCATAGAAGGGATAGTCTGCCCGCTGCATGTCTCGAGCCAGGAAGGTGGTGCCTAGGGGAGAGAGGAAGAGGACATCGATGATTTGGTAATGTCCGTGGAGGACTCGGTTAATTTTGTCTAAACCGGCGAGGTCGTGCAGAACGGCGGCGGCGCTTTGGTAGCGCCCGGAGATATCGGCGCAGACCATTTGGTCTAGGATGGCCATCAGGTCTTCTGATACTGGGGCCAGATGGTGCCAGATGACTTGGCCGGTTTTTGGTTCTCGTTCTAGTTGGCGGGGGCTGACGCCGGTTAGGGCCTGAATGGCGGTAATTCCGAGGGCGTAAATGTCGCTGCCATACGCCGGTTTGCCGTGTAGCTGCTCGATCGGCATATAGCCGGGAGTCCCTACGGCTGAGGTTTTGGCAACTCCCTCCGGCGACAGGACGATCGTCTCGATTTCTTTGATGCGAGCAAAGTCAATCAGGACGATTTTGCTATCCCAAGACCGCCGGATCAGGTTGGTGGGGGTGATGTTACCGTGGATGACGCCGCACTGGTGGGCGAAGTCCAGGATGGTCAGCACTTCTTGGAGCATGGTGATGACGCGATCGGGGCTCCACGGCTGTTTCATCTCCGGCTCTAAGGATTGACCGGGGATGTATTCCCGCACGACACATAGTTCTTGGTTCTCTTGGAAGCCTTCGATAATGCTGGGGATTTGGGGATGTTCGCCTAACCGGGTCTGTATTGATAGCTCCTGTTCAAAGCGTTGTTTCGCTGATTCCCAAATCAGCGGGTGAGAGCTGGGGGGCTGAAATATCTGTACGGCGCATTCGAGGGGGGACGGGGGGACGGGGGGACGGGGAGGGGTGGGAAGAGGGGGAAGATTACTCCCCACACTCCCCACACTTCCCACACTTCCCCCACTCCAGAAGTCCCCCACTCCGGACGATCGTGGCTCACCGGGAGCGAGGCGGATGGCGCGATATGTTTTGCCAAATGCCCTCCTTTTTAGGTCGGCGATAATTTGATATCGTCCTTTTAGTGTTGTTCCAATTGTTGCATTCATGGGGCTTTCACCTTAGATGGCGGCTATAAGCGAAACAATGCACGCCCACCCTGACCGTGGGGCACGGCGCAAGATTGAGATTATTCGTTACATCTGCTATCCTGTCGATGCCGTGCCCCTACGACTCCATCAAACAGATAATTGCCAGCAGCTCCTGCTGTGGGCGTGGGCACGGCGTTATTGAGATTGTTCGTCGCATTTTGTTATCCCGTCGATGCTGTGCCCCTACGACCCCATGAAACAGATAATAGATGAATAATGGGGCGTTGCCAAGAGTCGCTTGACGCTTGCTGTTGATTACATTATAGAAACCGGGTTGTTGGGAAATAATCCTTGTCCAGGGATAATACCCTTAATTGCAGAAACCCGGTTTTTGCCTTGAAGCTGGGATATCTTTTTCCCCCCTTGTTTTGCAAGTGCCCTGGTTTTCTATAATCAGGGGGATGCGGGCAGTTAGTCTGTAGTCAATTTGGCAAATATAGCGAGATTAACACCCAGTAATTTTGCTTCTTGGTTTGGTTTTGGTGATGGGCGACCCTGACTATACGGCTGAATATTTCGACGGGGAGTAACTTATCCCTGATTTTCAGTTACAAGGCATTTAATTTGCCATTTCGCGATTATAGCAGACATGGGGGAAAATTGCTAGAGCAAGAACTGGGGTTGATGTTGCCAAATTTTGGCGCTGGGCTACTCAATACTCAGAAAAACCTGGTTTTTGGTCTCCGACGCTGACCCAGACTCCCCAAGGGGGGCAAGCCCCCGGATTTCTGTAATTTTACGGATGTTAATGCTGTGGTTTATTTCTCGGAGTTGAGCGAAAAGCGGCGACCAAATGGGTGCGGCTGATGTGCTTTGGAGATGCTACTCATAGGTAATTTTTCTGGTGGGCAGCCTGTGAATTTGGGCTCGATCGAGTAGTTAGTCAAATAGATCGGGTAAGAGCGGTTGTTGGGGGGAATTTTGCTGGGGATGCTGAGGCGACACTTGATGGTGTTCGGATATGGTAGTTTTGGGGATGGTGCTAGTAATAAACATTGCCCGATCGGGTTTGGTTGGGCAAATGGGGATGGTGACCCCATACCTGGGGTGGGGGTGCCGGGGGGGAGGGTGGGGAGAGGGGCTGTAAGTCTGGTTCCTGGTAGGGTCATCTATAATCCACACAACACTGTTGCCCTGGAAAAGGTTATGAAAGTTGCTGTTTTCAGCACCAAGTCTTACGATCGCCAGTTTCTCGAGGCGGCTAACGCTACCTACGGACACGAGTTGGTGTTTTTTGAGCCCCGCTTAACTGCTGATACGGCGCCTCTGGCGGTTGGCTTTGAGGCGATTTGTGCTTTTGTCAACGATCATTTAGATGCGCTGGCGATCGCGACTCTGGCTCAAGTGGGGGTGCGATTAATTGCCCTGCGTTCTGCGGGGTTTAATCATGTGGACCTGGTGGCGGCTCGATCGCATGGGATGACGATCGTCCGGGTTCCTGCTTATTCTCCCTATGCGGTAGCAGAACACACTGTGGGGCTGATTTTGAGTCTCAACCGCAACATTCATCGCGCCTACAACCGGGTACGGGAAGGCAATTTCGCTCTAGATGGATTGCTCGGGTTTGACTTATACGGACGCACAGTGGGAATTGTGGGTACGGGCAAGATTGGCGCCCTTGTGGCGGGGATTTTACGGGGCTTTGGCTGTCGTCTCCTCGCCTATGATCTAGCGCCTAATCCGGATTGTGTGGCCATCGGTGTGGAATATGTGCCGCTACCGGACCTATTTGGTGCCTCGGATATCATTACTCTCCATTGTCCCTTGCTGCCCTCAACTCACCATATCATTAATGAGGTGTCTCTGGGTTTGATGAAAGTAGGGGTGATGCTGATTAATACCAGTCGGGGGGCTCTGATTGACACTCAAGCCGCGATCGCTGCTCTCAAATCGGGTAAAATCGGCTATCTGGGTTTAGATGTGTACGAGCAGGAGGAGGAACTCTTTTTTGAGAACTTATCCGATCGCGTCATTACCGATGACGTGTTCCAGCGTCTGCTCACTTTCCCCAATGTCCTGATTACCGGACACCAGGCATTTTTCACTGCCAATGCCCTCCAAAATATCGCCGAAACTACTCTAGGCAATATCTCTGACTTCGAGCAGGGACGCCCCTGCCCCAATACAGTCTCCGTGGAGCGGCTCCGAACCAGTGGGGCTGGGTGACGGGGTGATGGGGGAGATGGGGTGACGGGGAGATGGGGGGAGGGGGGGACGGGGAGACGGGGAGACGGGGAGACGGGGAGACGGGGAGACGGGGTGGGAGGAGAGGGAGGAGAGGGAGGAGAGGGAGGAGAGGGAGGAAGATTGCTTCCCACACTTCCCACACTC
>Ga0073934_10009367_pt1 | contig 12587 bp, 15 predicted proteins | sample LarsenN4metaG_FD_76834 | JGI IMG/M metagenome (GOLD analysis project Ga0073934, IMG submission 76834) | Hot spring sediment bacterial and archeal communities from British Columbia, Canada, to study Microbial Dark Matter (Phase II) - Larsen... ... | reverse complement strand
TGCATGAAATGAAGGCGCATCGGCGCGCCCCCCCTCCCTACCCTCCCCCCGTTGGGGGGAGGGACGATAAGTCTCCAACGCTTTTGCGGCTTCGAGCATCTTCAGTTCGGTTTCGAGATCGAGGCCGTAACCGGATTTGATCTCAACCGTGGTCACGCCTTCGCGCGTGAGGCCGGATAATCGCTTCGACGCGCTTTCAACCAACTCTTCCTTGGTCGCCCCGCGCGTGGCGGCAACGGTCGAAACGATGCCGCCGCCGGCGCGCGCGATTTCTTCGTAGCTCGCGCCCTTCAAGCGCAGCTCGAACTCGCGCGCGCGATCGCCACCGAACACGAGGTGCGTGTGGCAATCGACAAAGCCGGGCGTGACCCAGGCGCCGTTGCAATAGCGCACTTCGCGCGCGCGCGATGAAAGCTCAGCGGGAAGATCGGCGGCGTAGCCGAGCCAGGCGATGCGCCCGTCCTGGACTGCGATGGCGCCGCGCAGGACGGCGCCGTATGGCGCCCCCCCTTCGCGCATGGTGGCGAGATTGCAGTCGGTCCAGAGCGTGTCCCACATTGGCGCCTTCTAACACCCCCTCCCCTTCGTGGAAGGGGGGGCGTAGAAGCGCACGATGAATTCGGACTCAGATTGCCGTTCCTGGTTCTCCGCCGCGGATCTGCTGACGCAGGATGCGCGCGCGCCGGTTGCCCTGATGGGCGCGCCGCTGGGCTTGGGGTCGATCACGCCGGGGCGATGCGATCTCGCGCCGGGCGCGGTGCGCGCCGCGATGAAGCGGATGAGCGTCTACGACCTGGAGACGGAGACCGATCTTTCCGCGCTGCGCGTGTTCGATGCGGGCGACGCCGATATCGCCGATCTTGAACCTGCCGCGTGTTTGGCGCCGCTGACGGCGATGCTCGGGCCGTTGACGAACGCGCACGAGCTGACCGTCGTGCTCGGCGGCAACAATGCAATTACGCGACCCTGCGTGCACGCGCTCGACCCATCGCTCAAGCGCGTGGGCGTACTGACGCTCGATGCGCACTTTGACCTGCGCGACACTGACTGCGGCCTCACCAACGGGAATCCCATCCAGGCGCTTTTGGAAGACGGCCTGCCGGGCGGGCACATCGCGCAAATTGGTTTGTTGCCGTTCGCGAACACGAAGAAGGCGCACGAGAAGGCGAAGGCGGCGGGGATTTATTTTGCGACGGCGGCGGCGTGTCGTGCGGAAGAACTTGCAAAGATTGCGGAGAACGCCTTGGGGCGGCTGGCCGCGCGTTGCGATGTCATTCACGTCGATTTCGACATCGACGTAATCGATCGCGGACAGATGCCCGGCGCGCCAGGCGCCCGGCCCGGCGGCGCGGCGGCGCAGGATTTCTTCGCGGCGACGCGGCTGATCTGCGCGCATCCGAAGGTGAAGAGCGTCGATCTGACCGAGTTTGATCCGTCGCTCGATGTCGCCAGCATCTCCGCGCTGACCGCAGCGCGGTGGGTTTGCGAAGTGCTGGCGGGATTTGTGAAGCGCTGACTCCCCTCTCCGCAAGGGAGAGGGGGAAATCTTGTCACCCTGCCAAGAACGCGTTCACTTCCTGCATGAACCGCTCGAACGCGTCGATCATGATAAAGTGGTAGCTGTTCGGAATTTTCACGATGCGGGCGTGCGGCGCGTTCGCGTAGGACGCCGTGAGGTAAAGCTCATACTGCGCTTCTGACACGGGCGCGTTCGGCGGGTACACGTAGAGCACTGTAAGCGGCGCACGGATGTTGCGCAGCTCCGGGCGCAAATCCGTAACGATGAGTTCGTGGAACGCGTTCGCGACCGTCGCGCGGTTGCTGTTGCGCGCGTGCTCCAACAACAGCGGGCGCGCGCTTTCAGTGTTCGTCATGTTGGCGATCATCTGCTCCAGCATGGGATTGGCGGCCCCCGCAGGCGCGGCCAGCATCTGGCTGCGGATCTGATCGGCGATCGGCGTCACGCTTTGCGGCGTCGCATTGGCCCCCCCGAACATGTTCCCCATGAACGGCATCATGTCGACGACCATGACCCGTCCGACGGCGTCGGGATGGCGCGCGGCGAGGATCATCCCGATCGTGCCGCCCATCGAATGACCGATGATGGCGGGCTGCTGCAAGTTGTTCTCGCGGATGTAGCGGGCGATCTCTTCGGCCACCGGCGCGGATACCGGTCCATCTGCGTTGCCGGCCGCAGGAAGGCCGGAAAAGCCGTTCACATGCACGAGATGAACGCGGTGCGCATCGTCGAGCGCATCGGCCGTGGCGGCCCAGACATCGGGATGCGAGGTCAGGCCCGGAATGAAGATCACGTCAGGCCCGGCCCCGCGCGCGGCGATGCTGATGCGGTCGGACTGAAAGCCCGTCGAGGCCTCTTGCGCAGGCGATGTGGCGCAAGCGGCGAGGAACGCCAGTGAGACGAGGAAGCTGCGTCGATGCATCGGATTCTCCAAAAGACAGCCTGAACCGCCGCCAGGTCACTCGGCGGATGCAGGCCGATGAATTTTGGCGAACGGGACCAGCATGGGCACGCGGGCGCGATAGGCCGCATAGGGCTCGTCGCCGAGGTCGCGCCGAAGGAAACGCTCCTCGAGCTTCGCGCGCAATGACACGGCGGCCATCAACACAAGCGAGCCGGCGATGGCCTCGATGCGCCCGCGCTCGACTGCAGTCGCAGCGACCGCCAATAAAAGACCTGCGTACACAGGATGACGCACGATGCCGTAAGGGCCGCTGTCCACCATGCGATGTTCCTCAGTAGGAGCAGACGTACTTGACCAAAGCGGCCCCAGGTGCAGCCGCGCCGCCCACGTGAACGCAAGTCCCAGCACGACGAGGATAAACATCGCCCATCCCACGCCGTCCGGCGTCAACCACACGACGCCCCACTCCAGCGGCCAGTATGCAGCCAGCATCATGACGATGGCCGCCAGCGTCAGCACCCGGCTTGGGCTTTCCGCTCCCAAATCGTGATGTGCAGCAACGCGCGCGCTCCAGCCAGCTGCGAGAATCCAGCTGACGAGCCAGATCAGCCACGCCGCGACAATGGCCGCGCCGGGATCGTCGCTCATTCCATCACCACCACGAGCTTGCCCGTGGCCTTGCGATCCATCAACGTGCGGATGGCCTGACCGCCCTCGCGCAACGGATAGCGCGCGGAAATGCGCGGACGGATCTTGCGCTCGGTATAGAGCTGGAAGAGATCGCGCACGTTGCCTTTGTGAAGTTCAGGTTCGCGCGCAACAGATGCGCCCCAGAACACGCCGACGATAGATGACGATTTCAGCAGAGTAAGGTTGAGCGGCGGCGTCGGAATTCCGGCCGGGAAGCCGATCACGAGATAGCGGCCGTTCCAGTTCATGGCGCGCAGCGCTGGCTCGCAATAATCGCCGCCAACCGCGTCATAGACGACGTCAGCGCCGCCGCCGCAGGCTTTCTTGAACGCCTCCGCCAAGTCCTTGCTTTGCTGCTTGGACATGCCGGAGGCAGGATAAATCACCGCGTCGTCGGCGCCTGCTTCACGCGCGAAGGCCGCCTTTTCTTCGCTCGATACCGCGGCAATGACGCGCGCGCCCAGTGCCTTTGCCAACTCTATGGCGGCGACGCCCACGCCTCCGGCGGCGCCAAGGATCAACACGACTTCCCCGGGCCTGAGCGCGCCGCGGTCCTTCAATGCGTAATAGGACGTGCCGTAGGTGAGGATGAAGGCGCTGGCTTCGTCGAACGGCATCGCGTCGGGAATGGGGATGACGCGCTGCGCTTGCGTTTTTACTTTTTCGGCGAAACCGCCCCAGCCGAGCGAGCCGATCACACGTTGGCCCGGTTTCACATGCGTGACGCCCTGTCCCACGCTTTCCACGACGCCGGCGATCTCCCCGCCGGGGGCAAACGGGCGCTCGGGTTTGAATTGGTACTTGTCTTCAATAATTAGCGCATCGGGGAAATTGACGCCGGCGGCCTTGACCGCGATCACCACCTCGCCTTCGCCGGCGATCGGGTCGGGCGTGTCGGCGTATTCCAGGCTTTCCGGCGGCCCCGGCCGCATGCTGAGCAGCGCTTTCATAATGTCCTCCGCACCGATGCGCGCTAGTGTTGGCCAACGCTGATGCGGTAGCAACGGAAACCTTGATGACCAGGCGCGGCTATTTCCTCCGGTTGGCCTTCTCGATCGTCTACGACCTGTTTGACTTCACGCTGGGGCGAATCCCGTTGTTCGGCACGGTGACGGACGGCGTGGGCACGGTGGCGCTAATGGCGCTGTGGGGGCCGGCGGGAGCGGTAAACCTTCTGGAACTGCTCGATTTCACCGAACAGATCGACGGCTTCATCCCAACGGCGACTCTGGTTGCGCTATTCGTCGGCTGGCGCGAAGGCTTCCTCTTTGGCAAGCCGCAAAGCGATTCGCGCCGGATCGCGCAAAGCGGGCGAGAAGGGACGGCATGAGCAGCAAGTGGGCCCTTGCACTGCACGGCGGCGCCGGCGCAATCGCGCACCGTGTGTACCAGCGCGAGGAAGCGCACATGGCTGAGCTGCTGGACCAGGGCGCAGCGATGCTGGCGCGAGGGCAAAGCGCGCTCGATGTGGTGACAGCGATGGCGGAGGCGCTGGAGGCTTGCGGACTCCACCTTGCCGGCAAGGGCGCCGTGCCGAACTCCGCCGGCGTGGTCGAACTCGATGCCTCCGTGATGGACGGCGCAACGCGCAAGGCGGGCGCAGTTGCGGCGCTTGTCGGCTTCATTTCGCCCGTGCGCGTCGCGCGGGGCGTGATGGAAAAAACCCCGCATATCCTGCTCGCCGGCAATGGCGCCGCTGAGTTTGCTGAAGCGCACGGCTTTGAGCGGGTCGACGATCCAGCCACATACTACACGCCAGCCGCCAGCGGCCTCACCTCCGTGCAGCAGGCGCACATGGGCACGATCGGCGCGGTCGCTCGCGATACGAACGGGCGGCTCGCCGCGGCGACCTCCACAGCGGGCATCCGCGGCAAGATGCACGGCCGCGTTGGCGACACGCCGATCATCGGCGCCGGCTGCTGGGCCGACGAGCGTGCGGCCGTGTCCTGCACCGGGGTTGGCGAATACTTCATGCGCGTGAATGCGGCGGCGGATGTTTCGGCGCGCATTGCGTATGCGCGCCAGAGCCTGGAAGAAGCGGCCGAGGCGGTGATTGGCGAGGTCAGCCGGCTCGCCGGACAGGGCGGCTTGATCGCCGTGGATGCGGAGGGCGCCGTCGCCGCACCCTTCAACACGCAGGGCATGAAACGCGCGGTCGCATTGTCCTCGGGGCTACGCGAAGTGAAGACATTCAGGTGATCCGATGAAGAGATTTGTCACGATTTCGGCGCTTGTCCTTTTATCCGCGTGCGCGACGGTCGGAGCACCGGCCGGTCCGCGCATGGATTGGCGTTGCGACAACGGCGCCGCTTTCTCCGCGCGCATCAAGGGCGAGGGCGTCGCCGAAGTGTTCGCTGGCGGGCGCGTCTATAACCTGCCTCACGTGGAGGCCGCTTCGGGCGCACGTTATTCCAACGGCGCCGTCGAGTATTGGGAACGCGGCGGCGAAGCCATGCTCAACGGCGCGCCCGGCGGACCGTACACAAACTGCCGCCGCGGCTGAGCTTCAGATGAGGTGGCGCATGAGACGATGGATGGTCATTGCCGCAGCGCTGTTGGCGCTGGGCGGGTGCCAAAGCGCGAGCGCTCTCAGCGAAGGCGAACGTCTGAACTGGCGCTGCGCCGGCGACAAGGAATTCAGCCTGCGCCGCGTGTCCAACGGCGTCGAAGTGTTTGCCGCGGGGCAAACGCACCGGCTGGATCCCGTCGCCGGCGCCGGGCGGCAATATTCGAACGGCGCCGTCACTTATGTCGAAGCCGGTGCGCGCACGACACTAACGGGCGTCTATGGAGGACCATACGAGAACTGCCGCCAGCGCCGCGGCGACTGGTGGTTCGATTTGTGGTGATGCGCGGCTATTTCGGCATTGGCGCGGAGGAAATCTCGAAGCCGATGAATCTCGGCGCGCTGATGCGCACGGCGCATGCGTTTGGCGCCAGTTTCTTCTTCACCGTGAACGCGCATCCGAAAGTGCGCGAGGCCTATAACAGCGATACCTCACGCAGCTTCGATCATGTGCCCTACTACGCTTGGAACGCGCCGGAGGCGTTGCTCCTGCCGAGGGGCTGCGTACTCGTCGGCGTGGAGTTGACCGACGATGCGGTCGAGCTGCCCCGTTTCCAGCATCCGAGCGCGGCGGCCTATGTGCTTGGCCGCGAGCGCGGATCGCTGTCGCCGGCGCTGCTGTCGCGCTGCGCGCACGTGGTGAAGATCCCAACGAGGTTCTGCCTCAATGTCGGGCTCGCAGGCGCCATCGTGATGTACGACCGCCTGCTTGCGCTCGGCGGCTACCCCGCGCGCCCGATCATGCCGGGCGGACCGGCGCCCAAGATGGATCACGCTCCAAGAATCCGCACCTGACAACGCCTTGCATCGAACCCTCTTTGTAACTATTATCAGTTACAACGGGTGGGTTATGAGCGCGGCGGAGAAAGCTGCTTGAACGATTCAAGGGTATCCCTGCCGATTTCACCTGGGATGAGCTCAAGCGAGTATTGGCGCAGTTCGGGTATGCAGAGAGAAGGGGTAAGGGATCGCGGCGCAAATTCGTAGCAGAGCGACTGCCTGTGCTGATGCTGCACGAACCGCATCCGGGGAAAATCGTGAAGCGATACGCGTTGAGGTATGTGAAACAGACACTGGAAAACGAGGGCCTCATATGAGCCAGCTTGAGTACAAGGGGTACGTCGGCACCGTGGAACTCAGCGAGGAGGAGGGAGTCTTCCATGGCAAGCTTGCGTTCCTTCGCGACTTGGTGACTTTTGAGAGCAGCACGGCGAAAGGTCTGGCAAAGGCGTTTCGGGAGGCCGTCGACGATTACATCGCCGACTGTAAGGCCGAAGGGCGCGAGCCGGATAGGCCTTTCAAGGGGCAGTTCAATGTGCGCACGAGACCGGACCTGCATCGCGCCTACGCCAGTATCGCTGCAGCGCGCGGACAGTCGCTGAATGAGGTCGTGACGGACGCTCTGGAAAAAGCCCTGCCGAAGATGCGCGGACGCTGAGGGAGTTGCCGCTCGGCGGCTATCCGGCGCGCCCGATCATGCCGGGCGGGCCGGCGCCCAGCATGACCGAAGCTCCAAAGAAGACAGCTTAACCCTTGGCTGGCGCCGCGCCGCGGGCCTGCTTCTGCACAGGCCATTCGGAAAACGCGAAGATGGCGTACATGACGATGTTGACCAAAGGGATGAGCATCAACAGCGATAGCGCGCCGTTATAGCCGGCTTTCGACACGATCCTCCAGTTGAGGAACAGGAAGAATACGACGACCGCCAACCAGACGATCCCAAATACGCCCATCATGCCGGCGATCATCGCCGTCGGGTCGCCAGCGCTTGGGTCGAATGGGACGTTTTCGGTCGGTTTGTAGTCTTGCATGGTTCCCTCCGCTCATTGGGGCGAGATTAGCTGCAGAAAGCACAGCGACAAGGGGCCCGCTAGCGCACTTTGGGCGGAGGTGAGGGATTGCCGCGTTCGCGAAGGCTCTCCATAACCCGCCCCGTGACGTCCGCGCTCCCCTCCCTCGTCGGCCTGACGCGCCAGGAATTGGCCGAAAAGCTCATCGCCGTCGGCGTCGAGCCGGCCAAGTCGCGCATGCGCGCCGAGCAGCTGTGGCGCTGGATCTATCACTACGGCGTCACCGATTTTGCCGCGATGACCAACGTCGCCAAGGACCTGCGCGCCACGCTCGCGGCGCACTACACGTTGGCGCGACCCGAGATCGTGACGGCGCAAGTATCATCCGACGGCACGCGCAAATGGCTCATCCGCTTTGCGCCAGGCGTCGAAGGCGAGTGCGTATTCATCCCTGACGTCGGCCGCTCGGGCGCTTTGTGTGTGTCGAGCCAGGTGGGCTGCACGCTGAACTGCAGCTTCTGCCATACCGGAACGCAGAAGCTGGTGCGCAACCTCACGGCTTCGGAAATCGTGGCGCAGGTCATGATCGCCCGCGATGCGCTGGGTGAGTGGCCGACGCAAGATCGTCCGCTCAATGACGGCGACCGTCAGCTCACCAACATCGTGTTCATGGGGATGGGCGAGCCGCTCTACAATCTGGACAACGTCGCCGCGGCGATCGACGTCATCTCGGACGGCGACGGCATTTCCATTTCGCGCCGCCGCATCACGGTCTCGACCGCCGGCGTCGCGCCGAAGATTGCCGAGCTCGGCGAGCGCACCGGCGCCATGCTCGCGATCTCGCTGCACGCCACCAATGACGAACTCCGCAACCAGCTCGTGCCGCTGAACAAGAAGTACAGTCTCGACGAGCTATTTGCGGCAATCCGCGCCTATCCTTCCCTGGGCAACGCTAAGCGCGTGACGTTCGAGTATGTGATGCTGAAGGGCGTCAATGACTCGCTGCCGGAAGCCAAGGCGTTGGTGAAGCTGCTTGCGGGCATCCCGGCGAAGATTAATCTCATCCCGTTCAATCCCTGGCCCGGCGCGCCGTATGAATGCTCCGATTGGGAGACCATCGAGCGCTTCGCCGAAGTGCTGAACCGCGCCGGCTACGCCTCCCCCATCCGCACGCCGCGCGGGCGTGACATCCTGGCAGCCTGCGGCCAGCTCAGGAGCGAGAGTGTGAAGCAGCGCGCAAGCGAGCGGGCGAAAGCTGAAGCGTGAGGCCGCCGCAAGCGCCCATTCTTGAAGCGCACGGCGTCGTGCTTCGGCCGCTGGAGACTGCGGACGCGGAGGCGCTGTTTGCCGCGCACGGCGACGCCGAGACGCACAAATATTGGGCCAGCCCAGCGCATGGCAGCGTCGAGGAGACCGCTCGCTACATTGAAGAGACGCTAGCGACGCCCGGGGCGCACGTCTGGGCCATCACCGAGAGCGGAGGCGAAGCGCTCGGTCGCATCGCGCTATTCGTTCCGCGCGATGGCGTGGGCGAGATCGGCATTGTCATGCGGCGTGAGGCGACCGGACGCGGGCTTGCTTCGAAGGCGGTGAACTTGGTCGTCGAGTACGCCTTCGCCGAACTCGGCCTACACCGCATCGCCGCCGACATCGACCCCGACAACAACGCCTCGATCTCGCTCTTCCTACGCGCTGGTTTTCAGCGCGAAGGCCTGTTGCGCGGCAATTGGAAGACGCATCTGGGCGTCCGCGACAGCGTGATCATGGCGAAGCTGCGGGAGTAGCCTCTTGGCGCGGCGTGGGCGTGCATTGTGAATGCACGGGCACGCAGCTTCGCCCGCCGCGGCTTTGGCAATGTTCGACCGCCCCCTGCACCGCGTCGTCCTGACCGTGCGCCCAGGCCATGCCTCGCGTCCGCTCCCGTGGGCTGATCGCCAGCGCCGCGCAAACATTGCGAAAGGCGTAGGCGTCGCAATCGCGCACGGCGCCGCCGTTGCACGCAGCGGCCGCGGCGCTCTCGGCTTCACCCGGCGTGGCATAATCCGTCGCGAACGCAACGCGCCACGTCGAGCGCGAGACGGCGATGGCGCCGAACGTGTCGTCAGGGGGCGCCGGACCGCGATCTTGCGCAAGGAAGAAGCCCGGAAGCGCCCGCTGGCCTGCCGCCTGCTGCTCCACGATCCAGGTTTGGATTTCGGCCATTTGCGCGCGCGCCTCGGCCGCGTGCGCGCCAGCTGGATATAGGTAGAGATATTGTTGCAGCCCGATCAGGGAACGCGGGTTCGCAGCCGCAGCGTAGGCTGCGTCGTCAAGCTCGCGCATAAGTTCGCCGCCGACGCCGAACTGCGCGAACTCGCCGGCGACTGCAGGATTTCCCCTGAGGGCCTGCTCCACATCTTGGCGCCCTTCGGTGGCTTGACCGCGGCCCCAGGCCGCGATGCCGCGTCCAAACAACCGCCACGACACCCATTGGTCGCTGCCTCCGACGCGCAGCGCGGTGTTGAAGTCGTCCCACGCTTCGACGTAACGGCCCTGTTTCAGACCGACCAGACCGCGGTTGCCGAAGGCGTTGGCGAGTACGGGGTTAATTTCAAGCGCTCGATCGCAATCGGCGCGCGCGCCGTCGAGCGCGCCGCTTCTGGCGCGCAGCCAACAGCGCAGGCTGTAGTTCTCCGCCAAGCCGCCGCGCCGGGCGATGACCCTGTCCAGATCGCGCAGGGCGCCCTCGAAATCGTTCCGCGAAACCAGGAGCGAAGCGCGCACGCGCAGTGCATCATTTTGCATGTCGAGGCGAATGGACTCGTTAAGCAACTGCATCGCCGCCGCCTGATCGCCGGCCTCCAGCTGCGCCTGCGCCTCGGCGAACAGGGCGCGAGAGCGCTCGCGGTCTGCGGCGCTCGCTCTGGGCCAGGCGCCTGAGAAAACTAGCGCAACCACGGCGGCGCCTATGACAAGCACGGCGACAGCCGCGAGCTTCAGCACGTTGCTCATTGCCCTCCCCCTCCAAGCCTGCTGTCACATTTGTTCGATGAACGTAAGCCCCCGCATGCCGGCTGCCGACCGCTCCTGCGCCGCGCCTTTGCGCGCGCGGATGTCTTGCACGATATCCAATGCGCTCCTTGTCGCCGGCGGCAGCTCGGCATCGCTCAGCGCGAGCGGGGTCACGCGATCGCCCCAGCGAACGAGGTGCGCGCAAACAGTCAGGCCCGCGCCGAACGCCGGCATCAGCACCAGCGCGCCGGGCTTGACGCGCCCCTCTTCCAGCGCTTCTGCCAATGCCACCGGCACCGTCGCCGCGCTCATATTGCCGTAGCGCTCGACCGTCAGCATCACCCTGTCCATCGGAATGCCGCTGCGCGAGACGACGGCGTCGATGATCCGCAGATTGGCCTGGTGCGGCACGACAAGATCGATATCGTCAGGCGTAACGCCGCATTTCTTCATCACCGCTTGGCTGGCCTGCACCATGCCCTGCACGGCGCGTTTGAAAATTTCCTGACCGTCGAAATCCCACGCGGTGATGCCGGAGGTGACGTCGCGATTGCAATACAGCGTGCCCATGCCGCGTACGCGCAACGTCTGACGTGCGTCCGCGAGGCAGCCGAGCTGTTCCCCGATAACGCCCTCTTGTCTGTCGCTGGCCTGCACCACGACGGCTGCGCAGCCATCGCCGAACAACACCGCGACATTGCGATTGTCCCAATCCATGAACGGCGAAATGATCTCCACCCCGACCACCAAGGCGGTCTTCACGACGCCGGAGCGGATCAAGGCCGTGGCGGTGCTCAAGCTGTAGAGGAAGCTCGTGCACGCCGTGTTCACGTCCATCGAAGCGGCGCGCGCAGCCCCGAGCGCGGCCTGCACGCCGCTTGCGGTGTTGGGGACCTGCTCGTCATTGGAGCAGCTGCCGTAGACGATGAGGTCTACGTCCTGCGCCTCGAGGCCCGCGCAAGCCAACGCGCGCCTGGCGGCGACGACCGCCATTTCCGTGGCCGAGACGTGACTGATGCGCCGCTCCTTCATGCCGGTGCGCGAGACGATCCATTCGTCGCTGGTGTCGAGAAAAGTGGAGAGATCGGCGTTGGTCAGCACGGCCGGCGGCATGCATTTGCCCCAGCCTGTTATCGCGGCATAAGTCATCGAAATCCCCGCTGTTCGTCCGTTAGTTAGCAGGGACGCCGGCCAACGTCATCCGTCGCACGGCAGAAAGAGTCAGCCGCCCGCCATCAGGCGCGCAACATCATGTTGAATGGAGAGACGCCTTCGTCCTCGGCCACATGCAATTCAGCCGCTACGACCAGGCGAAAGGTGGAGCCTTGTCCAGGCGCGCTTTCCACCGTGACATCGCCGCCGAGAAGGTGCGCGAAGGTGCGCGTTATGGCGAGACCGAGACCGGCGCCATCGGCGCTGCGCGTTTCGGAACTGTCCGCCTGCACGAAGGGCTGAAACAATTCGTCGAGTTTTTTGGCAGCGATGCCGATCCCGGTGTCCCGCACTTCAAACACGAGATTCTGACCAGCGCGCCTGGCGCGCAGGGAAATGAGGCCCGCCTTTGTGAATTTGACGGCGTTCGCGAGCAGATTGACAAGGCACTGGTGCAGTTTGAGCGTATCGGTGCGCGTCACGCCCATCTGCTCGCAGGCGATATCAATGGCGAAGGCATTGCCATTTGCCTCCGCTTGGGGACGCACGGCATCGATCGCTGCCTCCACAAGCTCTCCAACATCGTATGTTTCGACATCGAGCTGCACACGGCCAGCTTCGATCTTTGAGAGGTCCAGTATCTCATTGATCATGCGCAGCAGGTGGCGTGCGGCGCGCAAAATGCGATCGTGATCGGCGACGTCTTCGCTGCGGGCGGCGTCTTCAGCGCCCTCGCGCATGATCTCGCTGTAGCCGATGATGGCGTTCAGTGGCGTGCGCAGTTCATGGCTCATATTGGCGATGAAGCGTGTTTTCGCGGCGCTCGCTTCTTCGGCTGCGCGGCGCGCCTCCTCTAAGGACACTCTGAACAAGTCCGAGGATTCCCGAAGCGGGCGAAGCAGTCCACCCTGATTGGGACATTCATGGTCGACGGGGTTTTCGATGCGGCAGATGACGTTTGCGGCGCTTGGCGGG
>Ga0073934_10009366_pt1 | contig 12587 bp, 8 predicted proteins | sample LarsenN4metaG_FD_76834 | JGI IMG/M metagenome (GOLD analysis project Ga0073934, IMG submission 76834) | Hot spring sediment bacterial and archeal communities from British Columbia, Canada, to study Microbial Dark Matter (Phase II) - Larsen... ... | reverse complement strand
TCGGCGCCGACGTGCGTTCGCCCTCCGATGCCGAGCGCGCGCTCGCCGGCCTGCGCGCCGAGCGAGAAGCGCGTCTCGTCGAGCCCGTCGTCGTCGCGTGGGACGGCGAGCCGGTCGTGGTGGAGGTCGGCGCGGATGACGTCACGGCGGTCCTCGAGTACGAAGACGGCCGCGTCGACGAATGGCGCGTCGCCGGTCACGCCGTGGCGCTCCCGTCGCTCCCGACGGGCGCGCACCGGCTCACGGTCGTCGCGGGCGCCCGCGACGCGCGCGCCACGATCCTCGCCGCTCCCTCGCGCCTCCCGGCCTTGCCCGGCTCTTCGCGGTGGGGCGTGTTCGCCCCGCTGTACGCGCTGCACGCCGGTGCACGGGAGACGACCGGCGACCTCGAAGCGCTCGAGCGGCTGGCCGAGTGGGCCGGGCGGCGAGGGGCGTCGGTCGTCGGCACCCTGCCCCTGCTCGCGCTCTTCGTCGGCCACGGCCGGGAACCGCTCGCGACCGGCCCGTACCAGCCGGTGAGCCGCTGCTTCTGGAACGAGTTGTTCATCCCGCTCGCCGGCGTCGCGGACCCCTCGCCCGGCGAGCACGTCGACCTGCGGGCCCTCGCGCGGGTGCGCCGACCCCATCTCGAAGCAGAGGCGGAACGAGCGCGCGGCGACGCCGCATTCGCCGCGTTCCTCGCGGCGCGTCCCGACGTCGTGGCGTACGCGCGCTTTCGTGCTGCCGCCGAAGGTGAGGGCCGGTCGGCCGCGCGGTACCACGAATACGTGCAGTGGCGCATGGAGAGCGAGCTCGGCCGGCGGCGCGACACGATGGACGCGCGCGGCCAGGCGCTGTACCTCGACCTCCCCGTCGGGACACACCCGGACGGCTTCGACGTCGCGTCGCGCCCCGGCTTGTTCGTACGCGAGGCGTCGATCGGCGCACCCCCCGACGAATTCCAGCCCGAGGGCCAGGACTGGGGGCTTGCGCCGATCGACCCGCGTGCGGCGCGCAGTGATGCCCACCGCTACTTGCGCGAGTGCCTTGGCGCGCACATGCGGCACGCGCGGCTGCTCCGCATCGACCACGTGATGGGGCTCCATCGGCTGTGGATCGTCCCGCGCGGCGCCCCGCCCACGGCGGGTGCGTACGTTCGCTACCCCGCGGACGAGCACTGGGCGGCGGTCTGCCTCGAGGCGGCGCGCCACGGCACGCAGATCGTCGGCGAGAACCTCGGAACCGTCCCCGAAGACACCGACGCCGCGCTGCACGAGCACCGGGCACTCGGCATGTGGGTCGCGGAGTTCCACGCACCCGAGCGACCGCACGCCGGAACGCTCGCCACCATCGGCACGCACGACCTTCCCACGTTCGCCACCTGGTGGCACGACCTGGAGCCACGACACCGCGGTCGTCTGCTCGACGCGCTCCGTGCGGGCGGCCAGCTCGCCACGACGTACGGCGAGGTGCTCGACCCGCAGGACGTGCACGAGGCGCTCCTCGCGTGGATGGGCGAGAGCGACGCCGAGGTCGTGCTGGTCACGCTGGAGGACCTGTGGCTCGAGACGCAGGCGCAGAACGAGCCCGGTTCCGACAGCCACCAGAACTTCTCGCGCCGGTTCGCGTTCGGGATCCGCGACCTCGACTCCGCCGCCGAGCTCGACCCGGCCCGGCGCGCGCTCGATCGCCTCGACCGGGCGCGGCGGGCGCGGCGTGAAGCGGACGTGGTGACATGACACTCGTCACCGACGACGACCTCCATCTCTTCAACGAAGGCCGGCACTTCCGGCTCTACGAACGTCTCGGCGCGCACGTCGACGGCGACGGCGTGCGGTTCACGGTGTGGGCACCGAACGCGGAACAGGTCTCGCTCGTCGGTGACCGCAACGCGTGGACGCGCGGGGCGACGCCGCTCGAGCCGATCGGTGTGTCCGGGCTGTGGACCGTGCACGCGCCGGGGTGGTCCGCCGGCGACACCTACAAGTACGCGCTGCGATCGCACACCGGGTACGAAGTCGACAAGGCCGACCCGTTCGCGTTCGCAACCGAGGAACCTCCGCGCACCGCGTCGCGGGTCGCCGACCTCTCGTACGAGTGGGGTGACCGCGCGTGGATCGCGGGACGTGGGCCTCGGCAGCGGATCGACGCACCGACCACCATCTACGAAGTACATCTCGGTTCGTGGATGCGTGCCGCCGACGGCACGTGGCTGCGGTACCGCGAGGCCGCGCGCCGCCTTGCCGAATACGTCACGAACCTCGGGTTCACGCATGTCGAGCTGCTGCCGGTCATGGAACACCCCTTCTACGGTTCGTGGGGATACCAGACGACCGGCTACTTCGCGCCCACCGCTCGGTACGGCAGCCCCACCGAGTTCATGGCGTTCGTGGACGAGTTGCACGGCGCGGGAGTCGGCGTGATCCTCGACTGGGTCCCGTCGCACTTTCCCAACGACGAGCACGGCCTCGCGTACTTCGACGGGACGCACCTCTACGAACATGCCGACCCGAAGCAGGGGTTCCATCCGGACTGGAACACGTGCGTGTTCAACTACGGCCGCAACGAGGTCCGGTCGTTCCTCGTGAGCAGCGCGTGCTTCTGGCTCGACCGGTACCACGTCGACGGTCTGCGGGTGGATGCCGTCGCGTCGATGCTGTACCTCGACTACTCGCGCCAGCCCGGCGAGTGGGTACCCAACGAGTACGGCGGGCGCGAGAACCTCGAAGCGATTCGCCTCCTGCGGGAGCTCAACGAGGAGGTGTACCGGTCGTTCCCGGACGTGCAGACCTACGCGGAGGAGTCGACAGCGTGGCCGATGGTGTCGCGCCCGACGTACGTCGGCGGGCTCGGGTTCGGGTTCAAGTGGGACATGGGCTGGATGCACGACACGTTGCAGTTCGTCGAGCGCGACCCGGTGCACCGGCGCTACCACTACGGCGAGCTGACCTTCCGCGGCGTGTACGCGTGGACCGAGAACTACGTGCTGCCGCTGTCGCACGACGAGGTCGTGCACGGCAAGCGCTCCCTCGCGGCGAAGATGCCTGGCGACCGCTGGCAGCAGCTCGCGAATCTGCGCCTGCTCTTGGCCTACGAGTGGACCACGCCCGGCAAGAAGCTGCTGTTCATGGGCGGCGAGATCGGCGAGTGGCGGGAGTGGCAGCACGACGGCCAGCTCGACTGGTCGTTGCTCGAGGATCCCGCGCATGCCGGCGTCCAGCGGCTCGTCGGTGATCTCAACGCACTCGTACGCGACGAGCGTGCGCTGCACGAACGTGATGCCGACCCGTCGGGCTTCGCGTGGGCGGTCGCCGAGGACGCCGACAACGCGGTGCTCGCGTTCGTGCGGTTCGCGCCGGCCGCGCGCCCGGTGCTGTGCATCGGGAACTTCACGCCGGTACCTCGCGACAACTACCGCGTCCCGGTTCCGGAGGGCGGCTTCTGGCGAGAGGCCTGCAACACCGACGCCGACTTCTACGGGGGATCGGGTGTCGGCAACCTCGGCGGTGTCGACGCCGTCCCCGCGCCGATGCGTGACTGGTACTGGTCGCTGACGCTGCGGCTCCCGCCGCTGGGCATGGTGATCTTGCGGCCCGACGCGCCGGGCGACGGTTGGTCGTGAAGCTCGGTGCCACCGCCGTCGAGGGCGGCGTCGAGTTCTGCGTCTGGGCGCCGGCGCACGAGCGCGTCGAGGTCGTGACCTCCCGCGGCCGGGAACGGCTTCCGATGCGCCCGGTCGACGACGGGTACCACGAACTGTTCGTCGAGGGACTCGGGCCGGGCGCGCGCTATCGCTTCGGAGTCGGCGGCACGGATCTCCCCGACCCTGCGTCGCGTTCGCAACCCGACGACGTGCATGGTGACTCGGAGGTCGTCGAACCGGCCTTCGCGTGGTCCGACCGCGAGTGGGTGGGCCGCGTGATCACCGACTACCTGGTCATGGAGGTGCACGTCGGCACGTTCACGCCGGAGGGCACGCTCGACGCCGCGATCGGCCGGCTCGACGAGCTCGCGGCGCTCGGCATCACCGCGGTGGAGCTCATGCCCGTGGCCGAGTTCCCCGGTTCGCGCAACTGGGGCTACGACGGCGTGTTCCCGTACGCCGTCGAGTCGTCCTACGGCGGACCCGGCGCGCTCCGCCGATTCGTCGACGGGGCGCACTCGCGTGGCATCGCGGTCGTACTGGACGTCGTCTCCAACCATCTCGGACCGGACGGGAACGTGCTGAGCGCCTTCGGGCCCTACTTCACCGATCGCTACCGCACCCCGTGGGGCGCGGCACTGAACATCGACGGGCACGACAGCGATCCCGTCCGCCGGTACTTCCTCGACAACGCGCTCATGTGGATCGCCGACTTCCAGATCGACGCGCTGCGGCTCGATGCCGTGCACGCGATCGTCGACCCGAGCGCGTACCCGTTTGTCGAGGAGCTCGTCGACGTGGTCCATCGCTACGCGGACGAAGCCGGTCGGCACGTCTGGGTGATCGCCGAAAGCGCCGCCAACGACGCCCGCCTGATCACCCCGAAGGAGCGTGGAGGTATCGGCTGCGACGCGCAGTGGAACGACGACTTCCATCACGCGCTCCACGTCCTGCTCACCGGCGAGCGGCACGGGTACTACGCGGACTTCGGGGCGGTGGGCGACCTCGCAGCCGCATACCGGGAAGGGTTCGTGTACGCCGGCCGGTATTCGCCGTTCCGGCGCCGGCGGCACGGGCGCTCGTCCGCGGGACTGCCGGGGGAGCGGTTCGTCGTCTTCGCACAGAACCACGACCACGTCGGCAACCGCGCCCTCGGTGACCGCCTCTCGACGACCGTCGACGCCCCCGCGGCGAAGCTCGCCGCCGCCGCGGTGCTGTGCGCTCCGTTCGTGCCGCTGCTCTTCATGGGCGAGGAGTACGGCGAGACCAACCCCTTCCCATACTTCGTGAGCCACACCGATCCTGCCCTCGTGGAGGCGGTGCGGCGGGGCCGCGCCGACGAGTTCGCGGAGTTCCACGCCTCGGTGGCGCCGCCCGACCCGCAGGCGGTCGAGACGTTCGAGCACGCGAAGCTGGACTGGGAGAAGCGCGGCCGGGAACCCCATGCATCGATGCTGGCGTGGTACCGCTCGCTGATCGAGCTGCGCGCGACACGCCCGGCGCTCGCACTTCCGGTGTCGGTCGCGACGGTCGCCGACGTGCTCGACGACGCGCTCGCACTGGTCGTACGGCGTGAGGCAGCCGACGACATGGTCGTCGTCGTGCTCGGCTTCGACGACCGCGCCCACGACATCGAGCTCGCGCTACCGGTCGGCACGTGGCGAGTGCTCGCCGACACGCACGGCGGCGAGCGAGGGCTGGCCGAGCTGTTCGACTCCGAGGGCACCGTGACGGCGAAGCTTCCGGGCGTGTCGGCCATGATCCTCGGATACGAGACGGTCGCGTGACGGGGTGAGGAACCGACCGGAGGCGCCGGCGTCGACCTACCGACTCCAGCTCAACGCGCGATTCGACCTCGACGCGGCACGCGAGCTGGTGCCGTACCTGCGCGAGCTCGGTGTCGCGTGGCTCTACCTCTCGCCCGTGTTTGCCGCGCGTCAGGGCAGCGAGCACGGCTACGACGTCGTCGATCCCAACGTCGTGAACCCCGAGCTCGGTGGGCGCGAAGCGCTCGACCGGCTGGCCGCCGCCGTGCGGGATGCCGGCATGGGCATCCTCCTCGACATCGTGCCGAACCACCAGGCCGCGTCGACGCAGAACCCACGCTGGGTCGCGATGTTGCGCGACGGGCCCGCGTCGGAAGCGGCGCGCTGGTTCGACGTCGACTGGCGCGGCGGCGAAGCGGTTGCCGAGGGTGTGCTCGTGTGGCCACTGCTCGGTCGTGACCTCGACCACGAGCTGGCGGACGGTTCGCTGATGCTCGACGCCGGTCCCCACGGCGCGCCCGTGCTGCGCTACGGCGCCGAAGTGCTTCCCGTCGTTGGTGCGCCCACCGGCAGCGTGCGCGAGGTGCTCGAGCGCCAGCACTACCGGCTCGTGCAGTGGCGCTCCGGGTCGGCGCTGCGCAACTACCGGCGCTTCTTCGACATCGGCGAGCTGGCCGGCGTCCGCGTCGAGGACCCCGCCGTCCTGCACGACTCGCACGAGCTCGTCCGTGCGTTGATCTCGTCGTCCACGGTGCACGGCCTGCGCGTCGACCACGTCGACGGCCTCGCCGATCCCGCCGGGTACCTCGACGCGTTGCGAGCAATGGCCGGCGAAGCCGCGTTCGTCGTCGTCGAGAAGATCCTGGGCACCGACGAGGCGCTCCCCGCGGACTGGCCGGTCGACGGGACCACGGGCTACGAGATCGCGGACGCGCTGACAGGCGTGCTCGTCGACCCCGGCGGTCGCGCCCGGCTCGAGGATGCGCTGCTGCGCGACAACGACGGCGTCCGGTTCCCGACGGTGCAGCGGCGCGCGAAGCGGGAGGTGCTGTTCGGCTTGTTCGAGGCCGAGTGGGCTCGAGTGCGGCGGCTGCTCGACGAGGCATCGCTCTCGCCCGACGCGCTCGCCGCGCTCACGGTCGCGCTCGACGTCTATCGGACGTATTTCTCGGACGTCCGGGGCACCGATGACGACCGGCGACGCGTCGAACACGCGGCCGCCGCGGCGGGTGAGGATGCCACGAGCGATGTGGTGGCCGTGCGCGCGGTCGCATCCTTCATCACCGGCGACGCGGCGAACAGTGCTCCGAGCGACGCCCGCGCGGAACTGGTTCGGCGGTGGCAGCAGCTCACGGGTGCCGTGATGGCCAAAGGTCACGAGGACACGGCGTTGTACCGGTACCCGGCGTTGCTCGCCCAGGCCGAGGTCGGCGGCGACCCCGGTGACGACTGTGCGGGCGCGCTCGCACGGTTCCACACCCGCGCCGCCGCGCACCGAGGACTCGTCACCACGAGCACGCACGACACGAAGCGAAGCGAAGACGTGCGAGCCCGCCTCGCGGTGGTGTCCGAACGCGCCGAGGAGTTCGAGGCCGGGTTGCGCCGGTGGCGCGAGCGGGTCGAGCCGGCCGACGGTGTGACGCGCGTCGAGCAGCGGTTCGTCGCCCAGACGCTCCTGGGTGCGTGGCCGCTCGATCCCGACGAGCTGGAATCGGGTGCCTTCGCCGCGCGGATGACCGCGTATCTCACGAAGGCGTTGCGCGAGGCGAAGCAGCACACGTCGTGGCTCAGCCCCGACGAGGAGCACGAGCGCGCCGTCAACGCGCTCGTGTCGAGGTCGACGGAGCAGCGGGGCCGGCCGTTCCGCGACGCGTTCGGCTCCCTGGTCGACGACGTCGCGTTCTTCGGGGCCGTGAACGCGCTCGCGCAGCTCACCTGGAAGCTCGCGCTACCGGGCACCGTCGACGTGTACCGCGGGACGGAGCTCTGGGACCTCAGCCTCGCCGACCCGGACAACCGCCGACCCGTCGACTTCGCGTGCCGCCGGGCGCTGCTCGCCCGTGCCGCGGAGGCGAACCCGGCGGAGTGGCGCTCCGGCGCGATCAAGCTGCGGCTCACGGCCGCCGGCCTGCGCGCGCGCCGCGAGGATCCCGAGCTCTTCGTCGCCGGCGACTACGTCCCGCTGCCCGTCGAGGGCGAACGGGCGTCACACGTGCTCGCGTTCGCCCGGCGCGCCCGTGACCGTTGGGCGGTGGCCGTCGCACCGCGCCTTCCCGCGTCGCTGACCGAACGCGGACGGTTCCCTGTCGGCGAGGCCGTGTGGGGCAACACGCGCGTCGCGCTTCCGGAGGACGTGCACTGGCGTGACGTGTTCACCGCCTCGGGCGTCAGCAGCTCCCGCCTCGCCGACATCCTCGCCGCCCTGCCGACCGCTCTCCTCACGGGGCGTCGCTGACGCACACGAGGTGTGCGTCAGCGACGCACCAGCAGGACGAAGCTGCGGTCGATGACCTGGATGCGGTCGCCGGCCTTCAGCGTGCGGCTGACGAGGTCCGGGTTGTCGAACGCAGTGTCGATCACGACGTGCCACGCGGCTCCCCACTCCTCGGACGGCAGCGTCACGTCGATCGCATCGTGGTGCGCGTTGAACACCATGTAGAACGAGTCGCTGCGGACGGGATGGCCGCGCGGGTCCTGCCACGGCAGGGCGTCGCCGTTCAGGAAGACGGCGATCGTCTTCGCGAACGAAGCGCGCCAGTCGTCGTCGTCCATCTCGGTGCCGTCGGGCTTGAACCAGGCGATGTCGCTGACGCCGCTGCCGCGGATGGGCCGGCCCTGGAACCACCGGCGCCGGCGGAACACCGCGTTCTCACGCCGGATCGCGCTGACCGCGGTCGTGAACGCGAGCAGGTCCTCGTCGACGTGCACCCAGTCGATCCACGAGAGCTCGTTGTCCTGGCAGTACGCGTTGTTGTTGCCTCGCTGCGTACGTCCCATCTCGTCGCCGGCGAGCAACATCGGGACACCCTGTGAGAGGAACAGCGTCGCGATGAAGTTGCACTGTTGCCGCCGCCGCAGCCGGTTGACGTCGGGATCGTCGGTTGGTCCTTCCGCGCCATGGTTCCACGACCGGTTGTCGTCGGTGCCGTCGCGATTGTCTTCGCCGTTGGCCTCGTTGTGCTTGTCGTTGTACGACACGAGGTCTGCAAGTGTGAACCCGTCGTGCGCGGTCACGAAGTTCACCGACGCAGATGGCCGGCGACCGGTCGCTTCGTAGAGATCGGACGAACCGGTCAAGCGCTGGGCGAACTCGCCGAGGGTCTGGTCGCGACCACGCCAGAAGTCGCGCACGGTGTCGCGGTAGCGCCCGTTCCACTCCGACCACAACGGCGGGAAGTTGCCCACCTGGTAGCCGCCCTCGCCGACGTCCCACGGCTCGGCGATCAGCTTCACCTGGCTGATCACCGGATCCTGCTGGATGACGTCGAAGAAGGCCGAGAGGCGGTCGACCTCGTGCAGCGTCCGCGCGAGCGTTGCGGCGAGATCGAACCGGAACCCGTCGACGTGCATGTCGAGCACCCAGTAGCGAAGGCTGTCCATGATGAGCTGCAACACGTGCGGATTGCGCATGTTCAACGTGTTGCCGGTACCGGTGTAGTCGACGTAGTAGTGGCGGTCGTCGTCGGAGAGCCGGTAGTACGCCTCGTTGTCGATCCCTTTGAACGACAGCATCGGGCCGAGATGGTTGCCCTCCGCGGTGTGGTTGTACACGACGTCGAGGATGACCTCGATGCCTGCATCGTGGAGGACCTTGACCATGTGCTTGAACTCCTGGACCTGCTGACCCAGGTCACCGCTCGCGCTGTACTCGCCGTGTGGAGCGAGGAACGAGATCGAGTTGTAGCCCCAGAAATTGCGCAGACCCAGGCGCACGAGCCGGTGGTCGTGGACGAACTGGTGCACGGGCATCAGCTCGACCGCGGTGATCCCGAGCCCGCGCAGCCAGTCGACGATCTCGGGCGTCGCGAGGCCGGCGTACGTCCCGCGCAGGTTGGGCGGCACCGCCGGGTGCTGCATGGTGAATCCCTTGACGTGCATCTCGTAGATGACGGTCTCGTGCAGCGGAGTGTTCGGCGGGCGGTCGTTGCCCCAGTCGAAGTACGGGTTGACCACGACCGACTTCGGCATGAACCGCGCACTGTCGCTCGTGCTGATCCGATTCTCCTGACCGAACCGGTACGGGTACACCGGTTGGCCCCAGTTGACGGCGCCCGTTACGGCTTTTCCGTACGGGTCGAGCAGCAGCTTGTGGGGGTTGCCCCGCCTCCCTTGGTTCGGGCTCCACGCGCTGTGCACGCGGAACCCGTAGCGCTGTCCCGGGCCGATGCCAGGCAGGTAGACATGGTGGACGAGGGCAGTCGTCTCGCGCATCGGTATGCGCGTCTCGTGCCCCGCGTCGTCGAACACGCAGAGCTCGACCCGCTCCGCCACCTCGGAGAACAGCGAGAAGTTCGTGCCGGTACCGTCCCATGTGGCGCCGAGGGGGAACGGCGTGCCGGGCCAGATCGAGAGGTTCGCGACACGCGGCGCGGCGTCTTGCGCGCGGGGGATCCTCGGGACCGGGTGAGGCGCCATGCCCCGAGTTTTGCCCACGTCCGCGGATGGGAACCCTTCGCCTGATGAGGCGCGCGCTCAGTGTCGCTTGTGTGGCGTTGTTGTGGTTCCCGCTCGCGTCGTGTGACGACGACGACGTGGACGAGGCGCGCGAAGACCTCGAGGACATCGCGGGCGAGACGGGTGCCCGCGTCGCGGCCGAGGCGATGCGCGGTCTCGTCCTGCGGGCCGACGAGGGCGAGCGGCGGTCGGTGGCGACCCTCGACGACGCGGCCGAGGACCTGCCGGGCGATCCGGACGTCAGCGGCATCGCCGACACCGACGGCGACGGGCTCGACGACGACGGTCGCGTCACGATCACCGTCGAAGACCAGACCGCCTGCCTCGTCGTGCGCGAGGACGGCGAGACCGAGGTCAGTTCGTCGGCGTGCTGACGTCGACGCCGCCGCGCTCCTGGGCGCGGGGCGTGTTCGTCGAGTCGCGCCCGACTGCGAAGCGCTCGTGGTACCGCCGCTGCGCCTCCTCGACGACCGCATCGTCGACGAAGGCGACCGGCGTGTGGTCGGCGACGAGCGGCTCGTTGTCGGGCCCGCGGCCTACGACCGTTCCGGTGAGGACCCACGCGAAGCGCTCGGGATCGCGACCGGCGAGGTGGGCGTACATGCAGAGCTGGCGCGCGAGCCAGTCGCCGATCGGTCGACTCCACCACCACTGCGGAGACAGCGGGTTGACGCTCAATCCGGGAAGCGGGAGACCCGACTCGTAGTCGATGCTCGCCTCCTCGCGGTCGTGGTCGGGGCCTTTCGAGTAGCGAACGAACAGCACGTCATCGGGCCAGCGCGCGACGAGCTGCTCGAGCTCCGCGAAGGAGCGGATCGTATCGACAGCGCCGTCGCGGCGATCGTCGTTCATTGCGGTGCCGCCGGGATCTCCACGCGGTGCACGCCGGGCGCCTCCCGGAGGTCGCGCCGAACATCGGGCGCCCGCACGCCGGGCCGCTCGCGCTCGGTGATGTCGACTTCGCTCACCCCCTGGACGGCGGTGAGCGTCGCGTAGCCGGCACGTACGAGCGCGGTGTCGCTGTCCGGATCGAGGTCGGCGCCGGTCGCGCGGAACTCGAACTGCAGGCCGTTGCGGCCCGACTCCGCGACCGCCGCCCGTACCGATCCGAACCGATCGAGCTTCGCCCACCGAACGCCCTCGATCTCGTCCCGTGGACGACCCGGGACGTTGACGTTGAGCACCGTTCGTGTCGGCGCTCGGTCCGCGAGCCACGCGATCGCGGAGGACGCGTACTCGCACGCGCTCTCCCAGTGCCAAGGGTCGGTCGGCTCGATGCTCACAGCGACGCCGCACGTCCCGAAGTTCTGCGCCGTGAGCGCGGCGCCCAGCGTGCCCGAGTGCAGCGTGGAGTGACCGGTGTTGAGACCCGCGTTGATGCCCGACACGACGATCTCGGGAGGCGCGCCGAACGCGCCCAGGCACGCGGCCATCGCAGCCAGCCCCGGTGGCCCCGCCACCGCGAAGCCGACGAGCGGCGTTCCCGGTACCGGCGTCTCGGTCACGTCGATGTGCTCGTCGGCGTGCAGCCGCCCGATCGCCGCCGATGCACCGCTCATGTCCTGCGCGGGCGCGGCCACCGTGACGTCGTGACCCGCGGCAACGAGGTGCGCGGCGAGGGCGTGGATGCCCGGGGAGTGGATGCCGTCGTCGTTGGTCAGCAGGAGTCGCACACGGCTCCCGTTACCCGCCCCGGCGGTCGGGGTAGCACCACCACATGCGGAAGATCTTCAAGCTCGCGTTGTTCGCGGCGATCGCGTACGGCGCGAAGACGCTGTACGACAACTGGCAGGCGTCGCAGACCCGGGTCGGCAGCACCGCCGACGGGTCCCGGCAGGGACACGACACGCCGACCGGCACCGATCCCGGCGCGAAGTACCGTGCCCCCGGCTACGAGGACAAGTCGCTCGGGCAGGCGGTGAACCAGGACCAGCAGCTCGTGGACCGGCTCGTGCGCGAGACCGGCGGCGATCTCGGCCGCGCGGAGGAACGGTTCCGCTCCGAGTCGGCGGGCGCTCCTGCGCTCGCGCGGCAGGAGCCGGACGAGTCGTAGTGCTGCGAGTCGGCACGTCGGGCTGGCAATACCGGCACTGGCGCGGCCGCTTCTACGCCCAAGGGCTCCCCGGCGCTCGATGGCTCGAGCACTACGCCGAGCGGTTCGCGACCGTCGAGGTCAACAACACGTTCTACCGCTTGCCTCCACCTGCGACGTTCGCGTCGTGGGCGGCACGCGTGCCTCGCACGTTCTGCTTCGCGCTCAAGGCGAGCCGGTACCTCACGCACTACGGGCGGCTGCGCGAACCCGCCGAGCCGGTGGCGCGGCTCCTCGCACACGCGCAGCCGCTCGGCGCGCGCCTCGGGCCCGTGCTCGTGCAGCTCCCGCCCGACCTGCGCGCCGCGCCGGATCGGCTCGATGCGACGCTGCGCGCGTTCGGACCGACCGTGCGCGTCGCCGTCGAGTTCCGCCACGACTCCTGGTTCACCGAAGAGACCGAAGCGATCCTCCGAGCGCACGGCGCCGCGCT
>Ga0073934_10009364_pt1 | contig 12589 bp, 9 predicted proteins | sample LarsenN4metaG_FD_76834 | JGI IMG/M metagenome (GOLD analysis project Ga0073934, IMG submission 76834) | Hot spring sediment bacterial and archeal communities from British Columbia, Canada, to study Microbial Dark Matter (Phase II) - Larsen... ... | reverse complement strand
TGAAGGCCGGGACCCGCTTGGCCCGTTGGGCGAGATGCGTCGCCGTCTGCAAGTGGCCGGGTTGCGCCGGAGTTTTTCCCGGGATATCATGGGAGCGGCCGTATCCGGCGCGCGCCTGGACACCATCATCTGCGACGGATTCCTGCCCCTGCTGGCCGCGAGAGACGGGAAAGGTGGATTCGGCCTGTGGTTCTGCTGGCCGCTGGGGGACGCGCCGGAGGCGCTGAAATCCGCCCTCCGCTCGCTCGGCCTTGCCCGGGGCCGGGAGGAGCCCGCCAGCCACGGCTGGGGGCAGGCCCTGCTCGCGTGGATGCTGCAGGCCGACGGGCGCGCAAATCACTGAAGGCCACGGCATTTACCGGCGCTTGACAACGCCTCGCGGCCACGGGTATCTTCCCAGCTTCAAATAAAGTTCACTTTCAAAAAGTGGGCCTTCGGGTCCGCTTTTTTTTTCCACACATTCCAACCACACATGAGCAACGAAATTCTATCCGTTCTCGAATACATGGAGAAGGAGAAGGGCATTCCGCGGGCCGACATGATCGCCGCGATCGTCAACGCCCTCAAGACCGCCGCGCTCAAGGGCGTGAATTCCGGCCAGGAGCTGCGCATCGACATCAACCCGAAGAACGGTCAGCTGAAGGCCTGGGCCTTGCTCAAGGTGGTCGATTCCGTGGCCGATCCCAAGCAGCAGATCCACGTCGAGAAGGCGCAGGTCTTCAAGAACGGCGCCGTGGTCGGTGACACCATCGAGAAGGAGATCGATCCTTCCTATCTGGGCCGCATCGCCGCGCAGACCGCGCGCCAGGCGATCATGCAGAAGCTCCGGCAGTTCGAGAAAGAGCGCATCCACGACGACTTCAAGGGTTCCATCGGAGACATCGTCAGCGGCACCGTCCGCCGGCGCGAGCGCAACGACCTCTACATAGATCTCGGCAAGGCCGAGGCCGTCATGCCCGGCAAGGAGCAGGTGCCCGGCGAGGAATACGCGCCCGGCGAGCGCATCCGCTGCCTGTTGCTGGAGATCGAGAATTCCAGCCGCGGCCCCGAGCTGATCCTCAGCCGCGCCAGCGGCAAGTTCGTGCGCCGCCTCTTTGAGTTGGAGGTCACGGAGATCGCGGACGGCACGGTCAAGATCGAGGCCTTCGCCCGCGAGCCGGGCTACCGCACCAAGATGGCCGTTTCCAGCACGGATCCCAAGGTCGATCCCGTGGGCGCGTGCGTCGGTGCGCGCGGCGCCCGTGTGAAGAGCATCGTGCGCGAGCTCAACGGCGAGAAGATCGACATCATCGAATACAATCCCGACACCAAGGCGCTGCTGGTGGAGGCCTTGAAGCCCGCCGTGCCGCGCGAGATTTTCATGGATGAGAAGAACAAGCGCATCCTCATCCGCGTCGCCAACGAGGATCTCGCCATCGCCATCGGCCGCAAGGGCCAGAATGCGCGGCTGACCTCGCGGCTGCTCGGCTGGCGCCTCGACATCGAGGAATTCAAGACCACGGCGGCCGATCCGAAGGCGCAGGCGATCAATCTCCTGGTCACCACCTTCCAGTTCGAGCCGTCCGTGGCCGAGCGACTCGTCGCCAAGGGCATCAACTCGCCCGCCGCCTTCGAGGGCGTCGAGGCCAGCGACCTGGTCAGCGACTTCGGCTTCACCGCGGAGGAGGCGGCCGCCATCATGCAGAAGGTCGGCGGCGTCGCCGGCGCGCAGAACTGAGGCCCCGCACCACGTTCATGAGTATCCGCATCCACGAACTCGCCAAGAAGCTCAGCATGGACAACAAGGACCTGATGGCCTTGTTGAAGGATCGCGGCTACCCGGCCAAGTCGGTCTCCAGCACGGTGGACAAGATCACGGCCGAGGCCTTGGAGCAGGAGTTCGCACCCAAGGCCGCCGCCCAGGCGGCCGCCGCGCCGGCCCCCGAGGAGCCGGCCAAGGTCAAGCTGCCCGCGGGCGTATTCGTCCGCAGCAAGGAGGAGATCGAACGGGAAAAGGCCGAGGCCGCCCGCGTTGCGGCGGAGATCCGCGCCGCCAACGTTGTGCTGCCCGCCGCCCCGGTCCGCCCCGCCGCCCCGGCCTACAAGGCTCCGCCCGCCCCGATGGCGCCTCGGACAGGCCCGACGCCCGCCGTGACACCGCGGCCCGCACCTCCTGCATCGGCCAAATCCGCCCCGCCGCCGCCCGCGCCGGCGAAAGCACCGGCGGCACCACCGCCCATGCCCGCCGCCCGGCCGCCGTCCGCGGCCCCGTCCTTCAAGGTGGCTCCGCCCCCGGCCGCACCCGCGCCCTCGTCGGTCACCGTCACGGAGACGGACGGCGTGAAGATCATCCACGTGAAGCCGCCCATCATTGTGCGCGACTTCGCCGTCGCGCTCGGCCTGAAGCCCTTCAAGCTGATCTCCGAGCTCATGGAGATGAGCATCTTCGCGTCGATGAACCAGGCGATCGACGAGGCGGTGGCGCAGAAGCTCGCCGACAAGCACGGCTTCCTCATCGAGATCAAGCACCGCGGCGAGGCCGCCGCCCAGCCCCCGAAGAAAGAGGAGAAGACCAAGGAGCAGAAGGCGCAGGAAGAGGATCTGAAGAACCTCGCGCCGCGCCCGCCGGTCGTCTGCATCCTCGGCCACGTCGACCACGGCAAGACCTCGTTGCTCGACGCCATCCGCAAGGCCAACGTCGCCGCCGGCGAGGCCGGCGGCATCACGCAGCACATCGGCGCCTACCAGGTCGAGCACAACGGCCGCAAGATCACCTTCCTTGACACACCCGGCCACGCGGCGTTCTCCAAGATGCGCGCGCGCGGCGCCAACGTCACCGACATCGCGGTGCTCGTCGTCGCGGCCGACGACGGCTTCATGCCGCAGACCGACGAGGCGTTGAAGCACGCGCAGGAGGCCAAGGTGGCCCTCATGGTCGCGGTCAACAAGATGGACGTGAAGGGCGCCAACCTTGACCGCGTGAAGACCCAGATGCAGGAGCGTGGCATCGCGCCTGAGGATTGGGGCGGTGAAGTGGTTACGGTCCCGGTTGCCGCCATCAAGGGGCAGGGCATCACCGAGTTGCTGGAGATGATCCTGCTCCAGGCCGACGTGCTGGAGCTGAAGGCCAATCCCAAGGCCGAGGCCAGCGGCATCGTGATCGAGTCCGAGATCGAGCTGGGCCGCGGCGCGCTCGCCACGGTCATCGTGCAGCGCGGGACGCTGCGCGTCGGCGACGCCCTCGTCTGCGGACCGCACTGGTGCAAGGTGCGGGCGATGTTCGACAGCCAGGGCGCGAATGTGAAGGAGGCCCCGCCGGCCACCCCCGTGCGTGTCATCGGTTGGTCGGGTGCTCCCGACTCGGGCATGAAGTTTGCCGCCGTCAAGAACGCCCGCGAGGCCGAAAAGCTCGCGGAGGAGGAGGAACAACGCCTGAAGAAGGAAGCGGTCGCCGCGGCCGCCGCGCCCAAGGACACCTCGCTCGATGCCCTCTTCGCCAACATCGCCGCGACGCAGGAGAAGGTGCTGCGCGTCGTCATCAAATCCGACGTCTTCGGCTCCGTCGAGGCGGTGCGCAACGTGCTCGACGGCATCAAGAGCAACAAGGTGAAGCTCGACATCGTGGCCGCCGACGTGGGCATCATCTCCAAGAACGACGTCCTGATGGCGAGCGCCGCCAAGGCCGTCATCATCGGCTTCAACACCAAGCAGGAAAACGGCGTCACGGCGCTGGCCAAGCACCACGGCGTCGCCATCCACAACTTCGAGATCATCTATGAGCTGGGCGACCGCGTCCGCGAATTGATGGCCGACTTGCTCGAGCCTGACCTCAAGGAGATCAAGCTCGGCGTCGCCGACGTGCGCCAGGTCTTCCCGGTCTCCAAGGGTTTTGTCGCCGGCTGCCTTGTCACCGAGGGCAAGGTCAACCGCGGTGTCACCGCCCGGGTGCGGCGCGGCAAGGAAGCGGTGTTCGAGGGCAAGGTCAGCACCCTGCGCCGTTTCAAGGACGACGCCAACGAGGTCCGCGCCGGCCTCGAATGCGGCATCGGCTTGGAAGGATTCCACGGCTACCAGCCGGGCGACAAGATCGAGTGCATCGAGATCCAGAAGGTGCGCGCCTCGCTTTGAGGCCGTCTCCTCCGGCCGCCGGTCCCATCCCGCCGCCCCTGCCATGAGCAACCGACTCCTCCGCGTCAACGAGCTGATGCAGCGGGAAATCAGCGCGTTCCTGCACTCGCGCTACAGCGCCGAGGCCGTGTCCATCACGATCACCGGTGTGGACATCACCGGCGACCTGCGGGAGGCCAAGGTCTACTACGCCGTGCTCGGCGCGCAGGGCGACCTCGAGTGGGCCGGGCGCTTTCTCAAGGCCAAGCTGCCGGAGATTCGCGCGGTCGTCGCCAAGAACGTCGTCATCAAACATGTGCCCTTGCTAACCTTCGTGCCGGATGCGACCATGCACCGTGCGGTTCGCGTCGAGCAGCTGCTCGACGAGCTGGACCGCAAGGACTCCAAGGCATGAATTACTATCCCCAGTTTGCCGGCCGCTTCCAGGTCCTGCTCGACGGTCTCAAGGGCAAGCAGACCGTCGTCATCGGCCACCAGCGGCCCGACGGCGACTGCATCGGTTCGCAGGTGGCGCTGTGCCGCGTGCTGCGCGGGCAGGGCATTGACGCCGTGTGCATGAACGCCGATGCCGTGCCCCGCCGCCTGAAGGCCTTTGTGGGTGACACCCCGTTTTACCTGCGCGACGAGATGGGCCCGGAGAAGCGGATCGCGCTGTTTGTCGATTGCGCCGACCACGGCCGGGCGGGCGAGAAGATCCGCATCGCCTTCCCGAAGCCCATGGCCTGCTTCGACCACCACATTTCGAACGATGGCTTCGCCCGTTTCAATTTCGTCGACACCGGTTCCGCGGCCACCGCGGAGATCCTCGCCGGCGTCTTGCTCGACTCCAGTTTCCCGATCGATCCCGTGGCGGCGCAGGCGCTCTACGTGGGCATCATGACTGACACCGGGCAGTTCCGGTTTCCCTCGACGACCGGGCGCGTGTTCCAGATCAGCGGCGACCTGCTGCGGTTGGGGGCCAAGCCGGACTTTGCCGCCGCCGAGCTCTTTGAGCGCGAATCCATGGGCAAGCTGCGGCTCATCCAGGAATTCATCGGCTCGCTCAAGCTGGAGTTTGGCGGGCGGGCCTGCATCGGTGTGTTGCCCCACGGCGTATTTGAGCGGATCGGGGCGAGCGTCGAGGATACCGAGGGGCTCGTGGACTACGCCCGTTCCATCGAGGGTGTCGAGGTGGCCGTGCTCATCGAGGAGCGTCCCGGGGTCATCAAGGCCAGTCTGCGCGCGCGGAGCGCGAAGTTCCGCGTCGACAGCCTCGCGGGGCAGTTCGGCGGCGGCGGCCACGCCAACGCCGCCGGTCTCAACACCCCCGGCAACCTCGCCGAGTTTTACCCGCAGCTGGTCGCCGCCATCGGCCGGCGGCTCGCCGAAGTAGACGCCGCGAAAAAATGAGCCTCCAGCCGGCCAAGGAACTCGACGGCGTGCTGCTCGTCGACAAGCCGCGCGATTTCACGTCGCATGACGTGGTCGCGCGCCTGCGCCGCAAGCTGCACATGAAGCGCATCGGCCACGCCGGCACACTCGACCCGATGGCGACCGGCCTGCTCGTCATGCTCATCGGCAAGTCCACGCGCATCTCCCAATACCTCATCAGCCAGGACAAGGTCTACGAAGGCGAGATCACCCTGGGCGTGACCACCAACTCGCAGGACGCCGACGGGGAGGTCGTCTCCACGCAGGAGGTGCCGCCGCTCACCGAGGCGCAGGTCCGGGCCGCCATGGCGGGTTTCCTCGGCGACCAATACCAGACCCCGCCCATGTTCTCGGCGATCAAGAAGGACGGCGTGCCGCTCTACAAGCTGGCCCGGCAGGGCGAGGAGATTGAGCGCGAGCCGCGGTTCATCCGCGTGATGGCCTTCGATCTGCTGGGCTTTGCCTCGCCGAAGATAACCTTCCGGCTCGCCTGCACCAAGGGCACCTACGTCCGGAGCATCGCCCATGATCTCGGCCAGAAGCTCGGGTGCGGGGCGCACCTCTCCGCGCTCCGCCGCACCAAGAGCGGAACCATGGACATCAGCCAGGCCATGACGTTGGAGGGCATCGAGGCGCTTTCGCACGCTGACATCGGCAAGCGCCTCCTGCCGCCTCACGCCGTCGCACCCAGCCACGCGCTGTGAAGGCACCCCTGCAGTTCGATTCGCTCGATGCCGTCCGGTTGCCCGAACGGCCGGTCCACCTCGCCATCGGCATGTTCGACGGCGTGCACCTCGGTCACCAATCGGTCATCGCGGCGGCCCTGCAATCCGCCCGTCGGGCCGACGGTCTCGGCGGAGTGCTGACCTTTTGGCCGCACCCGAGCAAGGTTCTGCGTCCCGGCCAGCCCACGCCGCTGCTGATGCCACCCGCGATGAAGCGCCGGGTGCTGGCCCGGCTGGGTGTGGATTTCATCATCGAGCAGCCCTTCACCCCCGGCTACGCCGCGATTCCCGCGGAGGGTTTCCTGCCGCACTTGCTCGCACGGGTGCCCCGGATCGCGGCAATCTATGTCGGCGAAAACTGGCGCTTCGGCCGTGACCGCGCCGGCGATGTGGCCCTGCTCGTGACGGAGGCGGCCAAGCACGGCATCACCGTCTGCAGCGCGCCGCGGCTCAACTACAACGGAGCCCCCATCAGCAGCTCGCGCATCCGCGGCTTGCTGGCGGAGGGCCGGATCGAGGAGGTCAACGCGCTACTCGGCTACACCTACTTTGCCGAGGGGGTGGTGGAGAGCGGCCGGCAACTGGGCCGCACCATCGGCTTTCCCACCCTCAACATCACCTGGGAGCCCGAGCAGACCCCCCGCTACGGCGTGTATGCGGTCACGCTGAACGGCGTCTGGGGCGTGGCCAATTATGGCGTCCGGCCCACGGTGGACAACTCGCCGCACCCGGTCTTTGAAGTCCACCTTTTGGACAGCACCAGCCTGATCTATGGCGACCGGGTCCTCGTGGAGTGGCACAAGTTCATCCGGCCGGAGATGAAGTTCTCCGGCGTGGATGCGCTGAAGGAGCAGATCGCCCGCGACCGGGAAGCGGCCCGGCAATTTGCCCAAAAAAGGGCCGAGAATTGAGTTTTCCAAACTGCGCTTGACAGGTCTTGGACCGAATCTACGGTCGCGCCTCTTTCGTCCCTTTCGGGGTGGTAGCTCAGCTGGTTAGAGCGTCTGCCTGTCACGCAGAAGGCCGCGGGTTCGAGTCCCGTCCATCCCGCCAATTTCCCAAATATCGGCAGAGTAGGATTTAACCGAAGATCCGCAGGATCGTCGAGGGAAACAACCCGAAGACCAGGATGAGACTGGCTGCTGCCAAAAGGGAAAGCGTGGCGGGCAAGGGCACTGGAATCACCTCGCGGGCGCTTTCCTTGGCCGGTGCCACCAAGGCCTGCTTGAGGATGATGAGGTAGTAGTAGAGGGCCACGGCGCTGAGCGCGATGGCGGCGAGGGTCAACCAGCCGGCCGGCCCGCCCACGCCACCGACCTTCAGGACCGAGGCATAGACGGCGAACTTGCCGAAGAAGCCGGCGAGCGGTGGGAAGCCGGCGAGCGACAAGACGAACACCGCCAGCGTTCCGGCCAGCAGCGGCGAGCGGGTGCGCAGTCCGGCGAGATCCGTGAGTTGCTGGCAGCGTCCCGCGCGATCCACGAGGGCGACGACGCCGAACGCACCGACCGTGGCCAGGCCGTAGGTCGCGGCGTAATAGAAGACGGGTCCCGGTCCGGAGTGGCCCGCGCCGATCATGCCGAGGAGAAGGGAGCCGGCATGCGCGATGGCGGAGTAGCCCAGCAGTCGGCGGACATTGGATTGGGCCAGCGCGCCGAGATTGCCGACCAGCAGCGAGGCCAGCACCAGCAGCGCCACCACGGGGAGCCAGCCGACGATGACGGGGAGGTCAGTTACGCGCCCGGCGCTGAAGCCGAGTCCCGGCCAGAGCAGGCGCAGGAAGATGACAAAGCCGGCCAGCTTGGATGCGGAGGCGATCAACGCCGCCGAAGCCGGCGGCGCGCCTTCGTAGACATCGGGGGCCCAGAGATGGAACGGCGCGGCGGCGGCCTTGAAGCCGAAGGCGACCAAGATCATCGTCAGCGCGATCATCAGCAGGGCGGTCATGCCCTGGAGCGAAAGCTGGAAGGCGATCTGCGGCAGCTCGAGCGAGCCGGTCAGTCCATAGAGCAGGCTGAAGCCGAACAAAAGGAAGGCGGCGGACATGCCGCCGACGAGGTAGTATTTCAGGCCGGCCTCGGCGGAGGCGGGGCTGGATTTGTCCAGTCCCGCCAGGATGTAGAGCGAGAGGCTGGCCAGCTCGATCGCGAGGAAGGCGACGAGCAGCTGGTTGGATGCCCCCATGAGCGTGAAGCCGCAGCTGGCGAACAGGACCACCGCGACATACTCCGCGGGATGGCGGATCCGCGACACCCCCGGAAGCAAGGCCAGCGTGAGGCCGGCGAGCACGAGCACGCCCAGGCGGGTGCCGAGGGTCAGCATGTCCAGGATCAGCACGCCGCCGAAGGCCTCTCCGGTGTTTCCGGCGGCCAGCGTTCCGTAGGCGGCCGCCAGGACTGAAAGCAGACCGATCGAAACGGCGGTGCGATAGCGGGCGGACAGATCCTGCCGGCGCCCGACAGTCAGATCGGCCGTCAGGACGGCGAGCGCCCCGATGGTCAGGGCCGCCTCGGGCAGCAAGGCCCGGAACAGCTCGGCGTAGCTGAGGCTCACGGGGCACCTCCGTTCAGGGCGGCGCGCAGCAGGGGCGATTCCAGCGCGGGCGTGATCCAGCGGAGCAGGGCGTCGGGGTTGAGCCCGACGTAGACGGTGGCGGCGAGGAGGAGAACGGCGCCGGCCTTTTCCGGCCATGTGATGGGTTCGTAGTGGTGGTCGGGGGCGTCCTTGGCCGTTTCATTCTGTCCGAAGAACGACACCTGGATGGCGCGCAGCGTGAAGGCGGCGGCCACCAGCACACCGCTCGCGGCGACCAGGGCCCAGAGCGGTGAGGTTTTCCACGTGCCGATCAGGATGGTAAGTTCGGCCGGGAAGCCGCTGAAGCCGGGCAGGCCCATCGAGGCCAGTCCGGCCAGCACGAAGACGACGGCCGCGAAGGGCAGGAGGCGGTGCAGGGGCAGGGCACGCAGGTCGTCCATCTTCCGGGTGTGGGTGCGCTCGTAGACCATGCGGCCGACCACGGCGAACAGCAGCCCCGCGATGACCCCGTGGGAGAACATCTGGAGCACGGCGCCGGCGACGGCGGTGGCGTTGGCCGCCGCGAGGCCGAGCAGCACGAAGCCCATGTGGCTCACGCTCGAGTAGCCGATGACGAACTTGAAGTCATCCTGCACCAGCGCGACGAAGCCCGCGTAGAGGATGCCGATGATGGCCAGCCACGCGATGACCGGGGCGAAATACGCGAGTCCGGCGGGGAAGGTGACCATCGCCACCCGCAGGCAGCCGTAGGCGCCAAGCTTCATCACGACCCCCGCCAGCAGCATCGAGGCGGCGGTCGGGGCGGCGACGTGGCCCGTCGGCGCCCAGGTGTGGAAGGGGAACATGCCCGCCAGCACGGCGAACCCGGTGAAGAGCAGGGCGAACATGCCGAGCTGCTCGAAACGGGTGAAGTTCGGGGCCGCGGCGGCGAGGTCGGCGAGCGCGAAGCTGTCGCCGCCCGCGGCGCCGTGCGCCCAGAGCAGCCCGGCGAGGACGAGCGCGCTGCCCGCGAACGAATAGAGCACGAGCTTCATCGCACCGTATTCGCGGTTGGTGGAGCCCCAGTTCGCGATGAGGAAATACTTGGGCACGATTGCGATCTCGTAGAAGACGAAGAAGGCGAAGGCGTCGGCGCTGAGGAAGACGCCGTAGACACCGCCGATGAGGGCGAAGTAGAGGGCGAAGAACTCCCCGGTGCGCTCCCCGATGTTCCAGGAGAAGAGCACACCGGCGGTCGCGGCCAGGCCAGTGAGCACGACCAGGGTCAGGCTGATGCCATCGGCGGCAAGATGGTAGCGCACGCCCAGCTCGGGGATCCACGGCGCATTGACCAGAGTCTGCAACCCGGCGGCGGGAGTGAAATCCGCCGCCGCGCCGAGCGCCAGGCCGAGACCCGTCAGCGCGGTCAACAGTCCGACCACGCGTGCCGCCGACGCCGAGCGCTGCCCCGCCGCCAGGGCGAGCAGAGCGCCGGCGAAGGAGACATAGATGGTCCAGGGCAGGGCGTTCATGGCGACAGGTGGGCCGCCCAGGAGGCGACGAGGGGATTGAAGAGCCGGATGAGCAGTTGCGGCATCAGGCCCAGGACAAACATGAGGACCAGCAGCGGCAGCAGGGTGGCCGTCTCGCCGGCCCCGAGGTCGCGGAAGCCGACACCGGCGCCCGCGGCCGGCCCGTGGAAGACGCGCTGCCAGAAAGTGAGGAGGAAGAGGGCGGTGGCGAGGAGACCGAGGGTGGCGACGGCGGCCAGCACCGGTTGCAGGCCGAAGACGCCGCGGAAGATCAGGAATTCACCGACGAAGCCGTTCAGGCCGGGGAGACCGAGCGAAGAGAACATCGCGATCCCGCAGAAACCGGCGAAGACCGGGGCGGCGGTGCGCACGCCGCCGAAGTCGCCGAGGCCGCGCCGGCCGCCGGAGCGGGATTCAAGGATGCCCACGCAATAGAACAGGGCCGCGGCGGACAACCCGTGGTTGAACATCTGCAGGATGGTCCCGCTCAGCGCGGCAACGGAAGCGTCGCGAGCAAGCTCGCTCCCACAGGAACTGACGGCGAACAGCGCCAGCAGGCAGTAGCTGAGGTGGTTGACGGAGGAGTAGGCGACCATGCGCTTGAGGTCGGTTTGCCGGAGCGCGGCGTAGGCGCCGAGGACGACACCGCCGAGCGCGAGCCAGAGCAGCCAGGGCGCGGCGGTTTGCAGATCGGCGGGGAAGAGCGGCCAGAGGATGCGCAGGAAACCATAGACGCCCATCTTTGACATCACGCCCGTGAGGAACATCGAGGCGCCGGTCGGGGCCTCGGCGTAGGCCGGGGGCAGCCAGGTGTGGAAGGGCCAGAGCGGCACCTTCACCGCCAGACCCAGCAGCACGCCGTAGAAAATGACCTGCGGCCAAACGCCGCCGAGGGCGGCGAGCTTGCCGGCCAGTGCGCCCTCCCGGGCCAGCGCGGCGAGCTGGACGAAGTCGAAGGTGCCCGCGGCCGCATAGAGCGCGGCAAAGCCCAGCAGCATGAAGGCGCTGCCGCCAATGGTGTAGATGACGAACTGGTAGGCGGCCCGCGCGGCGCCGGGGCCGCCCCAGAGCTTCAGGAGGAAGAAGGCCGGCACGAGGCTCAGTTCCCAGCAGACGAACCACGGGAAGAAATCGAGGAAGAGGAAGACGCCGAGGGCCGCGCCCTGCAGAACCAGGAACAGCGCACCGTAGAGCGCCGGCCGGGTGACGGAGCCGATCGTGCCGAACAGGGCCGCGGGTGCGACTAGGCCGGTGAGCAGGACGAGCACGAGGTTGAGGCCGTCGAGGCCGAGGTGGTAGCTGACACCCAGCGCGGCGATCCAGGCGCGCTTCTCCACGAACTGCAGGCCGGGGGCCGCGGGGTCGAAGGACCCGAGCGCCACCGCGCCGAGCGCGAGCGTCGAGAGGCTGAAGAGGAGGGCCAGGGTGCGGGCGGGGCCGCCACCGAGGCGCGGCAGCAGGGCCAGCACGAGCGCCCCGAGCCAGGGGGTGAAGACCAGCAGGGAGAGCAGCGGCAGGGAGTTCATCGGGTGCCTCCCAGCAGGACGAGCACGAGCAGGAGGACGAAGCCCACGGCGATCGTGCGGAGGTAGCCATGAGCATCGCCGCTCTGGGCGCGCGAATAGGCCCGGCCCGAGCCGCGGAGTTTTTCGCTGGCAGCGTCGAAGCCGGCGTTGAGGCCCTGCTCGTCGTTGTCGCGGTTGACGAAGCCGAGGGTCTCGCCGAGCGCCGCGAGGAAGCGAACGGCTCCGTCCCAGACGTGGCGGTCAAGGAGATCGGCGGCCGCGGCGAGCGCGGCATTGGCCTTGAAGACGGATGCGGCGTAGAACTCGTCGAAGCCGAGGCGCTGACCGAGCGCGCGGAAGAGGCCGGGGAGGCGCGTCTCGAGCGGGTCGCGGGCCGAGGCGGCGGCGTGCGGACGACGGCCGTAGAGGGCCCAACCGGCGCCGAGACCGAGGGCGACCAGCACGATCGAGGTCATCATGAGCCCGGCGCCCTCGAGGAGCGAATGGCCATGGACCTCCGCCTGGCCCATGAGCCGGGCCTGTAGCCACGGCCACGCCGGCGTGCCGAGGAAGCCGAGCAGCACGGCGCAGACCGCGAGGATGACGAGGGGCAGGGTCATCGCCGGGCTGTTTTCATGGGCATGCTCCGCACCCGGGGAGCGGGGTGCGCCGAAGAAGGTCTCGGCCAGCAGGCGGGTGTTGTAGAAGGCGGTGAGCACGACGCCGAGCAGGGCGGCGTAGAAGGGCAGTTGGGAGAGATTCCAGCCGTGCGCGGCGTGCAGGATGGCCTCCTTGG
>Ga0073934_10009363_pt1 | contig 12590 bp, 12 predicted proteins | sample LarsenN4metaG_FD_76834 | JGI IMG/M metagenome (GOLD analysis project Ga0073934, IMG submission 76834) | Hot spring sediment bacterial and archeal communities from British Columbia, Canada, to study Microbial Dark Matter (Phase II) - Larsen... ... | reverse complement strand
GGCGCGTCCGCAGGCGAACTGGGGAGCCACACCTTGTATGTCTTGCCGATGTGATAGCCCGCATCCTTGAGGAGCAACGGCCACGCGGGAATGGCCGGGTCCCAAATCGCCGCGTGCAAGATCGCGCCCCGCCCCGTGCGCCAGAAATACTGCCCGCTGAGAATGGAACTGCGGCAGGGCGTGCAAGAAGGCGCGGTCACATAGGCGCGCTTGAACAACACCCCTTCGCGCGCGAGACGGTCGAAGTTTGGCGTCTTAATAAGGTCGTTTGGCGTGCCCGGCCCTTCAACCTTCGCATAAGCGCTGGCGTAACGGCCCCAGTCATCCGCGAAGCAAAACAGGATGTTCGGGCGCTTGTCGGCGGCTCCTGCCGCCGGGTTAATCAGCGAATAGCCGCCAGAAACCAGCAAGGTGAACGCGAGAACATAAGCCCGTGCGAAACGGCCCAGAAAGCGGGTTTGTGTGTGCATGAGGATGGCGCAGGAGATGCAGAATGAAATGTCGGTCGTGACCGATTGGACGCCCGCCGGTGGTTCCAAGTTACCGGCCAAACCCGCTCAACAGCGCCGGGGCGTTCTTCAGCGCCACCTCCATCAGGACGCCGGCCAGGTCGGAACCGCTTTTCACGTCGGTGAGCACGCGGTTCTTGAAATCCACGTTCACCACGCCGGGCTTGCGGCCGGGTTTGCTCAAGTCCACATGACGTAATGTGCCGATGGTGAGGTTCAAGGTGTCAATCCCGGTGAAATCCAGCCCGCGCTGCGTCCGCCGGTCCCGCTCTTTTTGCAATGCCTTCAAAAGCTCCAAATTGGTGGTACCCTCTTTGGAGCCTACAATGTTGACTTCAGTGAGGTTCAGGCGCAGCAGCCGGAGGTGCAGTTCACCCCGGCCCAGCGCGCCGCGGTTGTATTCGACGTGCAGTTCCGGCATGTCCACGAACACCCCGCCGCCGAATTCCGGGCGGTTGTAGAGCTTGAAGTCCTGAATCGTCACCGTGGGGGAGAACAGGGCGATCTCAAACTTGCCGATGCGGGCCTCCATGCCGGTCTCGGCGCGCAGGCGGCTCTCGACAAGGCCCTTGACGAGGGCATCCTTGAGCAACAGGAGCGCCACGACCAGCGCGATGCCGAGGATCAGCAGCCGAAACGCCCAGCGGGTGGCGAACTTGACCATGCGTCTTTGTAGCATGGTTTGTGGCGGGGGACAATAACGGACAATCAGCCAGCCAATCGGGCTGAACAGAGGCTGCCTTCTACCCCTTCCCCTTCGTGCAAACGCCCGAGCGTTTCAACTCATCGCAGCGCGCGGTGATTTGCACCCTTTGCGTTTGCACGGTGAAACCGAGCTTTTGCGAGATTTGATCCTCCAGCCGCTCGATCTGCCGGCTCTCGAACTCGACGATCCGGTCGCAATCCTTGCAGATGATGTGGTTGTGGTTCGGGTGGTCGCAGTAGTTGGGGTCGTAAAACTTGTGGTCCTTGCCGAAGTCCATCTCCCGGACAAGGCCGCTCTCCGTGAGGAGCGGAAGTGTGCGATAGACGGTGGCACGCGACACCGAGCGGTCGCGCTGGCGCGCCCAGCGCAAGAGCTGTTCGGCGGTGAAATGTTCATCGGTGCTGAACACCGCGTCCACGATGGCCTCCCGCTGGGCGGTGATGCGCAATTTTTTCTGCGCGAGAAAATCGAGAACCTTTTGCTTGGCGGCCTGTCGGTGTCCGGCGGACATGGCGGCACTATATTTCCGCCGGAAATCAAGTCAACGCGCGCCCAGCAGGGGAGTTTTCCCAGTTGCGCCATCAGCGGCAGCCCCGCCTAATAGCGCCATGCGCAACGCCTCGCTTGAATTTCTCCGCACCCTCGTCAACACCCCCAGCCCCTCCGGACACGAGACCCGTGGACAACGTGTGTGGCTGGACTATGTGAAGCGCTTTGCCGAGGAGACCTTCTCGGACCACTACGGCAACTGCGTGGCCGTGCTCAACAAAGGCGGTTCACCGCGCCTCATGCTCGCCGCCCATGCGGATGAGATTGGCATGTCGGTGAACTTTGTGGACAAGGACGGCTTCATCTACGTCAAGCGCATGGGCGGCGTGGACCCCGCCATCACCAAGGCCCAGCGCGTGGTCATCCACAGCCGCAAAGGCCCCGTCAAAGGCGTGGTCGGCAATGTCGCACCGCACCTGAAACGAGGCGACGACAGCGATCCCAAGGCGCCGAAGATACATGACTTGTTCATTGACATCGGCGCGGGCAGCCGCAAGGAGGCGGAGAGGCTGGTGCAGGTCGGCGATCCCATCACGCTGGCGGACGAGTTTGAACTGCTGCGTGGCGATCTGGCTGTGGCCCGCGCCTTTGACAACCGCATTGGCACCTTCGCGGTGGCCGAGGCATTGCGGCTGTTGAGCGAGAAGCCCGGCAAGCTCCAGGCCGAGGTTTGCGCTGTCAGCAACATCATGGAGGAGGTGGGCCTGCTGGGCGCGCGACAGATTGCCTACTCGCTCAAGCCGGACGTGGCGCTCGTGGTGGACGTGACCCATGCGACTGATTACCCCACGGTCAGCCAGGCCCAACACGGCGACATCCGCATCGGTAAAGGCCCGGCGCTCACTCACGGCGGCCCGAATCATCCGGAAGTGGTCGCCCGCCTTGAGGAGGTTGCGCGTCAGAAGAAGATCAAGCTCCAGCATGAAACCGTCTCCGCCACCAGCGGCACGGACACGGATGTCATCTTCTGGACGCGGGGCGGCATCCCCAGCGGTTTGGTGAGCCTGCCAAACCGATACATGCACTCGCCGGTGGAGATCGTCAGCATGAGGGATCTCGACCAAATCCCCGAACTCCTGGCTGCATTCGCCCTGTCACTGCGGCACGGTGAGGAGTTTCGCGTGCGCATCTAGCTCCGCGCCGGGTGTTTCAGTTACTTCTCACCTGGCCAGATAGTATTTCTCCACGTACTCCCGCACCATGCGGTCCGTGCTATATTTCGCCACGAGCGTGGACATCGCCCGGCGGATCTTGTGCAACCACTGTCGGGGGAGTCCGCAGGCGTCGCGGTTGTAGAAGCAGGGCACGACTTCTTCGGTGAGCATGCGGTAGAGGTTGGCACTGTCCTGACGATCCTGTTCCTCGATGCTCGCGGGGTGGCTGTCGTCGCCGATGGAGAAGCCGTTGGTGCCGTCGTAACCTTCGCGCCACCACCCGTCCATGATGCTGAGGTTGAGGCAGCCGTGCATGCCGCACTTCATGCCGCTGGTGCCGCTGGCCTCGAGCGGGCGGCGCGGGTTGTTGAGCCAGATGTCGCAGCCGCTAACCATCTGCCGCGCGACATGCACGTCGTAGTTCTCGATGAACACGAGGTGGCCTTGCAGGTCGCTGTATTTGCTGAGGTGAATGATTTTCTGAATGAAGCGCTTGCCCTCGTCATCCCGCGGGTGGGCCTTGCCGGCGAAGATGAACTGCACCGGGCGTTGCGTGTCCTTCACCAGTTTCACGATGTTCTCAAATTGCTCGAAGATGAGCGGGGCGCGCTTGTAAGTGGCGAAGCGCCGGGCGAAGCCGATGGTGAGCGCATCGGGGTTCAGGAACTGGTCAAAGGTGATGAACTCGCGCTGGGTAAGCCGGTGCGATTGAATGAGCAGCCGGCGGCGGCAGAATTCGACCAGTTCACGGCGCAGCTTGTAGCGCAAGGCCCAGAGTTCCTCGTCGGTGATGAAGTCACGGTCCTCGGCGCGTGACCAAAATTCCTGAGTGTTGACCAGGTCGTTGAAGGGCTGCTTGGGGGCGCGGGTCCAGAAGGCAGTTTCGGTGCTTTGCGCTTGGGTGGCGCAGCCCATTTCAAGTTCCGCCAGCTTGCGCCGCCAGAATTTGCGCACCGTTCCCTTCATCCAGCCGAGGGTGTGGACGCCGTTGGTGACATGACCGATGGGCACATCCTTGATTTCCCGGTCTGGATGGAGACAGTGCCACATCTCGCGGCTCACCTGGCCGTGCAGCTCGCTCACGCCGTTGGCGGCACGGGAGGTCTTGAGCGCGAGCACGGTCATGCAGAACGGCTCGGATTTGTCCTCTGGGTTGACCCGTCCAAGCGCCATCAGTTCGTCGAAACTGAGGTGGAGCTGCGCGGCGAACTTCTGCCCGGCGTAGTTCATCAGGTCCACGCTGAAACGGTCGTGTCCGGCGGGCACCGGCGTGTGGGTGGTGAACAGGCATTCCCGGCGCGTGTCCGCCAGCGCCTGGGCATAGGATTCTCCCGCGGCCATCTTCTCGCGGATCAGTTCGAGCGAAAGGAAGGCGGCGTGGCCTTCATTCATGTGAAACACGGAGGGCGCGTAACCAAGGCTGCGGAGCAGGCGCACGCCACCCACGCCCAGGAGAATCTCCTGCATGATGCGTGTGGTGCTGTCGCCGCCATATACGCGCAGGGTCAGATCGCGGTAATGCTGCTCGTTTTGCGGTAGATCAGCGTCGAGCAGGAAGACGGGAATGCGGCCGACATTGACGCGCCACGCGCGGAAGGCCACCTGACTTAAGCCGATGCGGACGGTGTTGATGACAGGATCGCCCTTGGCGTTGAGGACGGGTTCGAGCGGCAGGTTGCGGGGATTGAGCAGATGATAATACTCGGTCTGCCAGTTCTGCTCGTTGATGGACTGCTGAAAATACCCTTCGCGGTAGAAGAGGCTGATGCCCACAAAGCCGATGTCCAAGTCGCTGGCCGCCTTGGCATGGTCGCCTGCCAGCATTCCGAGGCCGCCGGCGGCGATGGGCAGGGTTTCGTGGAAGCCGAACTCCGCACTGAAGTAAGCCACGGGATGCTTCACCAGTTCCGGCGCATGGCGGTCGCCCCAGGTTTCCTTCTCCTGGAGATAGGCGTCGAACCGCTCCAGCACCTGCCGCACGCGGCGGGTGAACTCATGGTCCTGCAACCGCACGCGCAACTCGTAGTCCGACACCTCGTGCAGCACGGCCACGGCGTTGTGGTAGAGGTTCTGCCAGCAGCGCGGGGAAAGCTCCTGGAAGATTTCCTGCGCCTCCTGGTCCCAGGTCCACCAGAGGTTGCGGGCCAGACGGTGCAGGCCGGCGGTCAAGTCCGTGATTTCAGCGGTGTCAAAGGCAAGGGATTTCATGCTCTTTCAAAGTTCCAAATACCAAGTTCCATGTTCCGAAGATCGCATTTCAGCCGCGCGGTTGACGCTAGGCACCGCACCGGTGTCGGGCAACAAAAACCCTTGGCTGAGAGGTGAGAAGAATTCATCGCCCTGAAAATCACCCTTGACAGATTGATTTCATAGTAATATTATTTCAATAGCTGTATTGCTTGAAACCCAATGAAAACACCCGATTCACAAATCACCCACCACGAAAAACCCACCCAGATCTCCAGTGGCTGGCCTCGGCTGTTCCTCAACCTCGCCATGGTCATTGGCGGGCTGGTCTTGTGGATCACTGGCCTCGTACAGGTTGAGGAGCGGAATTTCAGTGTGGGATGGCCGCTGTTCATTGTGGGACTTCCGACGATGATTCTGGGGGTCGTCTTCCTGATCGGCCATTTCACCCTACAGCCGAACGAAGGCCGCGTTTTGCTCCTTTTCGGCGAATACAAGGGCACCGTGAGGGAGAGCGGCTTTTTCTGGACCAATCCCTTCTACACCAAGCGCAAGGTTTCCCTGCGCGCGCGCAACTTCAACAGCGACAAGCTCAAGGTGAACGACAAACGCGGCAATCCGGTGGAAATCGCCGCCGTCGTCGTCTGGCGGGTGCGTGACATGGCCCAGGCCGTCTTCGACGTTGATGATTTCGAGAGTTATGTCGCCGTGCAGGCGGAATCGGCCATCCGGCAACTGGCCAGCCAGTTCGCGTATGACCAGGGGGACGGAGCGGAGGAGGAAACCACGTTGCGTGGCGGGAGTGATGAAGTTGCAGCCGCATTGACCGTGCAGCTTCAGGAGCGCCTGGAGCGTGCCGGGGTGCTGGTCGAGGAGGCTCGCATCGCGCACCTGGCCTACGCGCCGGAAATCGCCCAGGCCATGCTGCGCCGCCAGCAGGCGGAGGCGGTCATCGCCGCCCGTCAGAAGATTGTCCACGGTGCGGTCAGCATGGTGGAAATGGCCTTGCGTGAACTGGCCGAGAAAAAGGTCATCGTCCTCGATGACGAGCGCAAAGCCGCCATGGTCAGCAATCTGCTCGTCGTCCTCTGTGGCGAATCCGAAGCCCAACCTGTCCTCAACACCGGCACGTTGTATCCATAATGGCCTCCGGCGAACGCAAAGCCTTTCTCCTGCGCATCAGCCCGGAACTCTGGTCCGAACTGGAAGCCTGGGCCGGCGATGAACTGCGCAGCGTCAACGGGCAGATCGAATACATCCTCAAGCAGGCTGTGAACGCTCGAAAGCGGCGTAGCGAAAGTGAGGATGGTCCGGTCCGGGGAATCTGATTGCGGTGAAGCCGCCTTTCCCGCTGGCAGGCAGAGCGGCCTTCGCCTACGTTGCGTCAGTCATGCCCGTGAAACCGCTTTTTCTTGGACAATTGGCCTGCATGCTGGCCCTGTGCGCCGTAGCTGCCCCGTTGCAAGCAGCGGATGAGGAAAAAGCCCTTGCCTTCAAAACTAGCGTCACCAACGCCCCGCTCAAGCGGGTTTCCGCCGATGTCTTCGAGATCGGCCTCGTCCGCTTGGACAAGGCCATGCGCACGGTTTCCTTCCCCGCCGTGGTGAACCTGCAGGAAGGTTTGATGGAATACCTTGTCGTGTGCCACAACGGCAAAATCCACGAGAGCGTCTTCATCACCGAAGCCGAGCCGTATCACATCCACCTGGCCATGCTTTTCCTCGGCGCTAAAATCGCCCCGCCCGCGCCTCCGGAGCAGCGAGTGACCGAGAAGGAAATGCCCGGCGAACTCATCACCATCTGGGTCACCTGGCAGGCGCAGGAAGCAGAGGCAAGGCGCGCCCGGGGCGAGTCCCTCATACTCCACGCCGCCACGCGCCAGCCCATGAGCGAAGGGCCGTGGACTTACAACGGCTCGTGGGTCTTTGAAGGCACCTTCCTCGCCCAGCGCGAGCGCTCCATAGTCGCCATCTTCACCGATTACGACGCCCTGGCCAACAATCCCCGCCCCGGCCGCGACAACGACGAACTCTGGCTGGCAAACAAGGACAAAATTCCCTCACCCGGCACCAAGGTGACGATGACGTTTGCGTTGCCACCACTGGAGAACGAGTCCAAAACCAAGTGATATGAAACTTCGACTTTCCAACATGGTTTGCCAGCTTGTCGCGGCCAAAGTTCTTTTGCTCATAAATCTTGCTTGTGAGCCGCTTCAGGCCGCGGAGAACAAATCCACGCCCCGGATTTCCCGTCCCTCCAATCTCTCGCTCCAACTGGAGGTGCAGGCCGCGCTGGATCGCAGCCTTGATTGGCTGGCAAAAAGCCAGGATGCCAAAGGCTTCTGGTCGCGCGCCGACACCCCGGCCATCACCGCGCTGGCGCTCACCAGCTTGCAGGGCGATCCCTCAGAGCGCGCGCCCAAGCAGCATGCCGCCGTGTTGCGGCGCGGTTACGCCTGGCTGCTGACCAACGTCAAACCCGACGGTGGCATCTATGCGACGAATTATCCGAACTACAACACCGCCGTCTCCATGATGGCGTTGCTGGCCGCGCGCAACCCGGAATACGACGGCACGCTCCGCCAGGCGCGCGCTTATCTGATCGGCTTGCAATCCGACTTTGGCGAGAAGGGCAAACTGGACGATCCCTTCGACGGCGGCATCGGCTACGGCAGCAAGGGGCCGCACTCCGACATGTCAAACACGCTGCTCGCGCTGGAGGCGCTATATCACAGCAAACATTTGGCGCAAGACACGGCACTGGCAGGCGCCAAGGATCTGAACTGGGACGCGGTGATCGCGTTCGTGCAGAACTGCCAGAACCTGCCCTCGCACAACCGACAGCCGTGGGCGACCGGCGATCCCGTGGACAAGGGCGGCTTCATCTACTCACCCAACGAAAGCAAGGCCCCGGAGGGGAAACTGGCGGATGGCCGGGTGGCCTTGCGCAGCTACGGCAGCATGAGCTACGCGGGACTGTTGAGCTACATTTACGCGGACTTGAAGACTGATGACCCGCGCGTCAAGGCCGTGCTCGACTGGTTGGGCGCAAACTACACGCTGGAGGAGAATCCCGGCCTCGGCCAGCAGGGATTGTATTACTATTTCCACACCATGACCAAGGCATTGACCGCCGCACGACTGGACGAACTGCCCTTAAAAGACGGCCAGTTGGTCAACTGGCGGCGAGACCTCGCACAACGATTGCTCAATCTTCAATCTGCTGACGGTTCCTGGGCCAACGAAAACAACCGCTGGATGGAAAAAGACCCGGCGCTGGCCACTGCCTACGCAGCCATCACGCTGACGATGATCCACCGGGGGCTGTAAGGGGAAGTGGTGCCAGGGAGAGGAATCGAACCTCCGACCAAGGGCTTATGAGTCCCCTGCTCTACCGCTGAGCTACCCTGGCACAAAGGCTGGTTAGGCGGCTGGGATTCACGGCGCATAAACACCGCTATGCCAGCCGCGCCTACCGACGCGGAATCTTTTGCGGACACTGCTGGTGCTGTCAAACGGAATGATGTCCGCCATCGAACTGGCATGGTGGGCACGCTCGCTGTAAAGCACACCAGCCCTCGTTTCATCGCCAGCCGTAGGCATAACGGGGGGTTGACGTGGTCGGGCGCCCGGTGTTTGATGGTGCAGCCTAATCGGAGTATGCGTGGGCATGTCGTTAAGAAGTTGAAGAACGCAGGCGGACTGCTACGCCTGCGTTTTTGCTTTTGACGGCGGCCAACTCCACAACCGAGGTATCAATATGGCCAGCGGCAAAGTCAAATGGTTCGACAACAAAAAGGGTTACGGTTTCATTTCCAATGAACTGGGCAAGGACATTTTCGTCCATTACAGCCAGATTCAGGGCCAGGGCTACAAAACCCTGAACGAGGGCGAGATGGTCAACTTCGACCTCATCGAAAGCGGCAAAGGCTTCAAAGCCCAGAACGTCGCCCGGGCACAGGCTTGAGCGGCGTGCCGTCCGTTTGCCCGCCTGCGGAAGAAACACTTCCGCTCCCGCCCGGTGCCCGCTAGCTTCCTCCCATGCTGCGGACTGCGGGTCAACCAGTGGAGTATCTCTACATCCATGTGCCCTTTTGCGCCTCGAAGTGCGAATACTGCGCCTTCTACTCCGAGGCCTCGAACGGCGAGCTTATCAACCGCTACGTCGCCGCCCTCGTTCGCGAACTGGAATTGACCGCCTCGCTCTGCCGCCCCCAGGGCATCTTCTTTGGTGGCGGCACGCCCTCCCTGCTGAATTGTCGCCAGTGGGAAACCGTGCTCCAGGCCATGCACCGACTGGGGCTGGACGGCGCGATGGAATGGACCGTTGAATGCAATCCCGCCACCGTCTCCGCCGACAAAGCCCGACTGCTGCGCGAACACGGCGTCAACCGGATTTCCATGGGTGTGCAGTCGCTGGACGAAGCCTTGCTTGACCGCCTGGGCCGCATTCACAGCCGCCAGCAGGTTTTCCAGTCTTTCGACATCCTGCGCGGGGCCGGATTTGAAAACATCAACCTTGATCTCATGTTCGCCATCCCCGGCCAGACCATGGAGGTCTGGCAGCGGACACTGGACGAAGCCATCGCCTTGGGGACGGAACATCTCTCCTGCTACGAGGTCATCTACGAGGAGGACACGCCTTTGTTTCAACAGCTTCAGGCCGGCGAATTCGACGTGGACGAAGACCTGGCCTGCGACATGTATGAGGCATTACGCGACCGGACCGGGGAAGCGGGCTTCGTGCAATACGAGGTCGCCAACTTCGCAAAACGCACGAAGCCCATTGGAGTCATGGAGTCACGTAGTCGTGGGGCGAAGGATAATAGCTGGCTCGCCACTCTGCCACCCCACCACTCGCTTCCCTCCCGCGCCTGCCGTCACAACGTCAATTACTGGCGCGGAGGCGAATACCTCGGCCTCGGTCCCAGCGCGGCGGAGTTCGTGAACGGCGTGCGTACGAAGAACTGGCCGAACACGCGACTCTACTGCGACCAATTGGAGAAAGGCCGCCGCGCGATCGAAAGCCGGGATGAATTGCCGCCCCTGGCCCGCGCCGGAGAAATTGCCGCCTTTGGTCTGCGCATGAACGTCGGGTGGTGTTTTGACGAGTTCCGCTCCGTCACAGGCTTTGATCTGCGGGAGCACTGGGCGGGGGAGATGGAATCCCTGGTGGCGGAGGGCTTCGCCGAGCGGGATGAGCGCGGCTTCCGGCTGACGCGGCGCGGGCTGCGTTTCGCTGATCTGGCCGGGGAGCGTGTTTTGAAGACCGAAATTGCCATTGCCTGACCGGGCGGTTTCCGTAGCATCGCGGCTCCGCTGTACCAGCGGGCAACGATGCATCCATGAAAAGCTACGACATTGCGGTTCTCCCCGGCGACGGCACCGGGCCCGAAGTCACGCGCGAGGCGCTCAAAGTCTCCGAGGCGGCGGCGGCGAAGTTCGGTTTCAAGCTCAACTGGCACCCCTACGACTTCGGCGGTGACCGTTACCTGCGCACCGGCGAGGTGCTGCCCGACGGCGCGGTGGCCGAGTTGCGCCGGTTCAAGGCCATTTACCTCGGCGCGGTCGGCCATCCGCAGGTCAAGCCCGGCATCCTGGAGAAGGGCATCCTGCTCCGCTTGCGCTTCGAGCTGGAGCAATACATCAACCTCCGCCCGGTGCGCCTTTACCGCGTGCAGGACTGCCCGCTCAAGGACAAGACCCCGGCGGACATTGATTTCATTGTCGTTCGTGAGAACAACGAGGGCCTTTACGCGGGCGCGGGCGGGAACCTGTTCAAGGACACCCCGCACGAGGTGGCCGTCCAAGAATCCATCAACACCCGGCGCGGCGCGGACCGCTGCCTGAAATACGCCTTCGAACTCGCGATGAAACGCCGCGGCGGCAAGCCCTGGAAGGGCCTGAAAACCGATGACGTATCCGCCGGCAAGACCGCGCAGCTCACGCTGTGCGGCAAGACCAACGTGCTCACCTACGCCTTCGATCTTTGGTGGCGCGCCTTCCAAGCGATGGGGCCGCAGTATCCGACCGTGAAGATGGACTACGCGCACGTGGACGCCATCTGCATGTGGTTTGTGAAGAACCCCGAATGGTTCGACGTGATCGTGACCGACAACATGTTCGGCGACATCATCACCGACCTCGCGGCGATGATCCAGGGCGGCCTCGGCGTGGCGGCGGGCGGGAACATCAATCCGGACGGCACCTCCATGTTCGAGTGCATGGGGGGCAGCGCGCCCAAATACACCGGCCTGAACGTCATCAACCCCATCGCCGCCATCAACGCGGCGGGCATGATGCTTGATTTCCTCGGTGAATCCCAGGCCGGTGCGGCCATCGAAAGCGCCGTCATCAAGGTCATCAACGAGAAGATCCAGTCACTGGCTGCGGGCCGGATGGGTTACAGCACCACGCAGGTGGGTGACCTCATCGCGGGCGCGCTCTAAAGCCGCTGGCGGGCGGGCGCTGGCGGCCGATTCCGTTGTCTTTGCCAATGCTGCTTCTCCTGGATATCGGCAACACGCATACGCACCTCGGCTGGGCAAACCAGCGCCGGGTCGTCCGCCACAAGGATGTGCCCACATCGCGATTGCTCGCCGGGGACGCGGAAGCGTTGATCCGTGATTTCGTCGGCGAATGCAAACCATCCGGAACCGCCCTGTGCAGCGTGGTGCCTCGCGCGACGCCCGTGGCCAAGGCATTGGTTGAACATTGCTGGCGCCTGCCTTGCCTGGAGCTGACGGCTAGGACGGTGACCGGCATCGGCATTGATTATCCCCTGCCCCAGACGATCGGCGCGGACCGGCTGGCCAACGCCATCGCCTTGCGGCGCCACTTTGGCGCGCCCTCCGTAGCGGTGGCGTTTGGCACCGCGCTGGCCTTTGACGTGGTGAATGGCGACGGAAATTACGCGGGCGGCATCATCGCGCCGGGGTTGTCGGCGATGACCGATTACTTGCACGAGAAGACGGCGCTCCTGCCGCGCGTGCATATCCGCGACACGGAGGCGGTGATCGGCAAAACCACGCGCGAAGCGATGCTGATCGGCGCCGTGCATGGCTACCGTGGAATGGTGCGGGAATTGATCCGCGAGCTGCGACGCGAATTGAAGTGCCGTCGGCTGCCGGTGGTGGCGACGGGCGGCTACGCGGCGTTGATCGCGGCCCGGGTGCCGGAGATCACCGCGGTGGAGCCCTGGCTGACGCTGGAGGGACTGCGGCTGGCCTGGTGGGGGGGGCCCGGCGACGGCGCGTGAAGCCGCATCAAAAGTTCTTCAAGATTGAATCCCGTTGTCATCCCGGAAAAGACTGGCGCTCCATGCAATTGCGCCTCACCAGCCAGGGCCGGGTGCTGGCCGTCGTGCTGGCGTTGTTAAGCCTCGCGTCACTCACCTCGCAATCCGCGCTGCTGCTGCTGCCCGTGGGCATCCTGGCGGGCTGCTACCTGCTCAACGCCTACAGCGCCTGGCAAACGATCACCGCCT
>Ga0073934_10009362_pt1 | contig 12593 bp, 9 predicted proteins | sample LarsenN4metaG_FD_76834 | JGI IMG/M metagenome (GOLD analysis project Ga0073934, IMG submission 76834) | Hot spring sediment bacterial and archeal communities from British Columbia, Canada, to study Microbial Dark Matter (Phase II) - Larsen... ... | reverse complement strand
TCGTCAACGACGGCAGCCGCGACCGCACGGCGCCGATCGCCGACGCGCTCGCGGCCGCGCTGCCGGGCGTCGTGGCCGTGCACCAGGCGAACCAGGGCATCGGCGGCGCGTTCCGGTCCGGCACGGCCCGCGCCACCGGCGACTACCTCATCCTCTGGCCGGCCGACATGCCCGCCGAGCCCGCCGACCTCGCCCCCTACGTCGCGCAGTTCGGCCGGGCCGACGTGATCGTGGGCGTGCGGCAGGCCCGCGTCGGCTACAACCCGCTCATGCGCTTCAACGCGTGGCTCTACCCCAAGCTCGTCGCCACCCTCTTCGGCCTGCGCCTGCGCGACGTGAACTGGATCCACGCCTACCGCCGCGACCTGTTCGCCCGGATCACCCTCACCCAGCGCGGCATCCCCATGCTGGTCGAGGCGCTCGTGCGCTTGCGCGACCTCGGGGCGAGATTCGCCGAGGTGGACGTGCAGATGAAAGTGCGCCTCGGCGGCGTGGCCTCGGCCTCCCGCCTCAAGGTCATGTGGCGCACCTTGACGGGCCTCTTTTCTTTCTGGAACCTCTGGCGCCAAGACCGCCGCCCCTCCCCATGACGATGAAAGTCCCCTTCCAGGACATCCCGCTCCAGACCGCCGGGCTCCGCGCCGAGCTCGACCCCGCCATCGACCGCGTGCTGAAGCACTGCGGTTTCATCCACGGCAAGGAGTGCGCCGAGTTCGAGCAGCAGTTCGCCGCCTTCATCGGCGCGCCGCACGCCGTCGGCCTGGGCTCCGGCACCGACGCCCTGCAGTTCATCTGCCGCGGACTGGGCCTCGGGCCGGGCGACGAGGTCATCACCGTCGCCAACAGCTTCATCGCCTCCGCCGAGGCCGTGTCCTACGCCGGCGCCAAGCCCGTGCTGGTGGACTGCCGGCTCGAGGATTACCTGATCGACCCCGCCGCGATCGAGGCCGCCGTCACCCCGCGCACGAAGGCGGTGATGCCCGTGCACCTCTACGGCCAGCCGGCCAACGTCGACGCCATCGCGGCCATCTGCCGGAAACGCGGCCTGCACCTGATCGAGGACGCCGCGCAGGCCCATGGCGCCACGCTCAAGGACGGCCGCGCCTGCGGCACGCTCGGCGTGGCGGCGGGCTTCAGCTTCTACCCCGGCAAGAACCTCGGGGCCTTCGGGGACGCCGGGGCCGTCACCACGGCCGACGCCGCGCTCGCGAACCAGATCAAGCTCCTGCGCAGCTGGGGCTCGGTGGTGAAATACCACCACGAGATCAAGGGCTACAACTCGCGCCTCGACACCCTCCAGGCCGCCATCCTCAGCGTGAAGCTGCGCCAGCTGGCCCGCTGGAACGACCTGCGCAACCGGGTGGCCGGCTGGTATCGCGAGAACCTGCGCGACTGCCGCGAACTGGTCCTGCCGCAGGAGGCACTGTGGTGCGGCCGGCACGTCTACCACCTCTTCGTCGTGCGCTTTCCCGCCCACGACCGCGACACCGTGGCGAGGAAACTGGCCGACGCCGGCGTGCAGACGGTCGTGCACTACCCGATCCCGATCCACCTGCAGAAGGCCTACGCCGAGATGGGCCTCAAGGCCGGCGCCTTCCCCAACGCCGAGGCCGCCGCCAAGTCGATCCTCTCGCTCCCGATGTTCCCCGAGATGACGCGCGCGCAGTGCGACTACGTCTGCGAGCACTTGCGCGCCGCCCTGCGCTGAGACCGCCATGAATGCCACCCGCCGCGACTGGATGGTGCCGGTGGCGGCCGCGTTCCTCCTCGCCCTGCACGCCGTGCTCGCGCTGTGGGCCGTGTCCGGCAAGGGCGTGACGCACGACGAGCTGCTGCACGTGACCGGCGGATACTTCTACGACAAGCACGGCGACTTCCGCCTCCATCCGGAGAACGGAGTTCTCCCGCAGCGCCTGCACGGCCTCGCCGCGGTGTGGACCGGCGCGCCGCGGCCGATGCTGGCCCTGAATCATGCCTGGGCGACCTCCGATGCCAACGTCATCGGCCACCGGTTCTTCTATGAGACCGGCCACGACCACCGGCCGATGCTGATGGGCGCGCGCGCCCTGAACCTGCTGTTCTCGCTCGCCACCGGCGTGCTGATCTTCGCGTGGGCGCGCCGGCTCGGCGGCGACGCGGCCGGCCTGCTCGCGCTGGCGCTCTTCGCCCTCGACCCGAACATGCTGGCGCACGCCCCGCTGGCCACGTCGGACGCCGCGGCGGTGTTCTTCCTGCTCGCGAGCTGCGGCGCGTTCTGGGCGCATCTGCGCGACCCGGGCTGGCGGAACGGCGCGCTGAGCGCCCTCACCTTCGGACTTGCCTGCGTCGCCAAGTATTCCGCCGTTCTGCTGTTGCCCGTCTTCCTCGTGTTGCTGGCATGGCACGTCGCTCTCGACCCCGCGAAGGCCCGTTGGTGGAAGTTGGCCCCGGCCACGCTGGCGGCACACGGCGCCGCAGCGCTGGTCGTGATCTGGGCCTGCTTCAACTTCCGCTACTCCGGCTTTGCCCCGGACCTGCCGCCCGCCGACCACTACATCGTGCCGTGGGAGGGCGTGCTGCCGTTCATCGGCATCCATGGGAAGGTCGTGCAGTTCTGCCGCGACTGGCAGCTGCTGCCCGAGGCATTCCTCTACGGATACTCCTGGGTCGTCCAGTCGGCGCAGGCGCGTGCGGCGTTCCTCGCCGGCGAATACAGCATCCACGGCTGGGTGAGCTTCTTCCCGCTGGCCTTCTGGTGGAAGACGCCCGTCGCGCTCCTCGCGGGCATCGCGCTCGGCGCCTTCGCCCTGGGCCGGCGCTGGCGCGAGCCCGGGCAATGGCGGCGCGATCTGCCTGTCGCGGCGCCGCTGCTCGTGCTGTTCACCATCTACTGGGCCTTCTCCCTGACGAGCAACCTCAACATCGGACACCGGCACATCCTGCCCACATATCCCGTGCTGTTCATCCTCGTCGGCCAGTTGGCCGCATCGGGTGTGCTGCGCGAACTCGTGGGGAGAACGGTGCCCTGGTTGCTGGCCGGCGGCACGCTGCTGGCCAACCTGTGGGTCGCGCCGCATTATCTGGCATTTTTCAACGTGCTCGCCGGCGGCCCGGCCAACGGCTGGCGCCTGCTCGTGGACAGTTCGCTCGATTGGGGCCAGGACCTGCCGGCGCTGGCGCAGTGGCTGCGGGAACACCGGCGGCCGGACGAGCAGGTCTTCCTCTCCTACTTCGGCACGGACGAGCCGCGTTATCACGGCATCGACGCCGTGCGCCTGCCGTTCGTGAACGGGTTCAAGCAGGCGCCGGTGTGGTATGAACCCCGCGCGGGCCTGTATGCGGTCAACGCCACGATGCTCCAGCAGGTTTATGCCCCGGTGCGCGGTCCTTGGACCGAAGCGCACGAGAAGGAATACCAGGAATTGCGCGCTGCGGAGCCGGCCATGCGCGTTTTTCTGACCGACAAGACGGCGCGCGAGCAGATCCGTGGCGGCCTGCCGGACAGCCAGTGGGAGAAGGCTTGGGTGCGCTTCGACCGGCTGCGGTTCGCCCGTCTCTGCCACTATCTGCGTGCGCGGCGGCCCGACCATGTGCTCGCACACACCTTTTTCCTCTACCGCCTGACCCAGGAGGAATTGGACGCGGCGATCAACCGGTCGTTCAGCGAGTGGCGGGCGGCGGTCGCGCGCGGCGGCCCACCGTGATCAAGTGCGGCGGCTATCCCGCCACAATGCGTTGAGAACACCGAGGAGACGGGCGGTGAGGAAGGCCATGGCCAGCCAGACCAGCGGCTGGGTCCAGAACCGCCACACCAGCTGCCAGTGCTCGAGCCGGAAACGTTCCACCGCGTCGTGACTGAGGTTGACGACGGCGCAGAAGAGGCCGTCAAGCCAGAGCACGCCGCTGAGCAACGCAATTTCCGCGGCCAGCAGCCCGCGTTGCGGCCGGTCCGCGCGCCACTCGCGCCAGGCCAGCCACAGCGGCCAGATGGCGAGGATGCCGCGGTAGCCGAAGCTGATGCCACCGACGAAGCACGCCAGCAGCATCACGGCGGAGGCGTGTGCTTGGATCTCATCGCTGCCCGCCGGGGTTTCGTCCGCCGGGGCGCGGGACCGCAGCCACCAGATCGGAGCGGCCAACGCCAGCAGCACCAGCACCGACGCCGGCGTCACCCAAGAACCCTCGAAACCGAAGTCACGCCAGAGCAGCGGCGCGCCGAAGGTGTGCACGTTGGCCGGCACCGGGATGACCGCCTGCCGGAAGTAATCCCACACATGGACAAAGGCGGCGGCGCACAGGATCCCCGCCGCGAGCACCAGCGGCCAAAGGCGGCGCAGGGGCCGCAGGCCGAGCAGGGCGAAGCCGGAGACAACCGGGTAGAATTTCAGGCCGGTCGCGATGCTGAGCAGCGCGACACCCGCGAACGAGGTCCACCGGGCCTCGCGCACGACCAACAACGCGGCGAAGCCGACCAAGGTGAAGACGACGAGGTCGTTGTTCGCGCGGTTCACCGCCATCATCACCGGCGGTGAAAGCAGGCACAGGGTTGCGACCAGCACCTCGCGCCAATCGCGCGGCTTCAGAGTGGTCAATGCGGCGGCGAAGAAAGTGAGGACGAAAAGCCCGCCGAGCAGGAAGTTGTTGTCCCGGGTCAGGCCGAGCCGGCCGAACACGAACCACCACTGGGAATAGCTGTGGGGGCGACCGAGGGGATCGAACGGATTCGGTTGGGACGGATCGAGGCCGGCCTTGAGGGCATCGTTCGTGGCGAGGATGGCGTAGCTGTCGATGAACCAGGTCCCGTAGTTGAACACCCCGAAGACGATCAGGAGCTGCGGGAAATACACCCAAAGCAGCCAGCCGAACAGGACCAGCGAGGCCAGGATGGCGGTGCAACCGGCCGGCGTGTCTCGGATACGGGAAGGGGGGGTCATCGGGGCCGGGCCGCAGGGTTCATCTTTTCGGGGAAATACCGAAGCGCAAAATGGCCCTGCACCGGCTCGTGATAGATGATGAGCGGCGACGGCGGCACCGTGGCACGGACCGTTTCATGGCGGGGCTCCAAACCTGCCTGCGTGAGGCAGAAAAGCGCATTGTCGAAGGGATAGACGCGGCGCTCGGTGATGATGGTGAGCAAGGGGTTCCAGGGGAAATACACCCGGCCTGCCTGTGCACGCGCCTCGGCGAGGAAATCCTCCTGCCCGCGGTAGGGAGTCCAGACCGTGCCCTGCCGGTGCAGGAGCCAAGCGGCCTGCATGAAAGAGGCCAGGAAGATGGCCGCGAGCAGCAGCCGGCCACGGGGCAAGGCGGCGACGCGGACCAACAAACCGGCCAGCAACGGCAGCAGGTAGTATTGCGTATGGAGAGAGTTCCAGCCTCCGCCTTCCTTGAGGACTGCCGAAATACCGAGCGGAAGGTGCGCCAGCGCAAGGAACCACAGGAGGGCGGCGAGGCTGGTGCGGGGGACAGACTCGCGGGCGGTTGGGAATATCCACGCCGCGGCAAACGCCGCCAGCCACACCCAGTTTTCCAGCAGCAGCCGGCCGGTCTCGGGAAGCAAGAGGGTCCAGCCGCCGCGGAACGGCGTGCGGGCATGGATGAGCCAGAGGTTGAAGGCGAGGTTTTCGGCCCCGAAGACCGCGAAGAAGAGCATCCCCGTCACACCGCCCCAAACCACGCACCAGAAGAAGAATCGGCCGGCGAGGTCGCGGCGGCCGGTCCACCAGAGCCAGAGGAAGACGGCGAGCGGGACGGCGACGCCGAGCTGCTTCGTCCAAGGGGCGAGCACTGCGCACAGTGCGGCCCAAGGCAGGAGGCGCGGCCGGGCGTCGGCCAACGCGCCGTGGGCCAGCCACGCCGATGCAAAGCCGAAGGCGACGCAGAGGGTGTCGACGTGCACAAGATAGAGCATCGACTGCGTATAGGCCTGGCCGATGAACAAGACGCCGGCTATGGCGCCGGAGAGGAGCCCGGGCGTCCCGAGGCGGCGCAGCACGAGCCACGCAGACAGGAAAAGTGCGCCAAGATGCAGCAGGGCCCAGACGATGAAGGAGAGGGTGATCTGCGGGACGAAAGCCGCGGGCAGGCTCCAAAGCGGAAAGACCGGGCCATAGTGCCAACCGAGGTGCGCGGCCGATGCGCGCGTGGCGTAGATGTCGAGCCCGGCGGCCAAGGCGTAGGCGGGGGCGAGGCGAGGCGGGTTCCAATAAAGACCCGGCACGGAGCACAGCGCGCTCCAGAGCACGAGGGCGCAGCCGGCCAGGCCGAGGAACGCGAGCCAGCGGGCGACGCCGGTCCCGGGGCTGGCCGTGGCGGGGGTCATGCGCGGGGGCCGAAGCGGAACTTGACCCGCCAGAGGGCGAAGGCGGTCATGCGCAGGAGCAGCCAGCCGTGGGTGAAGCGCGAGATGTTGGTCTCGCCGTAGGTGCGGTCCTTGTAGCGCACAGGCAGATCGCGGATCTTCAGGTCAAGCAGGGCCGAGCCGAAGAGAAGGTTGAAGTCGCCGAAGGGATCGAAGTCGCCGAGCGCGGCGATGCGCCGCAGCAGGCGCTCATAGTCCGAGCGCAGCAGCATCTTGGTGCCGCAGAGGCTGTCCTTCACCGGTTGCGACAGCACGAAGGAGAGGGCGAGGGCGAAGAACTTGTTGCCGAGAAAATTCAGGAAGCGCATCGCACGCTTCTCCATCGGGTAGACGAGGCGGCTGCCGTTGACGAACTCGGCGGCGCCCCCGGTGAGCGCATCGTAGAACTTGGGCAGGTCTTCCGGCGGCGCGGTGAGATCGGCGTCCTGGATGACGAGCACGTCCCCGGTGGCGGCGGCGAATCCCGTGCGCACGGCGTCCCACTTGCCCTTGCCGGGTTGCTGCAGGGCGCGGACGAGATGGGGGCCGCGATAAACCGCCACCTCGCGCTGGATGGTCGCCCAGGTGTCGTCGCGGCTGTGGCCCTCCACAAAGATGACCTCGGTGCGCCGCCCGAGCACGGGGATGCGATCGAGCGCGGGCCGGATGTTGCCCGCTTCGTTGCGCGCGGGCACAATGACCGAGCAGCTCACGTCACCGGTCGGCTTCACCGGTCGGCGGGGACGGGCGGTGACCCACAGGGTGATGCCGAGATGCCGGAACCCGGGCAGCCGCACGAGGACGCTGTTCAGGAAGTCGGAGATCAGCGGCCATTCGTAGGGGAACAGCTGCACGCGCTCAAAGGTGACGACCTCCCAGCCGGTGAGTTCGAGGAGATTGAAGAGGTCGTGATGCGAGAGCCAGTTGCTGGGCGGTTGGGGCATGACCGCGCCGAGTCCCTCGGCCCAGCGGAGCGGCCAGCGCCAGAGGGTGTTGAGCGTCGTGAGATGCAAGCGGGTGCGGCCATGCGCGGCGGCCTGCAGGGCTTGGAGCAGTGCCTGGATGTCACCGACATAGCCGGTGAGGTAGTCCAGGACAATATGGTCGAAGGTTTCATCAAGCTGGAGCCGCTCGGCGTCGGCCTCGCGGAATTCGAGCCCGGGCCGGGCACCGTGGCGTGAACGGGCGTCAGCCAGCATACGCGGGCTGAAATCGAGCCCGAGGCCGCGCGACGGATGCAGGGCGGCCAGCAGATCACCCTGGCCGCATCCCACCTCGAGCACACTCGCACCCTCAGGAATGTGATGCCGGTAAAGCGCGAGCAATTGTTCGTGAAAGTCACGTTGGGCGTGGCGCGTGCGCGCGTTGTTGGCGGCGACCCAGTCGAAGTGTTCGCGCAATTCCATGGGGTTTGTTCAATCGGCGGCCGGAGAGGCGGCCGCGGGCGGATCGATGGCGACGATGCGGCTGATGCGGGTCAGGCGCGTGCCGAACCGCCGCTCGGCGACGGGTTGGAGGTGGAACGCGGCGGGGAGGCGGTCCTCGGGGAGCATCTCGTGGTCGCCGTCCGGGGTGGTCGGGCGCAAGGTCTGGGTCACGTAGACATCGCGGAAATCACCCTCGGTCATCTGCCAGGCAAGGCGATCCTGCACCAGCCGGGCGCGGCCCACGAGGATCGAGGGGGTCCGGTCGAGGAGCCAGGGCAGCGTGGACTTGTTGGTGATGACGAAGCGCTGCCCGCTCGCAGGACGCGCGTTGATGACGGCCTTTTCCCATTCGATCTCGGCGACGCCGAGGTGCGAATAGAGATGCTGTCCGACCTGCTTCGTCGTGACGCCAAGGCCATAGACGATGGTGGCGGCCTGCACCCAGCGCATGACCGGCCAGCGGCGGTCAATCATGGCCACGGCAATCACCGCCGCGAAGGCGAACGTGAGGTAGAGCGGCAGGGCGAAGCGTGCGGCCATGGGATCGGAGTAGCTCGACCAATAGTAGAACAGCAGGAGGACGGTGTTGGCCAAGGCCCCCAGGGAGAGCAGGCCGAGAACGGTCGGACCGGCAGGCGCGGTGCGCAAGGAGGGCCGCCGCAGGATCAACCACACGATGATGGCAACCAGTGCCAGCAGTCCCAAGACGGTCAGCCACCAGGAATTCGCGAACCGCACGGTGGTGTTGAACAGGAACTCGACCGCCCCGGCCAGGTTGCCCGGCAGGTATTCCGCGCTGAACCGGGTTTCCTGGTTATCCCGCAGTTCCCACATCCACTTGGTGTTCGAAAGCACCTTGTTCTGCAGCGCGTAGGTGATCAGCAACAGCGGGGCGATGACCGACGGCCAGGATAGGATCACGCGGCCGGCGCGCCACCAGCCCAGCATGATGAGCACGGCCACCGGGCCGACATAGATGGCGGATTCATAGCGGCTCTGGGCGAGCAGCACGGTGCCCAGCACCAGCGCCGAGAGGCGGGTTTCGTCGGGCCTCCGCAGATAGAGGCTCCCCAGGGCGGCGACGGCCAGCAACATGCAAATGTTGAGCATCTCCATGCCGGCGCCGGTGGCGTTCTGGCCGAACAGGGGCAGCGTCCCCATGAGCAGGACCACCAGCAGGGCGGCCGCGGTGCCCGCCAGCATCCGGCCGAGCCACCACGCGACGGTCAGGGCCAAGGGGTAAAGCGCGGCATTGAGCAGGTAGGCGTTGAGCACGCGGTATCCGGTCAGATCGTGCAGCAGCGAAACGAGGAAAGGGTAAAAGAACGGCCGTTTGTCGAGGTAGTTGTCGGTGGACAGAAACACGCCGAGCACATCGTAGCCGCGGACCATCGTCGAGGCATCGCGGAAGTGGTGCATGTTGTAGGCGGTGGACTGCAAGACGAACTCGTCATAGAGCACCTTGCTCTGGAAAGGCTCGGCGAAGAGATAGAACGCGGTGAAGATTGCGATTACCGCGGCAGGAGCGAGCAACTCGCGCCGCGGTGGAATCTCGTCCGGTCCCAAGCCTGCCCGCAGCCGCCAAAGGCAGGCGACCCAGAGCACAAAGGAGGTCGCGATGGTGTGATAGCCGTAATGTTTGACGAAATGGTCGGCGGTCGCGACATCGGGCCCGAGGAAACCGAGATAAACGGCTGCGACGGCCGCGAGGCCGAAACAGACGAGCCTGAACTCGACGCGACGGGCCCAAGCAGGAGGAAGGACGCGGGGCGCGGCTGATGTCACGGCAGGCGTTTGATGAAATTGTCGAGATACTGCTGCCGGACCGCTTCGCGCTCGGCCGGGGTTAGGCGGTCGATCGCTCCGGAGGCGGGGCGCGCCGGCACCGCGACAGGACCTTCGCGAATGGACACGACGCGGCTGATGCGACTGACGGTCAGCGGAGTGAAGCGACGCTCCCGCACGGTCTCCAATTGATAGTCGGGGCCTAGATCCTCGTCCGGCAGGTAACTCAGCCGCGAATTCGCCGGATCCACATTGAGGCGCTGGAAAACGTAGATGTCGGAGAAGGTGCGGTTGCGGAGATTGTAGAGGATGATTTCCTTGCGCTGGAGGGCCTGGAGCACGGGAGTGGCCGAAACCCGGTGCGTGATCCACATGATCGAGTTGTTGTCGATAAAGAGGTAGTCGCGGGCAGGATGGGCCGCGATGAACTCGCGCCGCCACTCCATCTCGCGGCCGACATAATAATCCAGCGAGTAGTCGTGCCGGGCCATGGCGGGCAGCGAATGTAGGAAAAACCCGGCCCCCACAATCCCGGCCAGGATGCGCCAGACCAAGGCGGTGCGGGAAATCTCAGCCGCGACGACAAGAACGCTGATGACCAGGAAGAGGTTGAGTGGCAGACTGAGGCGGCGGATGACCGGATCGTCGAACTTGCCCCAGAAATAGCACATGAGGAGCGCCGTATGCGCGGCAAAACCGACCGCGAAGATGGCGAGCGCCGCCCGTTCGGGCGGCGCGGCGCGCAGCCGCAACAGTGTTTTCCCCGCCCAGAGTGCAAAGAAAAACGCCGCCGGCAGGCCGAGGGCCGCGAGCACGAGGGAGTTGGACTGCTCGCCGGTGGTGTCGAAGAAAAAGTTCAGCGCGTGGACGATGTTGTCTGGAGCGTAGGCAAGGGCGAAAGGCTGCTCGTAGCCGGGCTGGCTCATCAGCTCCCAGGAGGATTGCCGCGCGGTGAAGACCTGGTTGTGCAGGGCGTAGGGGACGAGCATGAGCGGGGTCAGGGCTCCGAGCCAGGTGAGCCCGGACTGTCGCCGGGAAAACCAGGCCCAGAGGACAACGCCGGCCACGGGCAGCAGGAAGACAACCGACTCATAACGAGTCTGCGCCAGCAAAACACCGGAGAGGCACAGGGCGTTGAGAGTGATGCCGTCCGCCTTCTCCACGTAGCGCATCGCCAGCAGCAGTGTGGAGAGAATCATGACGAGGTTGAGCAGCTCGAAGCCGCCTCCGGTGGCATTCTGGGCGAGGAGCGGCAGGCTGGTGAACAGCAGGACCCCGACCGCGGCCGCCCCCCGGCCGGCGATGCGCTTGCCCGCGAACCAGACTAGAACAAGCAGGACGAAGGTGAGCAGCGTGTTGAGCACGAAGACATTCTCGGGGCGGTATCCGGTCAGGTCGTGCAGCAAGGAGACCAGAAACGGCTGGAAAAGCGGCCGCTTGTCGAGTTGCCCGGCCAGCAACTGGAACGCACCCTGGATGTCGTGGCCGCGCATGGGCACGAGGGCGGTCTTGTCGTAGTGCAGGCTCATTGAGGTGCCGAGCAGCATCGCCTCGTCCATCAAGATCTTGAAGCCGTAGCCCTCATGGACAAGCAGCAGCAGGCCGCAGCCCAGGATCAGGGCGGCAGGCCAGTCCAGCAGGTGCTCACGCAGTGTGGTCCAAGACCGGCTGCTCTGCCGGGCGATAAGCAGCAGGTGCCACGCAAAAAGGGCGGTAAGACCGAGCATCCACCAATAACCCCCATGGATGACGATCCGCAGGGATTGTTCGGGCGTGAAAACCAGGAAGCCGGCCGCAATGGCTATCACGCCGGCCAGAGCGCCGGCAATCCATCGGGTTCTCTCGGAGGCAAAGCCGCTTACGTTCATAAAAAAGCCGTCCATCGCATGATGGACGGCTCGAGATAAAAACAAAAGCTTCGTTTGCCTCAGGGTTGAAACGTGATCGTGCGCGAACCGGCCACACCGGCGACCGTCAATGTGATGCCTTGGGTGAGGCCTGTGGGATAGGTCTCGCCCGCGACAGTCTCGACGGTCTTGATGTAGTTGGTGGCGCCCACGAGATTGGCGGACAGCACTGAGGTGACGCCGTTCTCCAGGAAATGCTGGTCGGCTGCAGCGGACAATTGGCGGGCGTTGTTGAGCACGGCCTTGTCCTGCGACATGCGACGCACTTTCTGGAATCCAGGAATGGCCATCGCGGCGAGCAAGCCGATGATCACCACCACCACCATGATTTCCACAAGAGTGAAACCTCGGCGGCCGCGGATGCGCCTGAGCACATCCGGGTGGTTTGGATCAATAGCCTGCGACTGCGATGGGGATACGTGCACCGCGTTCATATGAACGAAGGCCGTCCTCCCGAGGTGGGGTGGACGGCCTTGGTCAAGTTGCCTTCCGGCTAAACGATCCGGTTAGGGAGCGTAGGTAACCGTGCGGGAGCCGGCCACAGCACCGATCGAGATGGTGACACCCTGCGTGTAATTGCCAGGGTAGGATTCACCGGCGACCGTGTTGATAGCCTTCACGTAGTTGGTGGCGCCGACGAGGGCGGCCGAAGCAACGGAGGAGACGCCGTTCTCCAGGAAGTATTGGTCCGCGGCGGCGGCCAGCTGGCGGGCGTTGTTGAGGACGGCCTTGTCCTGCGAGGACTGGCGCACCTTCTGGAACGCCGGAATCGCCATCGCGGCCAGAAGGCCGATGATGACGACGACGATCATGATTTCAACAAGGGTGAAGCCCTTGGACGAACGATTGCGGGTATTCATGTTATTGTGGGTTGTTATTATTTTCTGCCTCTTGCGAAGCACCGGCGATAACAGCCAAGCGTCCTTCACTGCGCAAGAGCTAATTGATGGGATACAAAAAAGCCGGCCCTCAGGCCGGCTTGTGAAAGAATCGATAAAATCAGCTTACGGTGCGTAAGTCACTGTGCGCGAACCGGCCACAGCACCGATCGAAATCGTGACACCCTGCGTGTAGTCCGCCGGGTAGGACTCACCGGCGACCGTGTTGATAGCCTTCACGTAGTTGGTGGCGCCGACGAGGGCGGCCGAAGCAACG
>Ga0073934_10009361_pt1 | contig 12593 bp, 4 predicted proteins | sample LarsenN4metaG_FD_76834 | JGI IMG/M metagenome (GOLD analysis project Ga0073934, IMG submission 76834) | Hot spring sediment bacterial and archeal communities from British Columbia, Canada, to study Microbial Dark Matter (Phase II) - Larsen... ... | reverse complement strand
CGCCGTATTCGACGGCAACAGGCGCAGGTGGCGCTAGCTGTTGCATGACGCGTTCGAGCAGGACGACGACCAGCGGCAGTTGTTACTGCCGGAGTACGAGATGGTGCTTGTCGAAGTCGCTCATGCGCCCTCAGCGCCGTAGCTCTGGCGGCGAGCGAGAAGGCTCGCCGCCAGGCCGTCCACGCTAGGTTCTGCGATCAGCTCGTAGTTAAGCGTCGCGGCTGGCGATCGTCCCGCCGGCATCATGGATGATGCCGTATACGCCGTCGCTTCGCCATGTTAAACGGCGCGGGCGCGCGCCCCGCGGCGTCAAGTGCGCCGGCGACTATGCCGACCGAAACGAAAGGAGCGAACTTACCGTTCTGGAGGTCGAGCCATGGCGCGCTGGATGGGAACTTGGGCCGTTTGCCTAGGACTTTGCGGTTTCGCGAACCTGGCCTGCGCCGCGGAGTCGAACGGCGCCGCCGTGGTCGTGGTCTTGGACTGTTCGCTCCGCATGGCGGAGTCGTTCGACGGCGGTAGCGCCGCCGGTGATGCGACGCGATTCAACGCCGCGCGCGCCGCCTTGATCTCGACGGTGAACGCCGCCGCCGGCCAGGAAAACGTGGCCCTAGGCGTCGTCTGCTTTGGCCACCGGCTCGCTTGGGACGAAGGGGAGCAGCCGGACCTGGTCGAGCAAGCGGATTATCTCTCCCAGACCGCAGGCTTTGCCGCCATCAGCAGCCTAGTCCCAGGCAACGACGTGGAAGTGCTGCGGCGACCGCTGCGCCTTTCCGAGCAAGACGCCCGGTTTGCCACGCCGATCCTCGAAACGCTCCGTCCCTGGGGCGAAGCGCCGCTCAACCGCGCGATGGTGCTCGCCAACCGCCAATTCGGCGGCGCGTCCAGCGGAGGTATGTTGGTCATCACGGCCGGCGGCGAAAAGATCGGCCAAGGGGGCGCAAAGTACACGCGGCAACAGATTCTCGAAGGCTACTACAAGCACCGGATGCCGATTCACGTGGTCGCCGTCGGCGCCGCGGAAGGCACGAAAGACGCCGCGTGGAGCGATTTGCAACTGGTCGCCCGCCGCTCCCGCGGCAGCTTCCAGCCGGTCGGCAGCCCAAGCGAACTGCAACAAGCGGTTCGCCAAGCGTATGACGCGATCGTCGCCGGCGAACAGCTCCCCGTCGCCGCGGCGCCACGCACCGCCGAGACGTTGCCTCGTCCGGCCACGGCGACGCCGATCGCCGACGCCCGGGCGATCCACGAGCCGGCCCCCACGAACTCGGTCGTGGAAGGCGTCGTCTTGTACTACGGCCGCCCGTTGCCGAAAGCCCGGGTGACCATCGACGGCCTCGCCGCCCCGGCCGCGACGGCCGACTCGACCGGCGAATTCCGCTTCACCAACGTGCCGCCAGGGCGTTACGAGGTGAGCGTCATCGGCTCGGCCCATCACCGCCCCTACAGCGGAAAGGCGACCCTCATTGTGCCGGAACGGGCGGACGACCCGCTGTTTATGGAGTTCGATCTGCGGTAAGCGCCGTAGCCGTGGCGCGACGCACATCGCGCCCAGAGCGGCAGAACGACCTGGATTACAGCGCGCGCCAAGAATTCCTTTTCCGGGACGGTAACAACTCAGGCGCCTTCGCGCCATTCTCAAGTGGGGTGCTCCGCGACGTGGCGGAGCGCCCGCCATTGTGCGGACTTCGCCTGCCTGCCGCGCTGCTTCGCGCGCTTGTGGACTCCCGGGGTCACAAGCCATAATCATGGGGCGCTGGGGCCGCGCGCGGGGCGCCGCGCGCTCAGATTCCGCTTCCAGGCCGGCTCGGGAGGCGAGGTTTCATGAAGCTGCAGCTCTCATCTGGCAAGAAACTGATGGGCTGGCTTCTCGTGCGCAAGCTCGGGGAGGGGGCCTTCGGCCAGGTGTGGTACGCGCAGGCGGACGGCGGCTTCGGCGAAACGGCCCTCAAGTTCATCGACGCCACGGGGGATAATCGCGAGAAGGCCAAGCGCGAGTACGCCACGCTCAAGATGATGTGCGAGAACCGCGCGTTTCAAAGCTCGCGGCTCATCAAACTCCAGGGCGTCTGGCTGCTGGACGAAGACGAGAAGCCGATCCCCGACGCCAAATTCGGCGAGACGGTGTTCGGCGCGACCTTGATGATGGACGAGGTCGGCCCGCAGCCCGATGCGCTGATGATCCAGATGGACTTGGCGCAAAGCAACCTGGCCGAGCTGCTCGACTCGACGGTTGAGAATGGCCAGGCCAGCGACTGCGGCGGACTGCCGATCACGGACTTGCTTCCTTTCATTTATCAGGCGGCCAAGGGGATCGATTTCCTGAATCGCACGCCCCGCATTTTCCACTGCGACATCAAGCCGGAGAATCTGCTGCTGGTCGACGGCGAGGTGAAGATCTGCGACTACGGCGGCGCGCGCAAGGAAGGGATCGAACGCAAGAATAAGAAGAACGTCTTGTCGCTCGCGCACGCCTCGCCGGAATTGATGAACAACGCCCCGTGCGAATACTCGGATCAATACTCGCTGGCGATTACCTACGTTCAGTTGCGGACAGGTCGCCTGCCGTATAGCGACACGATCCTGCGTTCCCGTTCGGTCTCCACGGTGCGCGACGCGGTGTTGCGCGGCGATCTGGATTTGAGCGGACTTCCGCCGGCGGAGCGCGCGGTGATCAAACGCGCCACGTCGCTTAAACCCGAAAAGCGTTTCCCCACGGCGACGGCCATGGCGGTGGAACTCGATCGGGCCATCAACCAAGGCGCGGCGCCCAAGCGCAAGGGACTGCTGATCGGCGCTCTCGCGATCGTGCTGCTGGCGGCCGGGGCCGCGGCATTGCGCCCTTGGAACTGGCGTCCCCAGCCGGTGATCGATGGCGGCGGGTCTGCCACGACCGACACGGACGGCGCGGATGATGACAGCGGCGATCAACATCAAAACGTGCCAGTCGTCGAAGATCAAGCGAAGCTGGCGGAAGAGATCGCCGCGTCGATCGATGGCGCGATGAGATGGCTGGATCAGCCGTCGATCTCCGGCGCCGAAGCCGATGTCCGCAAGCGCGAACTCACCGCGCTCGCCGGCCGGATCGGAGAACTGAAGCAACCAGAGGCGCAGCAGCGATTGTCGAATCTACGCGCGTTGGCCTTGGCCCGCTTCGCCCTGCTGGCCGCCTGGCCTAATGCGGACCAGCCGCCGCCAGGGGCGGTGCGGATTATCGCGGACAGGAACTCGACGATGTGGACGGCCGAGCGCCGCGAAGACATCGCCGGACTTTCAGAGTCCGATTGGGAGACGCTGCTGGCCTTGCGAGCGCTGGAAGCTTGGCCCGGAAGTGACGCCGAATTGCCCGGCGATCAACTTTCCAGCGTAGCCGCGCCGCTGGCCGCGATTCCGTACGGCGACAACAAGCTGGCCCCGTTGGAACGCACGCGTTGCGCCGCGCTCGCCAAGAAGTTGCGCGACGCGGTGACGCAAGCGGCTGAGAATGGCGCTCCATTGCCGTCTGAGCTCAACGCCTCGTTGCAGAATCTGTTCGGCGCTGATTTTCTGTTCGGGATCGCGATTGAAAACGTGTTGGAAGCGGCCCGCGCGGCGGCCAAACAAGCCGGTGAATTCAGCGAAGCCAAAGCCGAGGCGGAGCAGTTGTCGGCCCTCGCCAATGGCAATCTGGAATTGCTCGCGAAAGTCCCCTGGTACGCTCAGTTCGCCAAACTTGGCGACGCGGACTCGCCTGCGGCCATGGTCTACCTGGGTCAAAATCCTGGCGACCTCGCGCAACAACAAGCGATTGCTGATGTCCTGCGCGCGCGCTTCGCGCGGGCCGCGATCAGTGATTGGCCGTTGCCGATATTGAGCGCGGCGGTCGACCTGTCAACTCGGCTGAGCGCGGCGACGGATCCCGCGCCCGAGCGATTGCAGGCCTTGCTGTTGGCGCAGCGGCTGGCGGCGCGGTCGGCGCTGCCGGAATCGCCCGGCAACCGTTGGAACCACTGGGCGGCCGATTGCCAGTCGCTGGAAAAACGGATCGAGAACCAACGCGCCGCACTGGCCGGTGAACCCGCCGGCTCGTGGGTCGGGCTGCCGTTCGTGGAGTTGTGCCAGATCGAACTCGGAGCGACGCTCGCCAGGACCACGATGTCGCGCGACGCCGCGGCGCTACGGCGCTGGCGCGACGGTCTGGAAAAGCTGCGCGGCGACGAGGATGCCTGGAAATGGCTCAACGAAGCGCAGTTTCCCGGCTATTACGATTACGTTTCCGCACTGGTCGAATCGCTGGAAGGTTCGTCCGAGGCGGCGGCTGAGGCGTTGCAGGCCGCCTATGCGGTCGAGAACGGTACGGTCGCCGCGAAGTCTCCCTGTTTGGATTGGACGGAGCGGCGGGCCGTGGCGGCGCGGATCCTGAGCGACTCCGTCGAGCACTTGCGGAACCGCCCGCTGGAGGATCTGAGCGCCGAGCCGTTCAGTGCCACGAACGCCGCCAAGGCGGTCGCACGGCTGGAGATGGCGGCCGGGTTGTCGGGGGATAAGTTGACGGCCGCCGACGCCGCCTGGTTGGCCATGGCCAAGTCTTCCGCCGCGGAGTTCTCGCCGCAAGACAGGCTCGCGCTGGTCGATCCACTGGTGGGCGCGGATTCCCCGCCGAATTCCGCCGCGCAGGCGCAGTTGCTTTTGGCGAGCGCGCTGGCCCACGCCAGTCTCGCGCAAGGGGGCGATCCGAACGAGGGTAAGCTGGCCGTCGAGCGATTCGCCGGCGCTGTGGCGTTTTACGATGCCTGGGCATCGACGCAACCGGCCGACCAGGCGCGCGACCAGCGGTTGGAACTGCGCGTGCTGAAGCCCGCGCGCGACGTCTTGAGGCCGTATGTGAACGTCGATGCGTCGCGCATCGATGCGAGCGTGCGGCCGGCGGTGGCCCAGTTGGCGGCGATGATCGGCCGCGTGAACGTCGCGCTGAGCCGTGCCGGCGCGTTGCCGCTCGACACGGAGATGACTCCGCGCGTGATCGCCAACTGGCTCAAGCTGGCGAATGACGCGGCCGCGGAGCCGCGGATGGACTTGCTGAAGCTCGAAGGATCGTGGCTGCGCGATATGCTCGTCCACGGCCAAGGGGGCGGCGCCTCCGGCCGGCTCGTGGAACTGAAACGCTTGGTCACCGGCAGTGACCCGGAGAGCTTGGCGCTGCGCGGAATCGCCACGTTCTTCGAATACCGGCAGCAGAAGGATTGGCCGGCGAAGAAACAGAAACTGGACGAATCGCTCGAGCTGTTCAATCAAGCGATCGGCGGCGCTGCGAACGCCACGGACGACACCGCGCGTTACTACCTGGATCGCGGCGGCGTCAATCTTCAACTGGCGTACGTCCTTTACAAGGGTCGCGGCGATTTGGGCGATACCGCCAAGTCGATCAAGGACTACTTGGACGACGCCATCCAGGACGCTCGGCTGGTCACCGCCGCCGACCTGACGCCGAGTCTGCGGGTGGAAGCATACAACCTGTTGGGCAACGCCAGCGAAGACATGTTCTTCTACGAAGTCGACGTCGCCGGCGACCGCATCGACTTCCACTTTCGTAACGCGGAAGAGGCGTTCAACAACGCGTTCAAACTGGATAGCCAGTCGCCGGATGCGGCGTTCAACCTCGCCCGGTGCACGTTTCGCTATGGCCGGGCGCAGCGGTACTACGTCGGCGTCGAACGATACGACGACACGAAATATCAGCAGGGCTTGAAGGACGCCAACGAGGCCATCGAATCGGCTCTAAGTACCTGGGGCGCCGCCAAGAACGAAATGAAGGCCGAGGCCCTCTATTGGCAAGGGGAGATCCAGGAGGAGCTGGGGAATTTCCAACTCGCCGAGGAGAAGTTCGGCGCGGCCGCCGCGCTCGCGCAGGAACTGGGGGACGCGCGTTGGTCCGCCTTTCAACTGATGTGGGCGCAAATGGCGCTCAATCGACTCGACGCCGCCACGACCGCCACGCGTTTGCGGTCGCTCATCGATGCATCGGGCGTCGCGCCAACGGCGGACGGACTCGCCAATGTGGTCGACAAACAGACGCTGGCCGACGCGGTTTATTTGTTGATCCGGTCGCAAACGGGGCCTGACAAAGCGCGCGAAGTGCTCGATGCCTACTTGCCACGATTTGCCGGCGACACTCCCGCGGACCTGGCCTGTCAGGCCCGCCTACGATTGGCCTACGCCAACAGCCTCTTGGCGCAGCCGGGACGCGCTGTCGACGTCGAGGAGGAGGCCAAACGCGTGCTGGCATTGACTTCGTCGCCAAATTCGGGGGCGTCCTGGAATGTGTTTCGCTCCCAAGCGCACCTGCTGCTCGGGCTGGTGGCCTTTCAGCAGATCGACCCGCGGAACAAGCCGAAGACCTTGGAGGCCGCGCTCCGCGCCGTTCAACACTACGAGGAAGGAATGAAGCAAGTGGCCGACAGCCACGACTTCAACGCCCAGGAGAACTGGGTCGCCAACGCCCGCCAATTTGTCGACGCGGCCGTCAAAGTTGTGGAAGTCGGCACGGATCAGACCCAGCGCGCGCGTGTCGCTCAGCAAGTGCATGATTGCTTCGATGAATTCGAGCGGCGCATGGACGCGGCCTTGCCGGGGCGAAAAATGAACGGCCGACTGCCGCGCGACTGGAAACAAGACGCCGTGGCGCGCCGCAAGCTCCTGCTGGATCGCGGTTTCCCCGCCAGTAAGCGGCAATAGGCGGGCGTCTTCGCCGCGACGCCGCCGCCTGACCGGCAGTTTTCCGCGCCGGCAAGCTGATTTTTCGGATGGCGTGAAGTCTACCCTTCCAGCGTGCCGAGTAGAGAAATAGCGGGGATTCCACATTCTCCGTTGGTTGCCCCGGGCGCTACCACTGCGCCTGAACGGTTGATGCCATCGCTGACGCCACGGATGGGCGAAAGATGGAGGCCGGGGAATTTAGGAAGTATCGACCGCTACGCACGAAGCGCTTCGGGGGGAGCAATGAGTGCCAAGTACGCATGGACGCGCTGGCTCGTCGCGCCTGCAGCGACAGCTATGTTCTGCGCCGTATCGACGGCCGCGCCGCCGGGTTATCAATCCCCGGTCAACGGCGGGATCTCCATGTCGCAGGGCAACTTCATTGTCTTGGTTCAGGACACTACGCAACAAGAATTCGAACCCGACCAGGCCACGTCTCCCACCGAACAACAACTTGTCACGGACACCGGCGTCGGCCTTCCCAGCGTGCTGGACGCCACGCCCACTTTCGCCTCGTCGGAAGCCGACCTGCCGGCCAGTTTTAGCCCCATCGGCGAGACGGTCTCCGGCACTCAGAGCGGCATTACGTCCACGAACGACACGGCCCAGTTGCTGCAATACGCCTCGAGCGTGAAAACGGTCGAAGTCCAGCGGCGGTCGCCCGTGTCGTTCGATCCCCGCGTTCGCGGTTACCACTTGGGTCAGGTCTATTCACTCTATGACAGCGCCTGGTATTTCCCGGTGCGTCAGGACCTGGACACGATGCTGAGCAAATTCGATCCCTCGCTGATCGACGCCATCGTGGTTGTGCCCGGCCCTTACGCGGTGCGCTATGGACCGGGCTTCAGCTTCATCGACGTGATCGGCACGCCGACGCCCCGTTACTGCAACGGCCCGGAGACGCACAGCCGGCTGGGTGTGACCTATCAGGGCAATGGCGAGCAACTCTACGGTCGGGAAACCATCTACGGCGGCGGCGCCGACTACGGCTACATCGTCAACTACGGCAACCGCAACGGCAGCGACTACCGCTCGGGCGGAGACACGGTCGACATTCCGGCCACGTACCACAACCGCAATTACCTGGGCCAGTTCGGCTTCGACCTCTCGCCGGAGGATTCCGTCGAAGTGAAGTACAATCGGCTCGATCAGAGCGATACGGAATATCCGGGACAGTTTTTCGACATCCGCTTCCTGACGACGGATGCGACCTCCGCCAACTTCGTGCATGAGAACGACTCGTCGAACTGGAGCCGTTTTGCCATCGGCGGCTGGTACAACCGCACGCGGTTCGCGGGCGATACCTACAACGAAAGCAAAGAGACGTTCAACGTCATTAATCGCGTCGAAGCCGCCCTAGGCGAAGCGGAAGGGACCTTCTTCGGCGACACGAGCGGCGACTTGATCTCGTCCGGCGCGCGGATGTCGGCCACCTACGGTCAGGTCGACGAGACGCAGCTCACGATCGGGACCGACCTCCATTACCTGGAACAATACATCCGCGAACAATTCGTGGAGCGCGGCGTGCGGCCCTTCGACATCGACACGAATATGCCGCGATCGTTCTGGCTGAACCCCGGCGTGTTCACCGAACTCAGCGTCCCCGTGCAGTCCTACTGGACCACGAACATCGGCGCCAGGGCCGACTTCAGCGAGACCTCGATTCGCGAAAGCGATCTCCGCGCCAATTCGTCGCTCAACGGTCCGTTTTCGCAAGCCGACTTGCTCTGGGCCAGCTATCTCACCAACGAAGTCGAAGTGGCACGCGGTTTGACCGGCCGCTTCGGCATCGGTTACGCCGAACGTCCTCCGACGTTGCTCGAACGCTACGCGGACGGCGTGTTCGTGGGCCTGATCCAGAGCGGTTTTTCGCGGGTGATCGGCACGCCCAACCTGGACAAGGAACGCAACACGCAGGTCGACCTCAGCCTGGCGGCCGATTACTGCTGCTGGCGCGGCCGGATCGGCGGATTCCACAGTTGGATCAACGACTACATCACTTACCAAGGCAACGTCGTCAACGACCCGACCGGCGCGCGGCTGCTGAATACGATCAACACCGACCTGGCCACGCTCTCCGGCGCCGAAGCCAGCGGCGAGTACGACCTGAACAATCGTTGGACGGTGTTCACCTCGGCCCGCTACATCTACGGCCGCGATCAAATCATCAACGCTCCGTTGTACGGCATCTATCCATTCGACACGCGCATCGGCGTGCGGTTGCAGGATCCGAACGGCGGGCGTCGCTGGGGTTCGGAGTTCTTCGCCCGGATCGTGGACGACCAGGACCAGCTTGGCGCGCTGCGCGTCACGAACACGCAGTCGATCAACGTCTTCGAACTGCCGACGCCCGGCTTCACCGTTTATAACATCCGCGGCTACTATAACGTCACCGATAACTTCAACATCATCGGCGGCGTCGACAACCTCTTCGACAAGCAATACCTCGAGCATCTCGATCTCCGGCTCCCGCCACAACCCGTGGCCGGCGGTCCGACGATCCCGCAGACGCGCGTGCTTTCGCCCGGCTTCTCGCCGTACATCGGCATGGAGTGGACGTACTAGGCTTGGCGAGATCCGAGGAACTGAGCGTGAAAAAAGCCCAGGGCAGGCCCTCGAAATCGTGAGTGATAGCCACGACGCCGAAGGCCTGCCCTGGGCTTCATTACGCGCGGCGGCATTCGTCCTCCGGCCCCTTTTCCTGACTTGGCCGATTCGCCACAATGCCCAGCGAGCGCCCCGCAAAGGCATCGTTGACACCGCGACGTGCGAGGATCGGACATGGCGACGAGGGTTGAAGAAGGCGGCGCGCGCGCCGCGCTGGACGTGCTGGATCAAGCGCTTCGCGACGGCAAATTGACGGCCGATGCGGTGAAGAACATCCATATCTGGCTCACCGAGCCATGCTACTCTGAGTACGCGCCGCAGGTCGTCGAGCACATCCAGTCGGGCCAGTGGAAGGCGCTCGACGACGTCTTCTGGACGATCATCCCGTTCGGCACCGGCGGCCGCCGCGGGAAGATGTACCCCATCGGCACGAACGCCATCAACGATCGCACCATCGGCGAAAGCGCGCAAGGACTGGCCGACTATGTGAAACGCGTCCAATCCGGCCCGCTGTCTTGTGCGATCGCCTATGATACGCGACACCGCTCGCGGCAGTTCGCCGAACTGTGCGCCGAAGTCCTGGTCGCCGCTGGCTTCCAGATTTACTTTCTCGATGGCTATCGCAGCACGCCGGAACTCTCCGTCGCCGTGCGCGTGAAGCGCTGCTCGTGCGGCATCATGGTCACGGCCAGCCACAATCCCCCGAGCGACAACGCGGTAAAGGCCTATTGGTCCACCGGCGGTCAACTGTTGCCGCCGCACGACAAAGGGGTCATCGACGCCGTGGGCCAGGTCCGCGATATCCAGCGCGTGCCGTTCGCCGAGGCGCTGCGGTCGGGCCGCGTGGTCTATTGCCAGCGGGAGGTCGATCAAGCCTATTGGGGCGGAGTGCAGGCCCAGGGTACGCCGGGGCCGCGCGAGTTGAAGGTGATCTTTTCGCCATTGCACGGCGTCGGCGCTTCGAGCGTGCTGCCGGTCTTGGCGGCGGCCGGTTTCAACGACGTGGAACTCTTCGCTTTGCACGCCGAGCCGAGCGGTGACTTTCCGAATGTGCCGGGCCACGTTTCCAACCCGGAAAACCCGCGCGTCTTCGATGCGATCATCGAGCGCGCGGAAGCCGTCGGCGCCGACCTGGTGATCGCGACCGACCCGGACGCCGATCGGCTGGGCGCCGCCGCGCGCCTGACGCGAGGCGGCCCTTGGCGGACGTTCACCGGCAACCAGATCGGCGTGTTGATCGCGGACTATCTGTTGGAGAATCGCCGGCGCGCGGGCGGACTCACGCCGCAACACTACATCGTTAAGACGCTGGTCACCACCGAGATGCTCCGCCGCATCGCCGAAAGCTACGGCGTGCGCACGATGGGTGATCTGCAAGTCGGTTTCAAATGGATCGCCGGCGTGATGGACGAGCAAGGGCCGGAGCGATTCCTGTTCGGCGCGGAGGAATCGCACGGCTATCTGACCGGCCAGTACGCGCGCGACAAAGACGCCGCCGTGGCCGCGCTCTTGCTGGCCGAGTTGGCGGCCAAGGTCAAAGCGGCCGGGCAGACGCTGCACGAAAAGCTCGACGCCCTCTATTGGCAACATGGCTGCCACCTGGAAGGGGCTTTCAATCTCACCATGCCGGGCGCCGCCGGCATGGACGATATGCGGAAGCTGATGTCGCGCCTGCGCGAAGCGCCGCCGCGGCAGATCGGCGGAATGAAGCTTCGCGCGGCCCGCGACTATCAGAACCTGCAGGTGATTTCCCCTGATGGCACGCGAAAACCATTCGACGGCCCGAAAGGAGACATGGTCATCTGCGACCTGGCGGCCGAAGGCAACTTCGTCGCCATCCGCCCCTCAGGCACCGAGCCGAAGGTGAAGTTCTATCTCTTCGCCTCCGAACCGGCCGAACAGCTTGCCAACCTGACCGATACGAAGGTGGAACTTCAGACTCGGCTGGCCGCGTTTGAGAAAGACTTGCGAGCGTTCGCGGGGCAATAGCGCGGAGTCTTCTTTAAGAAAGATGGGTTAACGCGCCAAGCCCAGGGCAGGCCTTCGGAATCGTGGGCGGTAAAGCGATTTCGAGGGCCTGCCCTGGGCTTTTTCAGCTCAGTTGCGACCGCACCGCGCCGCGGGTTACCATGCGGATGGCTTATCTACTCCGGCATAGGCGCGCTCATGTCCCCACGCTTCCTCTTGTGTGCATCGCTCGCCGTACTTGCGATCTACGGCACGACGGCCGAGGCGGCAGAACCGGTGATTCGCCCGCTCGTCCCCGGCATGGTGGTCGAGGAGCTGCCGGTCACGCTGCCGAACATCAACAACCTGCGCTTCTCGCCGCAAGGCGAACTCACGGCGCTCGGCTACAACGGCCAGGTCTATTTGCTCAGCGACACGAATGGCGACGGAATCGAGGACGCCGCGCGGCCGTATTGGGACCAGGCGACCATCAGCGTGCCCGTGGGGATGGCCTGGAGCGCGGATGGCCTGTACGTCTCGTCGCACGGCAAGGTCTCGCTGTTGAAGGACAGCGATGACGACGGCAAAGCCGACGGAGAGGAAATCGTCGCCCAGGGCTGGCCGCCGACCGACGTCGCTTCGGGGGGCGTCGACGCCACGGCGGTGACGCTGGACGAACATGGCAACTTGTACTTCGGCCTGCTCTGCGCCGACTATTCGAACCCCTACCGGGTACAAGATGGCGTCTCACGCTACGATCGGAATAGTCTGCGCGGAACGATCGTCAAACTGTCCAAGGGACAGACCAAACTCGAAACCATTTGCACCGGCGTGCGCGTGCCCTATACGCTGGCCTTCAATCGCGAGGGCGATCTGTTTCTCACCGATCAAGAAGGGGCCACCTGGCTCCCGGGTGGGAATCCTGTCGATGAGTTGAACCACATTCAACAAGGCAAGCATTACGGCTTTCCCTTCCGCCACCCGCAGTATTTGCCCGACGTGGTCGATGAGCCCCCCGTGGTGGGCTTCGGGCCGCAGCATCAATCGACCTGTGGCTTGATCTTCAACGATGCGCGCGACAATCAGCCGCCGTTCGGTCCGGCCGATTGGGAAGGGGACGCCCTCGTGGCCGGCTTCTCGCGCGGCAAGTTGTGGCGCGTGCGCCTGATCAAAACACCCTCGGGCTACATTGGCAAGCAGACGCTGATCGCTACGTCAGCGATGCTGCTCGCGGACATGGCCATCTCGCCACGCGGCGACTTGTACGTCTGCTGTCACAGCGGACCGCCGGATTGGGGCACCGG
>Ga0073934_10009358_pt1 | contig 12595 bp, 8 predicted proteins | sample LarsenN4metaG_FD_76834 | JGI IMG/M metagenome (GOLD analysis project Ga0073934, IMG submission 76834) | Hot spring sediment bacterial and archeal communities from British Columbia, Canada, to study Microbial Dark Matter (Phase II) - Larsen... ... | reverse complement strand
TGGTCAGAATGCTGCCCACGCGCAGCTCTTCGCAGATCGCCGCCAGCAGGAAGTTCATTCCCGCGCCGGCGACCTCCGAGAGCTCGGTGAGGTTGCCGACGCCCATCATCAAGGCCGCGTCCGGATGCCGGCGGCGCACCTCGTAAAACCGGCCCAGCGACGCGGCGAAACCATAGCCGACTGGCTCAAGAATCGGATCCCAACGTACCGCAAGACCGGCACGACAAAGAAAACCGGCGGTCTCCTCCAGCGACGCGAGGTCCGATGGCTCGGTGGGAATCACCACGAACTCGGCAGGCACGCCGGCTGCCCACTCGCGATTCGCAGCGTTGGCGCTCAGCACCAGCTCGGCACCGTGTTCGACGGCGGCTTCGACTTCTCTTCGATCGAAACTGTCCACGGAGATCCGGAAGCCGGCAGCGATCAGCGTTCGCGTCGCGCGACCGATGTTGGTCCATGTTTCTCCCGGCACGCAGCCCAGGTCGATGACGTCGGCGCCCTGCGCACGGTAGTGCTCGGCTTGCGACAACAACTCCGCCTCTGAAAGCGTTGGCGCGTGATTGATCTCGGCAAGGATCTCAATCGAATAGTCGCTCAGGCTGGGGAGGGGGCGATCGCCGTGGCCGAGGAATTCCGGCAGGTCGAACAGGTCCTTCGGTCCGCGAACGAACGGTTTGCCCCAGCGTTGCTCCAGGCCGCCGAGGTCGCCGCCGCACCAGCCGGGCACGATCACGCGCTCGACGTCTTCCGGCACGTGCAGCTTGCGCGAGACCCAATCGGCCTGCATGAGCGCCGCTACCGAAATCGGAAGCACCGCGACGTCGTACTGCAATCCCATTTGAGCGGCAAGCGCCGACAATACACGCCGCAGCGGCGCATCCGCCAACCGTCCCGTGACGAACAACAGTCGCGGAGTGGTCACCGTTCGGCCCCACCATTGGCGTAAATCACCTGGCCCGTGATGTAACTCGCTTCCTCGCTGAGCAGGAACCGCGCCAGGCGGGCGATATCATCGGGCGTTCCCCAGCGTTTGAGCGGCGTTTCGGCCAGCACGCGCTGCTGCCAGGATTCCCCGGCCTGTTCGCCCCAGGCCGTTCGAATCCAGCCCGGGGCAATGCAGTTCACGCGCACCTCCGGCGCTAAGCTGACGGCGAGCGACCGCGTGAAGCCCATAACGGCGTTCTTCGCCATCGCGAACAACTCGCCGCTGTCTCCTTCCATGCCGCGATCGGCCTGATCCCAGCCGATGTTGAGGATGGCACCCCGTCCCTGGGCCTTCGTGCCTTCGCCGACCAGTTTGCTGAGCAGTACCGACCCGCGGACGTCGACGCCCCATAAGTCCGCGAGCTTTGCCGGATAACTGAGCTTGGCGCGGGGCCCCGTGAGGACATCGGCGCCGGCGTTGTTGACCCACAAGTCGACCCTTCCGAACTGTGCCCACGCGCGATCAACAAACTCGGGCAGGCCCTCCGGGTGAATGAAATCGCAGCCCAGCGATTGCGCCGCACGACCGAGCTGGCGAATTTCCGTGACCAGGTTGGCAGCGGATTGCGCCGAGTGGGCGTAGTGCACAATGACATTGGCCCCGGCTCGCGCAAGCTCCAGCGCGATGGCCCGCCCAATTCCGCTGGATGCCCCGGTAACCACTGCAGTCTTGCCGTCGAGCCGTGCAAAATCGCGCATGATTTTTCCCATTCGCGCCAACAAATGCGATCTGCCGTTCGTTTTTTCGTGTTGATAGATCAGGGGTTGCACGGTGGCGTTGACCAACGAGCAGCCAAAACAGGTCCGGCGGTCCAAGTTTTGCTCGTCAAATAACCGCCATCGTGCACCATTGCCAAATGAAGAATCCGTGAAGGCTGAACGACTGGAGACGGCAAACCATCCGGACGCTCGATGAGATCACAAGCGCCATTGCCGCTTAATCTTACGGAGCAACGTGCATGAGAGACAAGGGGCAAATTGGTCAATGGGTCGTTGACTCTCGCATCATGCGACACCATAATGTTCATTCGATTGACTGTTGAAAGGTTTCTTTGGGTTGCGCGCCCGACGAAAACCCCCAATGACGAGGTTTGCCATTTCCCCACGTCTCATCCGTGTTACTTGCCGTTCTGGCGTCCTTGGTCGCGATTGCTACACCGATGTGATCCGTGACTACAGTTCCTGTAGGCGGATGGCTTGTCGCGACACCCAGCATTGACAACCCGATTTGCACCGACAATTCCGCCCAGGGAATACGGGAACCAAGACCGAGTCTGATCGGACGTGTTGGTGTCCGTCACCGCAGGTCCGCCAAAAGGATTGTTGAATTGTCCGACCCAAGTTCGGGTATCGATCCCCGCGACGGCCGACCGCCGTCAGGGTCCCAACCAGAGAGTGAGAAAGAAATGCCAGCGAGTATTGCCGAACCACCCGTTGATCGTGGGATCGCCACCTTCCCGGAATTGTCGGATCAGTTGGAGAAAGACCTGGTGCAGGTCTTTAAGCTGCTCTCCGACGAAACGCGCCTGCGGATTCTGATGTACCTGCTGCGCGAGGGCGAGCTGCACGTCACCGCCCTGTGCGAGCGGCTGGGCCAAAGCCAGCCCGCCGTCAGCCATCACCTGGCGCTGCTCCGCGTCGCCGGTCTCATTGAGGCCCGCCGCGACGGCAAGCACAACTTCTATTCCATCAAGTCGGAGCACTTCCATCGCCTGATCGCCGAACTGTTCAGCAGCATCAGCGATCCCGACCGCGACGAGATCCGCTTCGAAGACTTCGTGCTGACGCACGAACCGTAATCGATCAGCACCGACATCGTGGCCCTTTGCAGCCCGGCGGTTCTCGAAACCGCCGGGCTGTTTGCTTGTCTGGTGGGTTGCGGCAGCCGGCCGTCGTGTCCGAGTCACAACGGGGACGCATCCTATAGAAATTGGAGAAACGTCGGGCCTTTTTCCCCTTGAGGCCAGTTTCTGTGGAGGCTAATATTGCTGCCAGACGATCCTTACGATTCTGTAATTTAAATGTGAGGATCCGTCCCCCGTGGGAAGTGAGTCGGGATGATGTTGTCGCTGGTGTTGCGACTGCTCCTGTGCGGCTGCATGCTGCTGGGCTGGTGTCCGGCGACGGATCTGCTCCGCACCATCTCGCTCCTGGCCACCAGCAATCCGAGCAATCCGGAAGATTCGTCGGAGGAACAGGTTCAGGAGAGCGTGGACCACGTCCTGGTGGTCCGGCGGTTTTCGGTCCGGCGGGCCGAGCTCTCCGGTGCTGCCGAACGTCTTGCCTGCACCGCTCCTGCACTTCGTCTGGCAGGAGAGCCCTCGATCGCCCTCCGCCGCGGACACTCTCTGCCGAATGGCATGTGCGCCCCGCTGAGAATCTGAGAGCGCGCCCTCGGAGCCTGGCGAAAGCCTTTCGCCGCCGCCCGAGATCACCGCTGAGGTATCTGTGTGCCGCTCTCGGCTGCAATGGCCCATCGTCTACGCCAACGGGGATCGTTCGATGAAGGATGCATCACAGTCCCGTTCCACCCGAGTCGAGTCGGGGTGGCTGTCGCTCCTCGCGGGCGCGACGCTCCTGGCGGCCGGCCTGCTGTGGGGGCTGATCGACAGCGAAAGCCTTGCCGCGGTCGGTTTGTGCTATCTCAGCGCGTTCTACGTTGCGATCGGCGGAGGGGAACGGTTTCGCCGCAGGCGCAAAGCGGCTGATCTGCCACGACGACTCAGCGGGACCTCCGTCGTGGCTGCGCAAGCGGAACGGATTCTCGCCGCCTGAAGAGTTTGCCATCAACTGCGGCAACGGGAACGGCGCCCGAAGCCGTTCGTCATTTCCACGCGACGCCCGCGTTCGCCCTGCGAAACGTCGGCGGAGTACTAACAACCCTGTTCATCCCACGAGGCCAAACTATGGAACAACTCGTTCGCGGCGTGCATTTCTTTCAGAACATCGGTTATCGGCAGCACAAGCGGCTGTTCGAGCGGCTGAAGGACTCGCAAAGTCCGGAAGCCTGCTTCATCACGTGTGCCGATTCCCGGATCGATCCCAACCTCATCACTCATTCGCGGCCGGGGCAACTGTTCATCGTCCGCAACGTGGGGAACATCATCCCCTGTTACGGCACCAGCAACAACGGCGAGCTGGCGGCGGTGGAATACGCCGTGGTGGAGCTCGGCATTCAGGACGTCATCGTCTGCGGCCATACCGGATGCGGTGCGATGAAGGCGGTGGTGAGCCAGTTGTCGCATGAGGCGGCCCTGCGCACGCCGTCCGTGGTGAACTGGCTGCATCACGCCGACGCCACCCTGCAGATCCTGCGGGAGCATTACGGACACCTGACGGGCGAGACGCTGGTCAAGGCGGCCGCCGAGGAAAACGTGCTCGTGCAGTTGGAGCATCTGCGGACGCTGCCGGTGATTGCCGCCCGAGCCTCCTCGGGCAAAGTGCGCCTGCACGGCTGGATGTACAAGATCGACACCGGCGAGATCTTCCACTACGACGCCGACGTCGGACAGTTCGTGAAGTTCGGCGGGCCGGGCAAGGAATCGTCCAGCTCCAACGGCGCGGAAAAGGCGGTTCTGCCCACGTCCCGCCGTGGACGTTCGCGCGCCGCGGCGCGCATCGTTCCAGTCACGGCCGCCAAAGGCCGCAAGACGGAGGAAGCGCGCTAATGGACCGCGCGAAGCCGCATTTTCTTTCCCCCGCGACGATCCCCTACGACCTGGTCTCCGGAGTGGTCGTCTTCCTCGTCGCGCTGCCGCTCTGCCTGGGCGTGGCGCTGGCGTCGAACGCGCCGTTGTTCTCGGGCGTGCTGGCGGGGATTGTGGGCGGCCTCGTCGTTGGCGCGCTGAGCAAGTCGCACACCAGCGTGAGCGGCCCGGCCGCCGGGTTAACGGCCATCGTGGCCGCACAGATTGCCACGCTGGGATCGTTCGAGGCGTTCCTGGTGGCCGTGGTGCTGGCGGGGGTGATCCAGATCGTGCTCGGGATCATTCGAGCAGGGTTTATCGCCGCGTTCTTTCCGTCGAGCGTGATCAAGGGATTGCTGGCGGCGATCGGCATGATCCTGATCCTCAAGCAGATTCCGCATGCGCTGGGACACGATTCCGACCCCGATGGCGAAATGGCGTTTCAACAGGTCGACCACGAGAACACGTTTTCGGAGCTGCTGGCTCTCATCGGTGATGTCCATCCCGGTGCGGCATTGATCGGGCTGGTCTCGATTGCGTTCCTCGTGGCCTGGGACCAGATCAAGCCGCTCAAGAAATCGATCGTCCCGTCACCGCTGATTGTGGTCCTGCTGGGCGTCGCCGTCAGCGAATGGCTGGGCAGTTGGTCAGGCACGTGGGCCATCGGCAGCAGCCATCTGGTGCAGGTGCCGGTGGCGCAGGATCTCGCCGGTTTTTTGGGATTCCTGCAGTGGCCCGACTTCACGCAGATTGGGAATCCCGCCATCTACACGGCTGCGGTGACGTTGGCGCTGGTGGCGTCGCTGGAAACGCTGCTCAACCTGGAAGCAATCGACAAGCTCGATCCCCAGCAGCGGACGTCGCCTCCCAGCCGCGAGCTGCTGGCACAGGGCATCGGCAACGTGGTGTCGGGTTTGATCGGCGGGCTGCCCGTGACGTCAGTGATTGTCCGCAGCTCGGTGAACATCAACGCCGGCGGGAAAACGCGGCTGTCCACGATTGTGCACGGCAGCCTGCTGCTGTCGTGCGTGATGCTGCTTCCGACGTGGCTCAACCGCATTCCGCTGGCGTCCCTGGCGGCCATTTTGATCGTCACCGGCTTCAAGCTGGCCAGTCCCCGGCTGATGGTCCGAATGTGGCGCTCCGGCCGCAACCAGTTCCTGCCGTTCGCCGCCACGGTGACCGCCATCGTGTTCACCGACCTCTTGGTGGGGGTGATGATCGGCATGGCGGTGAGCATTGCGTTTATTTTGCACAGCAACCTGCGCCGGCCGCTGAAGTGCGTGCACGAGCAGCACCTGAACGAGGACGTGCTGCGGATCAAACTGGCCACGCAGGTGGGCTTTCTCAACCGGGCGGCCCTGTCGCAAGTCCTGGACAACGTCCCGCCCGGCGGGCACGTCCTCATCGACGCGCGCGCCACCGACTACCTCGACGCCGACCTCATCGACCTGTTGTGCGACTACCGCGACACGATGGCGCCCGCACGGGGCATCAAGGTCAGCCTCGTCGGCTTCAAGGACCGCTTCCGTCTGCCGGACGAAATCCACTTCGTCGATCATTCCACCCATGCCGTCCAGCGCGAACTCACCCCCCAGCGCGTGCTCAAAATCCTGCAGCACGGCAACGAGCGGTTCTGGTCGGGCCGAAGGCTGAAGCGGGATCACAACCGGCAGATTGGGGAGACGGCTCAGGCGCAGTACCCCATTGCCGCCGTCCTGAGCTGCATCGACTCGCGGGCGCCGGTGGAGCTGATTTTCGATCTCGGACTGGGGGACATCTTCAGCGTCCGCATTGCGGGCAACGTGGTGACCGACGAAGTGCTCGGCAGCCTGGAGTTTGCCTGCGCCGTTTCGGGCGCGAAGCTCGTGCTGGTGATGGGCCACACTCATTGTGGTGCCGTGACGACTGCGCTCGACCTGTTCCGGGCGCGGCAGTCTGCATCCGACGCCATCGGCTGCGATCACCTCGACAGCGTCATGACCGAAATTCAGCGCGTCATCGAGAAGCCGCACCTGGCAGCGCTTCTCGACGGCAGGTACGACGGGCGGGAGGCCTGCGTCGACCACGTGTCGCGGGAGAACGTGCTGCACACCATGGAGGTGATCCAGCGCCGCAGCCGCACTCTGAGTCGTCTGGCCGAGCAAGGCCGCATTGCCATCGTCGGCGGGATGTACGATGTCGCTACCGGGCGAGTGACGTTCATCGCGCCCGAAGGCGTTGAAGAACTCGCCGGCGCCGCCGAAGCCAATGGCCATCACGAGGAGAGCGCCAACCACGCCGCGTGACGGACGGATTGCGACGGGGGAGTGCGGACCGTACGCGCGGGGATGCCCGGATGGGCGACTCTCTTGTCATTTCCGCCAGCCGCCGACGGCAAACTCAATCGAGTCGTTGACCAGTTCCGCGCCGGCCTCGAAGGAGTATTCTCCGCGGTCGGTCAGCTCCACGGAATGTTCGCGTGGCGTTTCGCCTTCTTTCCAGCGGTGCGTGATTTTGAGCGGCGTCGATGGCCGCGGCTCATCCCGCACGCAGTGGGCCGTCACGCGGAACTGGTTCAGCGCCGGCTGGCCTTCGCATTGCAGGTACACCGCGCCCGCCGGCTGCTCCAACGCGATTGGCACATCGAGGTGGAAGTGCTCGTGGGACTGATCGGCGGGCAGCGGCGAAACGTCGATCGTCAGGAAGCCCGCCGGACGTTCGAGGGCGTACCCCAGCTTCACCTGGGCGGCTTGCGGTTGCTTCGGATCGCAGGCGAAGCTGCCGCCGACAGTCAGCCACGCAATCGATGACCGCGGCGACGCGGCAACGCGCGCGGTGAACGGCCCAATCACGCGGCGGTTGGCGTGGCCGGGATTGTACTCGCGCGGCGGACGGATCACCGGCCGCAGAAAGCCGTTTTCATCGGCGGTAGAGGCATCGACGACGACCGGGAACGTCGGTTTCCCCTCCGCATCTCCCGTTTTCAACGTGAACGTGTTCTTGCCGGGGCGCACCGCCGGCAGCAAACCCGGCGCGACTTGCACCCACGTGGTGATCTTCAGCGACCGCACCACCGATTTTCCCGGCTGCCCTTTCAAATCGACCCGCAACAGATAGCCATAGCTCCCGCCAACCTGTTGCGTGAGATCGAGCCTGGCCGGAAACATCTTGGTTTCCAGTCCCAGCCACGTGGCGCCGTAGTCTTTGGAGTACGTGACCGTCACCTCTGCGGCGTCCAGTTCCACCACCGATGCGTCGTGGTCGTCCTTCGGGTCTTCGAGCTTGCCCAGCTCGGGCACAATGATATACGGCGACTGCACCGCGAAGATGGCGAACCCTTCGCCGGTCTTGGCGAGTGTGAGGCCGCCGCCGGTGACCTCCACGTTGTCGGCGTTGTAGACGCCGTCGCGGAAATCGGCGGGATCGTCTTTCAAGTTCGGTTCGTAGACGAACTGGCCGTGTGCGACGAGCGATCGCGTGGAATCATCCTTCGCCTTCGGACCGCGCGGCGGTTTGTCCCACAGCTCGCACAGCTTCTTGTCCTTGCCTTCGGCGTCGGTCATCTGCCAGCGGTCTCCCTGCGGTTGGAACCAGCGCGTGAACCGCTCGCCGCGACGGAGGACGAACTCGAGGGTGTGTCCCGTCGGCACGGCATGATAGCGCGGCTTCGACGTGGCCGGGGTCACTGCCATCTTGCCGGCCACATCGAACGCGTGCCTTTGACCGCCGTATTCCACTTCGGCGATGAGCTGGCCGTCGACTACCGTCAGGCATGCCCGCCCGCGACCGCTGGCCTCCCAGGTGGCGGCGAAGGCCCCCGCCAGGGCGCGGCGATCGCCGTAGCCGTACACCGCGAGTGTCTTCAGGGGATCGGCCACGGTTGCGAATTCTGCCAACTTGTCGGTCCCTTCCCACGGAGCGCGCTCGACCAGACGCAGTCCACGATCGTCATCGGTGAGCCAGCGAAATAGACCTTCGGCGAACGCGTTGTCGGTGAGTTTTGCCCAACTCGGATCGTGCGCCAGCGTTCGCAATTCAAAAACGTCGGGGCGATCCGCATCAACCACCCGCGGCGAGAACACCTCGGCAGAAGCGCGTGATGTTGCGGAGAGCGCGAAGGCCAGCGCCAACACCAGGGCAGCTCGCCGTTTTTCGCACCTCGGCCTGTTGAAGTGGTCGATCATCATTTACAATCGTTGAGGTGAGTCTGCTGTCCAACGGCCTGCCAAGACCGTCCCGCCCATGTTTTACCCGCCGTCAACCCTTGAATCGGCATACCGCTCGCGCGCCGCGCTTGCGTCTTCGCGATTCGTCCTGCTGGCATTGGTTGCCGCCGCGTCTCCCACTTTGGCGGCTGACGTCTCGTTTCGCAACGACGTCATGGCCGCGCTCTCCAAGGCCGGTTGCAACCAGGGCACGTGCCACGGTAACGCGCGGGGCAAAGGGGGCTTCCAGCTTTCGCTTCGCGGCGACGACCCCGACCGCGACTTCCAGACTCTCACGCGCGACTGGCTCACCCGCCGCACCAATCTCGTGGTGCCCGACGACAGCCTGCTCTTGCTGAAAGCGACGATGCAGGTCGGACATGCCGGCGGGCGACGATTCGCCATCGATTCGTGGGAATATCACGCGCTGCGGGATTGGATTGCCGCAGGAATGCCGAGCGACCACGACGACGCGCCGCGACTCGTCAGCCTGAACGCGACGCCGGAGGATGTGCTGCTCGAGGCGCCGCAGTGGGAGTTCGCCATTCGCGTCCGCGGCCGCTTTTCTGATGGAAGCGAACGCGATCTGACCTCGCGCGCTGTGTACGAAACCGGTGCTCCGATCGTCGAGGTGTCCCCCGACGGTCGAGCCCGCGGTACTAGCGCCGGCGAAACGGTGGTGCTGGTGCGATACCTCGATCAGCAAGTGGCCGTGCCCGTGGCCATGATTCCCAACCGACCCACTCCCAAAGCGCCTTCCGCCGCCGCGAACTTCGTCGACCGCCACATCAATGCCAAGTTGCAGCGACTGCAATTGGCGCCGTCGGAGGCGTGCGATGACACCGCATTCCTGCGGCGGGCGTATCTCGATCTGATGGGCGTGCTGCCGACTCCCGAAGAAGCCCGGCGGTTCATCGACGATGTCAACCCCGACAAGCGCACGCAGCTCATCAACGATCTGCTTGAGCGGCCCGAGTTCGCCGAGCACTGGGCGCTCAAGTGGGCCGACATGCTGCGTCTCGAAGAGAAGACGCTCGACGCCAAGGGAACGGAAGCCTTACACAATTGGCTGCGGAACGCCTTCGCCAGCGACATGCCGCTGGATGAGCTGGTCCGGCGGCTGATCGCATCTCGCGGCAGCACTTACGACGACCCGCCGGCGAACTTCTATCGGGCGCTGCGCGATCCGTTCGCGCGGTCGGAAGCGGTGGCTCAGCTCTTCCTCGGCGCCCGGCTGCAGTGCGCGAAGTGCCACAACCACCCGTTCGACCGCTGGACGCAGAACGATTACTACAGTTGGGGCAATCTCTTCGCCCGCGTCGATTACAAAATCCTGGAAAACAACCGCCGCGACCGCAACGACAAGCACGAGTTCGACGGCGAGCAGATTGTGTTCATGAAACCGGACGGCGACGCGGACGATCCCCGCACCGGCTCGCCGCGGACACCGAAGTTCCTCGGCGACCGTGAAGTCGCCGAGAACGAAGACCGCTTGTTCGCGCTGGCGGAGTGGCTCACGCGGCCCGATCACGACCGCTTCGCGCAGATGCTGGTCAACCGCACCTGGCGACACCTGATGGGCCGCGGCCTCGTGGAACCGGTGGACGACTTCCGCGCCACGAACCCGCCATCGCATCCGGCGTTGTTGCAGGAGCTCGCGGTCGAGCTGCGGTCGTCGGGGTTCAGCCTGAAGCACGTGCTGCGGTTGATCGCGACGTCGGATGCGTATCAGCGGTCCTCACAACCGAACTCCGTCAACGCGGACGATGAGATCAACTATTCGCACGCGCTGGTGCGGCGACTGCCGGCGGAGCAGTTACTCGACGGCTGGATGCAGGCCTGCGGTGCGAACGTGGAGTTCCGCGGGTATCCGCTGGGCACGCGCGCGGGGCAGCTCCCCGGCGTGGGAGCGATGCTGCGACGCAACGGCGGCCGCACCGACGCCGACGCCGCACTCTTGGTCTTCGGCAAGCCCCCGCGGCTGCAATCGTGCGAATGCGAGCGCAGCGACGAAACCACGCTCGCGCAAGCGTTCCAGATCGTCAGTGGCCCGGTGGTCGACCAGTTGGTGACGTCGCCGGAGAACCGCATCTCGCGATTGCTGGAAGCGAAGCGTTCACCGGCGGAGATTCTCGACGAACTGTTTTGGGCGTGCCTCTCGCGCCCGCCGACCGATTCCGAACAACGCACAACATTAGAAATTATCGCCCAGCGCTCCGATCAGCGCGCCGCGTGGCAGGATGTGCTGTGGGGACTGATAACGTCGCACGAGTTTTTGCTACGACGATGAAATGACATTGTTTAGCCGCGACCCGGAGGGGAGCGCTCTGTGCGTCGAAGGCATCGGCGCAGAGCGCTCCCCTCCGGGTCGCGGCTAAACGAACGACCGAGAGGCGAACGATGACATACAACATCTCCCGTCGCACCGCGCTGCAGATTGGCGGCTGCGGGCTGTTCGGCCTCACATTACCGCGGATATTGAACGCCGCGCCGGTGCGCAAGGCCAAGTCGGTCATCTTCCTCTACCAGTTCGGCGGGCCGAGCCACCTGGATACGTTCGATCCGAAGCCCGATGCGCCGGATGGCGTGCGGAGCCATTTCGACGTCATCGACACCGCCGCGCCGGGCATTCAGATTACCGATCAACTCCCGAAGTGTGCCCAGGTGATGGACCGGGTGACGCTGGTGCGGTCGGTGTGGCACAAGATGAAGAACCACAACTCGGCGTCGTACTTCGCCCTCACCGGGCAGTCGCCGCCGGTGGACGACATCCGCCTGCGCGATTCGCTTGACTTGTTCCCTGCGTATGGCTCGGTGGTGGACCGCCTCGCGCCGGTCGCCGAGGGGATGCCGACGTTTGTGGCGTTTCCGCACGTCATCCGCGACGGCGAAGTGACGCCGGGGCAGCACGCGAGCTTTCTGGGCAAAGCGCACGATCCGCTGCTGATCACCGCCGATCCGAACGACAGCTCGTTCGCGCTGCCAGAGTTGAAGCTGCCGGCGGGACTCACGGCCGATCGGCTCGCCGACCGCCGGGCGATGCAGGAGCTGGTGAATCGCCAGCTTAAGCTGCAGGAATACGCGGCGGCCGCGCGCGGCATCGACAGCACCGTCGACAGGGCGCTGGGCATGCTCGGCTCGACGCGGGTGCGGGATGCGTTCGACCTGTCGCGCGAACCTGCCGCCATCCGCAACAAATACGGTCGCACCACCTACGGTCAAAGCTGCCTCCTCGCGCGGCGGCTGGTGGAGGCGGGAGTGAAGTTCGTCAACGTTTATTTCTCGGAAAGCATCGGCGGACGTGAGCTCCGCGGCGGCTGGGACACGCACGGCTTCGACAACACGCGGATGTATCCCATCCTGAAGAACTACCAACTGCCCCTCACCGAGCAGACGCTGCCCACGCTGCTCATCGACCTCGAAGAGCGCGGCCTTTTGGATGAAACGCTGGTGGTGTGGATGGGCGAGTTCGGCCGCACGCCGAAGCTCAACGACAACATCAGCCGCGATCACTGGCCCGACTGTTATACGGTGCTGCTCGCCGGCGGAGGCGTGAAGCGCGGCTACATTTATGGCCAGTCGGACAGGAACGCGGCCTATCCCGACCGCGACGGCGTGCCTTTGGAAGACCTCGCGGCGACGATGTTTGAGGCGCTCGGCATCGATCCGCACACCGAGGTGCGAGATCGATTGAACCGACCGCGACCGATCTCTCTGGGCAAGCCCGTGCCGGGCGTG
>Ga0073934_10009357_pt1 | contig 12595 bp, 12 predicted proteins | sample LarsenN4metaG_FD_76834 | JGI IMG/M metagenome (GOLD analysis project Ga0073934, IMG submission 76834) | Hot spring sediment bacterial and archeal communities from British Columbia, Canada, to study Microbial Dark Matter (Phase II) - Larsen... ... | reverse complement strand
CGGCGGCGAGCGCGGCACCGGCCCGAAGCACGAACTCCCGGCGCGACGTCGCCGGCGCGCCCTCTCGGTCTCGCGTCATGGATCGCCTCCTGGAGTCTCGTCCCGCCCTACTCGGCGCCGGGCGGCACCATCGTCATCCCGCCGCCACCGTCGGCGCTCCCGTCCGTGCAGGGCCCGGCGTATCCGCCCGTGTCGTCACGGGTCAGCGTGCATTCCACACGGGGGCCCGGCTCGAACCAGAACGTCATCGAAGTCCCCTCGACGCGGATATCGTTGAGGGAAATGGCGCCCGGGAACAACGCCGTCGTCACGGAGATCGAGAGCGCAGAGCCGCTGCCGCTCACCTCGAACTGCACCGGGATGGCTTCCATGCCCGGCGGCGAGATGGTTCCCGTCCAGGTTCCCTGGGTCAGGCCCTGGCCCTGTAGGGGCGCCACGGCGGCGATCGTGAGCGCGGCGGCGATGGCGAGTCGGACGGCGGTCTTCGGCATTTGGATCCTGGACGAGGGTGCGTTCCCGTCCACGTTGGCATGCGCGGGGCTCCGCGTCCATGCGTGGCGCCCCGCGGACGAACCCTCCCCGGGGGACACGCGGCCGGCGGTCGCGGTGGCGACGGATCACTTCCTTCGCCTGGGCCGATGCTCTATCCATAACCGCCTCACGAAGGCGGACGGACCTCGGCGCTCGGGGATGTAGAAGCGAGACATGAAATTCCGCGTGGCGATCCTCGGGTGCGGCACGGTGGGCGGGGGCGTCGCGCGCATCCTGCTCGAGCAGCAGGCCGCCCTCCGCGAGCGGGCCGGCCGCGAGGTCGAGCTCGCCCGCATCGTCGACCTCTTCCCCGACGAGTCGTCGGCCCGGCACGGCATCCCCCGTGAGCTCTACGCCGGCGCGCGCCCCGAGCTCAGCGCCAGCGAGGCCCAGGGCGAGGTCCAGCGCGTCCTCGACGACCCCACGATCGACCTCGTGGTGGAGACGATCGGAGGCAGCGGCCCCTCCATCCTCGCGATCACGCGCGGGGTTCTCGAGCGGGGCAAGCACCTGGTGACCGCGAACAAGGCGCTGCTGGCCGAGCACGGCGAGGAGCTCGCCGCGGTGGCCCGGAAGAGCGAGAAGGGGATCGCCTACGAGGCGGCGGTGTGCGGTGCCATCCCGATCATCAAGGTGCTGAACGACGCCCTGACAGGAGACGAGATCTCGTCGATCTCCGGTATCCTGAACGGGACGAGCAACTACATCCTCTCGCGCATGGCGTCGGAAGGGCAGGAGTTCGACGCCGCACTGCGCGAGGCCCAGGCCAAGGGGTACGCGGAAGCCGATCCGACGCTCGACGTCAACGGCGGGGATGCGGGGCACAAGCTCACCATCGTGCTCCGGCTGGCGTTCGGTCTCGACGTCGCCTTCGCGGATCTGTCACGGCAGGGCATCGACAGCATAGGCGCGGCGGACGTGGCTTTCGCCCACGAGATGAACGGCGTCATCAAGCTCATCTGCCATGCCCAACGCGAGGGCGATGCGGTCTACACGGCGGTGACGCCCATGATCGTGAAGGACACCAACCTCCTCTCGAAGATCGACGGCGCGACAAACGCCGTGCGCGTGGTGGCCAGGTACGCCCGCGAGATCGTCCTCATCGGGCAGGGGGCGGGCTCGTTCGAGACCGGGAGCTCGATCGTGGCCGACATCGTCTTCCTCGCCCGCTACGGCGATCGCCCGCTGCCTCCGACGAAGGCGAGCGGCCTCGCCATCCGGCCCTTCGGTGAGCTCGAGCTGCCGTACAACATCGTGTTCGAGACCTCCGACGTGCCCGGGATCACCGGGATCGTCGCGACGGCCATCGGACGCCAGCGGATCAACATCGATACCGTGAGCCACAACCGGCACGGGAACGACAACGCCGAGTTCGCGATCGCGACCATGCCGTGCACGCGCGCGCAGGTCGACGCGGCCGTGCGCGACATCCAGGAGAACCATCCGGGCAGCCTGCTCAGCCAGCCGCGGGTGCTGCCCATCCTCGTGTAGCGCCGGGCGGCCTCGACTGCAGGGAGGCGCCGGACAGGATCAGACGCGCGCGCTTCGCCGCGCGGCCACGGCTTCCGCCAGCCGCTCGAGGACCGGGACCGTCCGCTCCCAGCCGAGGCACGCGTCCGTGATGCTCTGGCCGCGCACGAGCCTCTCGCGCGGCGCGCCCGCCAGGTGCTTCTGTGCGCCGTCCACCAGGAAGCTCTCCAGCATCACGCCCAGGATCGACGGGCTTCCGTCCTCGATCTGCTTCGCGACGTCCTGGGCGACGACGATCTGCTGGAGCGGATCCTTCCCGCTGTTGGCATGGCTGCAATCCACCATGACACGCGGCGCCAGCCGGAGACGTTCCAGCGTCGCCACGACCTCGGCGATGTGGCTGCTCGAGTAGTTGGGCCCGTTGCGGCCGCCTCGCAGAATCACGTGGCAGTCGGCGTTGCCCTTCGTGCCTACAATGGCCGCGACGCCCTGCTTGGTGACGGAGAGAAAATGGTGCGGGTTCTTGGCCGACAGGATGCCGTCGACCGCCACGCTGACGCTGCCTTCCGTGCCGTTCTTGAATCCGACGGGCATGGACAGTCCGGAGGCGAGCTCGCGATGGACCTGGCTCTCCGCCGTACGGGCGCCGATCGCTCCCCACGAAACGAGATCCGCGTGGAACTGGGGGGTGATGGGATCCAGGAACTCGGTGCCGGCCGGCAGGCCGAGCCCCACCACGTCCAGCAGGAAACGACGCGCCGCCTTGAGCCCTTGATTGATCGCGAAGCTGCCGTCGAGATGCGGGTCGTTGATGAGCCCCTTCCACCCCACGGTCGTGCGCGGCTTCTCGAAGTACACGCGCATGACGATGTCGAGCGACTCCGAGAGCTCCCGCCGCTTCTGAGCGAGCAGCGTCGCGTACTCGAGCGCCGCGTCGGTGTCGTGGATCGAGCACGGGCCCACCACCACCAGCAGGCGGTCGCTGCGTCCCCACAGCGCCTTGGCGATCTCCTCACGGGCCTGGGCCACGGTCGCCGAGCCGCTTTCACCGAGCGGCAGATCCTCCATGAGGATCGCCGGCGCGATCAGCGGCCGCAGGTCGTCGATGCGGAGGTCGTCGGTGCGGCGGAACATGGGTGCACGTAGTGATGGAGGCGGCGGAATGTAAAGCCTGCGGGCCCGATTTCCCCATCGCCTGAGTGCCGTTCTACGGCTCCGGCTCGCTCGGCTTCACCACCAGCTCGAATGCGCTTCCGTCCGGAAATCGTACGGCAGCGAAGTGCTGGACGTCTCTGGTCGCGGGCGGAGGCTACCAATGGAGCCTCACCGTCTCGCCATGCCGCGGCACGTGCAGGTTGGCCGAGGGCAAACCCCGAGCCGCCCACCCTTCCCGCAGTCGCTGCGGCGGCTCGAGCGGGTCCTCGAAGGTCAGCCTGAACGTCCCCCAGTGGCTCGGCAGGAAGGCCCCCGAGCCGCCCAGGTCCTCGTAGGCCTGCACGGCCTCCTCGGGGTTCATGTGGAAGGTGCCCATGAACCACGGTGGATCGTACGCGCCGATCGGGAGAATCACCGCGTCGAACTCGCCTAGGCGTCGCCCGATCTCGGTGAAGTGCGACGCGTACGCCGAGTCCCCACCGAAGTAGACGCGAGGCGAGTCGGCCGCCGCACCGGTCACGGCCCAGGAGCACCATAGGCGCCGGTTGGTGTGCCACGGTGTCCGCCGCGTCCAGTGGCGCGCCGGGGTCGCTACGGCGCGAAAGCCGCGCGGGAGGTCCGCCTCCTCCCACCAGTCGAGCTCGCGCACGTTGCGCAGGCCGAGACGGGCGAACCACTTCGCGTAGCCGACCGGTGTGTACCACGGAAGGTCGGCTCCGAAGCGGGCCTTCAGCGCCAGAACGGTTCGCCGGTCGAGGTGATCGTAGTGGTCGTGCGTGAGCAAGGCCGCGTCCACCGACGGCAGAGTGTCCAGATCAGGAACTGCGGGCACGAACCGGCGCGGTCCGAGTGAGGCGATGGGCGACGCCCGCGCGGACCACATCGGGTCGGTGAGGAGGTTCAGCCCCGGCAGCTGGATGAAGTGCGTGGCGTGGCCGACCCACGTGATTCGCATCTCGCTCGCGGCCGCCGTGGGGCGAGCGAGGTCGGGCTTCGCCAGAGGCAGTGACTCCGGCGGCGGGTCGGGCGCCAGGCGCCGCGTGGCCCGCTCGCGCACGACCTCGCGGAACCGCCGCCTGATCGCGTCGTCGTCGGCTGCCTCGGGCCAGGGATTGCGAAAGCCCCGACCGGGGACGTGATGCGCAGGGCGGCTCATGGACGGCCTACGACCCGCTAGCCGACGACCGCGTTCCGTCCCTTGGCCTTGGCGCCGTAGAGGTTCTCGTCGCAGCGCTTCAGCCAGGTCTCCCAATCCCGGTCGCCGGAATACGACGCGACCCCGATGCTCACGGTGACGGAGCGTCCCGGGATGAGCGGCTGCGACGCGACCGCGGTGCGGAGCTCCTCCGCGACCTGACGTCCCCGCTCCTGGTCCGTCCCGTAGAGGAACGCGAGAAATTCCTCGCCTCCCAGCCTGAAGGCCCGATCGCTGCGCCGGATGCGAGTGCGCAGAATATCAGCAACGCCGCGCAGCGCCGTGTCGCCGGCCTGATGTCCCAGGCCGTCGTTGATGGCCTTGAACCAGTCGAGGTCGAGTGCGAGCAGCGTCATGGGCAGGCCCGTGCGGCGCGACTGCTCCATTGCCTGCTCGAGCGTGGCCGACAAGAGCGCCCGATTGTGCAGGCCCGTGAGCGAATCGCTGAAGGCGCGCGCCTCCAGTGCCCGCCGCTGCTCGTCGATGACGCGCACGAAGACGGCGGAGAAGGCGCTGACGCCGAGGAGCGTCGCCGCGACGCGCGCCGCGATGGGAAGCTCCAGCAGCGTCGCGGAGAGCGGCACGGCCATCGCATAGAGGGCGGCGTTCGCGGCCCACGCCATCCTCTCCGGGAGGGTGAAGTAGAACATCAGCACCGCCGGGAAGCACCAGAGCGCGCCGATCACCCCCTGCTCGATGAACGAGACAGCGAGGAAGAAGAGCATGGCGGGCGTCAGGCCCCCGAACGCGAGCCACGGGTGGTAGCGGTCCTGCTTGCCAATCCAGGCGAGGGCCGCCATGACCACGACGATGACGCCGGTGCCCGCGGCCAGGAGCAGGCGCCCTTGGCGCAGGTGATTCACCGTGAACGGAGCGAGCAGCAGGATGCCCGCGATTGCCACGCCGAGCGTGGACCTTACACGAAAGTCTTGACTCAATGGGGGGGGGCGGCTTGGGGGGGCGACCCGCGTGCGTTGGGGCGTGATTGTGCGCGCGGGCCGAACGCGGGGCAAGCCCGCCGCGAGCGCCTCGGCGTTCGAAGCCTGGGGCGACGCGATGGGCAGCCGGGAGCGCCGGTGCGTGGGTTGGGCGCCCGCGGTATGATCGGGTCACCTCGGAGACTGCGCGGGGACCGCGTGCGCCACCTTCCCATCCTGCCGATCCTGCTCTGGGCAACCGCGTGCGGCCGTGCCGAGCGCGAGCGCCTGGCGGCCGTGGATTCCACCGAGGCTGCCACGCTCGCCGCGGTCGAGCGATCGCTCGCCGAGACGATACGTAGGGCAGACAGGCTCGCCGGCTCCGCGGACCGGATCCTCAGTCCTCGTCCGGTCATGAGTCCCGAGCAGGAAGAGGCGCTCCGTCGCTTCCAGAACGGCTTCCATCTGGCCCGTGCGCGTGAGCTCGGCGTTCGCATCACGGACGAAGCGGTTCTCGATTCGCTCCTCGCCGCAGGCCGCTTGGTGGAGCTCGAGGACAGCACCGAGCACTGGATCGTCCGCGGGGGCGCGTCTCCTGCGTACGTGCTGCCCCATCTGCGCGCCCTGCTGGGCATCATCGGCGAGCGCTTCCAGCAGCGCCTCGCGGAGCTCGAGCTGCCCGCGTATCGCCTGGAGATCACGAGCGCCACCCGCACCTCCGAGCGCCAGGAAGATCTCCGCGACGGCAACGCCAACGCCGCGGTGGGCGTCAGCTCGCACGAGTTCGGCGCCACGGTGGACGTGTCCTACGCGGCATTCGCCCCTCCAGCCGTTCGTCCCGAGGAGATCTTCGTGGGAGTGCCGCCGAACCTGCGGCCTCACGTGGAGCGGCTCGTCGACCTCACGTTCGAGTCGGTGTCCGCGCGGAAGTCGCGTGAGCTCGCTGCCATCCTCTCCCGCGTGCTCGAGGAGGCTCAGGCCGAGGGAATCGCGCTCATCATCTACGAGCGCCAGCAGACGGTCTACCACCTGACCGTCGCCCGGGCGATCGCCGACTAGGGAACGTTCGCCTCAGCGGCGCGCGCGCCAGGCAGCGGACTGGGCGCGGACGATGTCCAGCAGGTTCCCCATCGCGAGATTCACGTCGATCAGGTGGAGCCCCCACTGCGGCGTGAGATCACCCGAGATGTCGTCGGCGCGAGGATCGCCCGGATCGCCGTGCACGGTGATCTCCAGATACGTCGCGTTCTCGTTGGTGGCACAGCGAGCCGTGAGGAGACCGGGAACGGACACGAACGGCGTCTCGATGCCCGGGCCGGACCCGACCCAAGGACGCGCCTCGCGGCGGTTGACGATCGTCGTGCCGTCGGCCGACATGTACGCCCGCAGCTCGCCTGGCGTGCCGATCAACGCCGTCGGGTCCGTGCATGCGGCCTCGAGACCGGGCTCCGTCGTTCTGCCGAACAGCGTATTCGCCGGCGGAGCCGTGGTCGAGCGGAACGAGACGTACGTCACCACACAGCCTGTCTGCGCCGGCGACCTACAGAGCGGCACGCTGCGGAAGTCACCGCCCACGTCACTGCCGCGCGCGACCCTGATCGTCGTGCCGAGCAGGAAGGCGGATACCATGCGATCATGGAGCGCGGTGCCATCGATCTCTTCGGCGATCAGTCGGTCGAGGATTCTCGCGCCCTGCGAGTGACCCATGAGCACGAAGCCGCGTCCCGCGTTGTCGTTCTGCAGGTAGTGACGAAACGCGGCCAGGACGTCGTCGTAAGCGAGACCCGTATCGAGGCTGGTTTCGCCGCCGCCCGCCCGCCGCTGCCCCAGGCCGCGGAGCGTCACCTGCCTGTAGCTCGGGGCATACACGCGGCAGACCGACCCGAAGCGGGCGAGCTGCTGATGGACCACGCGACGCTCGGCCTCGTCGGGGATCATGTCGCTGTTCATGCCGGGGTCCGTCGAGACGGTCGGATACACGTAGAAGCAGTCGATCGGAGCCGACGGGTCGGCGCTCCAGCGCTCGACGGAGAGCGTCCCGTCGGCGCTCACCACCGTGGCGTCGAGATCCACGGCGCAGGCGTCCGCGCGGCCCGGCCGACAGAGCCACGACGACTCGTCGGAGTAGTCGACGGGCGTGGCGGCTCGGGCGGTCGCGGCCCCCGAAATGCGCCCGCCGCTCGCCGAGACCATGAGGCTCACGATAGCCTCCGTGACAGCCGGCTCGAGACCCTCGGTGTGCCCCTTGTCCATGCGGACCACGTCGGCCACGACGCGCCCTCCGTCGCAGTCCCCGTACACGAAGACCTGCGCAGTGCCCGGGCGTGGCAGCAGCCCCCACGCGCGTGAGCCCGGGTTCTGGCGGCCGCCGTCGTGCACGTAGCCCGGTCGGTCGTCGACGACGTCGGGTCGCCGGGACCGGGCGTCGCAGCCGAGGCGGCCGGCCCACGTCGAGGTCTCCGGTAGCGACTGGATCTCGTGCTCACCGATCGCGAAGATGTGCGAGAAGAGGCACTCCGGATCGCCGGCGGGCGCAGCCGGCGCCGGTGCGGCCGCGGCCGGATCGGCCGGTGGCTCGTTCGCCTGACGCGGCCGGCCTGCGTCGGGTGCGCGCGGAGCGGCGCCGCCCAGCCGACCTCCCGAAAGGCTCAGGAACCCGTCGACTCTGCGCGCGAAGAAGTCGGTGCAGACGAGCCGCCGCGAGGTCGCGCCGCCCTGGGAGTGCCCCGCCAGCCAGAAGGCATGGATGTTCTCGCCGCCGACCTCTTCCGTGATGGCGGTCACGATGTTGCGCAGGTAGGCGTCGTCGTCCTCCGTCCAGCGCCGAATCGGCGAATACGGTGCGGCGATGACGAGCCGATGCCGCTCCTTCTGATCGAACGCCGGAAAGTACCTGCGCTGCCAGTTCCCGCTCGAGCCCCCACCATGGAGGCTGAGCACGAACGTCACGTCCTCGCCCTCGCGCAGATCGCAGGGATAGTCGAGGAGATAGGTCCGCCCCGTCGACGGCTCCGTGACGGGGCTGTCGGCGGACGCGGTGCAGGGCGCATCGAACAGCGTCCGGGTCTGCTGGCCCGCCGCGGGAGCTGGGCCGAGCGCGAGCCCCACCACGGCCGCCGCGGCGAGAGTCGTTTCACGCATGGCCACCTCCGGATGGGTCGGCCGACGAACCTAGCGATAGAGCGACCGGAATGCCTCCGTATCGCCCGATGAGAACGGCGTCGCCCTCGGAATGTCCTCACGCGTCGTCAGCTGGTTCCTGAACCGCATGAAGTACGCGACGATGTCGCCGCCGTAGACGAACGAGTACATGATATCGGCGAATCCGTCCGTGTGGCCGAGCCCGAAAGCATGCCCCAGCTCGTGCACGCACGTCAGGTAGACGATCGCTTCCCGAAACAGGGGGTCGGCGCGTGCGACACGCGCGACGTCCGCTCCGAGAGCGTCCGTATCGGGGTGCACGAACACGTCCGCTGCCGGTCGTCCGTTCACCTGGCGGGCGCGCATCTCCCCGTACAGTCCCGCTCCCGGCCCGGCCCAGTAGACGCGAACGGTGGCGGTAGCTTCGGGGCCCGGAAGGAGCTCGACGTTGGGACTCAGGGCGGCCCACGCCTGGAGCGCCCACCTCGCGAGCTCACGATCGCCTGCCCGCGCTCCGGATGAAGGGTCTTCCTCGGCGATGAAATACGTGATCGGCTCGCCGCCACCGAGCGTTCGCGCCGGCCGCTGAGCGCATGCGGAGGCCGGCCCCGCGACGAAGGCCGCGAGCACGGTGAGCGAGGCCCCACGGACGCTCGGGGGGATGCGCATAACATGAACCTGGATTTCGCGACGGGCACAGCGCCAGTTTCGTGGTGCTCACCTGTCACGAGGGAATCACGATGCGACCGATTCGCTGTTCTCTGACCGTTCTCCTCGCGCTCGGTGCGTTGACGCTCGGCGGCTGCGGCGGCGACAGCAGCGTTGCGCCCCCCGAGGAGGATGTGCAGGACTACATCGAAGCGGTGGAGGCGAGCTCGGGGGCGGCCGGCATATTCCGCTCCGGGTTCGCCCCTGCGGGGGGCTCAGGCCCCGTGATCAACGTGGGCGGAGCGGGTGCGATGATCACCGGTGGCAGCTCGTTCCGCACCGTGTCGAGCGCACAGGCGTTCAACCGCATCATCGTCGCGATCGACGGCGTGTACGGCTATTACGAGATCAACCTGCCGACCTCGGTCACTGCGGAGGAGCTGATTCTCACGCTCGTCCGCACCCTCCCCGTGGCGCAGTTCAACGTCGAGTTCGCTTTGGCGAACGCGGGCGGCGTCGGCAACTGGGGGAGCGAGCTCGTGCAGGCGCTGATCGTGGGCACCGGCATCGTGCAGGTGAGCGTCACGTGGAACACGGCTGCGGACGTCGATCTGTACGTCATCGAGCCCACGGCCGCGGGAGAGGAGATCTACTACGGAGACAAACAGTCGGCGCTGGGTGGCTTCCTCGACCTCGACTCCAACGCCGGCTGCAGTGGCAACGACTACCGCAACGAGAACATCACCTGGCCCGAGTCCCCGCCGAACGGCACCTACCAGGTGAAGGTGAACCTCTGGTCCGAGTGCGGAACGACCACCACGGACTACGTCGTGACGGTGCGCCGCCAGAACCGCGCGCCTCTCACGTTCACCGGTGTCCTCAACGCCCCTGGGGTCGGCGGGGACGCGGGAGCCGGGACGCTCGTGACGACGTTCGCGTTCCCGTAAGGCTTTCGCGGGGAGCCTCCGCGCTCGATAGCAGGGCCATCGCGCCGCGGGTTTGGTCTACCCGCCAGCGATGATTCTGGCCTGCGGGCTCGCTTTCGAGGCATGTTGGGGTGAGCGCAAGTCCAACGGTCGGACGAGGTCGTCCGCAGAGGTCAGGTGCAGTCCAAGTGCGTGCTCCCACGCTTCTGGTCATCGAGGATACGGACGACCAGGCCATCCTGGTCGGCATGGCCGCGCAGCGGGCCCACCCCGGTCTGGACGTGCGGACCGTCAAGAACGGTCTGGAGGGTCTGGCGTACCTGAGAGGCCTCGCCCCGTTCGAGGATCGAGCGAAGCACCCGATGCCGAACCTGGTCATCCTCGACCTCTACATGCCCGAGGTCGACGGCTTCGAGGTGCTCTCGTGGATCCGCGACCACATGAAGGAAGCCGAGTTTCCCGTGGTCGTCCTCACCGGGTCGGTCGAGCCGGAAGACGAGGCCCGGGCGCTCGAGCTCGGCGCGACGTCGGTGCATCAGAAGCCTTCGGATGTACGGGCGCTCTCGGACGTCGTGAGCGAGGTGGTGCACAAGTGGATCGGCCGGGGCGAGATGATTGCCGCGCACATCTGGTCGGCAGGCTGACCGACACGCCGGTCGTCATCGAACCGAGCCGGGAGCGATCCGCGCGGGACGAGGCGGTGTAGCAGCGTCGTTCCATCGTGAATCCGGTGCCTCGCCGGGACGCGGGGTTCCAGCGATGTTCGCGACCCGTCACTGCCGGTGGGTCTACCAGACAAGCAGGAGGGCCGCATGCGTTGGAGGACCGCCGCGCTCACACTCTCGAGCATCGCCGTGGCTGCGCAGGCTCTCGCCGCGCAGGCAGCGGATCCGCCGCGGGTGTGGCCCGACGAGGGGCCTCTGACGTGGGCGCCGCGTCCGACCGTTCCGGAGATCGCGGCCGACGACATCCGGACGCACGTGTACCAGCTCGCCGCCGACTCCATGGGTGGGCGGGCGGCCGGCTCGCGCGGCAACTTCCTCGCCGCCGAGTACATCGCGGGGGTGTTTCAGCGGCTCGGGCTGCAGCCGGCGGGCGAGGGCGGAACGTTCTTCCAGAACGTTCCTCGGCCGGACCCGCTGGAGTACGCCTCCCGCAACGTGATCGCGATCCTGCCCGGATCCGATCCCGCCCTGCGCGGCCAGTACGTGCTCGTGGGCGCGCACAACGATCACGTCGGGATGGTTCCGGGCCGGCCGTTCGATCACGACGCCCTGCGCGCTTTCAATCGGGTGATGCGGCCGCAGGGCGCCAACGACCGCCCCGGAGACCCGACCCCGCAGCAGCAGGCGCGCATCGACTCGCTCATCGCCTACGCGCGCTCGATCCGACCACCCCGTGCCGACTCGGTGATGAACGGCGCGGACGACGACGCTTCCGGGACGGCGCTGCTCCTCGAGATCGCCGAGCGCTTCGCAACGGGCCCGGCGCCGCGCAGGTCGATCATCTTCATCTCGCACGCGCACGAGGAGGGAGGACTCCTCGGCTCCCAATGGTTCACCGACAATCCGACGGTGCCGCGCGACTCGATCGTGGCCGCGCACAACATGGGCATGGTCGGCAAGGGACGTGTCACCGATGTGAGGTTCGGAGGCCCGGCCCAGGTGCAGATGCTCGGAGCGCGTCGTCTCTCGGCGGAGATCGGCGACATGATCGATTCGCTCAACGCCGTCCGCTCGGAGCCCATGGCGATCGACTACTACTGGGACCGCACGAACGCGCTGGACCGTTTCTGCAGGAGCGACCAGCTGATGTACTTCCGGTACACGATACCGGTGACCTACTTCTCCACCGGCTACTCGGTCGACTACCACATGGCGACCGACGAGCCCCAGTACCTCGACTACGATCACGCGGCCAGGGTCGGGCGCTTCGTGCACGAGATCATGAGCACGATCGCGAATCGGCCGACACGGCCCCGCATCCTGCCACCCGAGCAGCGGGATACGAGCGCTCAGTGCGAGAGATACCTGAACCGCTGAGCGACGACGAAGGGCTCGTCGAGCACGCGTTCTCCTGCCCCTACTGCTGGGAGTCGGTCACCGTGCTCGTGGATACCAGCGTGCCCGATCAGGAGTACGTGGAAGACTGCGAGGTGTGCTGCAATCCCATCGCGTTTCACGTGCGGGCGAGCCACGGCACGGTGACCGGCTTCGACGCCGAGCGGCTCCCATGAGCGGGAGCGCTGCCTAGCGCGCTGCGGTCTCCGCGGTGACGGCCGCTTCCTGAGGCGTCGCGAACTGGCTGCCGGCGTCCATCGGCTCCGCGAACGCCAGCGCCAGCCCTAAGAGGCCGAAGAAAGTTGCGGGGGGGGTGCGTCGGGCTCCTCGCTAAGCCAGGAGAACCGTTGCGAGTCCGAGGAAGAGGCCCATGCTGGCCACGTCCGTCGCGGTCGTCAGGAAGATGCTCGACGCCGTCGCCGGGTCGGCCCCGATCTTCCGCAGCCCGAGCGGGATGAGAGCGCCGGAGATCCCGCTCACCACGCAGCTGCCGGTCATGGCGAGCAGCACGACGAGGCTGAGCATGAGTGCCGCATCCAACTGCTGGACGGT
>Ga0073934_10009356_pt1 | contig 12596 bp, 9 predicted proteins | sample LarsenN4metaG_FD_76834 | JGI IMG/M metagenome (GOLD analysis project Ga0073934, IMG submission 76834) | Hot spring sediment bacterial and archeal communities from British Columbia, Canada, to study Microbial Dark Matter (Phase II) - Larsen... ... | reverse complement strand
TGTTCAGCCCGCCGCGTACCGAGTCAATCTGCCCGTATGGCCATGGCACACTCCGCCAGCCGGACGTCCACCTGACGGCTTCCGAAAAGACGGTCTGGACCGAACACGACGATAATATTTGGAAGGAGTTGGAGAGCACAGAAGGTTCGCGCAAGTAACAATGAGCAATCGCATCCGGCTGGTTGCCGGGGTTCTGATCCTGGTCGCGCTCGCAGGTTTCGCCGCCTTGTTGGCGCCGGCCTACTGGCGAGACTACAAATTCGGACAGTTTCTTGATGCGGCTGCCGAAGACGCCCGTCAGGCGAACCTGCCAGAACCCGTTGTGCGCGCTCGCGTGCGGAGCCGGGCCGCCGCCGAAGGCATCCCGTTGCTCGATTCCAACCTGAAACTGGTCCGTTCATCCGAGTCGGGCGGCTGGTACATCGAAGCCCGGTATGTCGTGCCTGTCGACCTCTATTTCTACGCGGTCGATTTACACTTCCGCCCGCGCGGGGGTGTCCGCTAAAGGACGCGTTCCTGGCCGTGCGACAATGACAGCGAGGCATTCGTGGCGCTCCGCGTACAAGTACCGAAGACAGCGGGTTTAGTGCGCTTTCTGCTCTCTCCGGCAGGAAAGGTCGCGGCCACCGTCGCGGTCCTTCTGACGCTGACCGGCGCGGGCATTTTCACCTACTATTGGATCCACTTCGCGCGCCTTATAGAAAAGAAGCTCACCGGGGGCCCTTTCGCCAACACCGCGATGCTCTTCGCCGCGCCCGAGATGGTCAGTGTCGGTGACAGCCTCACGCCGGACGAATTGGTAGCGATGCTGCGCCGCCGCGGCTACACGGAATCCTCAAAGAACCGAATGGGCTGGTACAACGTGCGGCCGGACGGTGTTGAGGTTTTCCCCGGGGCGGACTCCTACCTGGATGACGAGCCCGGTGTGATCTTCATTCGTGCCGGAAACGTCACGCGCATTATCTCCAACCGCGACAACACCGAACGTCCGCGATTCCCGCTTGAGCCCGAACTGATCACCAATCTGTTCGATCAGACCAAGCGCGAGAAGCGCCGCCTGGTCAAGTTCGAGGACATACCCAAGCACTTGGTTAACGCAGTGGTGTCGGTGGAGGACAAGCGATTTTTCCAGCACTCCGGTTTCGACCCGCTGCGCGTGATCCGCGCAATCATAGAGGATTTGAAGGAGCGGCGCATGGCGCAGGGAGCGTCCACGCTCTCGATGCAGCTCGCGCGCATGTTCTGGCTCACCCAGGATAAGAACTGGAAGCGCAAGGCTGCCGAGGCCATGATCACGCTCCAGTTGGAGCAGAAGCTGACCAAAGAGCAGATCTTCGAGTTCTACTCGAACCAAGTGGATCTCGGCAGGCGTAAGAGTTTTGCCGTCCACGGGTTCGGCGAGGCGGCCCAGGCTTATCTTGGCAAGGACATCCGGGAGGTGAACCTTCCCGATGCTGCGCTGCTCGCCGGGATGATCCAGCGGCCGAACTTCTTCAACCCCTACCGGCATCCCGAGCGGGCGGTCGCGCGGCGCAATCTGGTTTTGGGTCTGATGCGCGAGAACGGCTACATCACGGAAAATGCGTATGCCGAGGCAGTCGCGTCGCCGCTGAAACTGGCTCAGGGCGGCGCCGAGTCGGTGGACGCGCCGTACTTCGTCGACCTGGTGAACGACGACCTCCAGGAGCAGTTCCAGGATGTCGATTTTCAGAACAGCGGCTATCGGGTCTACACAACGCTCGACTTGAAGTTGCAGCGGGATGCGGTGGAAGCGGTTCAGATCGGGATCAAAGAAGTCGACGAGCAACTGGCGAAACGGAAAAAGAGATACCCCGAAGCCCAGGTGGCCCTGGTTGCATTGGACCCGCAAACAGCCGAAGTGAAAGCGCTTGTCGGGGGCCGCAGTTACGGCGCCAGCCAGTTGAACCGTGCGCTGGCCCGCCGCCAGCCGGGCTCCATTTTCAAGCCGTTTGTCTACGCTGCGGCACTGTCGACGGCGCTCGACGGAGGCGGCAAGCTGATTACGCCCCTGACCGCCGTTTTCGACGAGCCGACCACCTTTTGGTTCGACGGCAAAGCTTACGAACCGAACAACTTCCGCAGCCAGTTTTTTGGCCTGGTAACGCTTCGACAGGCGCTTGCCAAATCGATGAATATCCCCACAGTCAAGTTCGCCGAGATGGCCGGCTACGACCGGGTGGTCAGGCTGGCGCGCAAAGCGGGGATGAACGACAACATCAAGGCGACCCCCGCAGTCGCCCTCGGTTCTTACGAGGTGACGCCGCTCGAGATCGCCTCGGCATATACCGTCTTTTCGAACGGCGGTACATGGACTAAAGCTAGCTACATCAACCAGATCCGAAGCCAGTCCGGAGGCTTGATCTACGACGCCAAGCCGCAGCGTGGGACGGCCCTCGATCCGCGGGTTGCCTACATGGTCGTCAATCTGATGCAGGAAGTGATGCGCAGCGGCACCGGCGCCGGTGCGCGGTCGCGCGGATTTGGCCTGCCCGCCGCCGGCAAGACCGGAACGTCGCATGATGCCTGGTTTGCGGGATTCACCACCAAGCTACTGTGCGTGGTATGGGTCGGATTCGATGACAACCAGGAACTTCCTCTCGAAGGCGCCAAAGCCGCGTTGCCTATCTGGACGGAATTCATGAAACGTGCGCACCGCTACCGCGAGTATCGTGGCGTGCGGGAGTTCGATGCGCCCGATGGGATTGTCACTGTGGATGTCGACCCGTCCAGCGGGATGTTGGCGACATCGTCCTGCCCAGCCGCGCGTGCGGAGGTCTTTGTGGCCGGTACTCAACCGGCTGACCTGTGCCGGCTGCACGGAGGCTACGGCCGGACACAAATCGCCGCATGGGACGTCGAGCAACCGGACCGTCCGGCGGTGGCATCTTCGCGCGGTGATGGGGCGGATGGCGACTCCGTGCGTCCGGCGCCGCGAAGAGCGCCCGAGCGGACAGCCAGTCCGGGTGTTACAGGTGTAAAGCAGCCCCCGGCCGAACCCGCCAAGGAACAAAAGAAGGGGTTCTGGGGTCGGATTAGAGATATATTTAAGTAGGCCCGTTTGAAGGGAGGTAGCTCGGTTATGAGAGCTTCTCGAATCCTCACCGCATTCAGTTTGCTGATTCCGCTTTGTTTCGGTCAACTTTCCGCCCAACCGCTTCACGCCGGCGCCCGCGACACACCTCCTGGCGTTGCTCCATCCAACAAAGCCCCGCTCACCGAAGAGGGGCGCGGCGACATCTTCATGGCCCGCAAGATGTACCGCGAGGCGGTAGAAGTCTACAAGCAGGCGGCGCCGGTAACGCCGGTGATTTCCAACAAGATCGGCATCGCGTACCACCAGATGTCTGACTTGAACAATGCTCGCAAGCAGTACGAGCGTGCGCTGAAGGCGAACCCCAAGTACGCCGAAGCGGTCAACAACCTCGGCACCGTGTTCTACGCCAAGAAGAATTACCGGCGCGCGATTTCGCTGTACAAGCGCGCCCTGGCGCTGACCCCCTACTCCGCCTCGATTTACAGCAATCTCGGGACGGCGCTGTTCGCGCGCAAAAAATACGATGAGGCTCTCCAGGCTTATAACAAAGCGCTGGAACTCGATCCGGATGTTTTCGAACACCGCAACACGCAGGGCGTTCTGTTGCAGGAACGCAGCGTGGAAGAGCGCGCCAAGTTTTTCTTCTTCATGGCCAAGACTTATGCCAAAGCCGGCGTTAACGATCGTGCACTGATCTACATGCGGAAGGCGCTGGAGGAAGGCTTCAAAGAGCGTAACAAGTTCCTCGAAGACGGCGAATTTGCCGAGATGCGCAAGTTGCCGGAATTCGAACAGTTGATCAAGTTGGAGCCGCGTGTCCTGTAGGTTCCTGAAGAAGCGGTTCCTTTTCTTCATTCCGATTGCGGCGCTCCTGACTGGCTCCGGTTGCGGGCGTAATCCCGGCCCGGAGCCGGCCGCGAAATCCGCGCAACCTCGCAGCGTTGTCATCCTGCCTTTCACGAATCTGACTGGAAAAGCGGAGTGGGACTGGGTTTCCGCCGCTATGCCCGTGGCGATTACGCAGTGCTTCGAAGGTGTTCCTGGAGTGCGCGTATCAGCGGCGGCGAGTCTCGCGGAAGCGCACGCGGAACGGGCTAACCGCGTTTTGCACGGCTATCTGGCTCCGGGACGCGGCGGGGTGACCCTGCACACTTCCATCGAAGAATTGGGCCAACGGCAGATTGGGAATACCACCACACGCACTTCGTCGAGCGAGCCGGAATTGCTAGGCGCCGCTGCTGCGATCGCCAAAGACATCGATCCGCGCGCTACGGAGCCGGGGTTCAAGAGTATCGCCGCGTTGAAGCGTTATGTCAGCACCTTCGCTGTTCCGCCGGAAGCGGCTCGCGAGCAGCTTGCGGCTTTGGTCAAGGACGAGCCTTCGGCCGGCCTTGCATGGGTTGCGTTAGCGGAACGCCAGCGCCTTGCGGGCGACGCTCGCGCTGCTGTCGAGACGGCCGAACAAGCGCTTGCGGCAGGGCAGCTGCGACCTACCCAGAAGCTGCGCCTGCAAATGCTACGCGCGTCCTTGCTGCGGGATCCCAAGGCAAACGCGGATGCAACGGCGGAATTTGCGCGGCTGCAAACCTGGGACCTTCAGGCACAGCTCGGCGCCGCCTCGGCAGCCTCTGAGGCGCGGCTGTTTCCGCAGGCGCTGGAGTTTTACGCTAAGGCCCGCCAACTTGCTCCGGAACGGGGCGAGTTGTGGAATCTGATCGGATATGCCCAGGCGCACAGCGGTGACCTTACCGCGGCGGTGGAAAGCCTGAAAAAGTACGCCGAGTTCGACAAAAGCGGCGCCAATCCGCTGGACTCGCTGGGTGAGGTGAACCTGCTCCACGGGCGCTTTGCGGAAGCGGAGAAGTATTTTCGGGAGTGCTACCGCAAGGACCCGGGGTTCAACAACGGAGTCGCGCTGTTGAAAGCTGCTTGGACCCGCTTGCTGAACAGGGATAACGCCGGGGCCCTGACACTGGCTGAAGAGTTCGCCGCAGCGCGTGTCAAGGCGAACGATCCACTGGCCCCGTTCTACAAAGCACAGTGGCAGCAACTCGCGGGTGCGGTGAAGGAAGCGAATGCGGCCATGGAGGCTCTGACCCGGGATCAGAACCGGGCAGTTGCCGCGATCGCTTCGGCTCAACTCTCGCAATGGGCTTTGCAGGCGGGCGACCGGCAAAGGGCGGCGCTGCTGTCGGTGAATGCACGCCGTCTTGCGCCCAACGCCCAGGTGGCCGGTCTCGCGGTGGCCAGCCATTTCGCGGCGTTGCCAAGCGCTTCGGCTGAGGAATGGGAACAACGCGCCGAGAAGGGTTTCGCGGCCCCCGGATTAGACGCATTGAAACGCCGCGCGTTGGTTGTGGCATTACTGCTCGACCGGCATCCCGACGCCGCCGTTCCATGGCTGAAACAACTCGAAGCCGAGACGGAACCCTCCGCGGCTGGCTTTACCCAAGCCATGCTGGCGCAAGCGCTGGTGGAATCCGGCCGAGCCAAGGATGCTGCCGCTTACCTGCGGACCTGGCCCTTGTTAGCGAACGAGCTGCCAAATTTGAACTACTCGCTGGTGATGCCTCAACTGCTGAAAACCCGGGCCGCCGCTGGACTGCGATAACGGCGCGCGCTATTCGGCGCGGATGTTGATCTCGCCGATGCCACCCTTTACGTCCACGCGGATCGTGGCTTTGTTCTTGCCGTAGCTCTCGCTTTCCCAGGTGCTATTGCCAGTCTTGCGCAGTCCGGTGACATTGATGCTGCCGATGCCGCCTTTGGCTTCCGCAATGACGGATGCATCCCGCGGCACTCGAACTGTGCCCTCGCCCACCCCACCCCGCATAATCAGTTCGAAGCTGCGCTTGGGAGCGCTGCGCAGATCGACGTCCATCTCGCCTGCGCCGATGTGAATCTCCACGTTACGCAGGGTCAGGTTTCTCAGATCCAGCTTGCCTTCACCCGCCCCCATGCGGACTTCGATGTCCAGTGGTACGTCCTCGGCGAGCCTGACATCCCACTCATTGGTGATGTTGCCGCTGGCGCCGCCGCGCCCGCCCTGCTTGATGCTCAATGTGCCGCGGAAGCCGGTGCTGTCATAGCGCACTTCGGGCTTCCATTCCGGAACGTTGTAACGGAACTGGCCCTCCATCAGCTTGTTGGAACCGCCGTGCACCTTCAACTCGCCCGCGGGCATTTGAATGTCCAGACGCACCATTTCGGCCTTATCTTTGTCAAAATTGACCAAGTCGGTTTCCGTTTTTCCGGTTGCGACGTGGTCAAAGTGGAAGCCGCAGCCTGTGAGAGCGGCTGCAGCCGCGGCGGTGGAACCAATGCGAAGCGCTTGCCTTCGCGCGATCATGTTTGCCTCCGTCTTAGCCCTGTACGGCGGATTCGCCCAAAAGTTCCCAAATCCGGAGTTGGAATCAATTGAGCGGGCGCAGAACGATTCGTTCCAGCGTCATCGGCGCTCCCGCTGTGCCTTGCGGCTTCACCTGGACGGTGACATCGCCCGCTGGAAGTGTCAGCTCGCCGGCCGGGAACGTCTTGAACACCCAGTCGTTACCAGTGCTTTCGATCTTGCCTTCGAGTCTCGACGGGCCGGCCTCGATCGTGTACATGGCCGTCGTACCCGGCCGGCGCGCGCCGTAGGATATTTCCACCTTGTACTTTCCCGCTTTGGGGACGTTCACTTTCCAGGTGGGGATGTCGTCCGAACGGGTCCAGCGAGTGAGAAACACGTGGCCGAACGCGTTCTCTTTCTTGGCGCGCTGTTCGAAACGGGTTTCGATTTCTGAACTCTCGATGCCGAGCGTGATCACGCCTTTGGCGTCAGGCCGGTTGGCGAAAGGAACGGCCACCGGCGCGCCATCCAGCGTCAGTTCGAGCACCGACGCAATCTCGTCTGGCGCCTCGCCGGGTAAGGTGAGCAGGATGTCGTCGCCGTCGCGGCGTGACGTGATTTTCCGGCCAGGGTCGGCGATCAGCTTGGCGGAATGAACCAGGTTACGTAGTCCGGCCACGCGCAGTTGGCCATCCAGAGGCCACTGGAACACATGCAGGAAAAGCTTATTCCCTTTGGCGGTGGCGCGGCCGAAGAACGACATCCGTTCGAAGGGACTCGCTGTCGTCCCGTAGATCGAATCGCCGTTCACTTTCATCCATCGTCCTATCGCGGCCAGCCTGGTAACGAACTCATCCTGAATTGTGCCATCCGGCTTCGGACCCACGTTGAGGAGCAGGTTGCCCCCCTTGCTGACGACTTCGATCAGCATGCGGATCAGGTCGCGTTCCGATTTGAACTCGGTCTCGTACTGGTTGTAGCCCCAACTGTCCGTATTGATCGTGACGCAGGATTCCCAAAGGATCGGCTTGCCGGACGGGTCCTTCAAACCGGTAGCAGGCACGAACTGCTCGGGAGTTCCAAAATCCGCCTTATTGCCCGGTTTGCGCTCATAGAGCCGGTCGTTGATCAACGTATTGGGTTGGAGGCTGCGGATGAAGTCGTAAATCTGGTCATCCGTTTTGGTCTCGGCGAGAGTGTGCTCCCACTCTCCATCGAACCAGATCATGGCCACGTCGCCGTATTCGGTGAGCAGTTCTTTCAACTGCGCCTTCATGAATTCGACATAGCGCGGGTTGTTGCCGCCTTCCTTGTAGTTCTTTGGGTACTCCCAACTGCGGCGCGGGCGGTAGTCGGGGTGATGCCAGTCCATGATCGAGTGGTAAAAGCCCAGCCGCATCTCTTTCTTTTTGGCCGCCGCCGCAAGCAGCTTGAGCGGGTCGCCCTTGTAGGGGGTGAGTTCCATGTCGTAATCGCTGACTTTGCTGCGATAGATGCTGAAGCCATCGTGATGCTTGGAGGTGATGACGATATACTTCGCGCCTGCGTTCTTGGCGATATCCACCCATTGATCGGCGTTGAACTTGACCGGGTTGAACTTGGGAATGTACTTGTCGTATTCGGCTTGCGGAATCTGAAACTGATGACGGGTCCATTCGTGCCGTCCCGGGACGGAATAAACGCCCCAGTGAATGAACATGCCGAATTTGTCATTGCGAAACCACTTGGTCCGCTCTTCTGGGGAGAGCGGAGGCTGCGAAGGTTGGGCCGGGAGGACTGCCGCCAGTGCAGCAAGGGTCAACAGCGAGGCTAGGATTCGGACCATGGCAGCCGATATTCTATCGCGCCGGCTGCGGCGAGCGCCTGGAGCTTACTTCGCCAACTCGCGATTCATCGCCGCAAGTCCCTGCGGCACGATGAGTTCTTCAGCGGGCTGTGCAGGGATTTCGGGGAGCGCCATCGCCACGCCCTTGCGGGTGTTGAAGTCCGGGCGAGTCATCAGTTCGCAGAAGACCGAGACCAGTTCCGGGTCGCGCCATCCGGACGACGCCTCCTGCTTCAAGATTTCGATGGCGCGGCGAGGGCTCATCGCCGGCTTGTAGGAGCGCGCCGAGGTGAGAGCGTCGTAGATGTCGGCAAGCTGTAGAATCCGCGCCAGCAGGGGAATTTCTTCGCCCCGCAGCCCGTCCGGGTAGCCGCTGCCGTCCCATTTCTCGTGATGGTTCCGGATGATCGGCAGCACCGGCGCCAGACTCTTCATCGGCCGGCAGATCTCTTCGCCCTTCACCGTGTGGCTGCGCATGATTTCCCACTCGGCGTCGTTCAGCGGTCCGCGCTTGAAGAGAATGGAATCGGGAATCCCGACCTTACCCACGTCATGCAGGAATCCGCCGCGGTGCAACGCAAGCAGTTCGTCCGCACTCAGTCCCAGCGCAGAACCTAGAGCGACGCTCAGATGCGCCAGGCGCAAACAATGGTCGCCCGTCTGCTTGTCGCGCTTTTCGACGGCTTGCGCGAGAGCGAACAGGATGCTCTCGGCCTCGTCCAGCGAATCGATGGCCCGTTTGTTGCGCAGCATGGTCCGGACCCGTGTCCGCAAAAGAGCGGGCTGAATCGGCTTGTTCACGAATTCGTCGGCGCCCGATTCCAACCCGGCCACTTCGTAGTCGATGCTGAGAACGCTGGTAATGATCAGAATCGGAATCAGCCGGGTACTGCGATCGCTCTTGACCTTGCGGCAGAACTCGAGTCCGCCCAGTTCCGGCAGCACGAGATCCGCAATAATCAGGTCGACTGGTTCGCGCGCGAGAATCTCGAAGGCGTCGGAGGGACGGCGCGCTTCCAGCATCCGGTACGGTGACGCTTTCAGCATGCCACGCAGCAAGCGCCGGTTGATGTCTACGCTGTCGACCAACAAGATCGTTGCGGCATTTTCCCGGTCTGCCGAGACAAGGGACGGCAATGCCGGCGCGGGTGACGCTACCATTTCAGAGAGCGGCAACTCCCAACTCGGCGGACGCATGACGGATAAAGACATTGCTACTGGATTCCGATCGCTCTAGATAACGGGAAGGATTGAACCCCTGGTCAGAGGACTCTTTTCCGTTCTTCGTTCCTTATCGGTTCGTCGCTAGCCTGGCTTTACCCAATATTGCTGCCCGAATAGGGGAACGCCCGTGGTACTGTGAGGGGATGCGTAGGACTATCCTCCCGGCGGTTCTAGTTTGTCTCCCTATTTGTGCCGTGTATTCCCAGGTTCCAACCAAGAGCGAGCGGGAGTACGCGATGAGCGCGTTGCACGCCTCCCGCAAGATGTTTCTGGACACCGTCGCGCCCCTTTCCGAGGCACAGTGGAACTTCAAGCCCGCGCCCGAAATCTGGTCTGCCGCTGAGATCGCCGAGCACATTGCCACCAGCGAGGAATTCATTCCGCAGATGATCAAGAGCAAGGTCCTGAGTTCCCCCGCCGCTCCTGACAAGCGTGCTGAAGCAAAGAAGAAGGACGAAAAACTGCTGGCCGCGCTGACGAACCGCGAGCAGAAGTTCCAGGCGCCGGAAATGCTCCAGCCGAAAAAGCGCTTCGCCACTAAGGCTCAGGTCGTCGATGCCTTCAAAACGGCTCGCGATGGGCACATCAGGTACATCGAAACGTCACAGGATCCGTTGCGCGATCACTTCATGCCGCACCCCGCTCTAGGCGACCTGGATGCGTATCAATGGTATCTGTTGGTTGCCGGGCACGCCGAGCGGCACGTCCTGCAAATGCGGGAACTGATAGCGCGGCCGGACTTTCCCAAGAAATGACGGAATTGCGCCGCCGATTGCTGGCTTCACACCGCCTCCAAGGGTGATCTGCGAAGCGCGGATCGCAGGCGCGCGACTCGCGATCATGCTCACGGCTCACATGCGATCACCCGCACGGCAGAACTGCGCCGGTTATTGAGCCCGCACGTCTTCGATCCGATACTCAAAATCCGATGAACGAGAAACCACCACCGCCTGGATGGAAGCACCCTTCCAGCAGGCTGAGAATCGGCTCCGTCGTCCAGTCTGCGCCGCGGCTGCACCGAGTTCCGGCACGCGGCCGGAATCCAGCCCAGCGCAGGCGCCGCCACGAGCGGCGTCAGCTACTTTGTGATCTCCTCGTAGCGTTGCGAAACGAAATCCCATTCGATGACTTGAAGGAGCGCCGCGAGATAGTCCGCGCGGCGATTCTGGTACTTCAGGTAGTAGGCGTGTTCCCAGACATCAAGGCCGAGCAAAGGGGTCTTTCCGCTCATCCAGGGACTATCCTGATTGGGCGAGGTCTCAATCGATAACGAGTCTTTGCCCTGCGGCACGACCCAGACCCAACCGCTGCCGAAGACCGTGAGTCCGGCGGCGCGCAACTTGTCATCCAGCGCCGCTTTGCCGCCGAACGACTTGTTGATGGCCGCTTCGAGACGCCCCCTGGGGCCGCCCTTGGGCTTTCCAAGGGTCTGCCAAAAAAGGGAATGATTGAGGTGTCCTCCTCCGTTGTTGCGGACAGCCGCGCGTACCGGCTCCGGCACATTGGCGAGATCACCGACAAGTTTCTCGACTGGCTTGCCGCTCAGTTCTGGCCGCGTCGCGAGCGCCTTGTTCAGGTTGTCCACGTACGCCTGATGGTGCTTGCCGTGGTGGATCTCCATCGTGCGCGCATCAATGAATGGCTCCAATGCGTCCGTCGAATAGGGAAGTTTCGGCAAGGTCACCAATGGCATCGATTGGGCCGCAGCGGGGGCTGCTGCCGCTGCCATCGCGAGTATCGTTCGTCTGGTCATTTTGAGTTCATTCTCCTTGCAGGAATGGGTTCGGGAATGTAGTCCGATCCGCGCTCGCTGGTCCGGCTTCTCATATTGTGTTTGAACTCGAGGCAGTTGTGTTCCTTCTGCGGGCTTCCGGTAGTTGAGTGGAAGCGTAAAGGATTGATTCGGATGGTGAGCGCGGAAGGAATCGAACCTTCAACCTACTGATTAAGAGTCAGTTGCTCTGCCAGTTGAGCTACGCGCCCCCGCTTGGAGTGACTCTTCAGTTTACCACGGCCACCCGCCTGAAATACGCCCTCCGGCTCCGGCCCCGCGCTCCAGCGGCGCCGTGTGCGCCCGGGCTGGCCGGCTCAGCGAATGCGAAGAGGCCAGGAGCGGTCATGGCCGAACAGCAAGGCCGGGAAGCCGGCGCGTAGCCGTCAGACTGTTTGGTTGGAAGCTGGCTCGGCGGGCAACCGCCGGGCCGCCAATTGCGCGATGTCCCGCAACTCGGGCGGCGTCTGAGTCACCGCCGGCAGCGCATCGCGAAACATCGTGGTGCAGAACGGACACGCAACTCCCACCGTCCGCGCGCCTGTCGCCACCAGTTGTTCCGCTCGCTCGTGATTCACGCGCTTGCCTTTCTCCTCGCCCAGGAAAGCGAGACCACCACCGGCGCCGCAGCAGAACGAGCGCTCGCGGGCACGTTCCGGCTCGGTCAGCTTGCCGAAGTGGCTAACCACCGCGCGGGGCTCGTTATAGACACCCTGATACCGGCCCAGGTAGCAGGGATCGTGATAGACAATGGAATCGCCGTCGCCGGAGCCACCGGGAAGCCGGTCCTTATTGCGCGCGAGGAAGACGCTGTGATGCTCAATTTCAAAGCTCGCGCCGAACTCCTGCCAGTCCTCGCGAATCGTGCGCACACAGTGCGGGCAGATCGATAGCAGCTTCTTCGCTTTAGCTGAACGGATGTAGTCCATGTTGGATTCAGCCAGTTGCTGGAAGGCCAGATCGTTGCCCAGACGGCGCGCCGCGTCACCATTGCATTTCTCCCGTTTCAGTACGCCGAAGCTGACTTTCAGGTAACGCAGCACCTGCGCCAGAGCCAAAATCGTCTCCCGTCCGAGCGGGTCGTAAGCTCCCATGCAGCCCAGCCAGAGGCAGTAATCCTGCGAACCGTCGTAGAGGGGCAGTCTCTGTTTCGTGACGAACTTCTCCCGCTCCGTCGCCGAGAACCCCATCGGATTGCCGTTGCGTTCGAGGCTGAGGAACAGCTTGTTGCCGTAGTCGTCCTCCCAGGCGCCGGTATTGGTGGCGCCGCGCCGCAATCCGATGATGACAGGCAAATGCTGAATTCCAACGGGACACTGGTATTCACAAGCGCCACACGTGGTGCACTGGAAAGCCGCCTTTTGGGAAACGTGCGCTTCCAGAATCGGCT
>Ga0073934_10009354_pt1 | contig 12597 bp, 8 predicted proteins | sample LarsenN4metaG_FD_76834 | JGI IMG/M metagenome (GOLD analysis project Ga0073934, IMG submission 76834) | Hot spring sediment bacterial and archeal communities from British Columbia, Canada, to study Microbial Dark Matter (Phase II) - Larsen... ... | reverse complement strand
TTGGCTGCGGAAACTGGCGACGTTGTAATGATTGCGCGTCAGACGCATGTGATTTGGTGTGGGATCAGGCGAGACCATGCCGAGGCGAATGTGCCAGCGCGGATTGAAATCCCATTGCATGAAAAAAGGAAAAGCCACTTCGGTTTCGTTGTTCTCGTTCTCCACTTCCACTTCACCAAAAAACGAAACGTTCTCACCAACGGTGCCGGCAATCAGCAGCTCAATTTCGTGGGGAAATTCAAAGGATGATTTTGCCGTAGCGGCCGGCGTGGCATCGGTGTAGACATTGATGCGACCGACGGCATGGAGGGACACCGGCGGCACTCCGGGCATGTCGGCCGGCCAAATCGCATTCGGCCACACCTTCTTGTAACTCTCCGAACCGAGACTCACCGGCTCCTCTTTGATAAACTGCTGATCGCCGCCGGGATAGCGATAGCCATTGTTCAGAAACGCCTTGCCAAATCCGTTCAACATCGGATAGGCATAATGGCAGGTGGAGCAACTGGTTTTGTACTTGCGCGCAAATGCGGGAATGGCATCCGCGCGATCGGGCAACACCATCGATAAGAACATCAGCGCGCCCAACGTCAACAGTATAACTCGTCGCATAAATCCTCCTCTCACTTTTGGAGATTGGTTGAATGACTTGAAGCAACTGGCATGTGATTGCTTTAGTGATTTGGAAAAATTATTCAATACGGCATAAGGGAGTGGCCAAAGCTCATGCCGCGAAAAAATAGAAAGCCACTCATCCACCGACTTGCGGATAAATGGCTTTCTTTACAGGCTATTAAAATCGGGATAGAAAATTCAATCAAAACGAAATCTTTGGTTAGATGTCACTAGCACGGTGGCAGGAGTGCAATGTTGCAGGTGGCAGGGTGGTTAAATGGAGCCAAGCGCAGAAAGAGTAAATGTGCTGATTATCAACCTCTTCGAAAATCCTCCGAATGTACTTCATACTTCTTCATCAACCGCTGAAAACTTTGCCGCTCAATGCCGGCGACGCGCGCGGCTTCGGTGACATTGCCGTGCGAAGCTTTGAGGCGCTCGATGATAAACTTGCGCTCAAATGCTTCCAACACGGCCTGTCGCGCTTCGGCAAGATTTTCGTGCAGGATGGGGATATCAAGCGATTGAGGATCTCGCGGCGCGAACAGGTGAGGCGGAAATGCTTCGGAGGTGAGCACCTCGCCTTTTTCCAGCACCACGGCGCGCTCGATGAGGTTTTCCAATTCGCGGACGTTGCCAGGAAAATCGTAACGCATAAACGCCTGCATTACGTCGGGACAAGCGTGATCGAGGCCTTTGTGAAATTGCCGGCTATATTTGACGAGAAAGTGATCCACCAAAAGCGGAATGTCGTCGCGCCGCTGGCGCAGCGGCGGCATGCGGATTTCGATGACGTTGAGACGAAAATACAAATCCTCACGAAAATTTCCCCGCTGCACTTCTTCTTCCAAATTGCGGTTGGTGGCGGTAATGATGCGGGCGCGCAACGGAATGCTTTCGTGGCCGCCGACGCGCTCGAAACAACGTTCCTGCACCACCCGCAATAATTTCTGCTGAAGCTTCGCCGGCATGTCGCCGATCTCATCCAGAAAAAGTGTGCCTTCGCCGGCGATTTCAAACTTGCCGAGCTTGCGACTGTCGGCGCCGGTGAATGCGCCTTTCTCGTGGCCGAAAAGCTCACTCTCCAAAAGTGTTTCCGGCAAGACCGTGCAATTGATCGCGACAAACGGCGCTTCCGCATGAAGCCCACTTTGATGGATGGCGCGCGCCACCAGTTCTTTGCCGGTGCCGCTTTCACCAAAGATGATGGCGTTGGTGGTATTGGGTGTGGTCGTGACCGCGCCGATGCGTTTATAAACTTCTTGCATGACTGCGGTGTTGCCAATCAGCTCGTAAGCGCGTTGCGGTTGTGTGAGCTTTCGGCGCAAATCTTTCACCTCGTCGCGCAGCCGCACCATTTCAATGGCCCGGCGCGCAAGCGTGCGAACTTTGTCCACGTCCAGCGGCTTGGTGAGATATTCATAAGCGCCAAGCTGCATGGCGCGAATCGCGGTTTGCATCGTGCCAAATGCCGTGATGACGATAACCGGCAAATCGCTGCCTTGCTCTTTCAGTTTTGCGAGAATGTCGAGGCCGTTCATCTGGTGCATGGCCACGTCGAGAAAGAGCACCGCCGGCCGCTCACGGGCAATCGTTGGCAACACTTCTTCACCAGCGCTAATCGTCACAACGGGATGTTCGGATTGCTCGAACGTCTTTTCGAATGCGAAGAGAATGTTGCGGTCATCGTCCGCAATCATGATTTTTTCAGCGGCCATGGTGAAGTTCCAAAAACTTATTGAAGTCAAAATTATTTTTAATCATTTTGACTTCAATCGTTTTGACTTTTGGTCGTGGTCACTGCAACATTATATCTTACTCAAAAAAGCTTTTTAATCGTTTTGCCCAAAATTGTTTTGCCTTAAACTTTCAAAATTTTTTCTGAGTTCTATTCTTTAAACGCTTATACCGGAATAAAAATACAAAACTTGCTGCCCTTGCCTTCCTCGCTCTCGACCGTGACCAGGCCGCCGTGCTCATTAACTACCCGCTTGACAAAGGAAAGCCCGAGTCCGGTGCCATTGATCTTCGTGGTGAAGAAGGGATCGAAGATGCGCTTGATTTGATCTGGCGCCATGCCGCATCCGGTGTCCTTGATTTCTGCAAACAAAACCGGCGTTCCTTTTTTTAACACAACTTCTTTCACGCCCAAAAACACTTGATTCGAGCGGGAGATGCCCACCTCGCCCAGATCACGCAGCTCGCGCTTCAACTTCGTCACGCCTGAACGGAGGCGGATATCACCGCGGCCATCAATGGCCTGCGAGGCATTGAGCAGCAAGTTCACCACAGCTTCTTTCGCATGGTCACGATCCAGCGGCGCTTCAGGCAATCTTGAAAAAAGCTCGACGTGCAATTGAATCTCTTTCTGAGCGAGCTGAGGTTTCACAAATTCAATGCTGTCTTGCAGAATCGCGTTGAGGTTTTCCGGTTTTTTGTTCAGCGGTGTCGGGCGCGTCAACTGCAACAAATCACTGACCACGCGCTCCATCCTTCCCACAGAATCCATGGCGACATTCAAAGATTCACGATGAGAAGGGGAAAGGCCGCCGGCTTCGGACAGCAATTGCAGAATCATGCGCACCGAGGTGAGAGAATTGCGCATCTCGTGGGCAATCACTGCCGCAATTTCTCCGGTGGTTGCCAACTTCTCCGAACGAATGAGCTGGTCTTGCAGCCTTTTCCGTTCGGTGACGTCGGTAAGAATTTCCAAAGCCGCTTCGACTTGCCCATCTTTTTTCAGAGGCACGGAGAGGTGTTCCACATAGCGCTCATCGTCTTCGGCATCCGTCCAGCGATGCAACTGGATATCCATTTGGCCGGTGCGGAATACTTTTTCCGTTGGACATCCCACACAGAGGTGACCATTGCCAATGACCTCGTGACAAGAGCGGCCAAGAAAGGCCTCAACCGGCTTGCCCGTGATCGACTGCAACGCCGCACTGGCCGAAAGGACGGTGTAATTCTTGTCGAGCAAAATAAAACCACTCGGCACGTTATCCAGAATGACTTGCAGTTTGCTCTTCTCGTCCTGCAATTCTTTCGTGCGCGCCTGCACCATTTGCTCCAACTGCTCGCGGTGTTTGGCAAGCTCAACGTCACGTTTCTCCAGCGACTCCGCCATGATATTGAACTGATAGGCCAGCGCTTCGATTTCGTCGTAGGTGTGGACATCGACGCGGGAATGATAATCGCCGTTGGCGATCACCTCGGCTTCGCGGCGCAGTTTCTGAATAGGCTCGGTGAATTGGCGCGTCGCCAAATAAGCGAGAAACAGCGAGACGAACAGAAAGAATCCGGTGACTCCGAAAAAGATTTTTTTGAATGCATTCACCGGCGCAAAAATTTTGGCTTCGGGAACACTCTTTAAAATCGTGTACTCGCTGTCAAATCCGCTTTGCCCGCCAAAGATGGGCGCGTGGGCGATCAATTCGCCGTTGGCTTCGTGAATCGGACTCGCATCGTAAGACAGCAGGCGTTGCGCCGTTCGCTCGCCGTAATCGCTTCTCAAATTCTGTGTTTCCTTGGAGGCCAAAAGCCGGTTCCAATCTTTCTTCTTCTCCGAATGATACAGATAGTAGCCCTCGGCATTGGCCAGCATCACCGTGCCGGCCGGACTGTGGGGCGTTTGCTGCTCGACGATCTCGAAAAAGCTGGGCGCATCAATGTGAAGAATGAGAACGCTGGAAAATTCCGGTTCGTAAATGGGGTAGATGCAACTGATGGCCGGAAACAGTGAATGCTCATCATCTCCTCGCAGCTCCACTGGAATGAAGGTCGCCTGGTTGGGAGGAATTTTATGCGCGAGATAAATGTAAAAGTAGGTGCCTGCCCGATTGAGCGCGGTGTCCGGCAAGGCTTCGTAGCGTCCTTGGCGCCGCGCCACGCCCAAGATTTCGTCTCCTGCGCGACTGATAAAGTTGATCTGGTGAAAAATATTTTTGCGCTGCGCAAAGGCAATCAGCTCCGGCAACAGCTCGGCTTGGGCGAGCGCAACGGTTCTTCCCTCAGATTCATTGGCGGCTTTTACAAAGCGATGAAAAGAAGAAGAGGCCGCCAAGAAGTGAACGTTGTCTTCCAATCCTTGAAAGAAAGCGGATGTCCGTTCTTTTATGGCGGACAGATCGTGGCTCAGATTCTCCACGGCGATTTGCCGCAACGATTGCACGTTCGCGGAAATTCCCAGATAGCCGACCACCAGCACCGGCAGAATTGACAAGCCGGCAAAGGCAATAGCGAGCTTGCCGCGAATTTGCAGCTTGAGCAATTTGTTGACACTGAATCGCATGGCGCTTCGATTCTTCAATAGGCTTTCTACTGCCACGGTCGAGTACACCGGCAATTATGAACGTTGCCGTGTTGGACTACATTCCCGCCGCGAGGCCGTGACACTCGTGACAACTGGTCTCCTTCCAGGCCTCGCCAATGTCAACGGGATGTTTGAATTCCAATCCGGCCAAATTGGTTTCGTTCACGGTTTTGCCGTCGCCTTGTTCAATGATCAAATGGCAGACGTTGCAGTCGTGCGAGATCGTTCTGCCGTCGGCGCTTTGATGTCTGCCATCGTGGCAGCGATAGCAGCCGGCGCTGAGATAGTGGCCAATGTGATCCGGATAGGTGCGCCAGCTCGCTTTCATTTCCGGAAAGTTATTTTTGAGATAAATGTCCTGCACCCGCTTGACCGCCTCGTCAATTTGCGGCTTCTTTGCCGTCGCCATCTCCGGATAATTGCTCGCGTAGAAAGCATTGATAGTCGAGTCGATCGCCGCCAGTGCCGCTTCTTTCGTTTCGTATTCCGGCGTCAACGCTTCAACCGCTGTGGCTTTGATCGAAGGCAATGACGCATCAATCCAGCCGTAGTTCATCGCCAGGTTGAGCGAAAGGTTGGGGGGCCGGAAAATATGCGTCGGCCGGTTGTGGCAGTCGATGCAATCCATCACGCGCAGCTTGCTTTGGTCAATCGCCGCGCCGTCGGCCAAACTTGGATCGGAGGTGTAAACCGTCACCTCGCCTTTGGCGTTTGTCGACCGCACCCACAAAATCACTTCGCGCGATTCGTCCGCCGGCAAGTATTCAATTTTGTTGCTAATATTCATGTGCCAATGGATGCCGGAAGTGTGGCCAAGCTCCGGACTGCCGCCGCCGATTTTAATCAAAACATTATAAATCCAGCGCGTATTCGCTTCGTCTTTCATGTAATGCACGCGCTCGCTTTGCTTCGATCCATAAAAAGCCTGCGGCCAGTGGCATTGCTCGCAGGTTTCGCGCGCCGGCCGCAGGTTGGTGATCGGCGTCGGAATCGGCTTGGGATATTTGTTGAAGATGACCGAGTAAACTTGATACATGCCCGAAAGCTTCGATTGCACGTACCAGCCGGCGCCCGGCCCGACGTGGCAGCCGGCGCAGGTGACGCGCGCATGTGGCGAGCCTTGGTAGGCAGTATATTCCGGCGACATCACGGCGTGGCAGATTTTGCCGCAAAACGTCGTGGACTCGGTGAACTCATAAGCCTGATAACTGCCGACGCCGGTAAACAGCAAAAACAAGCTGATCACTGAAACCGAGAGCACAACCATGCGGCGATGATGCGGAATGTTGAGATCGACCCGCGGCAGACTGGGCAACGCATGAAAGATCGCGCGCCGGCGATGCTCGCGCCACATGCCGATCGGCACCATGAGCAATCCGAAAATCAAAATGGCGGGAAAAACCAGAAAGTTAATGATGCCCAAATACGGCGTGGAAGTTTCAGTAAAAAATTCAACGAGAAAAAGAAAAATGATGGCGACAAAGCTTAGCCCCGCAATGGCGGCGCCCACGATGCTGATCAAATTGTAAACCGAGCTGGGAAGCTTGCGCGTGGTATCGACAGAATTTTCCATTAATCCTTCCTCCGATGCGTTGTAGGTATTGCGATCCATGTCTTAGTTCTACTTAGGCAGATTACCCTTGGCCCGCTAAACACGCGAAAGACACTAAAAAAAGCTTTTCGCGTCTTTTCGTGTGTTTCGTGGGCAATAAGTTCGAATGTGACTAAGTAGAATTAGTCAAACACGAATAGTATAAATCGAAATTTGGAAAATTGCAACTCAAAAAAATTTTGTAGTTGGGGAATTTTGTAGTAGACCCTTCAGGGGGCAGGATGCTAATAAAAGGAAGCAGGTTTTGGTTTCATCGCAGACTTCTTGTAACGAAGAATTATGCGGTGGCTCAAATCGTCTCAGGACTTCACATCTTCTTAGTGACCGCGCCGCACGAATTCTTATATCGTTAGCCGGCGGAAGCCGTGTCGGAGTAAACGATAGCCGCTCTATTCTGCACGTCCCAGCACGTAAATCACCCAAGGGGCTATCGTGGTCTCGCTCACCCACGAGTATGCTTCGGTCTGCTTCGCCAGGGGCCTGTAGATCTTGATCGGCATCAAGCCCGCCCGCTTGTACGCTTCGTGATAATCGTCATCCGTGCAGAGGATGTCCTCGACGGGTCGCCGGTCTTCGACGTCGAGCATCACAATCAGGACCTTGTCGCCGGTTCGCGCGGTTCGATTCAAGGTGAACGCGGATAAGACGAGATCAAAAGTGTCCGCCACGCACCCGCCGAGGCCACCGTCCGGCACGAGACGATACTCTCCCTCGGGGTCGCGCTCACGAGCCCGTGCGAGCATTGGCTCCGAGATATCCACGCCCACGGTGTCGAACCCGAGCGCACGCAAGAATCGTGTCGAACGGCCGGTTCCGCACCCAAAGTCAAGAGCCTTCCTGCCTTGCACGTGCTCACCGATGATCACAGGTAGATCACGGAACGCCAGGTAGTACGTCCCAGGGAACTCAAGCTTGTCATAGGCCTCTGCACGGGCCTGATCGTCATAGACGTTGGAGAACTCTGCGGTCATGGTCTCGTGCTTGTAATCGTGTCGCATAAACCGAAAGGAAAAGCGAAGAGCCATAAGCGATAAATGAGAAAATTTTTTTAAAAGCAAGCACTTTTCTAATCGCTCGTTCAAACTTCAGTTTTCAATCCCCAGCTTTTCCATTCTCGACCGCAACGTCGAGGCATTGACGTTCAGTATTTTCGCCGCGCCTCTGATGCGCCAGCCGGTTTGCTCCAGGATTTTGAAGATGTGGTTGCGCTCCATTTCTTCGAGCGTAACGGTCGCCGGTTCCACAACACAAAAGGTTAGCTGCACTCCACCGGTTGCACAACACTCCCTTCCTTGCTATTCCAAATCCGCAGCAATTCTTGTTGAACTGCGTTTCGCATTTGCTGCTTGATGATGTTTTGGCGCAGAAAAATTAACAAGCTCAAATTGAAGCCGTTTCCCTAATGCCAATGCCGCGCGTTCTAAAGTTTGCAATGTCACAGAGCCATTATTAGGATCGAGCAAACGTTCAAGCGCGGCACGGCTCGTTTTCATGCGCTTGGCCATCGCCGTTTTGGAAACGTTCATCAATTCCATCAACTGCGCAATTTGATAAGCGATAGCACGTTTAACTGCCACGGCTTCTACTTCGGCAAGCAAACCTTCCTGGTCAAGGAACTCGTCAAAATTACTTCCAACATGTCTTTCATTCATATCTTAACTCCTTGCTTTGGATAATCGCTGTTTTGTGAGGCGCAAATCACTTGCCGGTATTTTCCGGGATTTCTTGATAAATCCGTGCAAAAGCAACATGAGGTTTCCGTGAACAGTGAAAAGCACACGAGCAATCCGATTGTCCAACTCAGATCGAACTTCCCACAAACCGGCATCTATTTTGCGAACCAACGGCATACCCAATGGCCATCCGAACTGTACGGTTTTGATGTCTTCGCCAATAATCTTCTTTGCGGCACGAGGCAAGCCTTGAAGCCATTCCCGAACTGGCTCATTTCCTGATTCAGTTTTATAAAAGTTGACTTGCAAGCGCATTCCATTGCTCATAAAACCAATGTACCATTTTTGATACTCATTGTCAAGCCTTAAAATTATTTCCCTGGCGTCGAGGCATTGACGTTCAGTATTTTCGCCGCGCCTCTGGCGCCGCTGATGCGCCAGCCGGTTTGCTCCAGGGTTTTGATGATGTGGGTGCGTTCCATTTCGTCGAGCGTAACGGTCGCCGGTTTGCTGTCGCCGCGCTCGCGGAGGAGCCAGTCATCCAACTTGAGCTGCTTGCCCTGGCTCACGATGACGGCGCGCTCGACGACGTTCTCCAGCTCGCGCCCCGATTCATTATTTTGAAATTTTTAAAAGTAAAATCGGGGACTCGCCAATCATAATCTTGGAGCGTGGCAATCACGTGCTGCGAAACCGCCTCGACGCGCGTTTGCCGGTGCCGAATAATTCCAAACTTGCTTTGCAGACTTACAGTGTTTCTCAAATGCGTGAATAGAATCTGTAGTCCTACCCCTTGTGGGGTACTTTTTAAAATCCGAATTAATCGGTGTTGAAAGCGACCCACAAGGGGTCGGGACTACGTTTTCCTACACACGCAAACGAAAATCGCGGTAAGGGAGCAACGCCCCCATCACTCCAACAATCCACCACTCCATTACTCCAACCTCATGCCGTCCGTGCCTCCTCCCACGGCGGCAATATAGTAAACAAAACGTAGAGAATCAAGAGCGGCAGCAGCAAAAGTCCGAGGGAGGCTAGCAAGCCTTCGAGGCCGAAGAAGGTCATTTTGTAGGCGGTGAGGCCGGCAAAGCTTTTGGAAAAGAGCTGGCCGCCGACAACGACGTTCCAGCGCGTGGAGAAAATGCCGACTTGCACCAACAAGGCCGAGACAAAATAGACGAGCTTGCGCAGCTCTTCGGGAACGCGGAACAACTTGACGGCGGCGATGGCGCCCAGCGGCACGATCATGCCGATCAGCAGTTGGATGACGATGAGGCTCACAAATAATTTTCCCGAAACCAACGCTGCGAGTATCTTGATGGATTCCTCGGATTCATAAATGCGGTGAATGAAGTCCAGCGTCTCCAGAGAAAAATCCACGATCATGGCATAAAACAAATAGCTCGCCAATTTGTCCAGACATTTGATGTCGATCGCTTTGGAGCGGATCGGCGTCACGACCATGTAGATGAGCAAGACCAACGCGATGCCGGAGACAATGGCGGAAAACAGAAACACGATGGGCATGAGCACGCTCGACCACCACGGGTTGGCTTTCACCGAACCGAAGATGAAGCCGACGTAGCCGTGCAGCAAAAACGCCGAGGGAATGCCGATGACAGTGACAAATTTCACCGCCTTTTTGTCGAAGCTGAGGGCGCGTTCGGAAATATCCGTCGAAAACAGCGAGACGATTTTGTGAATCCACTTGCGCCAGCCTTTTTCTTGCGCGGCCCACGCGACGAGGTCCCGGCGGTAATCAAACCAAATTTCCAGCAGGAGCACCGCCATCAAATACCACGCATAGACAAATCCAAACATCGCCATCGCCGAGGCGGTGTTGGGCGTCAAAAATATCTCAAATGATCTTACCGGATGCCCGAGATGCGCGAGCAGCGGCAGCGGCGCGACCAGCAAAAACGCCAGCGCCGTGAGCATGGCGATGCGGTACGTCGGCTGCACTTCCTTCACGTTGAAAACTTTCACGAGCGAAGCGAGGATGAACGCGCCGGCGACCAATCCCGTGACGTACGGATAGACGACGACGAGCAATCCCCAGTGCAGCTCGATCTCGTTCGGATAAATATAGCCGGTGATTTCTTTCAGCAGCGGCGTCAGATGTTTGATGATTTCGTCCATCACCGCACCTCCTTATCAAGATTGGCATAGAAAACTTTCGGCTCGGTGTTCATCGACGGCTTCAAAATGCCGATTTTGTTCATGCGCAGAAATCGCATCAGCGGACTGGATTTTTTCTTGACCTCACCGAAGATGCGCGCTTGCGTGGGGCACACTTCTACGCAGGCCGGCAGCAGCCCTTTCACGACGCGATGATAACAGAACGTGCATTTCTCGGCGGTGCGCGTCACCGGATCGAGAAAGCGCGCGCCATACGGACAGGCCTGGATGCAATAGCGGCAGCCGAGGCAATACTCCGAATCCACCAAGACCACGCCATCAACGGTTTTGAAAGTGGCGCCAACCGGACAAACCTGCACGCAAGGCGGATTGTCGCAGTGGTTGCAGAGCTTCGGCACAAAAAAGCTGCGCAGCACATTTTTGTCGCTGGCATCCTGGGTGAAACTGTCCATGGCGCCGTTCGGGCTGTCGATCAGCGTCTCGCCGTCTTCAAGAATGCGGTAGCGCTCCACCCAGGTGCGAAAGAAAAACGGCTCGCGCGGCACGCCGTTCTCGTTTTTGCAGGCCTCGACGCAGCGGCCACAGCCGATGCATTTGCTGATGTCGACGCCCATGCCCCAATTATGCTCTTCGGGATTGTCGCCGTTGCCCAAAATCCAGGCCTGCGCTTTTTTCAGTTTTTCCTGCGCGCCGGTCAAATTGGGAACGAGCAATGAGGCGAAAGAGAACAGCAGGGTTTTGACAAAATTCCGTCGCTCGTAATTTCTTTCGCCGTTATTTTGAGTTTTTGCGTTATCCATTATCGCGCCTCCGGTAGATGTGGGTAATGACATTGCCAGCAGACGTAGCGCTCGCCGTGCACGGCCATATCGATGCGCGGAATTTCCCTGGGGCTCGCGGCGTCTTGCGCGTGACAACCGCCGCACAATTCCCGCGTCTTCGGTTTGCCCGCCAAAAATTCGCGCGGATTCACCTTGTGCTGCTCGGGCGTTTCATGGCAGCGCGTGCAAGGAACGTCGAGGTGATGCGAAAGCGATTTGGTGCGCGCGATGGTGGCATGGCAGGCTTCGCACTCTTTCGGCGTTTGCGGCGGCTTGGGATCGTGCGGATGGTGGCACGTGATGCAAGGCTTGAACGGATTATGCGAGGCCGAGACAATTTGCGGAAATCCGGTGGGCCGCGACGGCAGGAATTCGTGGCACAACGGACAACGGCCCCGTTCTCGAGGCGCCGGAAGCTTCACGCTGGGGTCTTGCGTGTGGCCGACAGCAGGGCCGTGACAGACCTCGCAGGACACGGTTTTGTGATATCCGGCGCTTTTGGTGGTCACGATATCCGTGTGGCAGTCGGCGCAGGCGACTTGACTGGCGTATTGAATCGGCTGCGCCACGAGGGTATCAACCGCCGAGGCGCGGAAGTGGCCATACTTTCCGAAATCGCGAGGGATAAATATGATCAGCGATTCGCACTCGCTTCATTCTCCGGCGCTTGCTTCCGCGAGCGCGCATAGAGCAAAGAGATCACCAGCAAAACCACGCCGAGTGCGAGAAATGAAAGAATGCGATATCCCGCTTCAAGCCGCGCCATGTCCACCACAAAAACGTAGATCACCGCCAGAAAGAGCGTCAAGATCGCCATCCAGCGATACTTTTTGTTTTTCAAAATCAGGCTCATGACAAAATAAAACACCGCGGCGCCGAGCCACGACAGGCTCACGTAATTTTTCGGCACGGCATGATACAAGCCGTAAGGAATAATCACGAACGCCGAAGCGAGATAGGCGTTGCGCATCAGCTCGGTTTTCAAGGCGAGCCGCTCCGTTTTCCAATTCAGCAGACGCGCGCTTAACAATGCGACGATGGCATAGCTGGCATTCACCCCGCCGGTCGAAGGCGCCAAAATCAAATATGCCAAAAAAATGCTCAGATAGATCAGTGTGTTGGCCACCACCACAATCTTGGAACAGAACCAAATCGCCGTGGAAATCACCAGCAAGCTTTGCCAGCCAAGCCAGATGAAATATTGCGGCGTTTCAAAGCGCGCAAAAATGGCGGCGCTGAGCGCAACGTAGCCAAAACTGGCGTAGAACGAAGTCGCCAATCGGCTGCGGCGCAACACCCAACCCAGGATCGCCACGACGAGAAAGAAAGCCGAAATCAAAAAATTTAATCCGGCGCGTTCGGACGCAAAAAACGTAATCGTCACCAGGAATGCCATGCCGTAAAATCCTGCCCCGTTCAACAGCGGCA
>Ga0073934_10009353_pt1 | contig 12597 bp, 8 predicted proteins | sample LarsenN4metaG_FD_76834 | JGI IMG/M metagenome (GOLD analysis project Ga0073934, IMG submission 76834) | Hot spring sediment bacterial and archeal communities from British Columbia, Canada, to study Microbial Dark Matter (Phase II) - Larsen... ... | reverse complement strand
GGTCCATCGTGCGGGCGACGCGGTACGAGCACTGCGCCCAGATGCCGGCGGCGACCACGATCATCGTGGGGCCGGTGCCCAGCGTGAGCAGGCTGGCGAAGCCCACGGCCAGCCCCAGCGTCATGGTGGCATCGCCACCCGGCAGCGCGATGCTGACTTTGTACAGCGACGCCGCAACTTCGGCCACGAGAAGTCCGACGAACCAGGCGGGCGGGACGTCGGCGAGCGCCGGCAGGCGGACCGCGAGCAGGCCGGCTCCGACGGCCATGACGGCCGTCGTGTACGCGGAGAGGCGGTCCACTCGCATGGGAATCGTCGGCGCCGCCGCGGCCCTGGACGCGGGCCAGGCGGCGGCCATGTCCTTAATCGGCCCGCGGAGTCCGGTCGAACAGTGCCGCCACAGGGAGCACACGCGACTCCACGGCCGAGGCTGGCCGTAACTCATGACGCGTCAGCAGATTGGCCGAACCAGGCCGGGTCGGATCGGCCAGCCGGGTGTGCCGGAACGGCCCAGCGTGTGCCGTCCGTGCACACGCGGCCGTTCTCAGGCTGCCGCGATTTCGATGGGACGGGGCGGGTCGAGGCGGGCCGTGAGACGCGACACGAGGGGCAGCAGCACCAGGCCGGCGAGCGCGGCCACCGTCCGGAACGGCCAGCCGTCCGGATAGGCGAACGCGGCGGGAAGGCCGAGCAGCGGCTCGCCGCCGCCCAGGCGCAGCACCGCCGACACGGCGAACGCCACCATCGAGCCGGTGCGGTTGGCTCGCGGGTCGTAGAGGGCGAAGACGAGCTGGGGCAGGAGCAGCACGAACACCAGATCGCTCGTGAAGAACCAGAGCGCCTGCACGCTCCGCACCCGCATGGCGAGCACGAACGCCAGCACGCCGAAGGCGAGAATCGAGCCGCGAATCGCCCGCCGCAGGGCCGGCAGCGTCATCGACGGCCAGACGACGCGCGCCAGGCAGTTCCAGGTGAGCATCGACCCGGCGGAGAGAATCGACGCACTGAAGCTCGAGGTCACCGCGCCGACGATGGCCGCCAGCCCCAGCACGCCGACCACCGGCGGCACGGCGTGCGCGAACAGCAGCGGCATGGCGTCGGCGGGTGTCGAGGCCAGGCGGGCCGCGAGGTCGGCGGGCCAGGGGAACACGAAGGCGCCGAGCCCCATGAGGGCCGGCGGGATGGTGAGCGCGATGGTCAACAGGCCCGCGAAGAGCGAATGCCGCGCCGCATCGTCCGGGGTGCGGCAGGAGAGCACGCGCTGGAAGTACGAGTTCCAGGGGATGCCGCCGAGCACGAGCATGATCGACGTGTCCCACCACCGGAAGACCGCGCCGCCCTGCCACGCAGGCGTCGCCGGGGTCATCGGCGGCAGGAGCGTCGCCGATTCGGGGCGCGCCGTGACGTAGGCGTGCCACGCCGCTGCCAGCCCGCCCGCCGCATCGAGCACGTAGGGCAGCGCCATGGCCAGGCCGAGCACCACGAGCGCCAGCTGCACGACATCCGTGTAGGCCAACGACCACATGCCGCCCACCATGGTGTACGCCGTCGTCACCACGGCGGCCAGCAGGATGGCGGTGGCGATCGGCATGTCGAGCAGCACGCCGAAGGTCGCCCCGAGCGCCACGAGCAGTTCCGCGCTCCAGAAGAGCTCGCCCGCGAGCGCCGGCAGGAAGAGCACCGAGGCCCAGCGCGTGCCGAACCGCGCGTCGAGCGGGTCGATGAGGGTCGTCCAGCCGGCGCGCCGCATCCTGCGCGCAAAGCCCAGGCCGCCGAGGATCAGGCTGAGGCCGAAACACAGCCCGCCCTGCAGTCCGAGCTGGAACGACGACGTGTAGACGCCTTCGGTCGTGCCGAGCAGATAGCCCCCGTCCACCCAGGTGGCGGTCATCGTCAGGGTGGCCACCCACAGGGGCATGGCGCGGCCCGCCACGATGAGGTCGGCCGCCGTGCCGGCCCGTACCTTGCGCGCTGCCGCCCAGCCCACGGCCAGGAACACGGCGTACATCGCGATCACGGTGGCGACGGCTGCGCTCATCGAGCGCCTGATTGTATGCTCTCGCCGAACGGAGGCCGGGATGCACAGGGGATGGCAGGCGGTGACGTGCGGCGTGGCGCTGGCCGCGGCTGCGGCAGCGGGCGTGTCGGGCGCGGGCATGTCGGACGCGAACAGGCCGGGCACCGGCGCCGGACGCCAGGCGTCGCAGGCCGGGCGGGCGGCCGGCCGTGTCGTGCTCGTGACCATCGACGGCACGCGCTGGCAGGACCTCTTCGGCGGCGTCGATCTCGACATCCTGCGAAGCGTGAGCGGCGACACGCCGGTCGAACACACCGAGGCCTACAAGCGGTTCTGGGCGCCGACGCCCGAGGAGAGCCGGGCCAGGGTGATGCCGTTCCTGTGGTCCCGGCTCGCCGCGCACGAGGGCGTGATGGCGGGGAACCGGCGGGTGGGCAGCCGGATGCAGGTCGCCAACACGATGAAGTTCTCGTACCCGGGATACAGCGAACTGCTCACGGGCGCACCGCACGACGACCAGATCACGACCAACGACAACCGGCGCTACGGCTTCCTCACCGTGCTCGAGTGGCTGCGGGCCGACCTGGCACTGCCGAAGAGCGGCGTGGCCACGTTCGGTTCGTGGGAGACCTTCAACTACATCGCCGAGCGCGAGGAAGGCGCCATCACGATCAACGCGGGCTACGAGGACTTCGACGACCCCGATCCCGAGATGAAGACCCTGAGCGCGTTGCAGCACCTCACGCCCAACGGCTTCCACGGCGCTCGCCACGACGTCTACACCTTCCGGTTCGGGTGGGCGCACCTGAAGACGGCACGGCCGCGCGTGCTGTATCTCGCCTTCGACGAGACCGACGACTGGGCGCACCTGAAACGCTACGACCTCGTGCTCGACACCCTGCATCGCACCGACCGCCAGCTCGAGCAGCTCTGGACCTGGCTGCAGGACGACGCGGAGTACCGCGGCCGCACGACGCTCATTCTCACGGTGGATCGGCCGTGGCCGGACGCCCGCCGACTGGACCGACCACGGGGTGAAGACCGCCGGCGCCGAGGAGACCTGGATCGGGTGCTTCGGCGCGGGCGTGACCGCGCGCGGAGAGTCGACGGCTGCCGGCCCGCTCTACACGCGGCAGGTGGCGTCCACGGTGGCGGCCGCGCTCGGCCGCGACTTCCGCGCGGCGGTGCCAGGCGCGGCCCCGCCCATCGACCTCTGCCTGGGCGGACGCTGATCGCGCCGACCCATGGGACACTAGCATCGCTATGCACACCGGCTCGTACGTCAACGGCACCTGGTATCACCCGGCTTCGACCGACCTCCTCCGGAACGTCAACCCGGCCGACACCTCCGACCTCATCGCCGAGTTCCCGCTGGCCACGGCGGCCGACGTCCGCCAGGCGATCGACGCCGCCACGGCCGCCTGGCGCGGCTGGAAGAAGACGCCGGGGCCCGAGCGCGGGCGCGTGCTCTGGCGCGCGGCCGACATCGCGCGCCGGCGCGTGGACGAGATCGCCGCCACGCTCACGCGGGAAGAAGGCAAGGTGCTGAAGGAGGCGAAGGGCGAGGTGCTCAAGGGCATCTCGCTGCTCGAGTACTACGCGGGCGAAGGCTTCCGGATGCACGGCAAGACGCTGCCGTCCGAGACGCGCGACTGCTTCACCTACACGATCCGCCAGCCGCTCGGCGTCGTGGGGCTCATCGCGCCCTGGAACTTCCCGTGGGCCATTCCGGTGTGGAAGTCCGCGCCGGCGCTCGTGGCCGGCAACTGCGTGGTGTTCAAGCCGTCAGAGCTCGTCCCGGCCACGGCCGCCATCCTCACCGAGGTGTACGAAGAGGCGGGCCTGCCGCCGGGTGTCTTCAACATGGTCGTCGGCACCGGGCCCGAGGTGGGCGAGGCGATGGTGCACGCGCCCGAACTCCGCGCCATTTCGTTCACCGGCTCGAACCGCGTGGGCGCCGACCTCTACGTGAAGGCGGCCAGGCGCGGCGCGAAGGTGACGTGCGAGATGGGCGGCAAGAACGCCGTCATCGTGATGCCCGACGCCGACCTCGACAAGGCGGCCGTCGCCATCCACGGCGGCGCCTTCGGCTCCACCGGGCAGCGGTGCACCGCCACCTCGCGGGTCATCGCGCACCCGGACGTGAAGCAGGCGCTGGTCGACCGGCTCGTGGCCTCGGCCGAGAAGATCAAGGTCGGGCCGGGGCTCGACCCGGCCATGGAGATGGGCCCGTCGATTGCCGACCGCCAGTGGCAGACCGTGATGCAGTACATCGAGGCAGGGCGGCAGGACGGCGCGCGGCTGCTCACCGGCGGCGTGCGTCCCGAGCACCTCTCGGCGGGCTACTTCATCGCCCCGACCATCTTCGACGACGTCACGCCCGCCATGCGGATCTTCAAGGAAGAGATCTTCGGGCCGGTGCTGTCCGTGGCGACGGCCACGAGCCTCGACGACGCCCTGGCCAAGGCCAACGCCGTCGAGTACGGGCTCACCACCTCGATTTTCACCCAGGACGTGAACACGGTGCTGCGCTTCGTCGAGGACGTCGAAGTCGGCATGGTGCACGTGAACGAGCCCACCGTGGGCGGCGAGGCCCAGCTGCCGTTCGGCGGGACGAAGTCCACCGGGGTCGGCGAGCGCGAGATGGCCGAGGAAGGCCTGCACTTCTTCACCGAGCTGAAGACGGTCTTCGTGAACTACGGCGGCAGCGCCGAGCGCTCGCTCATCCGCTGAGGGCGGCCCCGGCTCGTCCGTATGACGGCGGTCATATGACGGCCGGGCGGCGGGAGCTAGGCTGACGGGTCGACAAAGGAGGCCCGTCATGCAGCATCGGCAATGGGTCGTGGGGTGTCTGGGCGCCGTGGCCGTGGTCGCCCTGCTGGGGGCGCCCGCGCGCGCCCAGGGGCAGAAAGACATCGTGGACGTGGCCGTGGCGGCCGGGTCGTTCAAGACGCTGGTGGCCGCCGTCCAGGCCGCCGGCCTGGTCGACGTGCTGAAGCGGCCGGGGCCGCTCACCGTGCTGGCGCCAACCGACGAAGCCTTCGCGAAGATTCCGAAGGCCGACCTCGACGCCCTGATGAAGGACAAGGCGAAGCTGTCGGCCGTGCTGACCTATCACGTGCTCACGGGGAACGTGGTCGCCGCTGACCTGAAGATGATGAAGGACTTCGGCACCGCGCAGGGGCAGCACATCCGGATCGCGTCGGCCGGTGGCGCCCTGAAGATCAACAACGCCACCATCGTGAAGCCCGACGTGCCCGCCTCGAACGGCGTCATCCACGTGATCGACACCGTGCTCCTGCCGAAGTAGCCCCTGGTCCCCGCCCCCGGGCCGCCACCGACCGTGCCGGCCCGGGCGGCGCTGTACGCGCCACGGGGGAGCCGGAGCGGCGCTCCAGCTCCCCCGCGGGCGGTGTCGGGCTCGGGCACGGAGCCGGGGGCCGGGGAGCCTCCCCGGCCCCGCGGCGGCTAGAAGGACCAGCGCACGCCGAACGTGATCTGGCGCGGCGCCGTCACGGCCGTCGCGCCGCCGAAGAGCACCGTGTTGCCGGCAATCGACGCGCTCGGGTAGCGCGTGTTCCGGGTCGTCACGACGCCCGCGTTGAGGGCGTTCTCGAGGTCGGCGTAGAGGCCGAAGCGGTGCACGTCGCGCGTGAACACCTTCTCCACGCGCAGGTCGAGCAGGTTCAGCTGCTCCACCCGGTTCCCGCCCATCGGCTCGAGGTGCACGTCGACGTTCGAGGTCCAGTTCACCCGGCCCGATGGCACGCGGAAGAACGGCGTGTAGGTCTGGCCGCTGATGCTGCGGAAGTAGCCGTTCACCGCCACCTCGATCTTCGGGATCTGGTAGCCGGCGAACACCTTCACCTCGTGCGGCCGGTCGAGCGGCACGCGCCCCTCGCGGTTGATGAGGCTGGTGTTCGGCGTTTCGAAGAGGGAGCTGCTCACGCCCGAGAAGGTGCCGCTCGTGACGTTGCCCTTGGTGCGCGACCACACGTACGACAAGCGCGCCTGCCACCGGTTGCGGAACCGGCGCTCGAGCGTGAACATCGCGCCGTGGTAGTCACGGTAGGCGTCGAGGCTGCCCGCGCCGGGGTAGTTCACCGGGTCGAGGTTGTCGATGAGGAACTGCTGGGGAATCGACGCCCGGTTCGCCCAGCCGTAGAGCGTCATGGCCGCGTTGGTCTTCGGGTTGGTGAAGGCCACAGGGCTCCAGACGCCGCCGATGAGCTGCGAGTTGATGAAGTTCGTGGCCGACCGCCGTATGTAGGTGGCCGACGCCCGCCAGTCCTGGCCGATCTGCTGTTCGTAGGCCACGTTGATCTCGTCGGTGCGCGGGTGCTTGATGTCGTCGGCGACCGTGTACTTGCTCTCGCCCGAGATCCGATCGAGCTCGACCAGTCGGTTGCCAGGCAGCACCTCGTAGATGACGTAGTCGCCGATGCCTGGTACCGCGCGCGACCACGAGGTGAACATCGCGCCCTCGTAGAGCTGCCCGTAGAAGCCCTTGAGCACCGACGTGCCGCGGCCCGTGACGTCCCAGGCCAGGCCCAGGCGCGGGCTGAACTGGTTCGTGCTGTAGTACTCGACGCCGTCGCTGCCCTCGCCCTTGATGCCGTCGAAGCGCACGCCGATGTTGGCCGTGACGCGCCCGATGGTCCACTGGTCCTGCGCATAGGCGCTCTGCCGCTTGTTCCGGCCCTCGACATCGTAGGCGTACGAGTACGCCAGGTATGGCTGGCCGCCGACGTCGTAGTAGAAGAGGTCGTCGGTGTACGCGTAGCGGTTGCGGACCTTGCTGCGCTCGATCTCCACGCCGAACTTGAAGTTGTGCGTGCCCTTCGCGTCGACGTAGCGCGTGAACGAGGCGTTCAGCTGGTTGCGCAGCCGGTCGTACTTCGCGCTGTAGCCGGCGCCGCCGCTGTAGGCGCCGTCGTCGTTCAGGCGGGCCGAGACCGGGGTGATCGGATCGAGGTCGAAGTAACCCCAGTAGCCCGTGAACTTCGACTCGAAGAACGACGAGTTGCCGATCACCTTCCGGTACGACCCGTTCCAGATGTACTCGGGCGAGTCCTGCTCGATCGTGCGCTCGTCGGTGGTGTTGGCGGCGCCGCCGAGGCCCGTCCGGCCGGTCTGGTTGTACTGGTCGTACTGCAGGTTGGCCGAGATGGTGTCGTTCGACGTCGGCTGGAACGTGAGCTTCACGTTGAAGCGCGGGCTCACCTCGGTGCGGACCGTGCGCGGACCGTCCGGGTCCTGCTTGATCGAGTAACGCTGGATGCTGCCGAAGAAGAAGGCCTTGTCGCGCTTCAGCGGGCCGCCGAGCTGCACGGTGTAGTCGTGGAGCTTGTCGACGCCGGCCGCCAGCAGCGACGGGTTCTCGCCCTTCACCTTGCTCGAGATGTTGTCGCCGCGCAGATCCTTGTTCGTGAAGCGGTACTCGGCCAGGCTCGAGAACGCGTTGCCGCCCGACTTGGTGATCGAGTTCACGACGGCGCCGGTGAAGCCGCCGTATTCGGCCGGCTGGCCGAGGCCGCCCACTTCCACCGATTCCACGAGGTTGTAGTTGAAGAACGTCCACGCCGTGCCGCCCTCGGGGTCGCGCGTGTCGACGCCGTCGAGCAGCAGCGCGTTGCCCGAGTCGGCCGAACCGCCGAACGCCGAGCCGCTGTTGACGCCGGGCGAGTAGTTCAGCAGGCTGACGGCCGCGTTGGTGCGCGAGAGCGGCATCGAGAAGAGCAGGGCCTGGTCGATCACGTTCTCGGTGGCGGTCGACGTGGTGTCGACCGTGGCGGCGAGCGCGCTCACCTGCACGGTCTCCTGGATGCCACCGACCGAGAGCGTGGCCTTCACCTGCACGGTCGCGCCGATGGCCACGACGATGCCGGCCTGCTCGAAGGGCCGGAAGCCCGAAAGCTCGGCGCGCAGCGTGTATTCACCCGGCTGCAGGCCGATGAAGCGGTAGTTGCCGGTCTCGTCCGACACCTGCTCCTGGGAGCCGGTGCGGCCGGTGAGCACGACGGTGACGCCCGGCAGCACCTGTCCCTGCTGGTCGGTGACGGTGCCGGCAACGGTGCCGGCGAGCGTCTGGGCGCCGACGGACGTGGTGACCGCCAGCAGGCAGGCGGCGATCGCGAAGCGAAGCATGGTCATCATGGCCGTCACCTCAGCGTCCCGGGCTCTTGATGCGGTCGTTCGACGCCGAGTAGGCGGCGTAGGCCGTGCCGACGCCCACGATGACGAGCGTCGCGATGCCTGCCGGCGTCTTGAAGAACGAACCGGACCGGAGGTCGGTGGTAGGGGCGGGCGCCTGGGCGCCCTGGCGTTCCTTCATCGCGGCGGCTTCGCGGGCGGCCAGGCGACGGGCCGTGGCGGTGATGGACGGGGTGGCCGCGGCTGGTTCGGCGGCGGCAGGGGGCGGAAGCAGCAGGCTACCGGCCAGCACCACGCACCCCAGCGCGGTCAGCCGTGTAGAGCCGTTCAACGTGGACATCGGACACCATCCTTGTGAGGTCGACGCGTCAAAGCAAACGGGCGGACGTGACCAGGGGACGTCACCCACCCAGTCCCGGATTGTCACACAATAGATGCAGTTCGTCCCTGTCAGGATGCAGCTGATCCGTGCAATGAAGCAGATGGGACCAGTGGCGGTGGCGCTGGTCGTGGTCGCCGCCGGCGGGTGGTGGATGTTCGGTCGTGCGCCCGAGCACGCGGCCACGGGCGGAGCACGGCTGGGCTGGCTGCCGTCGGGCGTCTCTCGCGAGGCCCTGAACCTCGTGGTCGTCACACTCGACACGACACGCGCCGACCGCGTGGGCGCCTATCGGGGCCGCGATGCCGCCGCCACCCCGGTCTTCGACCGGCTGGCCGCCGACGGCGTGCTGTTCGAGCAGGCCATGACGTCCGCCCCGCTGACGCTGCCGGCCCACGCCACGATGTTCACCGGCGGGTTCCCGCCGCAGCATGGCGTGCGCGACAACGGCGGGTTCTTCCTGGCGGCGTCGGCCACCACCCTGGCCGAGCGGCTGCAGGCCCGCGGGTTCCGCACCGGCGCGTTCGTCGGCGCCTACGTCCTCGACTCCAAGTGGGGGCTCGACCAGGGATTCGAGCGCTATGCCGACGACTTCGACCTGTCGAAGGTGCGCGGCGTGTCGCTCGGGAGCGTCCAGCGGCGGGCCAGCGAGGTCGTCGACCTGGCACTGCCCTGGCTGGAGGAGGTGAAGGACCAGCGGTTCTTCGCCTGGCTGCACTTCTACGACGCGCACGCGCCATACGAGGCGCCGGAGCCCTTTCGCTCCGCACACGCCGGCCAGCCCTACAACGCCGAGGTGGCCTACGCGGACAGCCAGCTTGGCCGCCTCGTGGCGTTTCTGGAGGAGCGCGGGTTGCTCGACCGCACCGTCGTCGCCGTCGTCGGCGACCACGGCGAGAGCCTCGGCGAGCACGACGAGGGCACGCACGGGTTCTTCGTGTACGAGACGGCCACCCACGTGCCCTTCCTGATTCGCGCGCCCTTCAGCGGCACCGCCGGACGCCGCGTGCCGACGCTCGTCCGCACCGCAGACCTGTCGCCGACGCTGCTCGATCTGCTCGCGGTGGACGACCAGGGCGGCGCGGCGATTCCCGGCCGGAGCCTGGCGCCCGTGATGTCCGGACAGGCGGCCACCGACGCCGGCGCCGAAGGCTACGCCGAGGCGATGTACCCGCTGCACCACTACGGCTGGAGCGCGCTCAAGGCCGTGCGATCGGGGCAGTACAAGCTCATCGACGCGCCGAGGCCCGAGCTCTACGACCTGTCGCGCGACCCGGGCGAGACGACGAACCTGTTCGAACGGCAACGCGACGTGGCCAACCGCCTGCTGCGCGTGCTCAACGCGATGGAGGCCGGGTTCGCGCGCGCCACCGGCACCACCGAGGCGCCGGCCACGATCGACCCCGAGACCCGGGCGCGCCTGACCTCGCTCGGGTACGTGTCCAGCTTCGTCGCCACGGCCGACGATGCCGAGGTGGTGCGGGCCGATCCCAAGGACAAGATCGGGCTCTTCAACCTGATGTCGGATGCCCGGGACGTCGAGGGCGACGACCGTGCCGCGCTCGAACGCCGCATCGCGCTGCTCCGCAGGGTGCTCGACGACGACCCGCAGGTGATCGACGCCTGGTTCAACCTGGGGAACGCCTTCTACCGCGCCGGGCGCTTCGGGGAGGCCATCACGCACTTCGGCAAGGCGCTCGCGCTCAAACCCGACTACGACCTGGCCCTCATCAACATGGCCAATGCGTATCGCGCGCAGGGCAAGGACGCCGAGGCCCTCGCCGGCTACGAGCACTACCTGCGCGTCGACCCGAAGAACGCGTGGGTGCACTACCAGGCGGGCGAGATTCACCTGGACCAGGGACGCCCGGAACGGGCCGTGGAGTACTTCCGCCAGGCGCTGGCCATCGACCCGAAGGTGGCGGCCGCGCGTGTGGCGCTGGCGGCCGTGGCGATCCAGGCCGGGGACGCCGCCGGCGGCGAGCGCGACATCCGCGCGGCGCTCGAGGTGAAACCCGACGTGCGGCTGGCCCATTTCAACCTGGGCGTGTTGGCCGAATCCCGGGGCGACGTGGACGCCGCCCTGGCGTCCTACCGCCGCGAGTTCGAACTGCACGAGGACGCCTATAAGGCGCTCTTCAACGCCGGACGGCTGCTGCAGCAGCGGGGAAGTGCCGAGGCGCTGACGCTGTTCGAGCGCGCCGTGGCGGTGAATCCGGGCTTTGCCGAAGGGCACCTCTATCTCGCGCAGGCCCGGCTCGGGGTCGGCAACCTGAGTGGTGCCGTCGAGGCCGCGCGCGCCGGCCTCGCGCTCGCCCCGCAGTCGGCCACGGCGCCCCTCGGGCACTTCGTGCTGGCGGATGTGGCCATGCGTCAGGGCCGGCTCGACGAGGCCGCGCGGGAACTGGACGCCGGTAAGGCCCTCGAGGCCCGCATGGCCCGTCCGGCGGCACCCAGATGACCGCCCGTGCCGCGCACCGCTCCGTCGCCCGCCTGCGTCTTTCGGATCGGGCGGCGGAAATCGTCCGTGCGCCCGGCGAATGACATAGAATCATCGGTTGAGCACCACGCATGAGACTCCTTCAGGCAGCCTCGACATCGGTTGGTTCGAAAATCCTCATCGCGCTGACGGGCCTCGCCCTGGGCATCTTCCTCATCGCCCACCTGGCCGGGAACCTGCTGTTCCTGGCCGGCCCGGCCACGTTCAACGAGTACAGCCACAAGCTGGTGAGCAACCCGCTCATCTACGTGGCCGAACTCGGCCTCATCGCGATCTTCCTGCTGCACATCGCCAAGACCGTGGGCGGGTTCATGGGCAACGCCTCGGCGCGGCCCCAGGCCTACGCCGCGAAGAAGTGGGCCAGGACGAAGAACCCGAAGAGCCGGAAGTCGCTCGCGTCGACGACGATGATCCTCACCGGCACGATCACGCTGCTCTTCGTCGTGTCGCACCTCTTCACCTTCAAGTTCGGCACCTACTACGAGACGCCTGAGGGCATCCGCGACCTGTACCGCCTGCAGATCGAGATCTTCAGCCACCCGGGCTACGTGGCCTTCTACCTGGTGGCGATGGGTGTCATCTTCTTCCATCTCTGGCACGGGCTGTCGAGCGCCGCGCAGTCGCTGGGCATCGACCACCCGAACTGGACGCCGCGCCTGCTGGTGCTGGGCCGCGTGCTGACGGCGGCCATCGCCGGCGGCTTCTTCGTCCTGCCGATCCTCACCTACTTCGCTTCGCGGGGCGCCCGATGACGCTCGATTCCAGGATTCCGGGCGGTCCCATCACCGAGAAGTGGGACCGTCGCAAGTTCGAGAACAAGCTGGTCAACCCGGCCAACCGGCGCAAGTACGAGATCATCGTCGTCGGCACGGGTCTGGCGGGCAGCTCGGCGGCGTCTTCGCTCGGCGAGCTGGGCTACAAGGTGAAGCTGTTCGGCATCCACGACAGCCCGCGCCGCGCCCACTCCATCGCCGCCCAGGGCGGCATCAACGCCGCCAAGAACTACCGGAACGACGGCGACAGCGTCTATCGCCTCTTCTACGACACGGTGAAGGGCGGCGACTACCGCGCCCGTGAGGCCAACGTCTACCGCCTGGCGCAGCTCTCGGTGAACATCATCGACCAGTGCGTGGCCCAGGGTGTGCCCTTCGCGCGTGAGTACGGCGGCCTGCTCGACAACCGCTCGTTCGGCGGCGCCCAGGTGTCGCGCACCTTCTACGCGCGCGGCCAGACGGGGCAGCAGCTGCTGCTCGGCGCCTACCAGTCGCTGATGCGCCAGGTGGATGCCGGCTCGGTGGACCTCTACCCCCGCCGCGAGATGCTCGACCTGGTGATGGTGAACGGCCAGGCGCGCGGCATCGTCACGCGGAACCTCGTCACCGGCGAGCTCGAAACCCACACCGGGCACGCGGTGCTCCTCTGCACTGGCGGCTACGGCACGGTGTTCTACCTGTCGACCAACGCCGTGAACTCGAACGTCACGGCGGCGTGGCGCGCGCACAAGCGCGGCGCCTTCTTCGCCAACCCCTGCTTCACGCAGATCCACCC
>Ga0073934_10009352_pt1 | contig 12598 bp, 11 predicted proteins | sample LarsenN4metaG_FD_76834 | JGI IMG/M metagenome (GOLD analysis project Ga0073934, IMG submission 76834) | Hot spring sediment bacterial and archeal communities from British Columbia, Canada, to study Microbial Dark Matter (Phase II) - Larsen... ... | reverse complement strand
GCTGTTCAAGCAGCTGCTGATGGTGGCCGGCTTCGACCGCTACTACCAGATCACCAAGTGCTTCCGCGACGAGGACCTGCGCGCCGACCGCCAGCCCGAGTTCACGCAGATCGACATCGAGACGAGCTTCCTGACCGAGCAGGAGATCCGCGCCGTCACCGAGGCGATGGTGCGCACGGTGTTCCGCAAGACGATGGGCGTCGAGCTGCCGGTCTACGCCGAGCTCACCTACGCGGAGGCGATGCACCGCTACGGCAGCGACAAGCCCGACCTGCGCGTCAAGCTCGAGTTCACCGAGCTCACCGACGTGATGAAGGACGTCGAGTTCAAGGTCTTCTCGGGCCCGGCCACCAGCAAGGGCGGCCGCGTCGCGGCGCTGCGCGTGCCCGGCGGCGGCGAGATGAGCCGCGGCGAGATCGACGCCTACACCGAGTTCGTGAAGATCTACGGCGCCAAGGGCCTGGCGTGGATCAAGGTCAACGACGCCGGCAAGGGCCGCGACGGGCTGCAGAGCCCGATCGTCAAGAACCTGCACGACGCGGCCATCGCCGAGATCATCGCGCGCACCGGGGCCCGCAACGGCGACCTGATCTTCTTCGGCGCCGACAAGGCCAAGGTCGTCAACGATGCGCTGGGCGCGCTGCGCGTCAAGGTCGGCCACAGCGAGTTCGGCCGCACGAAGGGCCTGTTCGAGGACAAGTGGGCACCGGCCTGGGTGATCGACTTCCCGATGTTCGAGTACGACGAGGAAGCGGGCCGCTGGAACGCGATGCACCACCCGTTCACGAGCCCGAAGGACGGCCACGAGGAGTACATGGCCACCGACCCGGGCCGCTGCCTCGCCAAGGCCTACGACATGGTGCTCAACGGCTGGGAGATCGGCGGCGGCTCGGTGCGGATCCATCGCGCCGAGGTGCAGGCCAAGGTCTTCGAGGCGCTGGCGATCTCGCCCGAGCAGCAGCGCATCAAGTTCGGCTTCCTGCTCGACGCGCTGCAGTACGGCGCGCCGCCGCACGGCGGCCTCGCGTTCGGCCTCGACCGCATCGCCACGCTGATGACCGGTGCCGAGAGCATCCGCGACGTGATCGCCTTCCCGAAGACGCAGCGCGCGCAGGACCTGCTCACCGGCGCGCCGAGCGCGGTGGACGAGGCGCAGCTGCGCGAACTGCACATCCGCCTGCGCAACCCCGCCCCGGTGAAGTGAGCCCCTGCCGAAGCCGCTGCCGCGACGACCGCCGGCACGCGCCGGTCGGTCGCCCCGGCGCGGTGCGGCTTCGGGGTGCACGCGCCGGGTCCGTGACAGCCTCCGGGCTGGGCTGATCGGTGTCCGAGAGCCGACGTCCCTACAAGATCCCCGAGTCGGTGCTGGTGGTGATCCACACGCCGGCGCTGGAGGTGCTGCTGATCGAGCGGGCCGACAAGCCCGGCTACTGGCAGAGCGTGACCGGCTCCCTGGACCACCCCGACGAACCGCTCGAGGAGACGTGCGCGCGCGAGGTGCACGAGGAGACCGGCATCGACGTCGCCGCCGTCACGCGCGCCGGCGGCCGCCTCGTCGACTGGGGCATCGCCAACCTCTACGAGATCTACCCGGTCTGGCGCCACCGCTACGCCCCGGGCGTGACGCACAACACCGAGCATGTTTTCGGCCTCACGGTGCCCCCGGGTACTCCGGTCAGGCTGAACCCGCGCGAACATCTCGCCTGGCGCTGGCTGCCGTGGCGCGAGGCGGCCGACGCCTGCTTCTCGCCGAGCAATGCCGAGGCGATCCTGCAACTGCCGCACCGGCACACGACCGATTGAGCGCCGACCACCGCGACGCCGAGACTCCGCCATGACCCGCGCCAACCCGATGCAGAGCACGCTGATGCCGCCGTACACGGGCATCGGCGCCCTGCGCGTCGCCACCTACAACATCCACAAGGGCGTGCGCGGCATGGGCCCGCGCAAGCGCCTGGAGATCCACAACCTGGGCCTGGCCATCGAGGCCTTCGACGCCGACCTCGTGTTCCTGCAGGAGGTGCGCCTGTTCCACACGCGCGAGGCACGCCGCTTCAACCGGACCTGGTTCGGCTGGCCCGAGCAGGGGCAGGCCGAGTTCCTCGCGCCGCCCGGCTACGACGCGGCCTACCGCACCAACGCCTACACGCGCTACGGCGAGCACGGCAACGCGCTGCTGTCGCGCTGGCCGCTCGGCGACATCGGCCACCACGACGTCAGCGATCACCCCTTCGAGCAGCGCGGCCTGCTGCACGTGCCCGTGGTCTGGAACGGCGCCACGGTGCATGCGGTGGTCGTGCACTTCGGCCTCGTGCATGCCAGCCGCGTCCGCCAGGTGCAGCGCCTGGCCGAGTTCATCGCGGCGGAGGTGCCGCGGCATGCGATGCTCGTCGTCGCCGGCGACTTCAACGACTGGGGCGAGCGGCTCGACGGCCCGATGGGCGAGCTCGGCCTGGTGCGCGCCAGCAAGCCGGGCGGCGGCCGTCGCGAGCAGGCCACCTTCCCTTCGCTGGCACCGGTCTTCGCGCTCGACCGCTTCTACGTGCGCGGGCTCGAGTGCCGCTCGACGATGGTGCCGCGTGGCATGAGCTGGGCGCGCATGTCCGACCACCTGCCGCTGGTGGCCGAGCTGGAGCCGGCCTGACATGGCGGCCGGCGAACGCGCCTGCGGCGCCCGCGCGGCAACGAGACCGGGCCGGCCGGCGCGGGTGGCGCCCCGGATGCCACCCCGGGTGGCGCCCGGGCTCGCGCGCCCGGCCGAGAGCGCAGCGATGACACGCCCGGTCTCGGCGCGAAACGGGGTCCCCGCCCCGGACGCTCTTCGCCAGGCGCACCGGCGGCCCGGCAACGCCGGCACCGCGCCAGCCCTGGACGCCGGCGCGGCCTGCCGTCCCTGACACCGCCGCCGCATGGCCCAGATCGATCTCGCCCGCCTGCGCGCCTGGACGGCCGTGCCGACGCCGCGCTTCGTCGGCGGCAACCGGGTCGACCTGCTCGAAGGCGGCATCGAGCTCTTCCCGCGCATGCGCGCCGCGATCGCGCAGGCGCAGCGCGAGATCTGGCTGGCCACCTACATCTTCCACGACGACCCGACCGCGGTCGCGATGCTCGAGGAGCTCTGCGCCGCCGCGGCGCGCGGGCTGGCCGTGCACGTGGTCCTCGACGGCTTCGGCAGCAATGCCACGCTGCCCGCCATCCGCAAGCGCCTGGCGGGCACCGACGTGCGGCTGGAGGTCTTCCGGCCGCTCGAGCGCTGGTGGGCGTGGCTGCAGCCGGGCCAGCTGCGACGGCTGCACCAGAAGCTCTGCGTCTGCGACACCCCCGAGGGCGGCGAGGTCGCCTTCGTGGGCGGCATCAACATCATCGACGACCGCCTCGACCTGCGGCACGGCTGGTCGGACTCGCCGCGCCTGGACTTCGCGGTCGAGCTGCGCGGACCGCTGGCGACCGCCGTGCATGCCACCGCGCGCGCGATGTGGGCGCGGGCGCACCTGGCCCGCGGCTGGCGCGAGGAGGTGCGCACGCTGGCGCGCAGCGCCACGCGCATGGACCAGGCCCGCACGCTGGTGCGCCAGCTGCGCGGGGCGGCCGATCTGGACGCGGCCGCCGACCCGAGCCCGATGCGCGCCGCCTTCCTCGTGCGCGACAACCTGCGCCAGCGCCGCGCCATCGAGCGCAGCTACGTCGAGGCCATCCGCAGCGCACGCGAACGGGTCGACATCGCGGTGCCCTACTTCTACCCCGGGCGTGCCTTCCGCCGCGCGCTGCGGCGCGCGGCGCGGCGCGGCGTGCGCGTGCGCCTGCTGCTGCAGGGCAAGGTCGACTACCGCATCGCGGCCATCGCGGCGCGCGCGCTGTACGACGAGCTGTACGCCAACGGCGTGCGCATCTACGAGTACACGCCGGCGTTCCTGCACGCGAAGGTGGCCGTGGTCGACGACGCCTGGGCCACGGTGGGCAGCTCGAACATCGACCCGCTGTCGCTGCTGCTGAACCTCGAGGCCAACGTCGTCGTGCGCGACGCCTCGTTCGCCCGCGCGCTCGGCGCCCGCTTCGAGGCCGCCTTCGCCGCCTCCCTCGAGGTGACGCGCCAGCCCGCGCGGTCCGGCTGGCGAGGCTGGCTGCAGCGCGCCGGTGTCGCCTGGGCCGCCCACCTGTACCTGCGCGTGGCCGGCATCACCGGCCGCTACTGAGGCACGGGCGGCGGCCGTCGCCCGAGCCACCGCGGCGTGTCCGGGCCGTGCCCCGGATCACCCCGGCGGCCGGTCGGGTCAGGCCGGCGGAGGCGGCCCGTAGCGGTTGTCGCCGGGCGTGCCGCGCAGGAAGCCGTTGGCCCAAAGCAGCCAGAGCCACCCGACCACCGGCACCAGCGCCACCAGGACCCACCAGCCGGACTGGCCGCGGTCGTGCCAGCGCTTGATCGAGATGGCCACCACCGGCCACAGCAGCAGCAGGTTGACGATCGCGTCGGCCCGCAGCGGCTCGACGCCGGCGACGGCCAGCAGGCCGCGCAGCACGTAGCCCAGACCCAGCATGGCGCCGATGCCCCAGAGCCAGAAGCGCCTGCGCGAGATGCGGCCGCGCGCGTCGAGCAGCATGCGCCACGGCGCGTCGGGGTCACCGTCGGGCCAGGCAAGTCCGCTGGCCCCGTACGGGTGGCCGTGCCGGCCGGGCGTCGCCAGCGCGCTCATCCCGGAAGAGGCCCCGCCCGCAGGGCCTTGCGCCCGCCCGGGCTCGTCGCCGCGGCGGCAGGCGTCGACAGGGTCGCGGGGATCGGGCGCTGCAGCGGCATGCCCCGAAGTATCGCCTCGCCTCAGAGCGCGCAACTGCGAAAGCCGCTGCGCTGACGGTCGTCGTGCGGCAGCGCGAATCGGCGCGCCTTCGGGTGTCGCCAGCGCGCCGGCGTGGCGCTCGTGCACCCGCGCAGCACGCCGCAGCGCACGACGTCCCCCGCGTCGCCGCCGGGCGCGGCGGCCACCGGCGGGCGGATGACGTCCAGCGTCCCCGGCGGCACGCGTGCGTCGGCGCCCGGGAACAGGCGCGCACTGCCGGCCACCCACTCCAGCACGTCGCCCCAGGCAAAGCCGCGTCGCTGCGCGACGTGGGCCGCGAGCTCCCACTCGACCTCGGTCGGCAGGCGGCGGCCCGCCCAGCGGCACCACGCCTCGGCCTCGTGCCGGGTCACCTGCATCGCAGGCTGCTGGGCCGGTGCACGCAACAGCTGGCCCGCGCGGGCCACGAGCACGCTGCCGGCCAGCTGCTCCACGTCGCGCGGCGCGCGCCGGCCGTCGCGCTGCAGCCAGGCCCAGCCGGCATCGCTCCAGCACTCGCGCCGGTCGTAGCCGCCGTCTTCGGCGAACTCGGCGAACTGCGCCCAGTTCACGCACTGCGCATCGATCTCGAACTCGGGCACCGCCACCTCGTGCGCCCAGCGCTCTCCGTGCGGCACGTAGCCTGCCTTCGTGTCTCCCGGCGCGGGTGCCGCGCTGCCCAGCCACCAGCGCTGCGCGGGCACGCCGACCGGGGCCCGCTCGGCGCGCGGTGGCGGCAGCAGCGGCAGCAGCAGGTGGCCGAGCCGCTCGCTCAACCGGTCCTCGTGCTGCAGGGCAAGGCGGAAGAAGTACAGCCCGGCATCGTCGTCCTCGGCGTGGCCGAGCAGGTCCAGCGACTGCTCCAGGGTCTGGCCGAGGTAGGCGCGAATCGCATCCGCGTCCTCGGCTTGCGCGCGCCGCAGCCAAGCCTCGGCGCGCGGCTCGATGCCCGGCAGGCGCGGCGAGGTCGCGTCGGCCGCCTCGCCGCGCGCGCGCTGCACGTGGCGTGCGAGCCACCACTCCTGGAACCAGCCGGCGCGCGCCGCCAGCCGCGGCGCCTCGCTCGACGGCGCGCGCATCGAGTCCGCGCCCGGCAGCGGAACGGCGCCACCCCGCTCGCCGCGCGGCGGCCGATCGTCGCCGTCGATGCCACCCCCGGGCCCGTCGGCCTCCGCCGGCTCCGCCGGCGCCAGCCGGGCCCAGCGCGCGAGCAGCTCGTTGCGTGCCTCCAGCAGCGCCAGCGAGAGCCAGTCGCGCCCACCTCGGCGCGCCAGCGTCGCCGCATCCTCGGCGGCCCGCGGGCGCTGCGGGCTCACCGGCGCCACCGGTGCGACGCCGGCCGATCGGGCGCCGGGGTCATGTCACTGGCCGACCAGCCCGTGCCGGATGGCATACACCGTCAGCTCGGCGTTGTTGGACAGCTGCAGCTTCTCGAGCACGCGCGCGCGGTACACCGAGACCGTCTTCGGGCTGAGCGCCAGCTTCTCGGCGATGTCCGCGAGGCGCTTGCCGCTGGCAATCAGCACCAGCGTCTCCATCTCGCGGTTGGACAGCGTCTGGTGCAGGTTCTCCGCCACCGGCGCGTTCAGGTTCTCGACCAGCATCTGCGCGATCTCGGGCGTCACGTACTTCTTGCCCGCTGCCACCGCGCGCACCGCCTGCACGATGGTCTGCGGGTCGCCGCCCTTGTTGACGTAGCCGTAGGCGCCGGCACGCAGCGCGCGCAGCGCGTACTGGTCCTCGGGGTACATGCTGACGACCAGCACGCGCACGGGCGAGCCTTCGTCCTTGAGCGCGACGAGCGCGTCGAGGCCGCTGCGGCCCGGCAGGTTGATGTCCAGCACGAGCACGTCGCAGGGGCCGGGGCGGCCGCCCTGCTCGGCACGCTGCTGCGCGAGCTGGCGCATCAGCGCGCGCAGTTCGCCGTAGTCGCCCGCCTCCCCGAGCACCCGGATGTCGCTCGCGTCCATCAGCGTGTCGCGGATGCCGCGGCGGATGAGCGCGTGGTCGTCGCAGAGAATGACGTCGATCATCGTTGCAGTGTCCCTGCCGGCGTGCCCGCGCTGCATCCCACGTTCGAACAGCGCGCGCGGCGTCGCGCGCACGGCGCGCGGCCACGCGGCCGGCGCGCCCGGCCCGCGGCCGCTGCCGCGGGCCGGGCGTCGATCGTGCCGCAGGCAGGCCTCATCCTCAGTAGCGGGTGGCCCACACCTCCTCCTCGGAGTCGTCGGGGCGGCCCGGGCGAAGAGGTTGCGTGTCCTCGGGCGAGTCGACCGGCACCGACAGCAGCAGCGTCGTGCCACTGCCCTGCCCGCCGCTCAGCTCGACCCAGCCGCCCACCGTGGAGGCGCGCTCGTGCAGGCCGCGGATGCCGAAGCTCTGCGCCTTGGCCAGGTCCGCCGCCGCGATGCCGCGGCCGTCGTCGCTGATCTCGAGCGAGAGCACGCCGCGGCCGAGAGAGAGGTCCATCGTCACGCGCGTCGCGCCGGCGTGCTTGCTGATGTTGGTGAGCGCCTCCTGCGCGGTGCGGTAGGCCACCAGCGGCACCATCGGAGGCAGCGTCATGCGCTCGTGGCTGGAGCGGAAGGTGCAGCGCACGCCGGTGCGCTTCTCGAAGCCGGTGGCCATCCACTGCAGCGCCGCCACCAGCCCCTGCTCCAGGATCGCCGGACGCAGGTTCTGCATGATGCGCTGGCTGGCCTGCGTCGCGTGCGTCAGCAGCTCGAGCGCGGTGCCCATGCGCTGGCGCACCGCCAGCTCGTTGCTGTGCCGGCGCACCCAGTCGAGCTCGAAGCGCAGCGCCGCCAGCGAGCCGCCGACGTCGTCGTGGATCTCGCGCGCGATCGCGTGGCGCTCGGTCTCGACGCTCGTCTGCAGGTGCTGCGCGAGCTCCGAAAGGCGCTGGCGCGAAGCGGCGAGCTGGCGGTCGGCCTCGGCGCGCGCGCGCCGGGCCTCGCCGGCGGCCATCGCGTGCTCGACCGCCGGCGCCAGCCGGGCGAGGTTGTTCTTCAGCAGGTAGTCGGCGGCGCCGTTGCGCATCGCCTCCACCGCCGTGTCCTCGCCGATCATCCCGGAGACGAGGATGAAGGGCAGGTCGAGCCCGCGCTCGCGCAGGTCGGCCAGCGCCGCCAGGCCCGAATAGCCCGGCAGGTTGAAGTCCGACAGCACCACGTCCCAGGGCTCGTCCAGCGCGCGCGTGAACTCTTCACGGCTCTCGACGCGCACGGCTTCCACCTTGAGCCCGGCCCGATCGAGATAGGCCAGGGCCAGCGAGTGATCCAGTTCCGAATCCTCGAGGTGCAGCAGGCGGCACGGGAGCCGCGGGCGGGCGGAGGAGGCAGGCGCGCCGGGCATGCCGGCCAGTATGACAAAGACACGCCGCCGGGGTCGCGCAACGCCGGGAAATGAGCGGACTTGACGCCCAAGTTCCGCTCAATGTCCGGCACCCCCCTGCCGAAAATGCCTGGACGTCCGGTGCCGTTCTTCGCAGGAGCGCAGGCGCGATCCGGATCCCCAGGACATCCCAGAGAGGCCCCGCGCCGAGCGTCCGATGCTTGTCAACGAATCCACCGCAGAGCCCCAGGCCGGCGGCCTGCCGCTGTTGCAGGCCGCCGAACTGCAGGACCACCTGCTGGTCGTCAGCAACGACCTCGACCGACTGCAGCGCCTGCTCTCCGACGCCGGCGACTCGCTGCTGTCCCACTTCCATGGCGCCAGCGCCGAGATGAAGCGCGTGCAGGAGATCCTGGCCGCCCATCCGCATCTCAGCAACGACGAGCTGAGGCAGGCGCTCACGCACTTGTCCGGCGCGATCACCGCCATGCAGTTCCAGGACATGGCCAGCCAGCTCATCGCCCACACCACGCGCCGCCTGCGCGGCTGTGCCGACCGCATCGCCAGCGACGCGCTCGGCGCCGACGAGGACGGTGCCGCCGTCGTCGAGGACCTGCCGCTCCGGCCCAACCCGGTGACGCAGGACGAGATGGACGCCGGATCCATCGAGCTGTTCTGACGCCTCGCGCCGCACCCCCCTCCCAACCGCATTCCCGTTCCCAAGGCCTCGCCCGGAGTACCCCATGCACTCGATCCTTGCCGTCGACGACAGCGCCTCGATGCGCCAGATGGTGTCGTTCACGCTCAAGAACGCCGGTTTCAACGTCGTGGAGGCAGTCGACGGGCAGGACGCCTACGAGAAGGCGGGCGGGCGCGACTTCAGCCTCGTGCTCACCGACCAGAACATGCCGCGCATGGACGGCATCAGCCTCACCAAGAAGCTGCGCGAGCACCCGAAGTTCAAGAGCACGCCGATCCTCATCCTCACCACCGAGAGCAGCGACCAGATGAAGCAGGCCGGGCGCGCCGCGGGCGCCACCGGCTGGCTCGTGAAGCCGTTCGACCCGGTCAAGCTGATCGAGGTGATCGGCAAGGTCATCCGCTGAAGAGCGGCACGGCACAAGAAGGACGAGGACCCCGAAGATGGCCCACCCCTCCGACACCACGGCTTCCGGCGCGCACCTGTCGGCCGGCATCGACCTGTCGCAGTTCTACCAGGTGTTCTTCGAGGAGGCCGGCGAGAACCTCGAGGCGATGGAGCGCATGCTGCTCGAGCTCGACCTCGGCGCCGCCGACGACGAGGAGCTCAACGCGATCTTCCGCTGCGCCCACTCGGTGAAGGGAGGCGCGGCGACCTTCGGCTTTGCCGACGTGGCCGAGCTCACGCACGAGATGGAGACGCTGCTGGACAAGCTGCGCCGCCACGAGCTGCAGCCGACCAACGCGATGGTCGACGCGCTGCTCGCCTCGGGCGACGCGCTGAAGGACATGCTGGCCCGCCACCAGGGCAGCGGCGCGGCCGCGATCGACACGCGCGAGCTGCTGGCCACCATCCGCGCCCTCGTCGCCGGCCAGGCGATCGACGCGGTGCCGGCCAAGGCCGCGCCGCGGGCCGCGCAGGAGCCTGCCGCGCCGGCCGCCGACGCGCCCGGCGCGTCCGCCGCGTCCTCCGCGCAGGGCCGCCGCGCCCTCGAACTCACCCTCGGGCCGATGCCCGACACCAGCGCCGCCGACAGCATCGTGGCGCTGTTCCACGAGATCGCCGGCCTCGGCACCATCGAGCCGCTGGACGGCGGCCGCGCCGAGGAAGGCCTGCGTCGCTTCCGCGTCGTGACCGACAGCAGCGACAGCGAGCTCGTCGACCTCTTCAGCTTCCACGTCGCGCGCGAACAGGTGCGCCTGGCGCCGGCCGGGCCGGGCTACGGCTTCCACGAGGGAGCCCCCGGCGCGCCGAAGGCCGAGCCGGCCGCGGCGCCCGCCGTGGCGGCCGCCGACAGGCCCGCCGCGGCCGACCCCGGCTACGGCTTCTTCGACGACGCCCCGGGTGCCCCGCAGCGCGCGGCCGCGCCGGTCGCCGCCGAGCCCGCGCCGGCCGGCACGCCGGCCGCCGCCGCCACCGCGCGTGCCGGCGCCCCTCGCAACGACAAGCCGGCGGCGGCCGCGGCCGAGGGCAGCACGCTGCGCGTCTCGGTCGAGAAGGTCGACCAGCTGATCAACCTGGTCGGCGAGCTCGTCATCACGCAGGCCATGCTGGCCCAGACCGGCAAGGGCCTGGATCACGGCGTGCACCAGCAGCTCGCCGCCGGCCTGGCCGACCTCGAGCGCAACACGCGGGACCTGCAGGAAGCGGTGATGTCGATCCGCATGATCCCGATGTCGATGGTCTTCAACCGCTTCCCGCGCATGCTGCGCGACCTCGCCGGCAAGCTCGGCAAGAAGGTCGAGCTGGTGCAGGTGGGCGAGGCCACCGAGCTCGACAAGGGCCTGGTCGAGAAGATCACCGACCCGCTCACGCACCTGGTGCGCAACAGCTGCGACCACGGCATCGAGCTGCCCGACGTGCGCCGCGCCGCCGGCAAGCCCGAGCACGGCACGATCACGCTCGTGGCCAGCCACCAGGGCGGCAGCATCGTCATCGAGGTGCGCGACGACGGCCGCGGCCTCAACCGCGCCAAGCTGCTGGCCAAGGCGCGCGAGCGCGGCCTCGACGCCCCCGACAGCCTCAGCGACCAGGAGGTCTACGCGCTCATCTTCGCGCCGGGCTTCAGCACCGCCGAGCAGGTGACCGATGTCTCCGGCCGCGGCGTCGGCATGGACGTGGTGAAGAAGAACATCACCGCGCTCGGCGGCTCGGTCGAGATCGACTCCGCCGAGGGCTACGGCATGACGGTGCGCGTGCGCCTGCCGCTGACGCTGGCGATCATGGACGGCATGAGCGTCGGCGTCGGCGAGGAGTGCTACATCCTGCCCCTGTCCAGCGTGGTCGAGTCCTTCCAGGTGCGCAAGGACATGATCCGCACCATCGGCGGCAGCGGCCGCGTGGTCGAGGTGCGCGACGAGTACATGCCGGTGATCGACCTCGAGAAGGTCTTCGGCGTGCCGCGCTTCGACTTCGAGCACGTCAGCAACATCATGGTCGTCGTCGAGGCCGAGGGCGGCCGCGTCGCGCTGCTCGTCGACGAGCTGCTCGGCCAGCAGCAGGTGGTGGTGAAGAACCTCGAGGCCAACTACCGCAAGGTGCCCGATGTCTCGGGCGCCACGATCCTCGGCGATGGCCGCGTCGCGCTGATCCTCGACATCGGCGCGCTCGTGCGCCGCTCTCGCCACTGAGGGGCCGCGGCCCGGCCCAGCGCCGCGCCGCCCCCCGTCCGCGACGGCAGCGACGCCTTCCCGATCCCGTTCACCCGAGCCAGCCAGGAGCCATCCGATGAATGCCATGCAGCTGATGCGCCGTTTCACGGTGCGCACACGGATGCTCGGTGCCATCGCGATGGTGGTGTCGATGTTCGCGCTCGTGGGCGCCGCCGCGATGCTGGCCGGCCTGCAGGTGCGATCGCTGAACCACGACTTCATGAGCCACTCGGTGCAGGAGCTCGGCGGGGTCGCCAAGGTCCGGCAGCAGCTGGCCGCGGTGCGGCTGGGCGAGAAGCAGATGCTGCTGGACTACGAGGATGGCGTGGCCGTGCTCAAGCTGCGCGAGCAGTGGGACCGCGACATCACCGCCACCATCCAGGCGCTGCAGGCGCTGCTCGAGGGCGAGGAGGACGCCGACAACGAGCACGCGCGCCGGGCCGTCGAGCACGTGACGGCCTATCGCAAGGCGCTGCTGCCCGTGCTGGCGGCGATCCAGAACGGCGCCTACGACAACGCCCGTGCGGCCGACCGCATGCTGGCGCGGCCGAAGGCGGAGATGCTGGCCGCCGAGACCCTCGTGCAGAAGATCGACGACATCGTCGCCGGCGAGGTGCGCGCCACGCAGGCCGAGTTCGAGAGCACGATGACCCTGCTCGTCGGCGCGCTCGGCGCGGTCATCGCGCTGGTGCTGCTCGTGGTGGTGCCGCTGACGCTGCTGAACTCGCGCTCGATCACCGTGCCGATCGCGAACGCCCGCCGCACGGCGCAGGCCATCGCCGAAGGCGACCTCACGGGCAACGTCGACGCGCGCGGCACCGACGAGCCAGCCGACCTGCTGGCCGCGCTGCAGCGCATGCAGGACCGGCTGGCCGCCATCGTCGGCGACCTCGCATCCGCGTCCAGCCGGCTGCAGGCCGCCAGCGTCGAGGTGGCCTCGGGCAACAGCGACCTGTCGCAGCGCACCGAGCAGACCGCGGGCAACCTGCAGCAGGCCGCCAGCGCGCTCACCGAGCTCACCGCCACCGTCAACCAGACCGCCCAGTCCGCCCGCACCGCCAACCAGCTGGCCAGCTCGGCCAGCTCCGTCGCCCAGCGCGGCG
>Ga0073934_10009351_pt1 | contig 12598 bp, 9 predicted proteins | sample LarsenN4metaG_FD_76834 | JGI IMG/M metagenome (GOLD analysis project Ga0073934, IMG submission 76834) | Hot spring sediment bacterial and archeal communities from British Columbia, Canada, to study Microbial Dark Matter (Phase II) - Larsen... ... | reverse complement strand
GTAAAGCTTCAGAACGCTTTGAATATCCCTTCCCAGCTCCTAACTCCCCGGGAGGTTCTATCTCTGGCTCCCGGCGTCCAAGAAGAAAATCTTTTAGGGGGCGCTTATTGTGCGACCGATGGGCACGCGCAAGATCCGCACTACATTACCTCCTGCTTTCTGGAGGCCGCCAAACGCCGGGGAGTTCGAGTTATATTTAAACCGGTCGTGGGGATTCGGCTTGCGGGGGATCAGGTGGTTGGGGTGAGGTTACGAGATGGAACGGATATTTCGACCCCTCGGGTGATCAACGCAGCAGGTCTGGAGGCGGCGCAGGTCGGCAAAATGGTTGGGTTGGATCTACCCATCAAAGTAACCGGTCGGCCTTTTCTCTTCACAAAGCCCTTTAGCAAAGAGATCCTTCGCCCCTTGCTGGTCTGCTTCGATCCCCGGGTGGTGCTCAAGCAGTTCCCGGATAAGACCCTGATCCTTCTGGCTTCCCCCCCCGAAGATACCGAGCGGGAGACGATCAAATCGGGATGGGACTTTGTGGTACACGCCTGTGAGGTGGCCGTTCGGGTATTCCTGCCCATGCAGGATTTACAGGTCATGCGGGAGGCCTTCGGTCTGCGTGCGATGACCCCGGATTATCAGGCTATTTTAGGCGGCGTCGATGGGTTAGAGGGATACTACCTGTCGGTCGGATGGGGGGGCCATGGGTTTATGATGGCGCCCCCGGCTGGGCAACTTCTGGCCGAACTGATCCTCTGGGGAACCCCTTCGTTCCCCATAGAATCCTTAAACCTGAGGCGCTTCCAATCAGGTCAGCTGCTTTACGAACCTTTAACTTAAGGAATAAAACCTAAAACGATCCCCAGATGATACAGACCCTGCGGACGCAGATCCGTGCTGACAAATGCCGGTTAGATCTGCGGGACCTGGCGCTTATCGGCGGGCGTGGCATCGTGGGTCCGTCCGTGTCATCCGAGGATCGTTTTACGCTTTATACTTGGCTATGAATGACGACGATGCGATATCGGAAACCGGATCTAAATCCACAACGGACGGCCCGGAAAAGATCGTTTATAAAATCGAGGAAAAGGAGCTTCCTCGCACCCTGCCTGGACCTAATGGAAACCTAAATCGTCCGATCCCGCAACTCTCTACGAAACCCAAAGGGTCTTTGGCGGGTAGAATTAAACAAATGAGCTTCTACGGTCTTGCCGGGCTGTTGTTAGTCGTTGCGGGGATTTACGGAATGAGATGGTACAATTTTCATCTGAGCCATGAGACTACCGACAATGCCCAGGTAGAGGGCCGAATTATTACGATAAGTCCCAGGACTGCGGGGGTTGTGGATAAAATCTTGGTGGATGTCAACCAGCGGGTGAAAGCGGGGGATTTGCTGGTACAATTGAATCCAGAGCCTTTACGGATTGAGCTAGATCAGGCCAGGGCCGCCGTTGAAGTCATCAAGGCAAAGCTGGCCGCGGCACAGCTTTCTGTGCCCTTAGAGCAAGATCGTACAGAGGCAAAGCTCACCGAGGCGAGGGCCCAGGTGGAAGTTATGAAGAAAAGCCTTGTCACGGCGCGGGCCGATTTAGCTCGCACGGAGAAAGAGACGGCCGGATTTAAGGCCCAGATGGAAAAAGCAGATCTGGATCGGAAGCGGATGGAGCAACTCCGTGCCCAGGGGGTCGTTCCCCAGCAACAACTGGACGAAGCGATCTCGACTTATAATGTGGCCAAATCCAATTACGAGGCCTCTCTGGCTTCTCAGCAGGTGGCTGCTGCCAAGATCGAATCCCTCAAAAACCAGATCAAGCAGGTGGAAGCTCAAGTTGCTCTGGCTCAAACGGGACACACCGAGACGGAAATGAAAAGCCAGGATGTTAAGTCTCTGGAAGCCGAATTGGCCCAGGCCGAAGCCAACCTGGCTGCGGCGCAGCTAAGGTTCTCCTACACGCAGATTACGGCGCCCGTCGATGGGACGATCGGAAAGAGGGCCGTAGAGATCGGAGAAAGGGTCAACATCGGCCAGCCGATCATGGCCCTCCTCTCGGAGGAGGTCTGGGTCGTCGCAAATCTGAAGGAAACCCAGTTGGAGCACGTACGTGTCGGCCAGCCTGTGGAATTCACGGTGGATACCTACCCGGGACGGGTGTTTACCGGGAAGGTGGAGAGCATCAGTCCTGCGACCGGGGCAAAATTCTCCCTCCTTCCCCCCGACAATGCCACCGGGAATTTCACCAAGGTCGTCCAGCGTATCCCGGTTCGAATCACCGTGGATAAGGACCCGGATTATCCGATCCGGCCCGGCATGTCCGTGGTCGTGACCATCGATATCGGCTATGCAAATAATTAGGCTGAAGGCGAAAGAAAACAGGCCCTTTTCCCTTTCGCCTTTCGCCTTTCCCCTCCGGTGAAGGCGCAACGCAAGTGGATTATTGTCCTGATAGCCATTCTGGGAACCTTCCTCCAGGCCCTGGATATCAGTATCGTAAACGTTGCCCTGCCTAATATGATGGGTAACCTGGGAGCCACCTTGGACGAGATTAATTGGGTGGTCACCGGCTATATCATCGCCAATGTCATCATCCTTCCGTTGACAGGCTGGTTTACGGCCAGGTTAGGGCGAAAACGATTTCTGGTTTTGTCCATCGCCACGTTTACGGTGGCGTCCTTTTTTTGCGGGATCGCCTGGAACCTGGGAGCTCTGGTTTTCTTTCGAATCGTTCAGGGGATGGGCGGAGGTGCGCTGGTGCCGACCTCCCAGTCGATTATCATGGATACCTTCCCGCCCAAAGAGCAGGGAGGGGCTATGGCTGCACTGGGGGTGGGCGTCATGGTGGGGCCGACCCTGGGACCGACCCTGGGGGGCTGGATTACCGACAATTACAACTGGCCCTGGATTTTTTTAATCAATATCCCGGTCGGGGGCCTTGCACTTCTCTTGGCCTTTTTATTCTTACAAGATTCCGAGCACTCCAGAGAAACCCCCCCTACGATAGATTATCTGGGCATTCTCCTGCTCGCCGTGGGCGTTGGATGTCTGCAGGTTATTCTGGAATTAGGAGAACGGAAAGACTGGTTTGAATCCAACAGCATTAAAACCCTCAGCCTTCTGGCGGGTACTTCCCTGATCCTTTTCGTATGGTGGGAACTCAAGACCGGACATCCTGTGGTAGACTTGAGAATCCTGGCCGATCGCTCCCTTTCCGCCGGAACGATTGTGAGTATCTTTCTGGGGTTCGGGCTGATGGGCACCACGTTTTTAATCCCGGTTTTTTTACAGACCCTCTTGCACTATACCGCCTGGCAGACCGGAAAAGTGATCATCCTCAGCTCGATTTCTACCGCCGCCGCCATGTTCATCGCCGGTAAACTTATCACCCGGATACCCCCCCACTATATCATCGCCCTGGGAGCCGGGATTTTTATCCTGGCCCTGTATCAGATGTCCCGGTTCACTTTGGAGATCGGCGCTGGAGATCTCGTCGTCCCGCAAATTCTGAGGGGAACGGGCATCGGTCTCATGTTCGTACCCCTGAGCGTAGCCACTTTGAGCAACCTGGATAAAAAAGATATAGCCAGTGGGTCCGGCCTCTATACCTTTATGCGCCAGACAGGTGGGAGCTTTGGCATCGCCATCCTCGTGACCTTCCTTAAACAACGGGAAGTCTTTCACCGATCCATCCTCAGCGAGCATCTCCACGCCCTAAACCCCCTGACCACTCAACGGTTGCAACTGTTAGAGCGCGGGCTTTTGGCCAGGGGGGTTAACCCAGAATCCGCTAACACCGTAGCCCTGACCCTCTTGGATCACTCCGTAACCCGGCAGGCCCAACTCCTCTCCTTCAGCGATGCCTTTCTCTTGGTAGCCCTCTTGATGGCCGTAGCCTTCCCCCTCCTCCTTCTGCTACGACGAAGGAAGAGCCCGGTTCAGGTGCTCTTAAGCGATTAACTCCCTGCCCTGTTTAAAGCCGGGCAAGTATTTCTTCCCTTTTCTTACGATATTCTTCCTGGCTAATCAGATTCTTCTGAAATAGATCCCAAAGCGTCTGTAACCTTTCGGCGATCCGACCCTCTTCCAATTGCTTCTGTTTTTCCACCATCTTCTCCTTCTGGGTCATCTTAAACATCCGCATCAGTTCCTCTTTTACAACCTCTCGATTCTGCCTAAAGTAATAATCGGCAGTCACGCCCATAGCCCAGGTCGTCCCATAGATTTTAGAGATATTCGCGATGGTCCCGACCCCCGGGATGAACCGGATCAACTGACGCAGCATGACGCTTCCCCCTATGGCGGAAAGAATTTCAAAAATAACCTTTTTATCCAACGTATACCCGTACACCTTTCCGATGGCGCGGACCATCGTCACCTGGAGGGGGGTTTCTATAAAAGGAACCGGAGATATGGCCAGCACAGAAGCGGCCAGGGCGGACGCATGAATAATTTGCTCGATGACCTTCTCTCGTTCCTCCGGGGTGGTGTCATCAAAATCCCCGGAGATCAATTTCTGTAGGGTTTCTTCGTAGTTCATGATAATGATCTTCTCCTCCCATCTAAGGGCATCTACTTCCAGAGCCGGAAGCCCATTTTCTTTGAGAAAACGGGCTCCTCAATTTTCCTCTTGCTTAAAGGTATCTACCTCCAGAATGGGGCCCAGGTTCGCAGCGCTCATGAGATCTTCTCGGATTCGTCCGGTAACAACGGCCCGAATCCCATCCCGATAAAGGCCCGGGTCACCTCCGATCAGCTCGTAATGGTCCCCATCCTCGGTGATAAATTCCCAGCCTCGCGGGCCGAACTGGTGAAGTTTTACAATTCCTCGAAGGGTCATTTTAAAAAGAAGAGGGGAGGGACGGAAGGCCTTTGTCCCCGCCCCGACTCTCCCCTTCTTCCTCAACTAAGGTTTTCCTGCAAGGTAAGCCAGCCAGAACGAAAAAAGGGCGTTCCCCAGCAGCCAGAGCTTATCCAGAATAAAATCTCCAGGGATGTAAGCCACCGATACCGAAGATAAAAATGTATCCACCAGCAGATGGCTTGCCAGGCCCAGGGTGAAGCCCAGGGCAAAACGACTCATGGACTTGGTACTCAACAGGGTTACGAGGAGAAGGACCGGGAACAGGGCGCTATGGAATAAAGGATTCAGATCTGAGATCCTTCCCCAAAGGGGGTAATCCAGATCAGGAAACGCCCGGGCCAGGGATCCGGCAGAGTGACCCAGGATTCCGGATAAAGGAAAGAGATCCACGAAAAAAAGCCCTGAGGAGGCCCAGAGAAGGCCCAGCCAAAAAAGGAGCCGAGGAAGCTTTCGGGTCAGGGGGAATTCCCTTCGCAATCTGAAATAGAGCCAGGCCAGGAGGAGCCCTGCCAGGAGATATTTAAGCCTCCCCGGAAGGAGGGTGGGGGGAGGGGCGAAGATATCCGGGCGGAGGAAGGAGACGGCGGCGGCAGCGTTTAAGAGCCCGGCTCCGTATTTCTCATTCCCATTTTTCTCCGCCGAGACCCTGGCAGTGGCTTTGAGTATTTTTTCGACCTCATCGGGATTTTTCACGCCCAGAGAGATAACTAAAGCTGCAGTCCCCGCTACATGGGGGGCCGCCATGGAGGTCCCCTGAAAATATTCATAGCGGTCCGTGCCGGGATCCATGAACCCGATGGTGTTTTGAAGAACGCCGTTCATGACCCCTTTGCTCGTATCCCCACCCGGGGCCGCCAGGTCGATCTGCGGACCATAGCTGGAGTAGGGGGCCAGGGTACCGTCCGGACCTACCGCAGAAACGCCTATACAATGGGGATCTGAGGCCGGATAGCTGACCCCCCGGCGACCCGAGTTTCCAGCCGCGCAAACCAGAGTCACCCCTTTGCGGTGGGCATAGGCCATGGCTTCCCGAATGGTCTTGCTGGGGAAAAAACCGCCCAAACTCAGGTTGATGACCTGAGCGCCATGATCCGCGGCGTAGGTGATGGCTTCCGCAATATCCGCGAGATTTCCGATCCCAAATCGATTCAGAACTTTCAGGGGCATCAACTGGGCCCCGTAAGCGACCCCTGCCACGCCGATCCCGTTATTGGTAGATTGCGCGATGGTGCCGGCGACGTGGGTGCCATGCCCGTTATCGTCATTGGGATGCGTATCGTCATCGATAAAATCGTAACCCTCTACGAATTGGGTGTTGGCCAGGTCTTGGACCCGGTGATACACTCCCTTCCTATCTTGATACTCCTCATAGGCAATCCCGGTATCGATGACAGCGACAATGACCCCCTTTCCGTTGGCTTTCTCCCATGCACCCGGCATATCGATTTGCCTCATATGCCACTGTTTATCGTAAAGGGGATCATTGGGAACCCAATACGCCTGATAGAGATAGTTGGGCTCGGTATACTCCACGGTCCCTTCCGCAGCTAAAGCCTGCAGGAGCCTTTGAAGTTCCTCAGGGCTCAGGCCCGATTTTGAAAATCGGGTGAGGGCCTCAGGCTTTGAAAAAACGCTGTTATAGGCCAGATGAATGCCATATTTATGGGCTATTTTCTCTATTTCCTCCGGGGGAAGATGGTCTTTAAAATTAACCACCACCTCTTCCGCGGTATCGGCCCCCTCCTGGGCCATACCTGTTAAAGGGAGCGAAAGTAAAAGGCCTACCAGGCAACCAGCGATCACGTATAAATTATAACGCATACTTCTAACTCCTGCTCAGTATCCCCTGAAGGCCGGGCTTCGGGGTCGGCATGGGATTTCAACCCCCTGTAAAACTTCAACCTTTGAAAGGTGCCAGGCCCTTCAAAGAAGGGCCTATCCTTCGGGTTTAATCGTAATACTCCAGCCCCAAATGGGTAATCAGCTCTTCGCCCTTCAGATACCGGAGCGTATTTTTAAGTTTCATGAGCTGGATAAAAAGATCGTGCTCGGGGTAGAGCTCTGGCGCACACATGGGGCTTTTGAAGTAGAAGGAGAGCCATTCCTGAATCCCGCGCATATTACATCTTTGGGCCAGGTCTAGAAAAAGGGCCAGGTCCAATACGATGGGCGCGGCCAGAATGCTGTCCCGGCAGAGGAAGTTGATTTTAATTTGCATGGGATAACCCAACCAGCCGAAGATATCGATATTGTCCCAGCCTTCCTTGTTATCGCCTCGGGGCGGATAATAATGGATATGGACCTGATGGACGATATTCTCATAAAGTTCCGGGTAGAGGTCTGGCTGAAGGATATATCCTAACGCGGATAATTTACTTTCCTCTTTCGTCTTAAAGGAGGCCGGATCGTCCAACACCTCGCCGTCCCGATTTCCCAAAAGGTTGGTAGAAAACCAACCCTGTAGGCCCAGAACCCTGGATTTTAAACCCGGCGCAATGATGGTTTTCATCAGAGTCTGTCCGGTTTTAAAATCTTTTCCGGCGATGGGGACTCCGTTCTGGTTGGCCAGTTCCATCAAGGCCGGTATATCCAGGGTTAAGTTGGGTGCTCCGTTAGCGAAAGGAACCCCGGAACAAAGGGCTGCATAGGCGTAAATCATGCTCGGAGCGATTTTGGGGTGATTTTCCTTTAATCCCGATTCAAAATTTTTGAGGCTCTGGTGCACGTCGTGGGGTTCCAGAAAACTTTCCGTGCTGGCGCACCAGATCATGACCATCCGGGTTAAATCTCGCTCCTTCTTGAAACGTTGAATATCCTCCATGAGTTGGTGGGCCAGATCCATCTTATTTTGCCCTTTTTTGATATTATCCCCTGAAAGCCTCTTGACGTAGGCCTGATCAAAGACCGCTTTCCAAGGAACCACCGATTCGACCTCCTTCTGGACCTGATCCAACAAGCGCTTTTCAATAACGCCCGCTTTCACCGCAGCCTGATAGGCATTATCTTGAAAAATGTCCCAGGCTCCAAAGACCAGATCCTCCAGCTTAGCCAGAGGTACAAAATCTTTAATTTTAGGAACCCGCTTCTCCGTCCGTTTTCCTAGACGAATCGTTCCGAGTTGCGTCAGGGATCCGACGGCTTTGCCAAGGCCTTTTTTGATCAATTCAACTCCGGCAATCAAAGTGGTACTCACGGCTCCTAACCCCGGGAGCAAAACTCCAAGCTTACCTTCCGCAGGCTTGATGGGAACACCTTTTTCTCTCATGCGTTTTACCCTCTCCCCTATTTTTATCGACCACAGGTACCAGGGCCCGTGGCCTTCCAAATAGTTAAGATCTTTCTTAGGAAATGCATCTCTGGCGCTATCCATATATAACCTAATATAACCTAAGTTATTAAATATCACACGTTACCCGGATGGTGTCAATGGAAATGAAGAAGGAAAGTTTTACAAAACAGTTGACTTTATAGAAAAGAGGGATATAAAGGAGATGAGTTTTGAGGAGAGAACCCCAACACCTTTTAATCAGAGGAGCTAATTCCGTGAAGATCGAGCTTTATGGCGTTAAAGATCCAAACATTTCTGGGCAACTGGTTTTAGCCAAAGAAAAAGGGTTTTTTGAGGAAGAGGGTCTAGAGGTAGAGTGTCGGCTGCTCCAATCGGGCACGGTTATGCCGGACGAAGTGATGCAGGCCAAGGTTAAGCCTTTTGCTTTCACCCAGACGCCGATCACCACCCTCATCCTTCAAGATCGAGGCCTGGACGTTAAAATCATAACGCCTCTGGCGGATATTTCCGGAACCCAACAGGTTATCGTTCGGAAGAATTCTGGGATTGTGGTTCCCCAGGATCTGGAAGGAAAGAAAATTGGCATGGCCAAAGGGGCCGCCGTTTATATCGCTATTCAAAGTATGGCCCGGGAGTTTGGAGTGGATCTCACCCGAATTTCTTTTGTAAATCTACTTCCTGCCCAACAGCTAGAGGCGCTCCAGCGAGGGGAGATTGACGCCATGGCGTGCTGGGAGCCCTGGACCAGTAAGGCTCAGGCCGTAGGGGGTAAATTTTACTTCTCCGGCTCTCGCTCTGCCATACCCGGCTACGAGGAAGCCATTAATTGGCTGGTCGACCAGAGCGTCCTCATGGCCCTCCAGGAGAATCTTCAACGACATCCTGAAGTCGTGATGGCTTTGATCCGGGCCTTCAAAAAAGCGACCGATTTCCTCAATGAAAACCGGGAAGAAGCTGTGGAAATCTTATCCAGGCCGCTCTCCATCGATAAAGCTGAGCTGGGGAAGATCCTTGCCCAAAATAAATACTCCATGAAAATGGATAACCTCTTTAAAATAGGGCTCCTTTCCTTTAGGGAGCTCCTCTTCCAAAACGGGGTTATCTCTTCCAAGCCCGAGGAGAAAGCCTTGTACACCACAGAGTGGCTCGGGGCGGTGGATCCCTCCCTGATCCTCGTTACCTCTGAAGAAGCCCTTGAAGAGGAATCCGAGGAATTTCTGGAAATTTTCTTTGAGGAGGCCGGAGAAATCCTGGAAGGCCTCGAACGGGGAATCTTAACCCTCGAAAAGACCCCTGGAGACCGCAACCTCTTAAGAAACCTCATAACCGGCTTCCACACGTTGAAGGGCAATTCGGGGTTTCTCGGATTTGATAAAGTGCACGCGCTGAGCCGTCAAATGGAAGAGACCCTCAAATCCGTTCAGAAATCGGAGGGGACCATCGGCCAGAACTTAATTACGCTCCTTTTTAGCTGCCTCGACGCCCTGCGTATCTTAATAGAAGATTACAAAACGCGTCGAACCAGCGAGTATAATATCGCGCCTTTATTAGAGAAAATTAACCAGCTCTCGATCCTTTCTCTATCCGGGGCGGAAATCAGTCTGACGGCCTCCGAAGAAGAGGGCCTCGAATTGGTGAAGTACGAAGAGCAAAAGTTGAGGGAGGCCCAAGAACGGGGCAAAAAGGTCTTCCAGCTAGAGGTAGAATTTGCCCCAGACTGGTCTCTGCGTTCGGCAGGCGCTTTTATCGTGGTCCGAAAGTTATCCCTTTTGGGAGAGGTCATCAAAATGGAACCCCCGCTGGGGAGCGAGGAGCTAAAAAAAAGCGACCGTTTTCAACTCATCCTGGCAAGCAGTGCGCCTGAAGAACTCATCCAGCGACGAGGAAAGGTCGCAGCCGTCGTCCGGAACGTTCAAATTTCTCCCTTTGCCCTGCCCCAACTGGCCGAAACCAGCTTAGTGGATACGCGCGCCGTCCCCCCCGGACAGGCCCCTTCTTATTCCGTAGAAGAAGAGCTGGATCTCTCCTCTTACACCCCGACCCCTTCCTTCTTACCGGCGAAAAAAACTTTGCGGGTGGATTACCAGCTCCTGGATGAAATCATGAATATCGTCGGGGAATTGGTTATTGGGGGCGCCACCTTATCCCAAGGTTTAAATAAATTGGGCTCGGCTTTCCCGGCTGGAGAGGTAGCCAAGCTGATCGAACCTCTCATCAAGACCAATACGATGGTTCGAAAAAACCTGCTCAACTTACAGGAAAGCGTCATGAAAGTCCGCATGATGCCCATCGACATCGTATTTAAGCGATTTCCTCGCCTCGTCCGAGATCTGGCTCTAAAAAGAGGAAAAGAGATCAAACTGGAAATTACCGGAGAGAATACAGAGCTGGATAAAACCATCGTGGACATGATCGGAGATCCTTTGACAAACCTCCTTCGAAGCGCCATCGAATATGGAATTGAGCCCCCCTCCGTCCGAGTCCAGATGGGTAAGCCGTCCACGGGCAAAATCAGCTTAAATTCTTACCATGCCGGCAATCAAATTATTATCGAAATCTCCGATGACGGAAGGGGGATCGACCTGGCGCGGATGAAAACCCTGACGGTGGAAAACAAGATCCTCTCCCCAGAAGAGGTAGAAAAGCTTTCTATTCCAGATCTCTTTAACCTGTTCCTCAAGCGGGGATTAGCCATCAACCGAAGGGAGGAAGATTCTTTTATAGTTGGCCCGGAAATTGAGAACGCCTGGAAGGTGATCGAAGAACTCAACGGAACGTTGGAAGTCGAAAGCCAGCCCGGAGAAGGAACTCGATTTATCGTTAGACTCCCTTTGACTTTGGCTATCATCCAGGCCCTCCTCCTGGAGATCGGGAATAGGATTTTCGCCATTCCGCTCTCTCTGGTTGAGGAAGTCCTTAGAATTTCCAAAAAGGATGTTGAGGTCATAGGGAAACAGGAGGTTTTCCAGCTAAGGGGCCGGGTCATTAATCTCCTCAGGCCTTACGATATCCTGGGGATTCCCAAGGAATCGCTTCAAGACGAAAAATTGTTTGTCATCGTCGTGCGGGCTGCCCGAGAAGAATTGGTCGGGATTGTTGCGGACCAGCTCTTGGAGAAAGAAGAACTGGTCATTAAGTCCCTGGATAACAAGATTGTCAAAACCGATATCGTTTCCAGTGCCTCGAAGCTGGGAGATGGGCGGGTCGTCCTCATCCTCGATATACCTACGCTGATCGGTAAGGCATACAGTCGAGAATAATGATGCGGATAAGGAAGGGCCGTGAAGATGGAAGATCTCGGTTGCGGTCTTCTCCCTTCGATCCTCTATCGTCAAGCTATGACGGAGATTCTAAAAAAAGACGGGACGAAGTTCAAATTTCTGCTAGTCGATGATTCCCGGTTTGCCCGGATGGGTTTAGGTAAAATTGTAGAGCAGGTAGGTGGAGAAATCATCGGGGAGGCTACCTCCGGGGAGGAGGCCCTCCGCCGTTTTGAAGATCTTAAGCCCGATGTGGTTACGATGGACATGTCCCTGCCGGATACGGATGGAATCACCTTAGTCCGGCGCTTTGTAGGCATGAACCCCCGGGTGCTGATCGTCCTGATCAGCGGAATTTCCCACGAAGAGGTTATCGAAGAGGCTCTGCGTACCGGTGCTGAACATTTTATCTCCAAACCTTTGAACCTGGATAAAGCGGTCGAGATTCTGCGCTGGGTCCTTCAAGAATCCGATGTATAAACGTCCTTCTTTATCCTCCCATTCAACCCCCCGGAACCCTCCGCGGTCTAACTAGGTACAGGTTCCCGGAACTTCAGCTCCCCTTTCGGGGAGCCTCCAAGACCCGTCCTGGGACTGAGGAAGGAGAGCTGCCCTATTTGAAGACGGCCCTATAGAATCGCTCCCAAAGGAGGACCTCATTTTACACCCTATCCGGTAACAGAGGTGAAGGTTAAGCAATGGAAAATATCTTAATTATAGATAATAACCCTTTTTTTCAAACCGAGATAAAAGCCCTTTTGTTGACCCCGGAGCGCCGTATTTATACGGCGAAGACCGGGCAAGAGGCCTTTAACGCCACTAAAATTGTAGATATCGACCTGGCAGTGGTCGAGTTTGCTTTACCTGATACAGATGGCCTTTCAGTTATGTCCTTATTGAGGAAATTAAAGCCCGAGATCCCGGTCATTATCATGACAACCTCCCGATCCTTAGAATTGGCGATGAAAGTCCTCACTCAAGGAGCTGATGGATTTCTCGTAAAACCCATAAAACCTCAGGAGCTAAACCAACTGGTCGAGCGCTTACTGGCGAGACAACGTTTTTACTTGGAGAAATCCCGCACCGGTCCCGATGAAGAGGTCCAGCGGCTTATCCAGCAGCTGGAGTCCCAGATCGAAGAGCTGACCATCTTGAATAAATTAACGGCCACGATAAATTCTTCCCTAGACGTTGATTCCCTG